>Ga0209810_1004460_pt1 | contig 13475 bp, 10 predicted proteins | sample Coa_R1_7_FD_187159 | JGI IMG/M metagenome (GOLD analysis project Ga0209810, IMG submission 187159) | Surface soil microbial communities from Centralia Pennsylvania, which are recovering from an underground coalmine fire - Coalmine... | ecosystem: Environmental > Terrestrial > Soil > Unclassified...
TGCGCCTCTTCAATCTTTATGGGCCCGGCGAACGATACCATGACTATCGCAGCGTCAACTGCCTGTTCTGTTACCGCGCCCTGCACGACATTCCTTACACGGTTTATCTGAACCACCGCCGCAGCTCAACCTACGTGGCGGATGCGACGCACATGCTGGCGAATATCCTGGAGAATTTTATCCCGGGCGAGGTTTACAACATCGGATCCGACGAATATCACGACATCAAGACTGTTTCCGACATCATCCTGCAGATCCTCGGCAAGGATGACAGCCTGGTGACCTATAAAGAATCCGAACCCTTCACGACGCGGGACAAGAAAGTGGATATTTCAAAAGCCGTGCGCGACCTGGCTTACCGCCCGAGAGTCACGCTGGCCGAAGGGCTGCAACTTACCCTCGAATGGATGAAGCGTTGGTATGGGGTCGAATCGCCCGCCACGATGGATGTTCCGGTGCTTGCGAGACAAAGGTGATTCCTGCGCATCCGCCATGAAATTCCTGATCTTCTCCCAGCATTTCCCTCCGGAAACCGTCGCAACCGGAAGGCGCGCGCTCGACCTTGCCGAGGCTCTTGCATCGCGCGGCCACCAAGTGACCGTTATAACAGGGGTTCCCAACCACCCTTCGAGCTTGAACCGACCGTTTTGCGAAAGCCCGCCTATCGAAGAAATGGCCCAGGCAGGCTATCGCGTCTTGCGTGTTCCTGTATTTCGGTCTGAGGACCCAAGAACGCGCAACCGCATTTTTACTTATGCAACTTTTGCCCTCGCCTCCGCCTGGGCCGGCGTCAGGCAGGAAGCGCCGGACGCGATTGTTGCAATTTCGCCTCTCCCTACAGGTCTTGCAGCGATGCTTGTTCACTGGCGGCATCGTAAACCGCTGATTTTCGATTTGCAGGACATCTGGCCCGATTCGGCTCTTGCAGTAGGCGTTGTGCAATCCAGTTTAGTGCTGCGGGTGCTTCGTCAAGCCGAGCGGTTTTTCTACCGGCGATGTGCTCTGATCGTCTGCATCACGCAAGGCTTCCGGCGCTATCTTCTCGGGCTTGGCGTTGCACCGGACAGACTGGCGGTGATTCATAACGGCGTTGACTGGAAGGTGTTCGCCGATGCCGCGGCCGACCAGGATTTCAGGCAATCGCATTATTCCGATGGAAAGTTTGTCGTCGGATACGCCGGAAACATCGGGCTTGCACAGGGGCTTGATACGTTGCTCGACGCCGCCGAACTGTTGCAGGACGAGCCGGTCAAATTTCTTATGGTTGGCGAAGGAACAGACAAAACACGTCTTCAGACAATGGTCCGTATTCGCGGCATAACAAACGTGAAATTTCTTGAAGGCGTTCCGCGCAAGCGTGTGCCGGCAGTCCTGGCCGCGTGTGATTCTCTGCTGCTGATGCTTCGCAACGATCCGCTTTTCGAAATTACGGTCCCCTCCAAACTTTATGAATATATGGCTGCCGGCAAGCCCGTCATCTGTTCTGTGGGTGGCGAAGCCGCAACGCTGGTTGAGAAGTTTCATTGTGGGATTTCAGTGCTGCCTTCCGACGGGACGGCGCTGGCTGGGGCCATCCGCAAGTTGCGCGCAGACCCTGCCTTGTGCCGCGAGATGGGCGAGCGTGGAAAACGCTGCGCGCGTGAGACTTTCCCGTGCGACCTCATGATGGCCCGCTACGAAGAACTGATCGAACTTATTGCGTGTCCCACGCGCGTGTCTGTTGCGCGCTTCGGATTTCCGTGCATCGCAACTCCTTTCTCCGGAGAGGGAAATGTTCATGTGCCGCTTACAGACACAAATCGAAGGAGCGCAAAAGGATGAAAATCCTGATGGTCGCCGGCGCGCGGCCCAACTTCGTGAAGATCGCGGCGCTGATCGGCGAAATGCGGAAGCATCCGGAGATTCATCCAGTTCTCGTGCACACGGGCCAGCATTGCAGCAACGAAATGTCTGGCGCATTTTTCCGCGAACTGGACATCCCATGCCCGGATTACCACCTCGGCGTGCGGCCGGACGGCGTAAGGATGCAAATCACCGAAATCATCCCGGGACTGGCGGACGTCATGCTCCACGAGCGGCCTGATGTTGTGCTTGTCGTGGGCGATGTGAATTCGACTCTGGCGGGTGCGCTGGCGGCGAAGGGGCTGGGCATCCCCGTAGCCCATGTTGAAGCGGGCTTGCGCAGCTTTGACCGCAGAATGCCCGAGGAAATCAACCGTATGATCACCGACGGTGTTTCCAACATGCTTTTTGCGAGCGAACCGAGCGGAGTTGAAAACCTTCTGCGGGAAGGGCGGCCGCCGGAGAGCATTTTTCTGGTTGGCAACGTCATGATCGACACTCTCAAGCGCGCGCTGAAACGGATGCTCGACATTCCGCTCCCAACGCTTGAAAGCCTCTTTGGCCCGCAGGATTTGCCGGACCGCTACGCCGTTCTTACGTTGCACCGGCAGGGGCTGGTGGATGACCGCGTGCTGTTCAGAAGAGTCTGGAGCGTCCTTCAGTGGGTCGGACGCAAGATCCCCATCATTTTTCCTGTGCACCCGCGGACACAGTTCCGCCTGCGAGAGATGGGAATTGAACAGGCCGGAGGTAACGGCTGTCAATCCGCCACCAGTATTCACATGGTACCGCCTCTGGGTTATCTGGAATTTCTTAGCCTGGAGAATCGCGCTGCTTTCGTGATGACGGATTCAGGCGGCGTGCAGGAAGAGACAACCGCGCTGGGCGTGCCGTGCCTCACGCTTCGCGAAAACACCGAGCGTCCGATCACTGTGATCGAAGGAACCAACATCGTTACCGGGCTTGACCCAGAGAATATCTGCCGCGAAGTGCGGCGGCTTCTATCGGGGGAGACCAGGCAGGCCCGTGTTCCAAGCTTGTGGGACGGGCGTGCGGCGGAGCGTATTGTCAGGGTTTTACTCGCGCATTTCGAACCCGAAAGGCAGATGTTGAGCGCTCGGTCCGATGTTGCGACGACGGCGTACAAGGACTATGCCGCCACGATGAAAGGAGGCTGGAATTGACCACGAGATTTCCACTGGGCAGGATGTTCGGGTTGCTGCCAGCAACAATGCTTGCCTCCTGGCTGGTTGCGGCGGGTCCCGCACCCGTCGGTTCATTGGTGGGCTGCAAGGACGCTGTGCTTGACGGCCGGCCGCCGCTCGCGCACACGACAATCCTGAGCGGCGATCGCCTGAAAGTGAATGACGGGCTTGCGATCGTGAGCCTCGGGCGCGGAAACCGCATCGTGCTTGCCGCGCGCAGTGAGGTATCTTTCCTGAGTGATGGTGGTTCGGTAACGGTCTCGCTTGTGCGCGGGGGCATATGGTTCCTGCATCCGCAGGCGGGCAGCGATTTCAAGATTGTCGCTTTCGACGTCGCCATCCAGCCGTCCGTCGGGTCAAGAACATTGGGAGAAATCACCATGGTGGACGGACTTTTGATGATCACGCCAAAAGAGGGCGAGATCGATGTTGAGCAATCCGGAGTTGTTCGCCAGGTCGCCGAAGGCGGTACCATCACCGTCCCGATTCAGACGGCGCAATCCCGTCGATCCTCGGCAGAGAAGCAAATCAAATACATTCTCGATCACCAGAAGCTTGTGATCGGAGCACTCGTAGCTGGCGGGGCGGCAATTGCCATTGCTGCCATTGCCGCCGCGGACTCCAGCAAAGAAGTTTCTCCTACCGTTCCTTCCTTCTGAATTCCGACACCCGCCTTCGCCACTTCGGCCATTTTCGCTCCGTGGATCCTTCCGTGCCGTCCCGCACTGATCCATCTGGTTCCTGCGTACGCTGCAAGCCCCTCTGCAAAAGAATCGCTGGGTCGAAAGATTAGAATAGGATAATATTGCTTGTACAGGCACGTGGCGAGATGTGAAATCCTCCTTAGCTGCGCGTCTCGACCCGCACGCTGCCGGTCAACCTCGGGGAGCGGCATGATCGCACGGGGCACGTCCCTTAAAGGCGGTGAGAGTTGGGCTCAGGCAAGTCCAAAACGTCCTCACGGGGGCAGGAAGAATTCCTGATTGCGAGTGAAAAGCTCCTGCGCGAGATATTCGACCAGGTTCCCGCGGTGGTGTGGACGACGGACAGGCAACTGCGCATTATATCGGTTTCAGGTGCGGCGCTGGCGCTGGCAAATCTTGGCGCTGAAGACCTGATCGGCAGGCCGGTCCAGGAGTTTCTGGGTGATCCGGGTGAAAAGTCGGCTTCTCTGGCCGCTCATTTTGCCGCGCTCCAGGGCGAGGAAGCCACCTGCGAGCATAATCTGGCCGGTTGTATCTTCTCGCTTAAAGTCCGCCCGCTCCGCGGTCTGAACGGCGAAATTACCGGTGTCGTAGGCGTGGCGTTTGATGTCACAGAGAACAAGAGGGCACTGGCCTCCGTAGCGAAGCTTGCCGCCATCGTCGAGTCTTCGCAGGATGCCATCATCAGCGTGACCCCCAGCGGCTATATCACAAGCTGGAACCGCGCCGCAGAGCAGATGTACGGCTATTCAGCCCAGGAGGTCATTGGCCAGCACATCTCCATCACAGCTCCGGCATCCCGAAAGAACGAACCTGACATCGTGCTGGAGCGGCTCAAGCGAGGTGAGACCGTCAAGAGCTATGAGACGGTTCGGCAGTGCAAGGACGGAAGCCTGATTGACGTGTCCATGACCCTTTCGCCGGTGAAGGATGCGGCCGGCCACATCGTGAGCATTTCGGCGATTGCGCATGACCTGAGTGACCGAAAGCAGGTGGAAATGGAATTGCGGAAGCTCTCCGCGCGGCTCCTGAAAGTGCAGGACGAGGAGAGGCGCAACATGGCCCGCGAGTTGCACGACAGCGTCATCCAGTCCCTGGCGGCCGCCGTCATCAATCTGTCCATGTTGATGGATACCGCCGGTCTTTTGCCAGAGGCGCGCAAGACGGTCGAAGAGACGCTGAGGATCACCGAGGATGCCGTTCGCGAGATCAGGACGTTTACTTATCTGCTTCATCCGCCGCTGCTGGACGCCATGGGACTTAATTCCGCGCTGCGGTGGTACGTGGAAGGCTACAGCAAACGGTCCGGAGTGAAGGTCGAACTTAATCTGCCGGCTAATTCGGAACGCCTGCCGAACGAGGTCGAACTGACTTTGTTCCGGATTGTCCAGGAGGCACTCACGAATATTCATCGGCACTCGGGCGGCCGTCACGCGACCATCTCCATGCAGAATAGCGGGCGAAATTTGGTGCTCACGATCGCCGACGACGGCCATGGAATGGACCCCAAGACACTTGAAAAAGTAAAGCGTGAAGGAGCGGTGCTGGGCGTGGGGATTGCAGGAATGAAACAACGTCTGCAGCAACTCGGAGGCCGACTGGACATATCATCGGGCAACCAGGGAACCTCTGTGACGGCTACTCTTCCGATCGAGAGTTAAGAAAGATGGCAAAACCATTAAAAGTCCTGATTGCAGATGATCATGAGGTGGTCCGGCAGGGCGTGCGCACGATTGTGGAATCGCAGGCCGGTTGGAGCATCGTCGCAGAAGCGAAGGACGGACTCGAGGCCGTGGACCGCGCGCTCCAGACCAGGCCGGACGTCGTTCTGCTCGATATCAGTATGCCGCGATTGAACGGCCTCGAAGCGGCGAAGAAAATCATGAAGCAGCTTCCCGAGGCGCAGGTCCTGATCCTGACAATGTATGAGAGCGATGAACTCGTGCGCGAGCTACTTATGGCCGGGGCACGCGGTTACGTCCTCAAAACGGACGCCAAGCGCGATCTCGTCGATGCGATCCACTCCCTCAGCGAAGGCCGCCCGTTTTTCACATCGAAAGTGGCGGAAATGATGCTCGAAGGGTTCCGGCACCAGAACCAGGCTGCGCGCGCGGAGGTCTCCCCCGGCGACAGGCTCACGGCCCGCGAACGCCAGATCCTTCAGATGCTGGCCGAGGGCAAAACCAGCAAGGATATAGCCACTGCGCTAAAAATCAGCGTCAAAACCGCGGACACTCATCGTGCCAACCTGATGCGCAAGCTCGATCTGCATTCGCTTGCCGACGTCGTCCGCTATGCCATCCGCAACAAGATCATCGAACCCTGATGCGCCCTGGTCAAAGCCACCATTGCAGCGGCGAACGAGGTCCGTCTGCTTCCCTGATGCCCTGCTATTTCGGTGATCACAATTCGCCGCAGCCCTGTCGGCGGACGTCATCAAGTGATTTTCCCTGAAAAATACAGGATTCCTGCAAGTTGATCTACTGCCATTTGCCATAGGGCATACATAAGGCTCGCTCTTCCGACTGCGCAACATTTCCCGCAAAACTGCATAATCCAGCCGATTTTCGCGGCTTCCCGTTTGACGTAGATTTGAATTGTCCCGAAGCCAAGAGACATCTGCGGAGACAGATGCTCAACGCCGGGAACAAAGCAGGAAAGTGGGGAGGGAAGGATGAAACGTCACAGAAACGATGCGGGACAGGCGCTGCTGCTCATGGCCCTTTCGATGGTCGTCCTCTGCGGCTTCGTCGGTCTCGGCATTGACGTGGGGTATCTCCGCTACATGCGGCGGCAGATGCAGGCTGCAACGGACAGCGCTGCGCTGGCCGGGGCCGCGGAACTCGGCTACGGCGACGTTGCCTCAGCGGCAGAAGCCGACGCTGCAACCAACGGGTTCACTGACGGGGAAAATGGAACGACGATCACCGTCAACAATCCGCCCCTCAGCGGTCCGCATCAGGGTAACAACAGCTACGTTGAAGTGCTGATCTCACAGGAAGAGCCGACGTTTTTCATGAAATTGCTCGGGGTGAATTCCCGCACGGTCAGCACACGCGCGGTAGCTTATTCCGGGGTATCCGGTGCCTGTATTTATGCGCTAAATCCCACGCAGTCCAGCGCTTTTGTGGTGAATGGGAACTCCAACCTTACAGCCCAGTGCGGAATTCTCGACAATTCGAATGATTCCACTGCCGCGCTCGTCCAAAACGGCAGCGGCTGTCTTTCGGCCAAGTTCATCGGGGTCGTGGGCCAATTCAAGAACAATTCGAGTTGCGTGCCCTCGCCCATGCCGGTCAGCGGCATCGCCGGGTTCAGCGACCCCCTGGCTTATCTGCAACCGCCCACGGTCGGGCCGTGCACTTATCCGAGCGGCGTTTCAATCAGCGGCGGCACACAAACGCTCTATCCGGGCGTCTATTGCGGCGGCATCAGCATTAAAGGCGGTTCGACGGATGTCACGTTCAGCCCCGGAATGTACATCATCAACGGCGGCGGAATGAACATCAGCGGCGGCGCCAACGTCCACGGCAACGGTGTGACTTTTTACATCACAGGTACCCCTAGTTCGTTCCAGGGCGTTTCGATCACTGGCGGGACCAACAGCCAGTTGATCGCTCCCTCTTCGGGGACCTACGCCTCTATTCTCTTCTTTCAGGATCGTTCCTTTTCGTCCAGCTCTTCTAGCGCGAACAGCAACATCGCCGGGGGCAGCGGAACGGACATCCAGGGGACGCTGTATTTCCCGACAACTAATCTGACTTACGCGGGAAGCAGCACGGACTCGCTTTACACAATTCTGATTGCCAATACAGTTACCATTTCGAATACGACCGTTATTAATGACACATACCAGGCCCTGCCGAACGGCTCTTCGCCAGTCCACAGTGCGATCCTGGCTGAATAAAGAAGGGGAGGGAAAGCTAAAATGAGTACATCTTCGAAAATACATTCCAGGCTCAGGAAACTCACGTTTGGACGTCGACGGATGGCGTCCGACTCAGGACAAGCGCTCGTCGAAATGGCGGTGCTGCTGCCTGTTGCGTTCGGGCTTCTGATTGGTGTCGCGGAGATCGGGCGCTACGCCAACGCTTGCCTTGTGGTCAGTCACGCCGCCAACGCGGGCGTCCAGTTTGGCGCACAGAACAGGGTGACAGCGTCGGAAAACAGCCTGATCATCCAGGCTGCGAAAGCGGACGCCCCGGGCTTTCCGGATATGACCGTCACGCCGAGCCACTATTGCACCTGCGCCGACGGGTCAAGCTCAACTTGCCAGCCCACGGACTGTTCCGGCAGCAGGATCATCGAGTATGTGAAGGTCGATACACAAGTCCAGTTGGAGAGCATGTTTGGCTATCCCGGCTTTCCGAAGACATTCACAGCCGAGGCAGAGAAGATCATGCGAGTTAGCCAGTAGCAACACTAACGTTGGGCGGGCGGTTCCCAGGGAACGGCCTGCTTGCCGAAATCTTCAGGTAATGACGACAAATCAACAATTGAAGAGGGGGACGCTATGAAGAAGAACATGGTTCAGAAAGGCCGTGCATCCAGAAGGAATGAGCGGGGGGCTGCCCTGCTCGAATGCAGTCTGGTGATCGTTGTGTTTTTCATGTTTGTATTTGGCGTAATGGACTTCGGTCGCGCTATTTACACCTATCATTTTGTGAGCAACGCCGCCTGTGAGGCGACGCGGTACGCGATGGTGCGCGGGGCCGCCAGCACAGATCCGGTAACGGCCACAGACATTCAAAACTATGTGAAGTCGATTACGCCTCAGGGTATTGATCCATCGGCGCTCACCGTGTCCACAAGCTGGAGTCCCAATAACGCGCCGGGAAGCAGCGTCCGTGTCGCGGTCAGCGACAATTTCAGGTTCATGACGCCTTTTCTTGAAAAATACCAGGTGACCTTGAGCGACGCATCGCAGATGGTGATTTCGCAGTAGAGCGGCGAAGAAAGCCCCGGTGGTCAGGCCGTGCGGGCGGTGAAGCGTTCGATAACAAACCCCGCCCGCAATATCGCCGGTACGCCCCGCCGACAGTAAACCTGATGCGAACTCCGCCGCTCCCGATACAAGGAAGGAGCAACACGATGAATTCGTCAGGAGCGGATTTCGCAAGTAATCTACGGCCCCGGAAAAACATTCGCACGCTGGTCGTGGACGATTCGCCGGTTGCAACCGGGGCCATTCGCTTGCTGCTTGAACGCCGGCGCGAGTTCGAGCTTGTAGGCACGGCGAGCGACGGGGAAGAAGGGGTCGCGTGCGCCTGCCAAATGCATCCAGACCTGGTCCTGATGGACCTGCAAATGCCGAAGCTCGACGGCCTCAGCGCAACCCGGCTGATCCGAGGTTATCTGCCGGACACCCGCATCGTCGTTGTCACCTTTATGCACGGCGATCAACTCCGACAGGAGTGCCGAAATGGGGGTGCTGATGGCTTCGTCTTGAAAGACCGCCTCTACCAGGATCTGTTCTCAGAAATCGACCGGATCTTCCATGATTCGTACCGACGGATTTACGCTGCCATTTGACGAGACCGTCTTGTTGCTGTGGAAGTCCCAATGCGAGTTACACTCGCACTCCATATTTCGTAAGCAATTTCATGGCACGACAAGGGGATCCACGTTTTCCTGATTCCGAGCCTCGGCGAAGGCAACGTGACATAAGAGGTGCGCGCCAAGCGCCGCAGAAACCGTGTTGCGATTGAAATTCCCGGCGCGGCTTCCGCCTGAAAATAACGACTCCGACTTGATGATTTCCGCACAGGTGAAGCGGTGCGATTAAGGCACGCATCTTTTTGGGGTCGCGCGTCCGCACAAAATCCTTTCCATCATTCATTAGGGACAAGCAGTGTCGATGCCCATAATCCCGTGGAAAAATCCAGGACTATGATGGCGGTGATTCTCTGCTCAATGATGATCCACGAGCGGCCTCTTTCTTCTGCCTGAATCCAACTTTTCTGGGACGGCAAACCTACTCCCTTACTGCGGGAACTTCGAATTTTTTCGTGATGATGCGCGGAACCTTTCACGCCGCTGTCGGTTTATTTCGAAAAATAAAAAAGTATTGACAATTTCGTTTCGATATAGCATATTCGCATCCATACAGGTAGTTGATGATTCCAGACTCTTTAATCGATGGAGTTTTCCAGTTGATGGTAGTCATTATCCTTTAGTCGCGGGTTGAGCTGAAGCTTCGCCGAGCATAAATAGATTTTCAAAGGCTGAAAATTTCTTCTCGCGACCGTTTGATTTTCTGCAAGCTTTCGTCGGGTCGGAACTAGTACAGGCAAAATCTGAAAGGAGAGGGCGATGCTGAAACGGCAGATAGCATTGGTGGCGGCGTTGGTGTGTCTTCTTGTTCCGGCGGGCGCATTGGGGCAAGGCGCGTTGGGAACCATCACAGGAACCGTAACAGACACAAGCGGCGCGGTGGTGCCGGATACGGCGATCACCATTACGGAAGTCAACAGAGGAATCACGCAAAGCGTTAACAGTTCCAGCGCTGGCTACTACCGCGTCTCCGTTCCGCCCGGAACGTATCGCATTGAGGCCAAGAAGGAGGGCTTCAAGACCGTCATCATTGACAACATTATCGTGCCTGTAGCGCAGGTGGTGACGGAAGACATCACCTTGCAGGTGGGTGCGGCCATCCAATCGGTTACAGTGACGTCGGCCCCGCCGCTTCTGACGCCGGACACTGCTGAAGTCGGTGCCTCGATGAGCCCCAAAGAATTTGCCACGCTTCCCATTGCACTGGATGATGGCGGCCGCCAGTTGCAAACGTTTATTTTTACAAGCCTGCCTGGGGCCACGGGGGACTCTTTCGCAGGATCTATCAACGGCGGTCAACTGTTCAGTTCGGAAATCATGATTGATGGAATTTCCATCGGCCGTTATGACCTGAATGGCGGGAGCCTGAACGAGTTCACTCCGTCGACGGACGCGATCGGTGAATTCAAGGTCCAGATGTCAAGTTATTCCGCCGAATACGACAATACGGGTGGTGGCGTCCAGAACTTTGTGATGAAATCCGGAACGAACGAGTTCCACGGTACGATCTATGAGTATCTGCAAAACGAGGCGCTTAACGCGGCCGGATTTACGAACAACGCTTTTGGCAAGGCAAAGCCTTCGCACAAGGATAACGATTTCGGAGGCGCCATCGGCGGCCCCATCAAAAAGGACCGCACGTTCTTCTTCTTTACCTATGAAGGCGACCGTTACAGGAGCTTTAACCTGAGCGGCTTGACGACGCTTCCGACAGTACCCATGAAGCAGGGCGATTTCAGCGCCTGGCTCGGGGCGCAGGTTGGAACCGATGCGCTCGGCCGGCCGGTCTATAGTGGTGAAATCTATAACCCGCTGACAACGCGGACAGTCCCGGCAGGCGGCGTCGATCCCGTGACAGGCCTCACAAATAACAGCGGGAGTGACGCGACGATCCGCGACCCCTTCCCGAACAACATCATCCCCTCTGCAGATTTCAGCACGGCTTCTTCCTCGTTGATTGGCCTCTTTCCGAACCCTCAGTTCAGCAGTTTGATCAGAAACCAGCCTGCGTTCAGTGGTTGCTGTCCAGTTCTGAATGTGAACCACTGGAGCCTGAAAATGGACCAGGTGATTAACAGCAAGCAGAAGATTTCGGGGTCATTCAACTATATCCGCCGGGTCCGCTTCAACCGGAACTCCCGAACGTTTCCTCCGTATCCAGGGTATCCTTTAAACCCTGTCAAACAGCAAATTGTGGGCGGACCCATGGCCCGCTTCTCCCACAACTGGACAATCAACGATCACACGATTAACAACTTCGCAATGGGGTACAACCGGTTTTTTAACGACAACAACGTCACCCCCAACGCACAATTTGCAAAGGACCTTGGCATTCCCGGAGTTGATCCGGCTTGCTTCCCCCCAATCAGATTCCGCACAGGTCAGTTGGGTAGTTATGGAGTGGGTTGTGAGAATAACGACCCATCAGAGAGCTATATTTTCACAGATACTTTGGCGTACTTGCGTGGGAAGCATAGCTTCAAATTCGGGGCCGAATTCCGCAGATACCGCTATAACACATTTGAACCCGGAAGTCTGGGTGGGACTTTCACATTCGGGCCTGATGCCACGGCATTGCCCGGCTTCACGTCGTCAACAGGGAATCCATTCGCCAGCTTCATCCTTGGGGCCGTCGAAAGTGGAGGCCGCTCGATCTATACAACCGAACCCGGCTATCGTGCCGGAGTGCTGGGCATGTTTGTCACGGACGATTGGAAGGTCACTCGGAAACTGACCTTGAACCTGGGCCTCCGGTATGACATCCCGCTGCCCAAAAAAGAGGCGTTTGACCGGATGTCAGGCCTTGACCCGACTGTGCCGAATCCGGCGGCGGGAGGAATTCCGGGAGCTCTCGTCTTCCTGGGAAATTGCGCTGGTTGCAACGGCCGCCACTCCTTCCAGGACATGTACTGGAAAGAGGTTGCACCTCGTTTCGGGCTTGCCTATCAAATAACCGATAAACTGGTGTTCCGTGGCGGCTACGGCATCTCTTACAGCCCCCCGATTCTGAACAACTTCGGAAGTCAGAACATCTTTGGGTTTAACGGTTCCGTCCCCCTTGTGCGGGGCACTTCACCGACGGGATTCACTCTTGATCCTGTAACATATTGGTCGACTTTAAAGGGTGCTAATATTCCTTCGGGCGCTCAGATTGGTGTTCCGCCCTTTGCCGGCGTTTTGCCTGACCGCAATCCCTCATTGGCGAACGGCAACAGCATAGACTTTTTGCCCAGGAACTCCTTGGCACAACCTTATGTTCAGAATTGGAACGCAGGGTTCCAATACATGTTGCCAAAAGAAACTCTCCTGGAAGTTGACTACGTTGGATCGAAGGGCACTCGTCTCCTCCAGAGCATGTTCTCCAACATGTTTAACCAGGTCCCGACCCGGTATATGGCCTTGGGCGATATGCTTGGAGACAACCTATCGGATGACCTGGCTGATCCTGCCAAGGCGGCTGTATTGGCGCAGTACGGGATTACCGGCTTGCCCTATCCGACTTTCAATAACGACTTTAATCCCACGGTGGCGCAAGCTCTGAGGCCGTTTCCTCAATATGATGTCGTAACAAACAACTTCCCGACCATGGGCAGTTCAACGTACCATTCGCTTCAGGTCACGGCGCGGAAGCGGGCAGCGAAGGGGTTGAATTTTATTGCCGCTTACACGTATTCGAAAACGCTGACAAATTCGGACACGGCCCTTTACTACCCCACTGGTGGTTTCGGTGTTTACAATTTCGGCCAGGATTTCTACAATCGGGCGGCCGAAAAATCCCTGGCCTCGTTCGATTACACTCACGTCCTCAAGCTCACTTGGATCTACGACCTGCCTTTTGGTCCCGGCCAGAGGTTTTTGGGTGGAACTTCCGGAGTGCTCGGCAAGCTGGTAGGCGGGTGGACGGTCACAGCGATTCAGAGCTACACTTCAGGAGACCCCCTCGCCATCACGTCAGAACTTTGCACCGGCCTCTACAGCGGACCTTATGGAGACGGCTGCGGTGTTCGGCCCAACGTGATCACGGGAGTCAACGCCACTTTACCACATAGTGGACTGGATGCGCAGAACGGCACATCGTATCTGAACCCGGCGGCATTCGCGGACCCAGCCGTTTCTCCAGATAACGGCTACGCGCTCTCATTCGGCACAGCACCCCGACTGCTTCCTTCCA
>Ga0209810_1004461_pt1 | contig 13473 bp, 10 predicted proteins | sample Coa_R1_7_FD_187159 | JGI IMG/M metagenome (GOLD analysis project Ga0209810, IMG submission 187159) | Surface soil microbial communities from Centralia Pennsylvania, which are recovering from an underground coalmine fire - Coalmine... | ecosystem: Environmental > Terrestrial > Soil > Unclassified...
AAAGTCCAGATCGCCATCAATAACTAGGGAGCGGGCGTAAGCATAATAGAAAACACGGTCAAACCCGATCGGTCCCTGATACGACAAGCTGGGCGCGTACAGAACGGCCATTCGGATGAAAAGGAGCAGATGGCCGATAATTGCAAGTATCAAAAGCGTCTTCGCATCCAGCTGAAATCGATTCCAACGCATCACTTTCCCCTTGGAGACAATGCGACAAAGTCACAGCACGGAGGCACCAGCCGATGCCGACATAGCCTGTCCGATCAACCTCGAATAAGGGTCGCCCCAATCATGCCGCCAGTGGCACCTCCGGACGCGTGCTCAACCATTCGCCCAGAGATTCCGTTAGCGTGCCGAAGCGGAAATCCTTCAGCAGCTGCACCAAACGCTTTTCCGTCCACCGCAGACCGACGTAATGTCGAAAGGCTCGCATCATTCCCGGGCGCAAGCGCGGCTGATCCGGATCAAACTCCCACGGATGCAGATACACAGCAAACGGGCGGCCAGCGGCGTTGATGGCCCGCAGACCGCGCCGCGTCAAACAGTAGGGATAAAGCCGAAAATAGCCGCCGCCGCCGATGGGCAGAGGATAATTCCTTATTCTCCAAACGGGAGGCGGAATCTCCCAAATGCTGCCGCCGGTGCGTTCGATACAGTGCGGATGCGGTGGCGTTCCAGCAAGACCGTAGCGATCGTGGTACGTCGGATAGATGCTTGAGTCGAAGAGGAAACCTTCTTCCAGCAGAATGTCCAAAGCCCACAACGAGCGTTCGACGATGGAAAAACTCGGAGCGCGGTAGGCGGTGACTCTTTCTCCGATGATGTCCTCCAGGATCAGACGCGCCAGTCGCAGGTCTGAGGCGAAAGACGCCGGCGTTTGCTCATAGATGAGGTGATGCCAGTAGCTGTGGCAGCCGATCTCGTGGCCGGCGGCGTGAATGGCGCGGATGAGTGCCGGGTGTCGTTCCGCGACCCAGCCGAGGATGAAGAAGGTGCCGCGCACACCGGCCTCCGCGAGCCGGTCAAGCACGCGCAGCGTGCTGCCGCTGACCCGTGACGGGAAATCGTCCCACTGCCGGCGCGATACACAATGATCGAAGCCGGAGACCTGGAAGTAATCTTCGACATCGATCGTCAGAGCATTGAGCAACGGACGAGGAGTGGCGGGCGCGGTTGACTGCTTCTCCGGGCGGAGCCGCAGGTCTGTTTTCATGCGCGAGCACTCCTTTCACTTAGGCGGCACGGGGAAGAGTATTTGGTTCGATTACGTCAGGTACCGGTGGCGAGCCCTGCAATAACTCGCACCACACGCCCGCACCCGCGCCAACATGAATCGTCAGAAAGACCAGTGGAAATAGGGGCAACAACTTCGCTTCTCGCTCGCGCACACACAGCGCGATGCTGAACAGCAACAATGTTGTAGTGTAAATCCCCAGGACAGCGGCATACACCAGAGCCAATAGGGAACTCATACAAGCCAGCAGCGCCCCGGCGACGACGCCTGCAAGGAATGCTGCTGGAAGGAAACCGGGCAGCGAAAAGGTTTCGGGATGCTTGCGCAGTAGCCTTGCCCTGCCGCGGCCATAGCGCACCATCTGCCCGAACAAGCCCGTGAGGCTCTCACGCGGGTGGTAATGCACCAGCACGCTCGGCGTGAACCAGCAAGTCAGTCCGGCTTTTGCCACACGATGGTTGAACTCCACGTCCTCACAGGCGTCGAAGCGTTCGTCAAACAGTCCCACGGTGTCGAAGACACTGCGGCGATAGGCGATGGCCACGCTCTGGGGCGGCACAAAGCCGGAGCGTCCGGAGTAGACATGGGAGGCAGGATGATGCCCCAAGCGGGACGCACGTGCGGCAGCGATGGCTCGCTGCATCCGATTCGCCCCCGTCACGTCCAACGGCTGCGGCCTGCCGAGGCAGTCTGCTCCGCTTTCGACAAAAGCATCCGCGACATTTTGGAGATAATAGGGATTCTTTAACTGGCAATGACCATCAATCAAGAGCACGATGTCGCCCCGCGCTGCGCGGACGGCAGCGTTGCGGCCGGCGCTCGACCACCGCCGGGGATTGTCAAGCAAACGAAGATGAGCGTAGCGCGCTTGCAGCGCCGCCACGATGGTGCGCGTGTCATCCGTGGAACAGCCATCGGCGACGATTATTTCAAAACGGGACGCATCATAGCGCTGGTCCACTAACTGCTGGAGTGTGTCGGCGATGTAGGCGGATTCATTGCGCACCGGCACGATCACTGAGATGAACGGGCGCGAGTCGGCCGGCCCTTTCACTCGGGCTTGCCGTTGCTGCTCAATAGACAGGTAGCGCATTGTGCTTCCTCCTTCTTAAGCAGTCCGCCGAAGACGAGAAGCAGACTTCTCGCCAAGAACGGCACGCATCGCTTCTTCCACAGCCGGACCGTCAGGGATGCCGAGCAGTTTGCCTGTGATTCCGAAGGGCAGTCCCAAGGTGTAGGCCGCCGTACACACTAACAGTCTGAGATCCAGCCACGGGCTGAGATGGCGGATGTAGTAGAGGTCGTGAGACAGCTTGCGGCGCACGCTCGTGAGGTCGGAATCAGGCGGCAACTGCACCTGAGCCAGTCCGGTGACGCCAGGTCGTATGGTAAGGCGCTGCCAGTAGCCGGGCAGCTCGCGCTCTAGTTCGGGCACAAATTCCGGACGCTCGGGACGCGGACCGATTAGGCTCATTTCGCCACGCAACACGTTGAGCAGCTGAGGCAGCTCGTCGAGGTGGCTGGCGCGGAGGAGGGCACCGATGCGTGTCACGCGCGGATCGCCGGGCATTGACCAACGCGGGCCGGTCAGCGATTCGCAGTTGTGGATCATGGAACGGAGCTTCCAGATGGTGAACAGCCGGCCGTTTTCACCGACGCGCGTTTGCGTGTAAAAAGCCGGGCCGCGCGAGGTCAGCTTGACGAGCAGAGCGGCCACGACAACCAGAGGTAACGCAGGCACACACAGCAAGAAAGCCAGAACAAAATCAAGGGCGTACTTGCACGAGAGATACCAGCGATGCCGCAAGGGGCGAACAGTCTCGCGGGAAAGGGAATGTATCGTGGACTGGATCTCATTGCGGATGGCCGCCGTGTTGCCGGCCAGCCGACGATCGATCTTTGTCGGCAAGGGATTCGCCTCCATGCAAAAGATAAAAAAACTCACTCGAATGGATGCTTGACGATGGATGGTTGGCGACGTGGTTTAGGGACTATCCATCATCAATCGGAAATCATCAAGTCGAGGGAGGGGCGAACAAAACTTGCCGCAGCACGGGCCTCAATGTTTGAAAAAACTCTTCGCATGGCTCGCCGCGGTTGGGTTCGTTTCCTCCGATTAGATCTCGTACGACGTACAGCTTGTACAGCAGCGGGCGGCGGGCGAACTGCACACGGGGATCGTTCGCAGCCATCCAGGACGAACCGTCGCCCCACCCCCAATACAGGCGAACGCGCGTCTCCTCGGTGGCATTGGTGCGCGTAGCGTCGGCCTTCCACATAGTGTCGCCGGAGTCGGACTCGTAACGGCTGCGGGTATTCACCAAGTAGCCGCTGGCGCCGTAACAAACATCCGGCGTATGAATGGAAACCGGCCCCGGGCGTCCACACACAAGAAACAGCGATATTGCCGCTCCTGTTTGGCGATGGACGTAGCGGCGGCGGATGCAGCCGGCGACGCCGGCACCGGCCTCCCCGGGCTTTACTTCCAGCGCTTCGCCTTCCCACTCGCCCAGTTCCAGCGGGATAGCGTCAAGTCGCTGGGCTGCCTGCGTCACTTCCACCGGCGCCGCCCAGCGGTCGGTCCAGTAGCCGTGCACGATGCCACAGGCAACCAGAGCGGCTGAGCCGATCAATGCAGCGATCCATCGTTTCATTGCTGTGTCCCTCCGTTTCCCCATCAGCCCGTCGCTGGCGCTTCGGGCTAGTCATCGGATGTTAATGAGCCACCATGCGGGCGTGGGCCGTAGCGGCCAACGCCTCTTCGGGGTCGGCACCGTTGACGACCGCCCCTAGCACACGGATTCCCAGCGTCGTTAGTCGCTGCGACGCCGCGTAGACGCGCGGCATCTGGCTAACTTCGCGCAGCACCGACAGGATCACCGCATCTACGCGCTGGCCGATCAGCAGCGAATCGGTGGCCGCCAGTACCGGATGCGAATCGATGACAATGAAATCGAACTCTTCTTGCAGTTTCTCAAAGATGCCCTCCACGCCATCGCGTGCCAGGGCGTGCAGCACCTCACGGTCCCACTGGCCGGCTCCCATGAACGACAAGCCTTCTAGTGTCGTCTGTTGCACGGCGTCAGTCAATTCAACCTCGTTGAGCAGCACTTCGCTGAAGCCCGGATGCATGGACAGCTCGAACAGTTGATGGGCCGATGGGCGCCGTAAATCGCCGTCGAGCAACAGCGTCTTGCGTCCGGCGCGGGCCAGGCTGCTGGCCAGGTGGCTGGCCACAGTCGTTTTGCCTTCGCCTTGCGTGGCGCTGGTGACCATGACCACGCGCGTATGCACGTCGTCGGCGTCGCGCAGCAGCTGCGTGCGAAGTGCGTCGATCGATTCCAGGGCCGGATGCCCTTCCAGGTCCGGCTCGCCGGTCGGTCCCACCAGGTGCTGTTCCAGATTCGGCACAGCCGGCACGGCACCAACCACGCGAATGCCCAGACCGCGCGACACCTCGCCGGCCGAACGAATGCGGCGCTGTCGCACGTCCAGCCAAGCGATACACATGCACACGCCCAGCAGGGCGACGATCGGCGCGGCGATGACGCCGAGGATTTGCTTCTTCATGTCTTTCTTTTGCAATTCGGCGTCCTGGGCCTGAGTGACGCGCGTGCCCGCTTCTAGATCCACTTCTTTTTTCCGCAGGTGGAGAGCCAGTTCATCAACGAATTTCGATTCCTGAGTGACAGCGTCGCGCAGGTGGTCCTGCTCGGCATGATCGACGCGCTTCAACTTGGACAACTCCTCGTTGTCCGAAGCCAGGTTCTTTCCCAGTTCCTCATGATGCTCTTCCATGGCCTTGATGGCGTTTTCCTTGGCTACGCGCAGCCGCTCCATTTCCTCGCGGCCTCCGCTGCCGGACGCCTCTGCCGCTGCGGCCAATTCTTCCTGAATTTCCTGCCTGCGTTTTTTGAGGTTGGCTTGCGCCGTCCGAATTCGTCGCTTGGCGGTGATTAGCGAGGGATAGCGCGTGCCAAGCGTTTTATGCTCGAAATCGTCGATGATCGCTTGCTCGGTGGTGATGTCGGCCTTGAGCTTTTGAGCGACGGGGTCGTTCTTGAGAACAACCTCGACGGATGAAGTGGAAGCAGCGGATTCCTTGAGGGATTTCATGTTCGCAACGTGGCTGATGAGGTCGGCCTTGGCCTCGCGGATCTTGAGGCGGAGATCGCTGCGGCGGACATTGGCGTCGCGGATGCGCGATTGTAAATCCCCAATCTTGATCGCCAGCACTTCGGGGGCCACGTCGCCCGAATCATGAATCATTTTGTCCAGAGCGTCCTGCTTCTGCTTGAGGGCGGCTTGAGCCTTGCTCAGCATCACGGTCATTTTCGCCACCGAATTACGCCGCTCCTCCTGTTCGGCGTAAACGATAATCTCTAGGTAAGACTCGATGACCGCCTTGACGATGGTCAGCGAGACTTGAGGATCGGGGGAACTCATCAGGACTGTCACCAACTCCTGATTGTCCGGGACTTCGACTTTCAATTCCTCCTCGATGTACTGGGCCGGATCCTTGCCGGTTCGTGCCTCCAAATTAAGAGCTTTGACCTCGTCTCTCTTCAGCGCCTCGGAGATGACTTTGCGGCTCGTGAGATGGGCTGCTTGCGTCTTCAAGTAGGTTGCGAAATCGCCGTGACCACCCTGCGTCCGGTCGATGGTCGGGACTTCATAGGCGACGCGAACACGTCCCGAAGCGATGTACTTGGGCGGCAAGAGGAACCAGGCGGCCAGAGCGGCAAGGACGGCGAGGGTCCCGCCGAGGGCAGCGGCGCTGACCCAACGACGCTTGAGCGCCTGTAAGTAGCTGCTCACATCGGGTGAGGACGACAGCGCCGACGGTGCCATGGCCACATGGGGATCGACGGCTCGGCTTCGCTGCGACGGCTCAATACGGCCCGCCACAGGTTTGGTATTGCCGCGCGAAGGCGGGGTGTTCTTGGCTGGTTCGGGGAAATCGGCATCCTGCGGTAACACGATTGACTCTCCGTAAGAAACTCGCATCTCGTTTAGCGACGCTTCAGCGAAGCGTCGCTAAACGGAGGCACCATCCCCATACCGTACCTACCGGGTACGGCTCTGGTACTATCAGGATCTTGGGCGGACTTATCGTCTCGCGGCGGCGGGCGTTGCCGGCCGGGGCGAACGAACACGAGGCGGCGGCTGCGGCTGTTTGCGAACCCGGCGAGGCGCGGGATCGCGAACCGGCCGCGGCGGGGGCGGAGGCGGTTCGATAAACAGATGAGATAAAAGCTTCACTTCCCCGGCCAAAAACAACAGACCCAGCGGCATCATCAACCAACCGCCCAGATCATGGAAAAAGAGATTAGCTGTTTCGCTGCTCGTCGTTTCATGCAGAATGCCGGTGGCGGTGATGCGAAGGATGTTCGACACCAGGGCGATGGGGATGGCGCTGAAGAGCAAGATGAGCTTGTCCACGAGCGGCCGGCGCGTCAGCAGGGCCATCGCTGCCGATAAGGCGATGAAGACGACGAGCATACGCAGGCCGCTGCACGCTTCGATGACATTGAGACGCGCTTCGTTGAGGACGATGACATTGCCTTCGGACAGAGCGGGCAAACCGATCGTTTGCATGATGAAGGTGCTGACAGTGGTGGCCAAACCTTGCAAGGGCGCCGAGAGGGCCGTGGACAGCCGATACGGCAGCGGAATCATGAAAATGAGATAGAGGATGGCCGGCCAAGCCCAGCGGCAGGCCGTCCAGCCGCCCAGGAGCCAGAACAGGCCGGCCACGCACGGCACGATGGCGAGCGTGTCCAGCCAGAGAAAGTACCAATAAACGCCGGCCAAGCGCAGGCCGAGTCCCAGCGCCAGAAGGACGCTGCCGAGCACCAGTCCCGGCCGCAGCGACGCCCTATCGAGTTTGTCGCGCCGCAGCCACAGCAGCACCAGTGCGAAGCCGGGCACCAAGAAGCCATGCGAGTATTGATCGTTGGTTCGCCAGACGTGGGCGAGGTCCGTGAGTGTACTGGCGAAGGCCCACGAAAAACATGCGGACACAAACAGCACGGGTACAAGGGTACCAAGTGACCAGGCAGGAACACGAGGAGTCTGTGACGTCATGGCATCCTTTCCAGGAAGACGACCGATCTTTCGCACAACGCGAGTAATCCCAACTCGCGTCTCCTCTCTCGCAGCCTTCGCCGTCTGAGAGGTTTCCGGCGTCAGAGGATGTTACTTCGCGCCCGAGTCGAGAGTCAATACAGTTTCGCAAATGTTGATTTGGGTAAAATAACTGCGTAGGGTCAAATCATCCGCAATATACCGAACGTAACTGGCGTGAGGAGGGAAGATTGCGCATTTCGGGTAAGCACAGTTGAAACCGGATGGGCGGCGTTTCCGATAGATTCCGCGTGCAGGATAGTTTGTGTCCTGCTCGCAGGATGCGCCTGCGAAAAGACTGCGACAGGGATTGTCGGCTGGCTTTTCGTCGGGGCGATCCTGTGCCACCGAAGCGCCATCTGACGCGAACTTCCTCTTGAGGATTGGGACCATGCCTGTCAGAAGCCGAGGATCGCTTTTGGCTGGAACGGCAGCCTTCGCCGGCCTGATCGTGGCCGGGATTGGTTGCTACTCAAGCCCCGCCGACCACGATTCGTTTTCCATCCCCCACACTCAGCCGCAGACCGGCAATTTTCTGTCCAACAGCGGCTTGCTCCCGGGCCACGGCTTGTTGGCAAGCCAAGGCACCCCAGCGATGCCTACATCATATCCGGCGGCGGATCAAGCGCAGCCGATAATGCAGTATGCGACGACACCGTCGCCATCCCCAGGGGCGCGACCAGTGATACTCCAGTCGGTACCGATCACCCATCCGGTCCCGGCCAACCGCGAAGTCATCGCCAGCTCGTGGTCGCCCGTTCAGCGCGTCAGCGCTGAGCAAACTGTATCAGGACCTGACATGCAAGGAAGCCCAACCACCATGGCCGCCAATACTCCTGCGGTTCCGGCGCGCCTGCCGATGGGAACGCCGGTGCCGACCGGCAATGGTCCGGTTCTGGATGGCGGCGATGGCGGGCCGCCGGGTAGCATCATGTTACCGGCCCCGCGGCCATTAGGCTCGCCGATGCCCGTCGCCGTTGGCCCCGACGGCGTCATGCCGCCGCCACATCCGCATCCGCATCCGTATCCGGATGTGCCGCGCGAGTTCGAGAAAATGGCCCTGCCGCCCTACGTGGTTGAGCCGCCGGACATCCTGCTCATCCAGGCCTCCAATCGCATCACGCTGCGCTTGCAGCCCATTCAGGGGCAGCACCTAGTTGGCCCGGATGGCACCATCAACCTCGGCATTTACGGCAAGATCCGCGTCGCCGGCTTGACATTGGAGCAAGTAGCGGACGCTGTGGCCGCTCGGTTGCTGGAAATCATGCCGGGACTGCTGCGCGGTGTCCCGGAATATGACCAGAAGAGCGACAAGGAGAAGCCGGGGACCGAGGGCGCCTACGTGAAGGAATGGAGACAAGACTTCTCGTCGCTGGAGTTGGTTAAGAAAGAGCTGCAGGTAGACGTGCTCGTCTATAGCAGCAAGTTCTACTACGTCATCACGGACGGCGGCGGCTATGGCCAGCAAGTCTACCCGATCCCGATTCGGGGCAATGAGACCGTGCTGGACGCCCTGGCCAACATCAATGGTCTGCCGGCTGTAGCCAGCAAAAAACGAGTATGGGTCGCGCGGGCCACGCGCCCCGGGCAGCCGCCGAAGATCCTGCCAGTGGACTGGATGGCCGTGACTCAATGCGGATCAAGCGCGACCAACTACCAGTTGTTCCCCGGTGATCGCGTCTATGTCGATTCCAACAACTTGATCAAGGCGGACACGTTCCTGTCGAAGCTGTACTCGCCGATCCTGCGTACCTTCGGCGTCACGTTGCTGGGTGCCGCCACGGTCAACTCGATCAAGGGCACGTCCAGCGGTCTGGGCGGAGGAGCGGGGCTCATCCGCTGAGAGTTCTCTGAAACCTGCCGGAAGCGTAAGCGAAGGCCGCCCTCGCTTACGCTTCGAGTTGGTAATCATACGAACGAAAACTTGCAGGAGAGAAACGGCGAGGGTAAACTAGGAGATGAAAGCCTCGATTTTCCGGCGATCCTCCGCGCGACCGCTGGCCTAATCCAAGCAGGGAGGAATGTCATGAAGCGATTCATCTTTGCTGCCGTCGCCGTTCTGTTTGCCTGGTTGAGCTTGGCTGTCGGCCCGGCCGCAGCTCAGAACATCTATCCCTATCAGCAGCCGATGTTCCGCCCTGGTTGGCAGACGCCCCTCAGCCCATACCTCAACATGCTGATTCCGGGCAATGCGGCGGTCAACTACTACGCACTCGTGGAGCCGCAGTTCCAACGCCGGCAATACCGCAACATTATGAATCAAACGATTCAGGGAATAATCAACCAACCCCCCGAACCTCCCGGAATCATGCTCGAAGAGGACTTAAACGCACCAATGCCGGCGACCGGCCATCCTACCGCGGTCAACTATACCGGCACTTATTTCAGCACCCTCAATGGTCAGCCGTTTGTTAGCGAGGGGGCCTACTCGCAAAGACGGCCGACCACGGGTCCAGGCATGATGGGCCCAGGGGGTAGACCGGGGTTGATGGGAGGAGGAGGGATGGGAATGATGAGGCCGGGTATGGGAGTGGGAGCTTCTGGTACATGGCCGAACATGCGACCGGGGATGGGACCGATGGGAAGATAAAGAAGCGAGTTTATAAGCGGACTGAACACCAGCCCGCAGCGCCGGCAAGGGTCGCCCGTGCCAGCGCTGCGGGCTGGTGTTTTCTCTCAATCACATCAAGTATTCCTGGCAGATGCGGCAGTTCGACGACGGCGGAACCAAGTCAGCAACGCAGTACCACTGCCAGCCAGCGCCAGCATCAACGCGCCTGGCTCTGGTGAACCGGCGACATGGCCTCCCCCCGGTGGTGGTGGTGGCGGTGGAGGAGGAGAAGAGGAGGATGCGGGCGGAGGTGGTGGAGGAGGCGGTGGCGGCGGTGGAGGTGGAGGCGGTGGAGGCGTATCGATAAACACCGGCGTGGTTCCCGCCGGAATAATCAGCGTGAGCGCCAACGCCGCAATCGCACCCGATCTGCGAGAATTAGTCTGTCGCACTCCGGCCTGAATTTCTCCCTGCGATTCATAAACGAGCCGGGTGAGGCCAGACACGGAAGGGCCGCCCAAAGCAAGCGTAGCCCGATCTGTCAGACGGCTGCTCAACATTCCAGCTTGAGTGGAAGGAAGCAAGCCAGCCAAGAGATAGGCTATCGCGAGGAGCGGAAGAAAGCGGCGACTGGGCATGGTCAGGAACGCATTCATCCAAGGAACTCCTTTCCAATTGCCGTCTAGGGCCGGCGACCTGACCCCATACCACGAAAACGAAACGCAGAGAAGGTCAATCTGGCGCAGTCATATGTTGATTCGCTCTGCTCCGCAGCGTCAAGCAGCTCCATTGTGCTGCGAAACCAGCGAAACGAAACACTCGTAACGACTATTCCAAAAAAAATACTTCTGTTTGTTGTAGCGATTGGTCGAAAAATACTGGCAAGAAGGGTAGCGCATACTTTGGCCGCGTATGCCCTTCCGGGGGAGTATGGAGAACATGCAGAAGGGGCGGTGGATTGGTTGTCTGCTCCTTGTCTTGCTTGCCAACAGCGCCGCGTTGCGCGGCGAAGATGTGCAATGGCAAGCGGTGGGCGATGCGCCGCGCACAGAAAACGTTCCTGCCGTCACTCTGAGCGCTCCCCTGCCACTTCCCGACTCGCCGCCGGGTAACCGGGAACGCATCGCAGCGACGCCCCAAGCTACTCCTTCAGCGATTTTGCCGGCAAGTTTCGAGACATCGGCCCCAGTCGCTAGTGGGACCGGCGTCTCGTCGGCCCAACTGCATCATCCGCCGCCGGAGATCATCGCCGTCAGCGCGCCAGTGACAACGACGCAATCGCAACCGGCTCAACAACCGAACGAACAAGCGGATGGCATATTCGCCGTGGACCGCTCGTCTTCCTCCGCCGCCGTCTCCTCTTTCCTCCCTGTGAACGGATGGAGAAGATGGGAGAACAACGGCATTACGCGGACATCGGCGAACGCTGTAGTTCCCCCTGTTGCCGCCGCCTCTCAAGTTCCCATGGTTCCGGGATGGGAAGCGCCCGTGGACACCAGTTGGGGAGTCGGGCTACCCGCAGGACAGTTGCCGGAAGATCCCTTCGCTCAGGCCGTCCCCTTAGTTAATCCCCTGCGTCCCCGGCTGTATGCCTCTGCGGAGTATCTGCTTTGGTGGATTCGAGGGCAGTCCGTTCCGGTGCTGGCCACCACGAGCGCTCCCAGTGATTTTGCTGTTTTGGGAGCGCCGACGACGCAAGTTCTGTTCGGCGGCAATCAGATCAACGGCAACAGTCCGTTCTCCGGCGGGCGCTTCACCCTGGGCTACTGGTTCGGTTGCGACCAGAGCAAAGCGTTGGAAATCACGGGCTTCTTCCTCGGTCCGCGCTCGGCCGGCTTCTTGACCAACAGCTCCACGAATCCAGTCATCGGCCGGCCGTTCGTGGAAGCCAACAACGGCACGGAATCGGCACAGCTTACCTCGCTGCCGGGCGTCTCGGCCGGCACTCTGACGATCAACGCCCCGACCTCCTTGTGGGGACTGTCGCCCAATCTGCGCTGCCTGCTGTGCTGCGGCTGCAACTATCGCGTATCGGCCTTGGCCGGCTTCCGTTACCTCAATCTGAACGAATCGCTGACCATCACCGAAAACGTCGTCGGACTGCCGACCGCTCCTGCGCCGTTCACCAATCAGTTGATTACCGTGCAAGATCGCTTCGCCACCCAGAATCATTTTTACGGCGGCAATGTCGGCGCCGATGCTCGGTGGTACGTGGGCCGTTGGAGCGTCGATGTTCGCGGCCAAGTGGCACTAGGCGACACAGTGCAGAGCTTGAAAATCAGCGGCGGGCAACACTTCGTGCCGGGCTATACCGTGGGTGGCGTATTGGTGCAGAACTTCACGGGTGGTCTCTTGGCCCTACCCAGCAACATCGGCCATTTCCACCACAATGCTTTCAGTGTCGTCCCGGAGATCGGCGTCAATCTCGGTTACCAAATCCTGCCCAATCTGCGCGGTTTCGTTGGCTACAACTTCTTGTATTGGAGCAACGTCATTCGTCCGGGCACCTCGATTGATCGCGTTCTGGATGTGACGCAGATTCCGAACTTCCCGCTGCATCCCGAACCGCCGCCGGTGCCCGGCCTACACCCAGCTCCGGTCTTCCACCAGCAGGGGTTCTGGGCACAAGGTATCACCTTTGGGCTAGAGTTCGTGTACTGATCCGCTCTTGGTCCCTGCGCTGAATTTCACTGTCAGAGGTTCGGTGCTAAAAAACGGTTATAAGCAAGAGTCGCGCATTCCACATCAACCAGGAACGATCCTCGGCGGCGACCTTGCCTTTCTCAAGAATGTTCCTCAGACGCTTCTGCACGCCTTGAACCATTTGCCGTTTCTTCTCCGGCAGCGGATAGAGATCCTGCCGCTTCAATACACGGTTGACCAACACCGCCACGGTACGGATCTCTTCGAGGTCGGGCGGCAGCGGCTTGTCGTTCCACGACGGTGCGGCATCATCATTGGCAAGTTTCTTCGTCACATCACGAATGTACAAGCTGATACGCTGGAGCTTGCGATAATCGATGCACTCGGGCAGATCGGAGGGCGCGTGATAGTCCGGATGCTGGCCGGTACTGAAAAACAGAAACGGCACATTGCGATCACGGAATGGCCCATAGTCGCTGCGTGTGCCGATCAAGTCTGCACCGAGTCGGCCGATCGTGAGTCCATCCGGCGGCGGCGTCTTCTCAATCAGTTGACGCAAATGCGTCGAGCGTTCGCTGCCGAGCACGAAGACGTATTCGTCCATGACGTTGGCCATCGAACGGCCCAGCATGTCGGCGGTGAGAAACGCCTTCAACTGGCGAAAGGGCAGCGGCGAATGAGCGGCAAAGTGCATCGAGCCGCGCAGGCCGGCTTCCTCCTGATCGAACGAGATGAACGCGAGTGTTCGTCTCGGTTTGTCTTGGCTGAGGGCAAAATACTCGGCCACTTCCAGCAGCATGGCCACGCCGGTGGCGTTATCGTCGGCACCGGGATACAACACGTTGCGTTGTTTGCCGAGATGATCGAAGTGGGCGCTGACAATTATCCATTCGTCTTTAAGCTTCGGATCGCTGCC
>Ga0209810_1004464_pt1 | contig 13463 bp, 13 predicted proteins | sample Coa_R1_7_FD_187159 | JGI IMG/M metagenome (GOLD analysis project Ga0209810, IMG submission 187159) | Surface soil microbial communities from Centralia Pennsylvania, which are recovering from an underground coalmine fire - Coalmine... | ecosystem: Environmental > Terrestrial > Soil > Unclassified...
GAAGGCGCCTCCAACGGCAAAGAGAGCGACCTGAGCAAACTGATGGATGATCTGCTGGGGAACCTGCTCTTCGCTGCTGAGGGGGGTGGGGAAGGCGAATCGCTTGGTCTGGGCGGCAATCCTGGGGATGCTGGGAGCCTACCTCCATCGGAAGGGCAGCCCCCACAAACAGGAGGAGAATCTCCACATTATCCTTTACAGCCGGGTGATGATTATGAACGCACCTTTGATACGAAAGTCGGGCGTATTACCATATATGCGCAGGTAACAGGGATATCGGACAACGGTACCATATCTATGTATGGTATAGTCTATCCTGAATCTGCTGAGGGTAACGAGCTTGCGAATCAGGTAGGCGTGCTTCAAATGCTGAGAGGACTCAGAGGAGTTCTACGTGAGTTAGCAAATTTGGGGTTTAACTATCTGAAATTTGAGGGTATCCGAGCATCTAATAGTTCATCGGCCAACCCTGGCCATGAAATAAGTCTTCCTCTAATCGATTTGGGTCCCTATAGAGACTAGTCTTAGTCTCTTGGAAATGGAGCCAATAAAGCAGCTTGAGAAAGCTGTGACGGATGAAACGAGATGTAGTAAAATAATCAGCAAGAGCAAGGAGATACAAAAATGCTGATAGGGCGTTCTGAACCGAAGGTCTCCTTATCAGCGTCTAGCGAGTGAAGTCTTTTCGGGATCTGAGCTGTTGCGGATCCAAAATGTCGTACTCAAGAGAGCCGTGCAGCTGGCTAACCAGGCCAATGTAAGACGCGAACTATGGCTGAATTCTACCCACAGATCAACACCCCCCAGGGAATGGGAGTCAGTGGCAAAACCGTTGGTCGGTACATGCGCAAGATAGGCTATGAAGAAAATCCCTTCATGGCTCTAAGTTACCATGTGAGGCCAATAGGCCTTGATCGGCTATTCTGAGTTTTATATTCAGTATCGCTTTCATTACGCGTTGGGATACCAAACGCCAGCAGAGGTCTATTTTAGAGACGGAGGAGGCCAGCAGGAAAACAGCCGCTGGTGGATCTCTCAAGCAGAAAGGAAATGCCTAGCCATGAAGCGATTTGAGCAACTCGTCGAGGACAGCCAGAAGCAAATGGCTCAGGGTGCCTCATGCGATGAGGTTATTGCGAGCCTGCACGCGCAAGGCGCTAGCATTATTGAGTCAATCAAAGTCGTGAGAATCCTCTATCATGTCCACCTTCGCGATGCCAAACGCATGGTGACCGCTCATCCTGTCTGGGCAGATCTTGTCCAGCGTTGGGACCCCATTCATGCTGCTCTTCTTGAAGCATTTGAAAAAGAAGCTCGTGAAAGGAAAGGCTGAAGGAAAGAGGTCTCAAAGCTAAACAGTGAAGTGAGCAGTGTCGAAAGAGAAGAGTCAGAGGTACAGGCCGTCTCTGATGAAACGGGATCTTCATGACTCTCTGCTTATCGCTCCAACGAAACAGAGAATACTCCGCTTTGAGCTAGCGGCCAGTTAGCCTCTCAAATTGTTGATTCTGGAGGAGAACACGTTGGCTCAGGCCTCATAAGGAGCCAGTAACGGCACCTGCGGCACTGGTACGCTTTCCAACAGTCTCAATGGCAGCCCTCTCTTTCTGTTCGCCGATACCTGATAAAAATATCACCCCGTGAACGAGACCGCTCACGTATGGACAAGCACATATCCCATCTCCCTCAAGCTGATAATATCAAGTCCAAATTGCCACAGTCTGGGCTTGATCTCATAGATATGCTGGTAGAGACGGCGGCGCAGATTCCCCTGTCGGCTATCAAAGCACTGAGCGAGTTCTGAGAAAGGAACGAACTCCCTTTTCCTCTCCATTGCCTGCAAGAGGAGCAAGGTGAGACGGTAATCGGTCGGGGAAAAAGTGAGCAGGATGTTGTCTACAATGATGGTGCAGGTGGCATCACAATGGGCAACGCTATGGCCTTCAATATGTGGCCCTGGTACCGGTGGCTGAAGAGCAAGCTTCTTCCTGCCGACTCTTTTCTCTGGCATGCACCATCCACAGTCATTTCAGGCCCCCTGTTGCACAGGGCAGGCAGGAGAAGGACGCACTACGAAGCACTACTCTCAAGAGAAACCCGGGTTCTTTGACGAGCAAAAAGACAGAAACCTTGCGTAAAATCGCATCATTCCAGGAATGTTTCAGATAATTCCCCCTACTAGAAATAACTATATCTTCAATCCCATCAAATGTCAATGGTACTTTATTCTTATCCATCTAACGGAAAGAGGCTGCTCTGCATCTTATTCCATTGGAGGTAATATTCTCCTCTCTAACCCCTTTTCAAAGGTGATGTGGTTGGAAAAATCCCCTGGCTTGCTCAGGTAGAGAGTAGCGCCAGCAGTTGGTCGAGCGAGAGAACGCCGAGCTGCCGATACAAAATGAGAAAGGAGATTGCGCCTTAGTGACCCTGATTTTGCTGTCTTGACTTTCCGGGTTACTATATTGTGTCATAAGTGCTGAGGAGTATGGCAAACGATTTACTCAGGAGTTTATCAATGTCGCAGCGATATATTTTGCGGGTTGTGGCTAACGAACAGGGGCAGTGGGAGTGGTGGGATGATATTGTTGGTGGGCATGAGAATGGGCATCTATTGCAAGGCTGGGGCTGGGGAGAGTTGAAGCGGGAGGCTGGCTGGCTGCCGCGCCGCTTCGCGCTCTGGGATCAGGAGCGGCAGCGTGTGGTGGGGGCGGCGCAGGTGTTATGCCGCACGCTGCCCCATCTTCCCCTGCGCGCCGGGTACCTGGCCTATGTGCCGAAGGGGCCGGTGGTGGACTGGAAACAGCCGGAACTGTGCGTGGCCCTGCTGACGCAACTGCGCGACAGGCTGCGACGCGAAGGGGCGCTGACCCTGCTGCTGGAGCCGGGAATTATCACAAAGGCAGCGGAAGATGATGGACTGTGGCAGGCTTTCGCGCCTTTGCCTATGCGCCCAACGCTGGCCATTCAACCGCTGCGCAGTATCTTGCTCGATGTGACGCCCTGTGAGGAGACGCTGCTGGCGTGCATGAAGGAGAAGTGGCGTTACAATGTGCGGCTGGCGGGCCGCAAGGGCGTCACCGTGCGCGCGGCGACGACGGAGGATGATGTACGCGCGTGGTATCGCCTGCTGCAAACGACGGGCGAGCGCGACGCCTTCGGCATTCATACACTCGACTACTATCTCTCCGCCTGGCGTATTTTCTCCCCGCGCCAGCAGGCGCGGCTGCTGCTGGCCGAATATGATGGGCAGGCGCTGGCCGGTATTTTCGTCGGCCTGTTTGCGCGTGAGGCGATATATCTTTATGGCGCGTCAGGCAATGAGCAGCGCAGTCTAATGCCCAACTACCTCTTGCAATGGGAAGCCATTCGTTGGGCAAAAGCGCAGGGGGCGAGCCGCTACGACTTCTGGGGCATTCCCGCCACCGACGATGAAGGCGAGGCGATGGCGGGCGTCTACCGCTTCAAAAGCGGCTGGGGTGGTGAAATCGTGCGCTTCGTTGGCTGCTATGAACACACGCTGCGTCCCCGCGTGATGGGTGTTGCGAGAAAGATATTATCGCTCAAGTAGCTGGCTCAGGTCGGCATTGCCGCCGCAGATTACCACGCCAACGCGCTCACCGGGGGCTGGCCGGTATGCCCCGCTGAGCAGGGCAGCGATGGCGGTTGCCCCACCCGGCTCCGCTACGATGCGCAGATCGTCCCAGAGCGCGCGCTGTGCCGCCCGAATACTCTCGTCGCTAACCGGAACAACGCGCTCCACGTATTGCTGCGCCAGCGAGAAGGCAAGTCCCCCGGCGCGTCTTGCCCCTAAGGAGTCGACGGCCACACCTCCTACCTCGACATCGATGGGCTTCCCGGCTTTGAGCGCGCTTGCCAGCGTGGGCGCGCTTTCCGGCTCGACGCCGATGACGCGCACCTCACCCGCGAACCAGGCCGCCACGCCTGCGATCAGCCCGCCGCCGCCCACCGCGAGCAAAACGGTATCCAGCTCTGGCGCCTGTCGCGCGAACTCGCAGCCCAGCGTCCCCTGCCCGGCCACAATTTCAGGCTGGTCGTAGGCATGAACGACCAGTGCGCCCGTTTCTGCCGCTCGCGTCTGGCTCGCCAGCAGCGCCTCCGCGTAACTGGCCCCGACGATGGTAACATCAGCCCCATAGCTGCGCAGTCGCTGCACCTTCACGGCAGGGCAAACTTCCGGCACGAAAATCTCCGCCCGATAGCCCAGTTGCCGCGCCACATAGGCCACGGCCACGCCATGATTGCCGCCAGAGGCCGCGATTACGCCTGCCGGTGGCACCGTATTACTCAAAATGCGATTAAAGGCCCCGCGCGGCTTGAAGGAGCCGGTATGTTGAAGCTGCTCAAGCTTCAATATCACGTGGGCATCGATGCCCTGGAATCCGGGTTTCAGATAGATAACGGGCGTCTCTCGCACATAGCCAGCTATCCGTTTGCTGGCCACCTCAATCTCAGAACGCATAGTGATGACTCGCTTTCTTGCTACTTTACTGGTCACTTATTATGGGTACCAGATGACTTCCTGTCAAGGAACAGGATACAAAACAGAAAGGATCGTCATGGAATCAACCGCGCGAGCATGGCTTCGTTTGCATATCGAGGCTGTCTGGGGGGTACGGCTTCCTGCCATTACGCAGAACACGATTGAACTTCTGCGCGAGGGGGTGCAGCCAGCCTGGAAACTGTATGTCGCCGAGATGGCCGGAGAGCAGGTGGCTATCTATAGTGCATCGGCAGAGAACACTGCTTCCCTTGCGCTGGCTGCCGCGGCTGGATATCGGGCTTTCGCGCGAGGCGTGACTGTTGAGTGACGTGTCATGCCGTATGCTGGCTCTCTATGCTGGCCTGCCGGATTCCTCTTATTATACGACCCGGCAGCGCAGGCCACCCGCAAGGGGTGGCCCTACTATATACGGGCGGATCGTGCCGCTCCACAAGCGGTCGTATATAGTAGGGCCACCCCTTGCGGGTGGCCTGCGCTGTCGACCTGTGACGGGGAGCCAGCATACGGCATCCCTTGCGGGTGGCCTGCGCTGTCGACCTGTGACGGGGAGCCAGCATACGGCATCCCTTGCGGGTGGCCTGCGCTGTCGACCTGTGACGGGGAGCCAGCATACGGCATCCCTTGCGGGTGGCCTGCGCTGTCGACCTGTGACGGGGAGCCAGCATACGGCATGCCATGAACATGGCTTTCGGTGATGGCCTGCCGCCTGCGCCCTGGCAACCATCCCAACCAACCGTCGCCTCGGATGCTTCGCTGCGCTCCGCATGACACGTCAAAGGGCCTTTGTAATGGCAATGCTATGAGAATCGGCCTCGCGCGTGTCATGCTTCGCTGCCGCTCAGCATGACATGGCTGCATCTGTGTGAATTATCAACAGGAGGCCGTTTTGCAGGGTGACGGTGGCATGTTCGGCGGTGAGGACGTTGCTGACGCCGCGTGGTCTGCCGAAGCGCAGGGTTTCGCCGCGCAGGGGATAGTAGAGGTTAGTGGTGTGGATGCCGCTGGCTTCGGCGGTAAGCGGAATGAGCGAGAGCAGGTCTCCGGGGCGACCGGCGATTTCGCTGCTGCCGGGGCCGCGCAGAAGCCAGCAGGTGGATGAGTCATCGACGATGCGTATGGCGGGTGACTCGAACGCGGCCAGCAGCATGACATTCGCCATCGTGTGGTCGAAGCGTGCGCCGCCCAGCGCGCCGAGAATGGTGATGGCGGTCGCGCCGCGCTCGATGGCCGTCAACACGGCCAGTTCGCTATCGGTCTCGTCCTTCTCAGCGGCAACGCGAATGATCTCGCTCCCCTGCGCCTGCAACTGCTGCAAAGGCAACGGCTCAAGCGAGTCGAAATCGCCAACAACGATAGCAGGAGTGTAGCCAGATTGCAGAGCCGTCGCCGCCCCACTATCAGCCGCAATAATCATTTCGGCGCTGGCAAGCGCCTGCTCAACGGCTCTGCCAGCGCGCACCGTGCCGCCCGCGAAAATCACTACATGCATGAAGCTTCTGTGTCCCTTACTATAAAACCGGGATAACAGGTTGGGACATGTCATGCTGAGCGCAGCGAAGCATCTGCGGCAACCTGAGATCAACTGTGGCTCACGAGAGATGCTTCGCTGCGCTCAGCATGATATGTCCCTGTTACCTTTCTCTCTGGTATCACGCCGTTTTGACCTGCGTAGCTTCTTCGAGGCCCAGGGCTTTGATGGCCTGTTCGCGCAGGACGAATTTCTGCACTTTGCCGCTGCCCGTCATGGGATAGGATTCGACGAACTGGAAGTAGCGCGGAATCTTCTGGCGGCTGATCTGGCCCTTGCAGTATTCACGCAACTCCTCCTCGGTCAGCGTCTCGCCCGCCCTGGGGATGATGACGGCCAGCAGTTCTTCGCCGAAGAATTTGTCGGGAACGCCGAGAACCTGTACGTCGGCCACTCTGGGATGACGAATCAGGAACTCTTCGATCTCGCGCGGGAAGAGGTTTTCGCCGCCACGAATGACCATCTCTTTGAGTCGGCCCACAATGTTGATGTAGCCGTTTGCGTCCATTGTCGCCAGGTCACCGGTGTGCAGCCAGCCTTCGCTATCAATGGCCTCCGCCGTCCGCTCAGGCATGTTATAGTAGCCAGCCATGACGATGGGGCCGCGACAGCAGATTTCGCCGCGCTCGCCAACAGGAACGGTTGCGCCGGTGGCCGGGTCGACGATCTTGATATCGGTATGCGGCAGGGCCTTGCCGACGGTTGCCGCCTTGCGCTCGAAGGGATCGTCGGGCAGGGTGACAGTCATGGCGCCGGTGTTTTCCGTCTGGCCGAAAGCGATGACGACATCGGCCCCGATGCGCCGCTTGACCTCTTCCATCAAGGCAACGGGAACGGGCGCGCCCGCGCAGCTGATCTGTTTGAGCGACGAGAGGTCATATTTCTCGAAATCGGGATGCTGTAGGATCGCCATGAGCATGGTGGGGACGCCGCCGGTGACGGTGCAGCGTTCGCTGCTGATGATCTGCATGGCCTTGAGCGGGTCGAAGCCGAGCAGGGGGTAGATGGTGCCGCCCGAGCTGAGGGCGACCAGCACGTAGCCCACGCAGCCAAAGACGTGGAAGAATGGCACCAGCACGCAGCCGCGAATATCCTCTTCAAATTTGCCCTGGCGCATCACAAAATACGCCTGGTTGAGCAGGTTGCGATGCGTCAGCACTGCCCCCTTGGGGAAGCCGGTGGTGCCAGACGTGTAAAGGATCATCGCCGGGTCGTTGGGCGTGACCGTTGCCTGCCGTTCGGCCAGACTTTCATCGCTAATGGCCGCGCCAGCCGCGACCGTTTCGCGGAAGAGCGCGGGTCGCCAGCCATCCTGCTCAAGATCGGCGGGCGGCAGGCCGAGCAGAGAAACGTAGCGTAGCAGGGGCAGGCGCCCGCCCGTCTCGCCGCTCACTTCGCCGGGTTTGCTGCCGGGCGCGGTCATAGAGCGGACGGTGGCCAGGCAATTCTGGTCGCGTATCTGTGCCATCAAGAACAAGGCTCGCACATCCCCCTGTTTGAGGATGTATTCGACTTCAGCAGCTCGTAGCACCGGGTTGATCGTTACCAGCACGAGGCCGATTCTGGCGGCGGCAAGCTGGAGCAGCGGCCATTCCGGCAGGTTCGCGGCCCATACTGCGATGTGATCGCCCTTGTTCAGGCCGAGAGCCATCAGTCCCTTCGCAACCGCGTTGACCCGCGCCCGATACTCAGCATAGCTCCAGCGAATGTTGAGCGCATCGCCAAATTCGGGGTAGCCGCTGTAGACAACTGCTTCCCGTGTGGGAGTTTCGGCAGCCTGCTGATCTAAGCGGTCGCCAATCGTCGTTTCCAGCAGCGGTTCGTCCGAGGTCTCGGCCTGCCAGTACGACAGACCATCGTTGGTCATGCCCATTTCTCCCTCCTCGCGGGATGATTGCAGACAATTACGTTACCTCAAAAACTATGAACAGTATAACATATCAGAAATGCGTCATTCACACGCAATATACGAGAAGATTGTCGGCAGAGATCACTCCAACGCCTGCTCGATGCGTTGCAGCACCTCCTCGATGACGAGACGGCGCTGCTCGCTCAGAACCGGATAGAGCAGCGAAGCTGTTTCGCGATAGAGGTGTAGCGCGAGCTTCGCTGTAAGATCGAAGGCGTCCGCGATATACTGTTTTGACGCATCGCTGGAAAAGGCGTTGTAGGCGATGATGGTGCGGCCCTCGTCCAGTAATTGAAGCAGCTCGCTTTCGTTTTCATCCATACATTCTTCTCACTCAGACATGTTTCGCTTTTCGCGGATGCTCTACTTATTTTAAGAACATATTGCCGTGCAATTGTTCCTCTGCCTGCCGAAAACGCCGGTACTTCGCTACAGCCTTGACGATTAAATCGTAGAGTATGCTATGATAGTATGGCAATAATGGTACTCTATTGGATGGTGGTAAAAGGTCAGAAAAATGGCGTTATCTAAAAACGTGCAATCGTGGGGGCGCTATCCGCAGGTTGCGTCTGCGCGGGTGGTGCCGGTGTACTGGCGGCACGAGGTGCCGGACCTGGCGAGCTTTGAGGCGCCGGTGCTGCCGTATGCGTATGGGCGTAGCTACGGGGATAGCTGCCTCAACGAGGGCGGCGTGGTGCTGGATGTGAGTCACCTGCGGCGCCTGCTGGCCTTTGATGAGCGTGAGGGGCTGCTGCGCTGCGAGGCGGGGGTCTCGCTGGCGGAGATCTTAGCGGTGATGGTGCCGCGCGGCTGGTTTTTGCCGGTGACGCCGGGGACAAAGTATGTCTCAGTCGGCGGGGCGATTGCTAACGATATTCATGGCAAGAACCATCACAGGGCGGGAACGTTTGGCTGCCACGTGACCTGTTTTGAACTGCTGCGCTCCAGTGGCGAACGCCTGCTCTGCTCGCCAACCGAGAATAGCGAGCTTTTCCGCGCCACCATCGGCGGTCTGGGCCTGACGGGCGTGATCCTGTGGGCCGAGTTCCGGCTCAAACCCATTGCGAATCCTTTGATTGACATGGAACGCATCCGCTTTGCCTCGCTTGAGGAGTTTATCCAGCTTTCAGAGCAGTCCGACCGGGATTATGAATATACCGTCTCCTGGGTCGATTGCCTGATTGGCGGCAAAGAAGCCTGCCGGGGTATATTCATGCGCGGCAACCACGCGGCGGAGACGGTATGGACGGGCAGGCAGCGCGGCCAGTTGCCTTTGAGCGTGCCGTTTGATTTACCCTCGCTGGCGCTCAATACGCTGACGGTGAAGACGTTTAACGCGCTGTATTATCGCTCGCAACTGCGCCATGCCGTGCGCAGGCTCGTGCATTATGACCCGTTTTTTTACCCGCTGGACTCGATTAAGGACTGGAACCGGCTGTACGGGCGGCGCGGCTTCTTGCAGTACCAGTGTGTGGTACCCTTTGCGGACGGACGCGAGGCCGTGCGCGAGCTTCTTGAGCGCATCCGCCGTTCCGGGCAGGGGTCGTTTTTGACGGTGCTGAAGCAGTTCGGGGATCGGCCTTCGCCGGGCCTGCTCTCGTTCCCGCGACCGGGCCTGACGCTGGCGCTGGACTTTGCCTATCGCGGGCGGGAGACGCTGCGCCTGCTGGACGAACTGGATGCCATTGTGCGGCAGAGCGGCGGCGCGGTCTACCCGGCGAAGGATGCGCGCATGTCGGCGCAGAGCTTCCAGGCATATTTCCCGCGCTGGCAGGAATTTGCTCGCTATAAAGATCCGCAATTCTCGTCCAGCTTCTGGCGACGGGTTACTGGAGCTAGCTCTGGAGAACCAACGCGGACGTGTCATGCTGAGCGCAGCGAAGCATCTCTGGTAACCAGAGCGAGTGAGCCGCAGCCTTAGATGCTTCGCTGCGCTCAGCATGACACGTTTATAGAATTGGATGGTGCAGAAACGTATGAAGATGTTGATACTGGGCGCGACCTCAGCTATCGCCCATGAGGCGGCGAAGTGTTTTGCCGCGGAGGGCGCGGAGTTTTTTCTGGTGGGGCGCACGGCAGAGAAGCTGGAAGCGGTGGCGCAAGACCTCACAGTACGCGGCGCAAAGCGCGTGGAGACCTGCTTACTTGACCTCTCCGAACTGGAACGGCACCAGGAACTGATCGCTACCGCCATTGCCGCGCTGAATGGGCTGGATACTGTCTTAATCTCGCATGGTACGCTGGGAGATCAGCGGCAGTGCCAGCAGAGCGTCGAGGAGACGTTGAAGGAATTTACTACCAACTGCACCAGCGTGATCTCGCTGCTGACGATTCTGGCCAACTATTTTGAGCAGCAGCGACATGGCTGTATTGCCGTCGTGACCTCGGTGGCGGGCGATCGCGGGCGGCGCAGCAACTATGTCTATGGCACGACGAAGGGCGCCGTCAGCCTCTTTGTGCAGGGCCTGCGCAGCCGCCTCTACAAAGCAGGCGTCTCCGTTGTGACGATCAAACCGGGGCTGGTGGATACGCCGATGACGGCAGGGCTGAAAAAGGGGCCACTTTTCGCCAGCTCGCGCATCGTTGGCGAGGGCATCTACCGCGCTATCAAGCAGCGCAAAGAGGTGGTCTATCTGCCCGGCTACTGGCGCTTTATTATGCTGGTTGTGAAGCTTTTGCCGGAGAAGGTTTTCAAACGGCTGGCGGTCTAAAGCGGCGTCTGCCGGGTGATCTCATTGGTCAGCGCATGCGTCCGTAGACGATGAAGAGAATGCTGCCGACGATGATCAGCAGGATGCCGATGCCGATGAGGATGAAGAGAATGGTGGTGCTTGATGGCCCACCATCAGAGCCAGACGAATTGCTACTTGCGCTGCTGATCTGCGTAGCGGTGGGGGAAGCTACCAGGGTCGGAGTGACCGTAGGCGAGGCTGTCACTGATGGTGATGGAGAAGGCGAAGGTGAAGGTGACGGCGATGGAGAAGGCGTCGCGGTCGCCGTAGAGATGGTCAGGGCATTGGAGGCGCTGGCGTTCATCGTTGTCTCGTTCTGCGCCACTGCCGCGATGGAATAGCTGCCCGGCTGCGCGTCGGCGGGGATGGTGAGCGAGACGTTGAGATTCCCGTTCGCGTCGGGCGTGGTGCTTTGACTGAGAAGTGGCTGGCTGCTGTTGTTGCCCGCGAAGATGGAGACGGTGATGAGCTGCGGCGGCAGCCAGTTGGAGCCGGTGACGGTAACTTGCGCCCCCGGCGCGGCTGTCGTCGGCGTGACGGCGACGGTGGCAGGCGGCGCGACGGTGAAGGTGTTTGAAGAGAGCGTACTCTCCCCATGCTTGACAACACAGATATAGTAGGCCGTCCCGGCGTTGGGCGCGCTGGAAGGCCACGTACTCTGCACCTCGAAGTTGTTGCCAACGATAAAGACCTTTGGATGCGTATTGAACGGCGTGAGGCCCAGACTGGCGGGAGACGCGGCATCCGTGCATTTTGTCGGATCGCCGTTCGTCGTGGTGTAGAGGCTGGCGACTCCGGTGGTGAAGCCAGAACCGCTGATGGTGACGCGCGTGCCGATATGGCCGGTGGCTACGCCGTTGACGAGGGGAAAGGTAACGGAGACCTTTGGGCTGGCGGCGCGAGCAAAAGGCGTGAAACTGCCCGGAAAAAGCAGCAAGATGGTTGCCAGCAAACAACACAATGCCAGTGAGCGACACTGGCCAGCAATCCTGTACACCTTCAAAACCCCCGCTAGTAGCTCTTATAGCATAAAGACGTAGCTGCACGGGACAGGTAACAACACGGGCAATCAGGTCTCTTTTCGGGCTTATTTCCGCTGTTCGCGCTGACGCAGAGCTTCATAGAGCGCGATGCTGCCCGCGACTGCCGCATTGAGCGAGTTGATGTGGCCGTACATGGGGAGTTTGATGAGCAGGTCGCAGTGTTCGCGCACCAGCCGACTGATACCCTTGCCCTCGTTGCCAACGACGAGAGCAAGCGGGCCGGTCAGATCGGCCTGCGTGTAGAGCGTTTTTGCCTCACCCGCCAGCCCTACCACCCAGATATTGCGCTTTTTGAGGCTCTCGATGGCGCGCGTCAGGTTGGTTTCCTGGGCGATCAGCAGGTGTTCGGTTGCCCCCGCCGAGGTTTTGATGACGGTGGCATTGACTTCAGCTGCGCGATGTTCCGGGATAATGACGCCGTGGACGCCCGCCGCCTCGGCGGTGCGCAGCAGCGAACCGAGGTTATTGACATCCTGAATGGCGTCGAGAATGAGCAGGAACGGCGGTTCGTGCCTGCTTTCGGCAATCGCCAGAATTTCATCGATGCTGGCATACCGGCGCTCGCCCACGACGGCCAGCACGCCCTGGTGAACGGCGCCGCGACTCAACTGATCGAGGCGCGCACGCGGCACCGTCTCCAGCGGAACGTGCCGTTGTTTCGCCTCCTGCACAATCGACGCAAGGGCAGGCGCTTCACGCTGGCCCTCAGCCAGTAAAATGCGTTTGACCTGGCGCGGCGAATGCAGCGTTTCTAAGACAGGATTGCGTCCCCAGATATAGTCAGGCATACTACCTCTCAAGCATCAAGAACATATTCTCGCTGCCGAAAGTATAGCACACGTGGCCTGGGGTGGGAATGAAGTCCGTCTCACTTTATCACAAGATAGCCAAGCTCTGCCAGGATGCGCTCCAGGTCGTCATCGTCCGGCCTTGCCAGGATGGTTTTCTGCTTCCCCCGATCAATCACCATCGTCGGCGTCATCAGCAGACCCCGGTTGACAAAGAGGACGAAGCGTTCCGCCGCCGTATTATGGTTGATGTTGATATAGCGAAAGGGAACGCCCAGTTGTCGCAATTTGTTTTTTACCTCGGCAGTTTGCACGCAGCCGTTTGCGCCGTAAATGATGATCGGCTCAGCCATAATTCACCCACCTCTACTATATATGAGAACTCCCTCTGTTTAGAGTATAACACAAAGTAGCCCCCTTTTGCCTGCCCTCAGTAGGAGATATATCGGGTCATTATGATGATTAGCCTCTCCGGGAACGTAATTATCTGTTAATATACAGGTAAATGCTTGTTTCAAAGTGGGAAGGAAATTTGTATGTCAGTGGATAATCTTTTGCGAATGCGACGCGTGGAGCATGAGGAACTGCTTGCACGGGCAGTGGCGCTGTTACAGGCAGACGAGCGTGTGGTGGCGGCGTGGCTGTTTGGTTCGCGCGGTCGCCAGACTGCTGATGCATTAAGTGATCTTGATCTGTGGGTGGTGGTAAAGGATGAGGCGTGTGATGCGATAGTGGCCGAACGGCGGCGCTACGTGGCTCAACTGGGAGAACCCGTGCTTCTGCTGGAGTCTCCAGGAAACGCACCTGCCGGGGGCGCTTATTTGATGGCACTCTATCCGGGGCAGGCGGGTGTGCATCAGGTTGACTGGTACTGGCAGCGACAGGCGGATGCGAGCCGACCGCACAGGGCTGTACTGCTGTTTGATCGCGCAGGTATT
>Ga0209810_1004465_pt1 | contig 13463 bp, 13 predicted proteins | sample Coa_R1_7_FD_187159 | JGI IMG/M metagenome (GOLD analysis project Ga0209810, IMG submission 187159) | Surface soil microbial communities from Centralia Pennsylvania, which are recovering from an underground coalmine fire - Coalmine... | ecosystem: Environmental > Terrestrial > Soil > Unclassified...
TCGACCGCGACCTCGAGCGCGGCGCGACCTCGATCGGCCCGCACCTCGACGACGTCCTGCTCGCCTGCGGCGGTCGCGACCTGCGGAGCTTCGGCTCGCAGGGCGAGCAGCGGCTCGCCGTGCTCGCCCTGCTCCTGGCCGAGGCCGAGGTGATCGAGCGGCGCACGGGCGTTCCACCCCTGCTCCTGCTCGACGACGTCCTCTCCGAGCTCGACCCGGAGCGGCGGCGGATCCTCGCCGGCCGGCTGGCACACGGCGGGCAGGCGTTCGTGACGGCGACCGACCCATCGCTCCTCCCGGCCGTCCCGGACCAGCTCCTCGAGGTGCGGCCGGGCGAGGTGCAGGAGCGGACGGCATGACGAAGCCCCTCGGCGAGGAGATCCGGGCGCAGCTCCGGCGACTCGGCGGCGAGCCCGGGCCGGGAGCGGCGGCGGAGGCCTGGGCGCAGGCGGTCGGCCCGCAGATCGCGACCAACGCGTGGCCCGCCCGCGTCCAGGCCGACGGAACGCTCGTCGTCCACGTGCGGGACGCGATCTGGGGCTTCGAGCTGACCCAGCGCGCGGCCGAGATCGCCGCCCGCCTCCCGGGCAGGCCGCGGCTCCGCTTCCTACCGGGGCCCCTGCCGACGCAGGACGCCCCTCCGACGAGGCCGGTGCCCAACCCCACGGCCGAGCAGGCTCGGGAAGCGCTGGCGATCGCGGCGGCGATCACCGACCCCGAGCTGCGCGAATCCGTCGCCAGGACGATCACGGCTGCCCTGGCCCGGCACCGGCCCGACCACTCCGTCTGATATACTGCAATCCGCCCGCAAATGCGGAATTTGCAGGGCTTTTTTCATGGCTCAACTGGACTACACGGCCAAGGACATCACCGTTCTCGAGGGGCTCGAGCCGGTGCGGCTCCGCCCGGGCATGTACATCGGCTCGACCGGCAGCCGCGGCCTCCACCACCTGATCTACGAGGTGGTCGACAACTCCGTCGACGAGGCGCTCGCCGGCCGTAACGACCGGATCGAGGTCACCCTCCATCCCGACCATTCCGTCACGGTTGCCGACTGGGGCTCGGGCATCCCCGTCGACTTGATGCCCGACCAGGGCTTGCCCGCCCTGACGGTGGTGCTCACGAAACTGCACGCCGGCGGCAAGTTCGGCGGGGACGGCTACAAGGTCTCGGGCGGCCTGCACGGCGTGGGCGTCTCGGTCGTCAATGCGCTCTCCGAGCGGCTCGTGGCCGAGGTGCGCCGCGACGGGCACGTCTACCGACAGGAGTTCGAGCGCGGCGTCCCGCTCGGCGACATGGAGGTCGTCGGGACGTTGGGGAAGGACGAGCCGACCGGCACGACGATCACCTTCCTGCCCGACGCGGAGATCTTCGAGGAGCTGGAGGTGGACGCGGCCACCGTGGCGCAGCGGCTGCGCGAGACGGCGTTCCTGACGAAGGGCCTGCACATCACGCTCGTCGACGAGCGCGCCGGTGGCAAGACGGTCGACTTCCACTACGAGGGCGGGATCCGGGACTTCGTCTCCCACATCAACGAGGCGAAGGACCCGATCCACAAGCACATCGTCTACTTCCAGGGGGAGACCGACCAGGGGTCGGTGGAGGTGGCGATGCAGTGGAACTCCTCCTACCAGGAGTCGGTCTTCACCTTCGCCAACAACATCAACACCGTCGAGGGCGGCTCGCACCTGTCCGGCTTCCGCAGCGCGCTCACCAGCACCCTGAACCGCAAGGCACAGGAGCTCAAGCTGCTGAAGAAGGACGAGAAGCTCGACGGCGAAGACGTGCGCGAGGGCCTCGCCGCCGTCGTCTCGGTGAAGCTGCGCAACCCGCAGTTCGAGGGCCAGACGAAGACCAAGCTCGGCAACCCGGGCGTGGAGAGCCTCGTCCAGACGACGGTCAACGCGTCGCTCGCCCAGTTCCTCGAGGAGCATCCGCAGGACGCGCGTGCGATCTGCAACAAGGCGATCGCGGCCATGCGCGCGCGCCTGGCGGCCCGCAAGGCGCGCGAACTGACGCGACGCAAGTCGGCGCTCGACAGCTCGTCGCTGCCCGGCAAGCTCGCCGACTGCTCGATCCGCGACCCCGGCGCGGCGGAGCTCTTCATCGTGGAGGGCGACTCCGCCGGCGGTCCCGCCAAGCAGGGCCGCGACCGCACCTACCAGGCGATCCTCCCTCTCCGCGGCAAGATCATCAACAGCGAGAAGAACCGGATCAACAAGGTGCTCTCGAACGGCGAGATCCAGGCCATGATCACGGCGATCGGCACCGGCATCGGCGACGAGTTCGACATCTCCGGTCTCCGCTACCACCGGATCATCGTGATGACCGACGCCGACGTCGACGGCTCGCACATCCGCACGCTCGTGCTCACGTTCCTCTACCGGCATATGCGCGAGCTGTTCGAGTACGGCCACGTCTACATCGCCGTCCCGCCGCTGTACAAGGTGAAGCTCGGCAAGCAGGAGTTCTACTTCGAGAAGGAGTCGCAGCTCGAGGACCTCCTGGTGCGCGAGCGCTTCGGCGAGCTCGAGGTGCGAGACCGGGACGGCGCCGAGGTGAAGCTGACCGAGGCGCGCTGGAAGCGCTTCAGCGGCGCGCTCGCCGAGCTCGAGGGCTGGACGGCTCGGCTGCGCGCCGACTACGGTGCGCACGCCGCCGACCTCGTCGTGCTGCACCGGCTGGTCGAGCTCGACGCCGCGACGCCGGCGGAGCTCGAGGCGGCTCTGGGAGGGCTGCCGGCGAGCGGCTACCGGCTCTCGGTCGTCTCGCGGGACGAGCACCGGCTCGAGCTCAAGGTCGTCGAGGAGGAGACGTCCGCCGCGCAGACGGTCGCGCTCGCCGCCGACCTGCTCGCCTCCCCGGTCTACGCGAACCTCCGCCGCGCCTACGGCAAGCTCGTCGAGATCGCCGGCCGGCCGCCGTTCTCGCTCGCCTTCGGCCGGGCGCGCTCGCAGGCGCGCACGTTCGCCGAGCTGCGCCACGAGGCCCTCGAGCTGGCGAAGGGGGTCGGCATCGACCTCAGCCGCTTCAAGGGACTGGGCGAGATGAACGCGGAGGAGCTGTGGGAGACGACGATGGATCCCGCCAAGCGGCTGCTCGTCCGAGTCGACGTCGAGGACGCGCACGCCGCCGACCAGCTGATGTCGATGCTGATGGGCGACCAGGTCGAGCCGCGGCGGGTGTTCATCGAGGAGAACGCGAAAGACGTCAAGTTCCTCGATGTCTAGGAGGCGCCGTGTCTGAGGTCGACACCGGCGCCCTCGGCCCAGGCCGCATCGAGCCGCGCGAGCTCGAGCAGGAGATGCGCTCGAGCTTCCTCGACTACGCGATGTCGGTGATCGTCTCGCGGGCGCTGCCCGACGTGCGGGACGGCCTGAAGCCGGTGCACCGGCGCGTGCTGTACGCGATGCACGAGGGCGGCCTACAGCCGAACCGGCCACGCGTGAAGTCGGCGAGCGTGGTGGGGGACGTGATGAAGAACTTCCACCCGCACGGCGACCTCGCGATCTACGACACGCTCGTCCGGCTCGCGCAGCCATTCTCGCTCCGCTATCCGCTGGTCGACCCCCAGGGCAACTTCGGCTCGATCGACGACGACCCGCCGGCGGCCATGCGCTACACGGAGGTCCGCCTCTCGCGGATCGCCACCGAGCTGCTGCGGGACATCGACGCCGACACCGTCGACTTCGGCCCCAACTACGACGAGCGGCGGCGTGAGCCGCTCGTCCTACCCTCCCGCTTTCCGAACCTGCTCGTGAACGGCTCCGCCGGCATCGCCGTCGGGATGGCGACCAACATCCCGCCCCACCACCTGGGCGAGACGATCGACGCGGTCGTCGCCCTGATCGACGACCCGGGCCTCTCGGTCGAGGGCCTGATGCGGCACGTCAAGGGGCCGGACTTCCCGACCGGCGCGATCATCGTCGGACGGGCCGGCATCCGAGACGCCTACCGGAGCGGGCGCGGCCGGATCGTGATGCGCGCCCGCGCCCACATCGAGGAGCTGCGCGGCGGCCGCTCGGCGATCGTGGTCACCGAGCTGCCCTACGGGGTCAAGAAGGGAGGCGACACGGGGGTGATCCGCAAGATCGCCGACCTCGTGCAGGAGAAGGTGCTGACCGAGATCAGCGACCTGGCCGACCACTCCGACCGCACCGGCATGCGGATCCAGATCGAGCTCAAGCGCGACGCGGTGCCGCAGGTAGCGCTGAACAAGCTGTTCAAGCACACGCCGCTGCAGACGACGTTCGGCTACAACGCCGTCGCGCTCGTCGACGGCGTGCCCCGCACGCTCTCGCTGCTCGAGCTCGTCCGCCACTACCTCGACTTCCAGCGCGAGGTGGTCACGCGCCGCTCGAAGGACGAGCTGCGCAAGAAGGAGGCCCGGGCTCACGTGCTCGAGGGCTACCTCAAGGCGCTCGACGCGCTCGACGAGATCATCGAGCTGATCCGCGCGGCCGCCGACGTCGACGAGGCGCGGCGGGGCTTGATGGAGCGGTTCGGCTTCACGGAGGTGCAGGCCCAGGCGATCCTCGATCTCCGCCTGCGCGCGCTGACGGCCCTCGAGCGCCAGAACGTCGAGCAGGAGTACGCCGACCTCGCCGAGCGAATCGCCGAGCTCCGCGAGATCCTGGGCGATCCCGCCAAGATCGACGGCGTGATCCGAGAGGAGCTGCTCGAGATCAAGGCGATCTACGGCCGCAACGACGAGCGGCGCACCGAGATCGTCGCGGCCGAGGAGGAGCTGGAGCTCGAGGACCTGATCGCCGAGGAGGACATGGTGATCGCGATCACTCGCTCCGGCTACATCAAGCGGCTACCGGTGACCGCGTACCGGGAGCAGCGGCGCGGCGGCGTCGGGGTGATGGGCATGGAGCTGAAGGAGGACGACTACATCGAGCACCTGTTCGTCGCCTCCACCCACGACTACCTGCTCTTCTTCACCAACGTCGGCAAGGTCTACCGGCTCAAGGTGCACGAGCTGCCGCTCGGCTCCCGCCAGTCGCGCGGCCGGGCGATCGTCAACCTGCTCCCCGTCCGGCAGGGCGAACAGGTGCGGGCCGTGATCCAGACGCGCGACTTCGGCGAGGCCCGCTACCTCGTCTTCGCCACCAAGAACGGCGTGGTCAAGAAGACCGAGCTGGCCGCCTACAACACGCCGCTGAAGGCGGACGGGATCATCGCGATCAAGATGCGGGACGGCGACGAGCTCGTGGGCGTGCGGCACTCCCGCGGCGACGACGACATCCTGCTCGTCTCGAAGAAGGGCCAGGCGATCCGCTTCCACGAGACGGAGGTGCGGCCGATGGGCCGTGACACCTCGGGCGTGACCGGGATGAAGCTCCGCGCCGGCGACGAGGTCATCTCGATCAACATCGCCGAAGACGACGCCGACCTGCTCGTCGTGACCGAGAACGGCTACGGCAAGCGGACGCGCCTCTCCGAGTACCCGGTCAAGGGGCGGGGCGGGCTCGGCGTCAAGACCGTGCAGCTCACCGAGGCGCGCGGCTGCCTGGTCGGCTCGCGCGTCGTGCGCGACGGCTACCAGGTGATGCTGATCTCGACCGCCGGCACGGTGATCCGCATCCCGGTGGAGGAGGTCAAGCGGCTGGGGCGGGCGACCCAGGGCGTGATCGTGATGCGCCTACGGGGCGAGGACGAGCGCGTCTCGGCGCTTGCGCCGGTCGTCGACTCGGACGCCAACGGCGCAGGGGCCGAGCAAGCCTGAGCGCAGCCCGCTCTTCCGCCCGTCGCCTCCGGCCTCTATAACTCTCCCAGCGGGCAGGCGGTACGAGCGCCGGGGGTGAAATGACGGCCAGCCGTCAGGTCGAGCTTCTCGAACCGGTCAATCTGGCGGAGCACCTCGACAAGGTCGAGCTGTATCTCGGTCAGGTCTGCCGGATCGCCGGCATCTCGAAGATGCAGCTCGACTACTGGACGACGAAGGCGCAGATCCCGACCAAGGGCCGCAAGCAGCGGATCTACGACATCGACGCGCTCGAGACGGTCCTGCTGGTCAAGCAGGCGAAGGACAAGGGGCTGAGCCTGGCGGCGGCGATCGAGGCGGCGCGCGCGTTTCGCGAGCGGCAGGCTTCCCGCCGCACCTAACGCAGCGGGGCGTGTAGCGCCTGCCAGCAGTCGTAGCGCTGCTCGAGCTCGAGCAGGATCGCCGCGAGCAGCGGCCCGCGCGGCCAGTCGCGGCCGGTCTCGAGCCGGAGCGAGGTGGGGGGCTTCGCCGCCTCCGCCGGCAGCTCGTCGGCGCGCTGGTTGACGTTGACGCCGATTCCGAGCACGACGCGGCCGTCGCTCGCCTCCGGCAGGATCCCGGCCAGCTTGCGCCCCCCTGCCAGCACGTCGTTCGGCGCTGCCACGGTCGCCGGCAGCGGCAGCGCGGCCGCGACCGCCTCGCCCGCCACGAGCGAGAGCTCCGGCCAGAGCGGAACCGGCAGGCGGGGGCGCAGGAGGACCGAGAAGAGGAGCGCCCGTCCGGCCGGCGCCTGCCAGCGGCGGCCGAGCCGGCCCCGCCCGCGTGTCTGCAGGTCGGCTGCGACGGTCGCCCCCTCGCGCTCGGATTGCCCGAGGAGCTGCTGCGTAGACTCGCAGACCGCGACGAAGCGGTAGGGCCGCCCGAGGCGTCCGCGCAGCAGCGGCTCGACCGAGGCGGGAGAGAGGTCCGACACCCGCAACTAGACTACTGCGGCCGTGCACGCCGTCCGCCAGCCGCTTCGCGCCTCGCGACCGCTCGCCTACGAGCGGCTCGGCGACCCGGTCCTGGTGACGCGGGCGAAGGCCGGCGACCGGCGCGCCCTCGAGGCGCTCTGCGCCCGCTACGCGCCCCGCGTGGAGCGGCTCGCCCGCCACCTGCTGCGCAACGACGAGGACGCCCGCGACGCCGCGCAGGACGCGCTCGCGAAGCTCTGCGTGCGGTTGCGCCAGTTCCGGGGCGAGGCGCAGTTCTCCACCTGGCTGCACCGGCTCGTCGTCAACACGTGCCGGGACGCTCTCGAGCGGCGGCGCAGCCGCCGCCACGAGCCGCTGCCCGAGGAGCTCGGCGCCGACCCGGACGACGACCCGCTGCGCGGGGTGCGCCTGACCGAGCTGCGGCGCGAGCTCCGCTCCTGCCTCGCCGGCATCTCCCGCGAGCAGGCGCGAGTGGTGGTGCTGAAGGACGCGATGGGGTACACGTTCGAGGAGATCGCCGGCGCGGCTGGCATCCCGGTCGGGACCGCCAAATGCCATGCGCACCGCGGCCGCCACCGGCTGCGCGAGTGGCTCGAGCGGCGCGACGTCGCGTGACCCTCCCGCCGGCACCGTTCGGCCGGGAGACGATCGAGTCGATCATCCCGCACCGGCCGCCGTTCCTCCTCCTCGACGAGGTGCTCGAGCTGGAGCCGGGCCGGAGGGTGCGCGGCCGCTTCGCCGTCCCGGCCGACGGCTGGTGGTTTCGCGGCCACTTTCCCGGCCGGCCGGTGATGCCCGGCGTGCTGACGGTCGAGGCGGTGGCCCAGTGCGGCGCCGTCGCGGTCCTGGCCCACGAGGCCAACCGGGGCCGGATCCCGTTCTTCGCCGGCATCGACGATTGCCGCTTCAAGCGCCTCGTAGGCCCCGACGACGTGCTCGAGCTGGAGTGCGAGTTCGTCCGGGTGCGGGGGGCGCTGGCCAAGGGCCGCGGCCGGGCGAGCGTCGACGGCCGGGTCGCAGCCGAGGCGGTGCTGACCGTGGTCGTGGGGGGCGAACCGCAGTGATCGGGACCGGTCGCGGCGACGTGCCGGTCACGATCGTCGGGCTCGGCGCGCACGCGCCCGAGCGGGTGATCACGAACGACGACCTCGCCCAGCTCGTGGACACCTCGGACGAGTGGATCGTGGAGCGGACCGGCATCCGCGAGCGGCGGATCGCCGCCGACTGGGAGGCGCTCTCGGACCTCGCCCTGCCGGCCGCGCGCGACGCGTTGCGGCAGGCCGGCCTGAGCGGGGCCGACATCGACCTGCTGATCGTGGCCACCGTCACGCCGGACATGATGTTCCCCTCGACCTCGGCGATCCTGGCCGACCGGCTCGGCGCCGCGGAGGCGGCCGCGTACGACCTCTCGGCCGGCTGTACCGGCTTCATGTACGCGCTCGCCCAGGCGTACGGGATGCTCGCCGGCGGACTGGCCCGGCGCGCGCTCGTCGTCGGCGGCGACGTTCTCTCCCGGATCCTCGACTGGAGCGACCGCTCGACGGTCGTCCTGTTCGGCGACGGCGCAGGGGCGGTCGTGCTCGAGCGGGCCGAGGAGCCGGGGTTCCTCGCGTTCGAGCTGGGGGCGGACGGCGCCGGCGGCCAGCACCTCTGGCTGCCGGGCAGCGGCTCGCGCCGGTTCGAGCAGCCGGACCGGCTGGTGAAGATGAACGGGCGCGAGGTGTTCAAGTTCGCCACCCGGGTGCTCGTCCAGTCGGGGGAGGCGGTGCTCGCGCAGGCCGGCAGCCGGGTGGAGGAGGTGGACGTCTACGTCCCCCACCAGGCGAACGTCCGGATCATCGACTACGCAACCAAGAAGCTCGGCATTCCGTCGGAGCGGGTGGTGATCAACGTCGACCGTTACGGGAACACCTCGTCCGGCTCGATTCCGCTTGCCCTCGCGGACGCCCAGGCCGACGGCAGGCTGCGGCCCGGCCGGCTCGTGCTGATGACCGGGATGGGCGCCGGCTTGACGTGGGGCAGCGCGCTGCTGCGCTGGACGGTGGAGGCGCCGGCGAACGCGCGCGGCGCCGGCGGAGGGCGGGCGTGAGCAAGGTCGCCTTCTGCTTTCCCGGACAGGGCTCGTTCGAGGCCGGCATGGGCCGCGACTTCGCCGAGCACGTCTCGGCTTCCCGGGCGGTCTTCGAGCGCAGCAGCGCGGCGAGCGGTCTCGACCTCGAGCGGCTCTGCTTCCACGCCGAGCCCGAGGAGCTGCTCGACACCGCGGTGCAGCAGCCGGCGCTCGTCGCCACCTCCCTGGCGATGCTGGCTGCGCTGCGGGAACGGGGCATACGGGCGGATTTCGTGATCGGCCACTCCGTCGGCGAGTTCGCCGCCCTGGCGGCCGCGGAGGCGATGACGATCGAGGAGGCGATCGCGCTCGTGCGCGAGCGCGGCCTGGCGATGGCCGAGGCGGCGGCGCGCCACCCGGGCTCGATGGCCGCGATCCTCGGTCTCGCCGACGAGGTCGTCGAGGGGCTCTGCCGGCGGATCCTCGGCGTCTGGCCGGCGAACTACAACTGCCCCGGCCAGATCGTCGTCTCGGGGGAGAACGAGGCGGTCGACGAGTGCATCGAGCGGGCGCAGCGTCAGGGGGCGCGGCGGGTGGTGAAGCTCCGGGTCTCGGGCGCGTTCCACTCGCCCCTCGTGGCCCGCGCCGCCGACCGGCTGCGGCCGGCGGTCGAGCGGGTTCGCTTTCAGGAGCCGGCGGCGCCGTTCATGTCGACCGTGACCGCCCGCGTCGAGTCGGCGCAACGGATCGGGCCGCTGCTCGTCGACCAGCTGACCGCCCCGGTCCGGTTCACGCAGTCCGCGAGCGAGCTGATCCGCAACGGGGTGCGCACCTTCGTCGAGGTCGGTCCCGGCAACGTCCTCTCGGGCCTCGTCAAGCGGATCGACCGCAGCGTGAAGGCTGTCTCGGTGAACAGCCTCGAGACGCTCGAGCGCCTGCCGGAGCTGCTCGCCGAGCGCGCGTGACCGCGGCGGCAGGTCGGGAGGCGGCCGTGCGCTTCTGCTCGCTCGAGGGCAAGCGAGCGCTCGTCACCGGCGCCTCCAAGGGCATCGGCAAGGCGATCGCGCGCGAGCTCGCCGTCGCCGGCGCCGCCGTCGTGGTCGGCTACCGCAGCGGAGCGGAGGAGGCGGCGGAGCTGGCGGCCGAGATCGGCGGCCGGGCGGTGCAGGCCGACGTCTCCCGCCCCGAGGAGGCGGCTCGCCTGATCGAGGAGGCGGGCGACCTCGACATCCTCGTCAACAACGCCGGGCTGACGCGCGACGGGGTGCTGGCCCGGATGTCCGACGACGACTGGCGGACGGTGCTCGAGACGAACCTCTCCTCCGTCTTCTACACCTGCCGGGCGGTCTGCCGGCCGATGATGCGCCGCCGGGCCGGGGCGATCGTCAACGTGGCCTCGATCGTGGGCCTGCGCGGCAACTGGGGGCAGACGAACTACGCGGCGTCGAAGGCGGGAATCGTCGGCTTCACGAAGTCCCTCGCCCGCGAGCTGGGCAGCCGGGGCGTTCGCGCGAACGTCGTGGCGCCCGGCTACATCCGCACGCGGCTCACCGAGGTCTTGCCCGAGGAGGCGACCGCGGCGATGCTCGGCAACACCCCGCTGGGCAGGCTCGGCGAGCCGGAGGATGTCGCGGGCGCTGTACGCTTCCTCTGCTCCGACGAGGCGTCGTTCATCACCGGCGCGGTGCTGCTCGTCGACGGCGGGCTGGGAATGTGAACGGGACACCGAGGCGGTCGAGAAGGAGGGGGCTCGTGGGACCAGGCTGGGGTCGGTTGCGGCCGGCGACGGGCTGGACGCCGCTCGCCGCCCGCGGGCGCGCGTGACGGCTGCGAACGGACGCTCGCCCGACGGTCGCCGGCGCGTCGTCGTGACCGGGCTCGGCGCGGTCACCCCGCTCGGTCTCGACGTCGAGTCGACCTGGGCCAACCTGCTGGCGGGGGAGTCCGGTGCGGCGGAGATCACCCACTTCGACCACCGCGACTATCCGGTGCACTTCGCCTGCGAGGTGAAGGGGTTCGATCCCAGCCAGTGGATCGACCGCAAGGCCGCCCGCCGGATGGACCGCTTCACGCACCTGATCCTGGCGGCGGCGCGCCAGGCGGAGGCGGACGCCGGCCTCGACATCGCGCGGGAGGCCGACCGGATCGGGGCTGCGATCGCGACCGGGATCGGCGGCCTCCAGTCGTTCCAGGACTGCTACGACCAGCTCGTCGAGCGGGGCCCGGACCGCGTCAACCCGTTCTCCATCCCGGCGATCATCCCGAACCTCGGGGCCGGCTGGGTCTCGATCGAGCTCGGCACGCGGGGGCCGCTGCTCTCGGAGTGCACGGCGTGCGCTGCCTCGAACATGGCGATCGGCGACGGGACGGACGAGATCCGGCTGGGACGCGCCGACGTGATGCTCTGCGGCGGCACCGAGGCGGCCGTGACCGAGGTGGGGATCGCCGGTTTCGGGGCGATGCGCGCCCTCTCGCGCCGCAACGACGACCCTGCCCGCGCCTCACGCCCCTTCGACGCGGAGCGGGACGGGTTCGTGATGGGTGAGGCGGCCGCGGTGCTCGTGCTCGAGGAGCTCGAGCACGCCCGGGCGCGCGGCGCAACCATCTACGCCGAGGTCGCCGGCTACGGCCTCTCCTCCGACGCCAAGCACATCACCGACCCCGACCCGACCGGGCCGGTCGCGGCCTTCCGGATGGCGCTGCGAGAAGCGGGCGTGGCAACCGACGAGGTCGACTACGTCAACGCCCACGCCACCTCGACGCCGGTCGGCGACGCCTCCGAGACGCAGATGCTGAAGTACGCGCTGGGCGAGGAGAACGCCTACAAGACGCCAGTCTCGGGCACGAAGGGGGCGACCGGCCACTGCCTGGGCGCCGCGGGCGCCGTCGAGGCCATGTTCACGGTGCTGGCCATCCGGGACGGCAAGCTGCCGCCGACGATCAACTACGAGGTCGCCGACCCCGCCTGCGACCTCGACTACGTGCCGAACGAAGCCCGCGACGCCGACGTCAAGGTCGCCGTCTCGAACAGCTTCGGCTTCGGCGGCCACAACGCCTGCGTCGTCTTCCGCCGCTTCGAGGAGTAGCGGGCTACACGCCCCGGGAGTCGATCCGCTGCGGGCGGATCCGGACGATCACCCGGCGCTCCCCCGGCTGAAGCCACGGGTAGCGTTCCTGTCCGAGGTACTTGCGGGCGAGGGCGTGGATGTGCTCCTCGGCCTGCGCCTCGTCGAGCTCGGCGGTGCCGCTGACCGAGACGTAGCCGGCCTGCGGGTTCTCCGCCGGAAGCACGGCGAGCGACACGCGCGGGTCGCGGCGCAGGTGGCGCTCCTTCGCCCGTCCGATCGCCGTGTTGAACAGCACGTGCTCGCCGTCGGTGTCCACCCAGACGGGGGTGGAGTGGGGCGAGCCGTCCGCGCGGAGCGTGGTCACGATGCCCCAGTTGCGTCCCCGCAGCAGCGCGAGCTCGCCGTCGCTGAACGTCGCCCGAGCGATCGTGGTAGCCATGCACCGAATCTAGTCAGCGAGCCACGGCCTGCGTCGCGCTAGGCTCGCTGGCCATGGAGCGCTGGGCGACGTTCGACTGCTACGGCACCCTGATCGACTGGAACGCCGGCATCGGACGCGAGCTCGAGCGGCTCTTCGGAGCGGACGCCGCGACGGCGCTCCTGCGGCGCTACCACGAGCTCGAGCCGGAGGTGCAGCGCGAGCGTCCGGCTCGCACCTACCGTGAGGTGATGGCCGTCACCCTGGCCCGGCTCGGGGCGCCGCCGGCCGAGCAGGACGCCCTCGCCCGCTCGCTGCCCGCCTGGGAGCCGTTCCCCGAAGTCCCGGCCTCGCTCGAGGCGGTCCGGGCTCGCGGCTACCGGCTCGCCGTCCTCTCGAACACCGACCGCGACCTCCTCGAGGCTTCCCTCGCGCGGATCGGAGTGCCCTTCGAGCTCTCGATCGTCGCCTCGGAGATCGGCTCCTACAAGCCGGCCCGCCGGCACTGGGACGAGTTCTTCGCCCGCAGCGGCGCGTCCCCCGAACGGCACGTCCACGTCGCAGCCAGCCTCTTCCACGACGTGGCTCCCGCCGTCGCGCTCGGGCTGCGCACGGTCTGGATCAACCGGCTGGGCGAGGAACCAGAGCCGCAGCCGGACATCGAGCTGCACAGCCTGGAGGGGCTGGCCGAGGCCCTCGAGGAGCTCGTCTCGTGACCGTCCGGCCGGCCCGGCCCGGGAGCCCTCTGGCTGCCGCGGCCCCCGCCTACCGCGGCTTCGCGCCCGCCGAGGTCCGCGCTGCGGGCGAGCAGGGCGCACGGGGGACGGCGGTCGCGTGAGCCTGCTCCGCGCGCGCTGTCCGGCCTGCCGCACGCTGACCGCGGTGGCGCTCGACGAGCGCTACGAGTGTCACGCCTGCGGCAGGACGTTCGCGGCTGGGCTGGTGCGCGTCCCGCGCGCCTGGGGCGTCGGCGGGGAGGCGATGGTCGAGGCGGCGGCGTTGCCGCTTCCCTACCCGGAGGTGGCGGTGGTCGAGGAGGACACGCTGGCGCTGCAGACGCTCGCCATCGCCTCGGACCTGCCGGCCCGCCCGCTCGTGCTGGGCGGCTGCTGCTGTTCGCACGTCGGGGCGGTCGAGGGGCTCGCTGCGCGGCACGGCAGGCTCGGCGTCCTCTGGCTCGATGCGCACGGCGACCTGAACACCCCGGCCACCTCGCCCTCGGGCAACGCGTGGGGGATGCCGC
>Ga0209810_1004467_pt1 | contig 13453 bp, 9 predicted proteins | sample Coa_R1_7_FD_187159 | JGI IMG/M metagenome (GOLD analysis project Ga0209810, IMG submission 187159) | Surface soil microbial communities from Centralia Pennsylvania, which are recovering from an underground coalmine fire - Coalmine... | ecosystem: Environmental > Terrestrial > Soil > Unclassified ...
GGGCTGTCAGCAGCGCTTCCTGGCTGCACCGGAACGTTACGTCGGGGGCCGGGTCCGGCCTTCGGCCACAGTGGGTGGTCTGGTGACGCTGGGCAAGCAGGCCGGGCAGCCTTCTGCCGCTCGGCCCACTCCGCAGACGGGAGAAGTTCTGTATGTTTGCCCGATGCATCCGGAGGAAGCGTCGGCCAGGCCCGGAAGCTGTTCGCTCTGTGGCATGGCGCTCGAACCCGCACCGGGTGCGCCGGCCGAGGAAGAGGAAGGCGAGCTGCGCAGCATGCAGCGGCGGTTCTGGGTGAGCGTCGTGCTCACGGTGCCGTTGGTCGTGCTCGCCATGGGCGGGCACGCGCTCACCGTCCTGGGCTCGCTGCCCGGGCAGGGATGGCTGCAGTTTGCGCTGGCCACGCCGGTGGTCGTCTGGGGTGGCTGGCCGTTTTTTGTGCGCGGCTGGCAATCGCTGGTGGTGCGGCGGCTGAACATGTTCACGCTGATCGCTCTCGGCGTGGCCGCCTCCTACCTCTACAGCCTGGCCGGTTTGCTATGGCCGGAGCGGTTCCCGGCGGCTCTGCGCGGGGCGGGCGGAACGGTCGCCCTCTACTTCGATGCCGCCGCAGAGATTACGGCACTGGTGTTGCTCGGGCAGGTGCTGGAGCTGCGCGGGCGGCGCCGGACCGGTGCGGCCCTGCGCGCGCTGCTGCATCTGGCCCCGAAGACGGCGCGCCTGGTGGCGGCGGACGGCAGCGAGGAGGACGTGCCCGTCGAACAGATTCGTATCGGCGACCGCGTGCGCGTGCGCCCGGGTGAGCGGATTCCCGTCGACGGCGTCGTGCTCGAAGGACACAGCAGCGTGGACGAGTCCATGGTGAGCGGCGAGTCGGTGCCTGTCGAGAAGCACCCCGGCGATGCGGTCGTGGGCGGCACGCTGAATGGGCGCGGGACGTTGGTCATTCGGGCCGAACGCGTGGGCAATCAGACCCTGCTGGCGCAAATTGTGCGTCTGGTGGCCGAGGCGCAGCGGAGTCGCGCGCCGGTGCAGCGATTGGCCGACCGTGTTGCGGCGTGGTTCGTGCCGGTGGTGGTGCTGGCTGCCGTCGTCACGTTTTTCATCTGGAGCCTGTGGGGGCCGCCCCCGCGCCTGACCCACGGGTTGATCAACGGGGTGGCCGTGCTGATGATTGCCTGCCCGTGTGCACTTGGGCTGGCCACGCCGATGTCGGTCATGGTCGCGATGGGACGGGCCGCCACGGCGGGGGTTTTGTTCAAGAATGCCGAGGCGCTGGAAACGCTGGCGCGTGTGGATACGCTGGTGCTGGACAAAACCGGCACGGTGACCGAAGGCAAACCCCGGGTGGTGGCCGTGCACCCCGCGCCGCGTCGTACCGAGGCTGAAGTTCTACGGCTGGCGGCCGCGCTGGAGCGCGCCAGCGAGCACCCACTGGCGAGTGCGGTTTTGGAAGCGGCGCAACAACACGGGATCACGCCACCGCCGGTGGAGCGTTTCGAGGCGCTTGCGGGCCGAGGTGTCCGCGCGGAGCTCGAAGGCGGGCAGGTGTATGTGGGCAGCGGGAAGCTCCTCGACGAGTTGCGCGTGGATGCCGGGCCGCTGGCCAGCGTGGTCGCGCGGATGCATGAGCAGGCGCAGACGGTGATCTATGTGATCGCTGGCGGTGCTTTGGTCGGCGTGCTGGGTGTTGCCGATCCCATCAAGCCCGAGGCGGCAGAGGTCGTGGGGACTCTACAGCGCATGGGTCTCCGTGTGGTTCTGCTGACGGGCGATCACCGGCGCACGGCGGAAGCCGTAGGACGGGAGATCGGAGCCGACCAGGTAGAGGCGGAAGTTCTTCCCTCCCAAAAGGCGACCTTCGTGCAACGGCTGCGTCAGCAGGGCCACGTCGTTGCCATGGCCGGCGATGGAATCAATGATGCGCCTGCGCTGGCAGCCGCCGATGTCGGTATTGCGATGGGCACGGGGACCGATGTCGCGATCGAGAGCGCCGGCGTCACGCTCGTGCACGGCAACCTGCACGGTCTGGTGCGGGCACTGCGCCTGAGCCGCGCCACGCTGCGGAATATCCGGCAGAATCTGTTTTTCGCCTTTGTGTATAACGCCTTGGGCGTGCCCGTGGCCGCCGGGGTGCTCTATCCGTTCACCGGCCTGTTGCTGAGTCCTGTCTTCGCCGCGGCGGCGATGAGTTTCAGCTCGGTATCCGTCATCAGCAACGCATTGCGGCTGCGCCGTGTGCGGCTTTAGAGCGGTCAGCTTTGCGAGGGTTCCCCTGCTGCTGGCCAGATATCGCCCAGCGTGAACCCTTCGGGAAACGGATCGTCGGGTTCCAGGACATACTGCGCCAGTGCAGTGATCCAGGCCCGTCCGGAGAGCACCGGAACAACGGCGGGATAGGGCCCCACGCGCGTTTCCTCCACCAGCCGGCCTGTGAAGACCGTTCCGAGGATTCCTTCGTGCACGAAGTCCTCGTGCAGTCGGAGCTGGCCCCGTGCGTACAGGGCGGCCATGCGCGCACAGGTGCCTGTGCCACAGGGCGAGCGATCGAGCGCACCCGTCCAGGTCTCCGGCCGGTCCCAGTCGAACGGCCCCGTGGAGACGACCACGGCATTGCGGCCGGAAATATCCGGGCGGTCGGAGGGGCCGGCGAGTTCGACGATGCTCACGCCGGCAATGGCCGGATGATCGGGATGCTGCACAGGCAGCTGCTCGCGAGCCGCCGCACCGATCTGCACCCCCAGACGCACGATCTCGCGGGCTTCGTCGGGCGTCAGGCGCAGGCCGAGCTGTTCGGCGGCTGCGATGGCGTAGAACATCCCGCCCCAGGCCACATCCACGCGCACGGTGCCCAGACCGCGCACCTCGATCGGCGCGTCCAGATAGGCGACGAAAGCGGGTACGTTGCGGAACGAGACGCGTGTGACGCGCCCGGCTGCCACCTCGGCTTCGACCTCGATCAGCCCGGCAGGTGTTTCGAGAACCATGCGCGTGACCGGTTCACGAGCAGGGACCATGCCGGTTTCCAGCAGCACGGTGGCGACGCAAATCGTGTTGGTGCCGGACATGGGAGGGTATTCGGTTTGCTCCATGATCACGAAGCCGGCATCGGCGCCAGGCAGGGTCGGCGAGAGCACCAGATTGCAGTTGGCGGCAGGGTAACCGCGGGGCTCCCGCAGCATCAGCCGACGCAACCCGTCAGCGTGCTGCTGCAGATAGCACATCTTCTCGAACATGGTGGAGCCGGGGACGTCGCCCACGCCCCCAATAATGACCCGGCCCGGCTCGCCACAGGCATGCGCATCTACAGCGGTGATCAGACGGGTGAACTGCATGAGCAGGTCTCAGGCGGTCTGTATGCGTCGCTGCAGCATGAGATACACCGGTAGCCCCAACACAGTGATGACGAGACCGGGCCAGGTGGTCGCTGGCCGGTACACGAAGAGCATCACCAGCACCAGCGTGGCCCCCACCATGTAGACAGATGGAACCAGCGGATAGCCCGGCGTGCGAAACGGCCGAGGCCGATCAGGCCACTTTGCGCGCAGGCGGAACACGCCGGCGATGGTCAGCACGTAGAAAATCAGTGCGGAAGAAATGATGTAGTCAAGCAGGTTGCTGTAGAGATTGCCGTAGGTGCCGGTGGCGGGGTCATAGGTGCGGGGTAGAACCAGCAGGCAGGCCCAGAATCCCTGCACGGCCAGAGCCCAACCGGGCACCCGGGCGCGGTTGAGGCGGCCGGCGGCCGGGAAGAACAGGCGGTCGCGCGCCATCGCGTAATAGACACGGGCCCCGGCCAGCACCAGTCCGTTGATGCAGCCGAAGGTCGAAATCATGATCAGCACGGCCATCACCGAGGTGGCCACGCCGGGGAAGACCGCCTGCAGCATCGCGGTGGCGACGCGATCTTCGGGTGCGTTCTGGAGTGCGGCAAACGGAAGCACCGCGAGATAAGCCAGATTGGCCAGCAGGTAGAGCACAATCACGAGGCCGCAGCCCAGAGCCAGAGCCCGCGGAAGCGTGCGTTCAGGATCGCGCACCTCATCGGCGGCGAAGGTGACATCGTGCCAGGAGTCGGCCGCAAAGAGCGAACCCGATTGCGCGATACAGAGCGCCACCAGCAACCCGAAGGCGCTGGCGGCGTCGAGGCCGCTGGCCAGCGGCACCTGGCCACGGACCTGCCAGAGATGGCCGAAGTTATCGTCGAGCGCCGCGCTGTTGCGGCCCGCCGTCAGCCCAATGCCAATCAGGCCCAGCAGGGCGAGTGTCTTCGCCGAAGTGAACAGGTTCTGCACCCATCGGCCGTAGACCAGGCCTCGCGTATTGGTCCAGCTCAGCAGGGCAATCACGACGATGGCCAGAAGCTGTGCGGTGGAAAGCGACACTGCATAATGCTGCCCGATGTGGATCGGCGCCACCAGGTAATGACGTTCCCCGATGGCCGGCCAGAGCACGCCTGTGAAGCGGGCAAAGGCAACGGCCACGGCGGCGATCGTACCCGTCTGGATGACGCCGAACAGCGTCCAGCCGTAGAGGAAGCCCCACAGCGGCGAGAACGCCTCCGTGAGATAGACGTACATGCCACCGGCGCGGGGAATCATCGAGGCCAGCTCGCCATAGCTCAGCGCGGCCGCCAGCGTCAGTACGCCCGTGATCCCCCAGGCCAGCAACAGGCCGCCGGGACTGCCAATCTTGCGGGCCATGTCGGCCGAAACAATGAAGATCCCCGAGCCGATCATGATGCCCACCACCAGCATCACCGCATCGAACAAGCCCAGGCCGCGGACGAAGCTGGCGGTCTCGGCAACCGCAGTGGCCGAAGCGTCACGATTCATGCGGGTCTCCTCGGCAGGCATTATGCGGCAAACAGGTTCCGCAGTACGAACAGAACATTGGCCGGCCGCTCGGCCAGCCGCCGCATGAACCACGGGAACCAGTCGCGGCCATAGGAAATCAACACGCCGCAGATCCAACCGTCGGCGACCAGGCGAAGCTGTTCGGCGCGCTGAATGCCGTAGAGCATGTGAAACTCCAGGCTGGCGCGCCCCAGCCCCTGCTGTTGCACCAGATGCTGAATCCGGGCGATCAGGTTCCGGTCGTGGGTACCAATGACGGTGCGTGTCCCGCTGGCCCGTGCGGCGGGGCTGAGCAGGCGGCTGGCCAGTTGAAAGAAGTTAGCGTCCACATCCCGCCGCCGCGGATAGGCCACCGAAGGCGGTTCCCGGTAGGCGCCCTTGACCAGGCGGATGGCGGGGCCGAGCGGTAACAGACGCTCCAGATCGTTCGCTGTGCGGTACAGATAAGCCTGCAAGCACACGCCGACGCCGGGGTACTGCCGCCGGGCCCGCTCGTAGAGATCCAGGGTGCGATCCACATACGAGCTGGACTCCATGTCGATCCACACAATGCGGTCCGGACCCGAGCGTTCGATGATGCGGACCAGGTTGTCGAAGCAGAATTCCGGATCGAGGTCCAGCCCGAGCTGCGTCAGTTTGACCGACACGACAGCCGGCAGGTTGAGTGCGGCGATTCGGTCGAGCACCCCGAGGTAGTGCTCGGTGACGGCGGTGGCTTCCTCGCGCCGGGTGAGATTCTCACCGAGATGGGTGAGGATGGTGCGGAAACCCTGACGGGCCAGCGCCTGGGCTGCTGTCAGGGCATCGTCCAGTTCCTCACCCGGTAGGAAGCGGCGCACAGCGCGCTGCACGAAGCGATACTGCCGCGCCCGCTGTTTGAGCCAGGGGCTAGAGGCACCGGCCAGAAGCAGAGAACGCATTGGATGCATGGACATGCTGTCTCCTGAAGAACGAGGGATAGGGGTACAGCGCAGTGCGGCACCGCGCGAATTCGCTGGGCGGAGCAAGCGGGTTCACGGCCTTTCGATTGTAGGCGATGGGGCGTCGGGCGGAAGCCGGGGTGCGGGGTCTGAGCAATCTGCACACAAATTGGTATACTTTTGCCGCCACCGGCCGGTACCTTATGCGGGTCTGTGAAGCGGCTCCGTGCTGCCCTTGCTGGGCCTACCGCTTTGGCCCGTTCGATCTGGATATCGTGCGCCGTCAGCTCTGGCGGCGCGGCCGGCGCGTGCGGCTGGCGCCGAAGGCGTTTGCCATTCTTCAGTTTCTGGTGGCGCGCTGGCCTGCCATCGTGGAGCGCGGCGAGCTGCTGCGCACAGTGTGGCCGGACACCAGCGTCTCGGAAGCGTCTCTGATGGCCCAGATTGCTTGTTTGCGACGGGTCCTCGGGGCCGATGTCATTCTGACCTGGCCCGGCCAGGGATACCAGCTCGGACTGCCCGTGCGGGCGGCGGCTGAGTCGGGTGGGCAGAGCAATTGGCTGATCGTGCTCGATCCGATTCACGCGCGTGCGGAAGCCGAGGCCGCTCTGGCCCGCGCCCTGCGCGATGCGCTGACGGCGCAGTTGCTGGCACTGCCCGGGGTCATCCTGCAGTACGGGCGAAGGGGTCAGCGAAACGGGCGACCGCGCGGGCAGCAGTATCGGCTGCAGGGCAGTGTATTTCGCAAGGAAGCCGGATGGCGCATCTGGCTGTCGCTGCTCGGGCGTGGTGGACGGGTGGCCTGGAGCGGGTCGTTCGACGAGCAGGAGGACAATCTCGTCGCCCTGGCTGATCGTGTGGCTGCCGTGGTCCGGGACCGTCTGGCGCGCGGGCTGGGAGGGTTTCATCCGCAGCGACTCTCCCCGGTGCCCGGCGTCACCAACTCCCCCGCTCTCCCAGGCCGTCAATGACATGGCAGAGGCGCTCGGCGCCATTGCTCCAGTTGGTGCGCACAGCCAGTTCGGCGGCATCGGCGTCACCCCGCTCGAGCGCCTCGAGGATGCGTTCGTGCTCGCCGACCGATTGACCGAGCTCCTCGATGATGGCGCTGGCGTAAAGCCGCCAGTAGCGCTCCGTCTGCGGCTTGATCGCATCGTGAAGGGCCAGCAGGCGAGGGCCGGCAGAAGCCTCGACCAGCCGGCGATGGAAATTCATGTCCACCTCGAAGATGGTGGCTGGCTGATTCCGCCCCGCCTGAGCGAGTCGGGCCAGCTGGTTGTTGAGCCCGCGGAGGCTGGCGACCAGGCGCGCGCGCACCGCGGGCGGCTGCGTCGCGGCGAGCCGGGCGGCCAGGCCCTCGATGTGGCCGACGATCCAGTACAACTCGCGGGCGTCTTCTTTGGTCAGCGGAGCTACCGTCAGCCGGGACTGCCGCAGATGGTTGGAGGCGAGGACGTAGCCTTCCTGCTGCAGCCGGTGCAGCGCGCTGCGCACGGGCGTGCGGCTGACGCCCAGCCGGCGGGCCAGGTCGGCTTCGACCAGCCGCGTGCCTGGGGCCAGTCGGCCGTGCACGATGAGCTCCCGCAGATGCCGGTAGGCGATATCCACGCTTCGTTCGCGGCGTCTGCGGCGCGCTCGGTCTGAGGCCAGTGCCATGCCGGCTGCTGCTCCCGCTGGCCCCTGACGGGGCCGGCTTGCGTTCGGCTGCTGATTGTATACAATCGCGATTCTAATCGGCGACGCAGACCGATGCAATCGGCAACGATACCGACGGCCTGGAGCGGCGTCTTTTCGGTCCTGCCGACGCCGTTCGATCACTCCGGTGCCCTGGACCTCAATTCGCTGGCGCGCGTGATCGCGTTGTACCTGCGGGCCGGCGTGGATGGCCTGGTGGTGCTGGGCGTCACGTCGGAGGCAGCGCGGTTGAACGATGCCGAACGCCTCCAGGTCATCGAGAGCGCTGCAGCGGCCGTCGAAGGGCGTGTCCCGCTGGTGGTGGGGGCCTCGGCGGACGGCGTGCGGCGGGCGATCGAATACAGCCGCGCGGCCCGGGATGCGGGCGCATCGGCGGTGCTGGTCAGCCCGCCCCGCCTGGCGCGACCCACGGCCGATGCGGTGGTCGGATTTTACACGGCTTTGGCCGAGGCCGTGGATCTCCCGCTGGTCGTGCAGGACTATCCGCCCGTGTGCGGGTTTACGATGGAGCCGGCGCTGCTCGTGCGCGTCGCTCTACAGGTGGCAAGCGTGGCCGCGATCAAGCTCGAAGATCCACCCACGCCGTGGAAAATTGCCCGGATTCGCGACCTCGGCGGTCCGCAGACGCCGGCCATTCTCGGTGGCCTGGGCGGTGTTTACTTGCTCGAGGAACTCGAGGCTGGTGCCAGCGGGACCATGACCGGGTTCGCCTATCCGGAGATTCTCGTGCGTGTCGTGCAGCTCTGGAACAAGGGACAGCGTGAGGAAGCTGCCGGGTGGTTTTACCGCTACGTACCTCTGATGCGATTCGAGTTTCAGGAGGGCATCGGGATTGCCCTGCGGAAGGAGATCTTGCGGCGACGGGGCGCGCTGCGGGAGGCGACCATTCGGCCACCCGGGTTGCGTCCGGACGCGAGCACACTGGCGTCGCTTGAGCGTCTGCTCGGCTGGCTGCGCGAGCAGGGAGGAGCCGAATGGAGCTGGGATTGAAGGGACGTGTGGCCATGGTGGCCGGAGCCAGTCGCGGTCTGGGCTTTGCGGTGGCGCGGGCCCTGGCGGAGGAGGGCTGTGCGGTTTCGATTTCCTCGCGCGATCCTGAGGCGATCGCGGCTGCGGGCCAGCAGATTGCCGCCGAGACCGGCGCCCGTGTTCTGGCCACGGCGGCTGATGTCCGCTCGGCAGAACAGTTGGCCACTTGGCAGCGCCGGACGGTGGAGGAGTTCGGCGGCGTGGACCTGTTGTTTCCCAATGCGGGCGGTCCGCCGCCGGGGACAGCGCTGGAGTTCGACGATGCTGCCTGGCAGGACGCCTTCGAGCTGCTGTTGCTCAGCGTGGTGCGCATGGTGCGCGCGGCCGTGCCGGTGATGGCGGCCCGCGGCGGGGGCAGCATCGTGGTCCCCACCTCATCGACCGTCAAGCAGCCCCTGGGCCGGCTGGCGCTATCGAACGTGCTCCGAGCGGGCGTGGCCGCCTTGGCCAAAACGCTGGCCAGCGAGCTGGCGCCGAAGAACATCCGTGTCAACCATCTGATGCCCGGACGAATCTCGACCCAGCGTGTGCGCCAGCTCGATGAAGAAACCAGCCGACGGCTGGGCATCTCGCTCGAGGAGCAGCAACAGCGCACGCTGGCAGAAATTCCGCTGCGCCGTTACGGCCAGCCGGAGGAGTTCGCCCGGGCAGCGGTCTTCCTCTTTTCGGACGCGGCGTCCTACATTACCGGTGCGAGCCTGCAGGTCGATGGCGGGCTGATCCACTTCGTCCTGTAGGGCGGCAGGAGTTCACATCCAGTCGGGCGCGTCGATCCCCAGCAGAGCCAGAGCCGCCGTCAGTTGCCGCTCGACCAGGGTCGTGATGGCCAGCAGGAACGCCCTCCGATCAGCATCGGCTTCCGAGAGGATGTGGTGGCGGTGGTAGAAGGCGTTAAAAGCCTGTGCGAGCTCGAAGCTGTAGCGGGCCAGCAGGGCAGGTTCATCGGCCGCGAGGGCTGACCGCACGGCGCTGCCCAGCGAGCCGGCCTGCAGCACCAGCGACCACAGGTCCCGGTCACCCGCCTCGGCCAGCCAGGCCGCAGCGCGCTCTATCTGCAAGTTCCCGGCGACGCGGTCAGGGGAAAAGGCGGGCTCCTGTTCACGCACTCTACGGAAGATGTTGCGCGCGCGCACGACGGCATACTGCACGTAGGGGCCGGTCTCGCCTTCGAAGCTCAGGGCGTCGCGAAAGTCAAAGGCGATGACCGCGTTGCGCGTAAACTTCAGCAAAAAGTAGCGCAGCGCACCGACGGCCACGACGTGCGCCGTGCGCCGACATTCCTCTTCGGGGCGGTCGGGGTGGCGCTGGCGCACCTCTTCCAGCGCCGCGGCTTCCATACGATCCAGCAAATCATCAGCCTTGACGCCCAGGCCACGCCGGCCGCTGACTTCGACATATGCTCTGCGAGCTTCTTCGGGCGAAAGCTCGTAACCGAGCTCGGCCGCGCAGCGCGGGCTGAGCGCCACCATCTCGTAGGAGAAGTGGATGGAGCGGCGGGCCTGCTCGGCGTAGCCCAGCGCCTCGAGTGCCTGCGCGACGACGCGCTGGAGATAGCTCTGGCGCGAATCAATCACGTTGTAGACGGTGCTGGCATGGCCAAAAGCGGGCGCACCGGGCTCGCCATCATCCGAGCACGTTATCCACAAAGGCTGCCCGCCGGGGGGAGTGTCGAAGCGGCGGTAGCGAAAATCAAGGCCCAGCAGTCCGAATTTCCAGAGCTGGTAGGCGATGTCCTTGCCGACGTAGGTTACCGTGCCATTGGACCGCACGATGACCTTGGCTTCGGTCTCCTCGGCCGTTTCCGAGCTGCTCTGGCCGAGCGTCATGATCCAGCAGCCGGTGTAGGGGCCCGCGGCGGGTCGCGTGATGACGCCGCGCTCGACCAGCATGCGGAAGGCCGCATCCCAGAAATGCAGGCGCAGGATATCGCTTTCGCGGGCCAGCAGATCGTAGCGAATCCCCAGCCGCGCCATCGTTTCCAGGTGCCGCCGAAGCACAGCCATCGAAACCACTTCAGCCATCTCGGCTTCGGGCGAGCGACCCTGCTCGATGGCCTGCAGGGTCTGCTGGCGCAGGGCCGCGGCTGCAGGATTTTCTTCCAGAAATTCGGTGACGCGGGCGTAGAGGTCCCAGCAGTAGTAGTCGAACCGTGGCTGGAGCGTCAGCGCGCGCACTTCGGACGGGCTGCGGCGTTCGAGATGCAAAAATCCCAGCACGACATCGGCCACCTGAACGCCGGTGTCGTCAATGTAGTTCTGCACCTGGACGACATGGCCGGCATAACGAAGCAGCCGTACCAGCGTGTCGCCGAGGACGGCGTTGCGCAGGTGGCCGATATGAGCGGCTTTGTTGGGGTTGATGCTGGTGTGTTCGACGATGGTCTTTTCGCGGCTGGCTGCCGATGCTGGTTCGGCCGGCCCGGCTTCGGCCAGAGCCAGAGCGAGGAAGCGAGCGCGGTCGAAGCGTGCGTTGAGGTAAGCTCCGGCGGTTTCGACGCGCTCGATCCCGTCGATGGGAGGCAGTGCTGCAGCCAGTTCGGCGGCGATCGCCTGCGGCGGGCGGCGCAGGCGGCGCGCCAGCTCGAAGGCCACCGGCGAGGCCAGCTCGCCGAGCTCGGGCTGGGGCGGGCGTTCGAGCACCACGGGCAGCTCCAGCCCGTAGCGTTCGCGCATCGCCGCGGCCAGTGCTTGACGGAAGCGCTCCTCCAGCAGATGGTACACCCGGTCCTCCGGTGGTTCGCTGCGCCTGCGCTTACTTCAAGCGCGCGCCGAGGGGAACGTCTTCGGTAAAGGTGCAAAGCACAGGGCTGCCATCGGGTCGGGTGGCGGCAACGATCATGCCGTTCGATTCCACACCCCGCAGACGCCGCGGCTCGAGGTTGACGACGACAACGACGCGCCGGCCGATCAGTTCTTCCGGCCGATAGCTGCCGGCAATGCCGGCCACCACCTGGCGCATCTCGCTGCCGATGTCCACCTGCAGGCGGAGCAGGCGGTCGGTTCCCGGCACCGGCTCGGCCGCGCGAATTTCGCCCACGCGCATATCCACGCGGGCGAAGTCGTCAATCGTGATCCGCGAGGGACCCGAAGCAGTCGGAGTGGCCGGCGCAGCCGGCGCACCGGTGTTTTGCCGTATCTGGTCTTCCATTGCAGCCATCCTTTCCAGAATCTGAGATTTTTCGACCCGCGGAAAAAGGGGCTCGGCGGGACCGGTGCGGGTGCCCGGTCTCAGACCGCCCCAGCTCAGCGTCTCCAGACGAATCTGCTCGGGGTGGCCACTCTGCCCCAGAAGCTGCCAGAGGCGGGAGGTGGCGCGGGGCAAAACCGGTGCCAGCAAGACAGCGAGAATCCGCAGCGCTTCAGCGGCTGCGTAGAGCACCGAAGCCAGTCGGGGCTGGCTGGCCGGATCGCCGGCCAGCGTCCAGGGCTGGGTTTCGACCAGGTACTGATTGGCGTGCGTCACCAGTTGCCAGATGGCCTCGAGGCCGCGCGAAAAGGCGAACTGGTCGAAGGCCTGCCGGTAGGCCTGCAGGCTCGCGGCCGCCGTTGCGGCCAGCTCGGCTTCGGCCGGTCCAGCCGGTCCCGGCTCCGGAACCTGGCCGGCGCAGTAGCGCGCCAGCATGGTCAGCGTGCGGCTGGCCAGGTTGCCCAGATCATTGGCCAGGTCGCTGTTGTAGCGTGTCACCAGCGCTTCGTGGCTGAAGTTCCCGTCCTGGCCGAAGACGACCTCGCGGAGCAGGTAATAGCGCAGGGCATCGCTGCCCAGCAGTTCGATGATTGGCTCGCAGTAGGCAACATTGCCCTTGGATTTGCTCATCTTCTGCTGCTCGAACAGCAGCCAGCCATGCGCGAAGATGGTGCGCGGCAACGGCAGCTCGGCAGCCATCAGAAAGGCCGGCCAGTAGACGGCGTGGAAACGCAGGATTTCCTTGCCAATCATGTGCACATCGGCCGGCCAGTAGCGGGCGAACTCACCGCCCTGCCCGTTGGATTCGGCAAAACCGATGCCGGTCAGGTAGCCGCTCAGCGCATCGTACCAGACGTAGAAGACATGCTCGGGATCGTCGGGCCAGGGAATGCCCCAGTGGATGCTCCGCCGGCTGATCGAGATGTCTTTGAGGCCGTCGCTGACGAAGCGGATGACCTCGTTGCGGCGGAATGCAGGCTGGATGAATTCCGGATGGCGCTCGTAGTGCTCGAGCAGGGGCTGCTGGAAGGCAGAGAGGCGGAAGAAATAGTTTTCTTCGCTCATCAACTCGGCCGGGCGACCGCAGGTGGGACAGTCGGACGGCTCCTCGGAATCGCTGACGTAGAGGTTATCGTGGATGCAGTACCGGCCGCGATAGACACCCTTGTAGACGTAGCCCCGCTGGCGGGCCCGGCGGAGCATGGTCTGCACGGTGTGAACGTGGCGGGCCTCGGTGGTCCGCACGAAGTGGGTGTAGGCGATGCCCAGTTGCTGCCACAGGGCGCGGAACATCTGGCAGTTGCGGTCCACCAGCTCGGCAGGCGAAATGCCCAGGCGCGCGGCAGCGCGCTCGATGTTCTCGCCGTGCTCGTCGGTGCCGGTCAGGAAGGCCACGTCGTCGCCACACATCCGCCGGTAGCGCGCCAGGGTGTCGCACACCAGTGTCGTATAGGCCGAGCCCACGTGCGGCCGCGCGTTGGCGTAGTAGAGCGGCGTGGTCAGGTAGAACTTGGGCATGCCGGGGCAGTCTCCGTGTTCTGCTGCCGGTAACGGGCCATGGCTTCGGCCAGAATTTCCTTGAGCGGTAGGCCGGTTTGCTCGGCGAGCCGGCGGCAGTCGTCGAACTCGGGGGCCGCGTTGACGACGCGGCTGCCGAGCCGGGCGATCTTGATGCGCACCGGGCCGTAGGCCGTGCTGACGGTGACCCAGTCGCGGTCCAGAACGCGGCGGCGCGTCAGCGTCTGACGCACGCCCAGCGTTGTCGTTTC
>Ga0209810_1004468_pt1 | contig 13452 bp, 13 predicted proteins | sample Coa_R1_7_FD_187159 | JGI IMG/M metagenome (GOLD analysis project Ga0209810, IMG submission 187159) | Surface soil microbial communities from Centralia Pennsylvania, which are recovering from an underground coalmine fire - Coalmine... | ecosystem: Environmental > Terrestrial > Soil > Unclassified...
GTTTGTATCTACGGGCTGCAGCGTAGGCCCGAAAGGTGAAACACCTTGATTCAAGTGAATCAGTGCAGGTGAGTGACCTGCCAAATCGTTACCATTGCAAGCCCTTCCCATATGTTACTCTATTGTGGTTGAGGGCCTGTAGCTCAGATGGATAGAGCAACGGTTTCCTAAACCGTGGGTCGGGGGTTCGAATCCCTCCAGGCCTACCAATTTCTTATTTGTTTTCTGCATGTTACGCGACATAGTGTTGGGTCCTAGACCAACTGAGGTGCATATTGGGTGCATATTGCTTCCAATTTTCGCATTGCGGCGGAAGCATCTTTCGGTACTGACTTCACATAGCTGTTCATTGTGGTCGAAAGATTGGAGTGCCGGAGAATTGCCTGAATCGTTTTGTCCGGCACGCCGAGTCGGTGAAGGTTCGTGGCCAGTCCGCGCCGGAACGCGTGCCAGCCGTGCCATTGGATTCCCTCTTCCCTAAACTTCGGCTTCACCTGCCATTTGAGAAGCGAGTTCAAGTTCACAGGGGCGAACATGCCGCCATAGCGCCGCGAGACAAAAATAAAGCCCGCAGTCGGCCTGCCGTGAGCTTCCCGGTGTTTCTCCAGCCGCTTGGCAAGCGGTGCGATTACCGAAACCGGCGCCTTGCTCTCGGTGGTCTTCGGCTCACTCACGAATCGCTCCCAAACGGACTGGGTGACCCAGAGGGCTCCGTCGTGGAAGTTTTCCCACAGAAGCCCGCGGATCTCACTCTTGCGCAAGCCAGTGAACGCAGCGGTTGCGACAATTGTGGACGCCGGCTCAGCCAGCACGGAAATCATCCTGAAGATTTCTTCCAGCGAATAAGCGTAGGTTTCGCCACCCGGCCGGGCCTTCGGAATCGAAACGTCTTGCATGGGATTCACTCCGTTGATGGCACCGATCCGCTTGGCGTGTTTGAAGACTCCGCTCATCAGGTTTTTGATATGTCTTAACGAGGTGCGGCTGAGATCGTGGTGCTTGGCGACCTCGGCCAGCAATCGCTCGCCGTGGGGGGTGCGGAACTCGCTCAACCGGATGTCGCCGCACCGTGGTTTCAAGTAGCGTTTCCAGATGTTGCGATAGCCCCTGTACGTTGAAGGGCGCTTTTGGCTTTCGACGTGTGGTAGATAATTCTTCTCCACAAATTCCTCCAGCTTCAGCGTGCCCTCAGGACTAACGTGGTCGTTGTTGACGGTGGAGAGCAGTTCCGTGACCAGAGGCATCACGGAGCGTTTGGTGCGATACTCATAGCAGATTGGCGCGATGCTTTTGGCCCTTTGCACGCGTTCGACGCTGCCATCGGGCCGCAGCACGTTTTCGTAATAGCGCACATACCAGCGGTTCTTCTTGGGATACACATACCCTTTTTGGTGACGAGTGGGCATTTAAGCCTCCTTTCAGTACCCGCCACCGTTCCTCCCCTGTTTGGAAATTCTATGTCGCGCCCACCATTCTACGAGTTCCGGGCTGCCCCATTCAAATCGAACGTAACGGCCAACCTTGACGTGCGGAAGCGGATCATCGCTGCGGGTACGCACACGGTCGCGCACCCAGGATTCGGGCAGGCGCCATCGGCTAGCCAACTCCTTCGAATCGATAATCTCGATTGACAAAGCATTGAGAGAAGAAATTGGGGTGTCGATATCAGTGCTCGTTTGAAACATCGCTCTTCAACCTCCTCAAAGATTTTGGACGCCTTTCGTGCTGTTCTGGCCGGTCTGACGCGGCTTCTTGATCTTCGCGTTTAAGTTCAGCTTCGAGCTCTTCAACGCTCGGCAGGCTGCCCTTCAACTGCTTGGGTAGAGACTCTGTTAGCCGGTACTCGGAAACGCCCATCGGCTTGCGGAGGTCGCGCAACGCATACTCCGCCACAATCTTGTTCTTCGACTTGCAAAGAATGATGCCGATGCTTGGCTGGTCCGAGGGATGCCGCAGCAGGTCGTCGGCAGCAGAAAGATAGAAATTCATCTTTCCGCTGAATTCCGGCTTGAAGCCTTCCATTTTCAAATCAATGATCACAAAAGCTCGGAGCTTGAGATGGTAGAAGAGCAGATCGATGCGGAATTCTTCGCCGCCGACCTGCAGCGGATATTGGCTCCCAACAAAGGCGAAGCCGACGCCCAATTCCAGCAGGAAATCGCGGACGTGGTCCAGCAGCCCGCGTTCAAGCTCGCGTTCCCGAGCCTCCTGGCTCAGCGTGAGAAAGTCAAAATTGTATGGGTCTTTGACGATTTGCTGAGCAAGTTCGGACTGCGGGGCGGGAAGCGTGCGTCTGAAATTCGTTAGGGCCTTCCCCTGACGCCGGTAGAGGCCGCTCTCGATCTGATGAACGAGAACGTTCCGGCTCCAGCCATTTTCGATAGTCTGCCGGATGTACCATTCCCGCTCCCTTGGAACCTTGACGTAGTCGAGGATGCGCACAATGTGGCCCCAGGGAATTTGTGCAACAAGTTGTTGCACAATTGCCTCGTCAGGCCAAGCCTCTGCGAAAGCGCGCATGTACTTGAGATTGCGCGGCGAAAAGCCGGTCATCTCGGGAAATGCCTTGCGGAGGTCCGCCGCCAGCCGGTCAATGACCTTGGCTCCCCAGCCTCGATCCTTTTGCCGAGCCAGAATGTCCCTGCCGACGCTCCAGTAGAGCAGGACCAGTTCGCGGTTGACGGAGAGCGCCGCGCGAAGCTGGGCATGGCGGATACGATCTTTCAGCTCGGCCAGGAACTTGTCGTAGCCTTTGGGGATCGCGGTCGTCAGGTTTGGCATCGTTGGTTCCCTTCGGTTGGCAATCACGACCGCACTTCACGAACAAGAGCCTGCCCGCGCGGATCACTGGATCGGTTGAGTTGCACGATGTGGCCGCACGAACGGCACATAAACGAGCGATTCCACATGCGGTATCGCCGTGGATAAAGACCAAGGTTGTGGCGGGCGGCGAGGCAAAGAATCACGGCGACAATGCCTAGCCAGGCGTAGCCGAACCGGGCGAGCTGCTGGTTGAAGTTCCCTCCTGTGCGTAGGAACGTATCGACGTACCCGAGGATGAATTCAAGAACCAGCATCCCGATCAGGCCACCGACCAGGATTTTCCAGTAGGACCATTTGCGCGGCGGCGAAATCTTCTGCGATAGCTTTGTTTGAATCTGGCCCTTGGTTCTGACCTTCCCGAAACCCAGATCCGCCCCGCCGCCTCCGACGAGAAGCCCCCAGCCGCGAGAGCAAGCGTTCAAATCAGAGAGGCCCTCAGCATAGACTAGCGAGAGCTTCTTGAATTCCGTCGATCCGCATTGCGGACATTCGATGTTCATTGCACACCTCGTTTGAAACCTGTAGTTCTCGACCCATTTTGGGAAGTCTTTACAGCACCATCCACCAGGGCGCGGCCAGCGCGTCATCGCCAAGCCATTCAAGATCACTGCCGGCGTGAAGGAGCAGCCCACGGCGCGCGGCCTTCGGGTATTCCCGCCTGAAGGCGCGGAGACCGGCAGCGTCACCCAGGCGGGGCCGCGTCGTCGCCTTCACTTCAATCGGCAGCAAGCTCCGACCTGCCTCAATCACAAAATCAACTTCCTCGCCCACGGCTGTGCGCCAGTAAAGAATTTCCGCCCTTTCCGACCGCGCGTCCCGCCAAGCGACCAAATCGAGAAGCACCAGGTTTTCCAAGTGCGAGCCCGCGGGCTCGGCGTCTCCGGCCAGATGCAAGGCCAGCCCCGTGTCACCCCAATAAAGCTTCGGCGTCTTAATCAACCGCTTGGTCCGGCTCACGGCGTACGCCGGGATTCGAATCACCAGGAATGAGACTTCGAGCAGGTTCAGATACCGATGAACCGTTGGTTGTGGCATAGCAACGTCCCGCGCCAATTCCGTCTGGTTCAACATCTGGCCCAGGCGTAGCCCTGCTGCCCGCATGAGTCGACGCATGTCCGGGAGCGAAGAGATCGACGAAACCTGCTGAAGATCGCGTTCCAGATACGTTCTCACATAACCCTCGAACCACACGGCGCGATCGGAGGCCGACTTCATGTGCACGGCGGGCACCGGAAAGCCACCGCGCCGCGCGAAACTCTTCCAATCTTCCGGCTCGCTTTTCGCCTGCTGAAGCACGCGAATCCAGTTGCGCTCGTCGGCTGCGAGCAGTTCCTCCCATAATCCGCATCGGCCCAGGCGTGCCTGTTCTCGGCGGGTCATCGGCCAGAGCGCCAGGTAGCTCGCTCGCCCGGCCAGCGATTCAGACACTCGGCGCATCAGTAAGAGATCCGCCGATCCCGTTAGCAGGAATTGACCGGGCCGACGCTTGCGATCGATCGCCCTTTTGACAGCGATCAAAACCTCCGGCTCGCGCTGCACCTCATCCAGCGTCACCGGAGCCGAACCTCCCACCAGCGCCTCGGGATCGCTGCGGGCCAAGCCGGCGACGTCAAGGTCATCCAGGGTGAGGAACCGGCGCTCTCCGTCAACAAGCGCCTGGACCAGCGTGCTCTTGCCGGTTTGCCTCGCACCCGTGACGACGACCGCAGGCATGGTCCGGAGATGACCAGCAAGCGGGCTCTGGAGAAGGCGCGGTAAATAATGGCTATTCATATCATGAATGATTAGCATTCATAGCGCGCACAGTCAATGCGCGCTCCCCTAAAGAGCTGCGACGGCCCATGCCTGTTGCTTACCAGAATCCCGGAACCAGCCGATAGCGGATTTGCGCTGCATACGCCGCATAGCCCGCGAGCCGTTCCGCCAGAAATTCATCTTCCCGTTTTGTCCGCCACAGAATCAGTGCGGAGTAGCAGACCGCCGGAATGAGCGCGGCGAGCGAACCAAGCACCAAGGCCGTTGCCGGCACGAGGATGATCATTGCCAGATAACCCGGATGGCGGATGAACCGATACGGGCCGCTTGTGACGGGCTCGTGGTTATGATCGGTCTGGATGCGGATTGCGCTTGAAAAGAACGGATTCACGGCCATCGCCCAAGCTTGGAGCGCTGCCGCGAGGATCAGCACGGCCAGAGCGAGCATTTGGGTCGATCCGCTCAAAGCGCTCCAGTGCAACCGGCCCGTGTCGAGCGCCGCCACAACCACCGTCACGAGGAAAAGCACCGTCGCTCCCCTGCGCGAGTTTGGATAGGCTTCCTCCGGGCCTGGCTTCCGCCGCTCGCCGTCCAGAGAGGCATCGGTCAAGACGGCAGTTACCAAGCCCGCGCCCGTAAAGATCAATAGATACGCTGTCAGTGGGGCGTTCACCCGTCCGGCACACAGCGTGAGCATCGTGGCCAGAACGAAACTGGATGCGACCCACCGCGCTAACGGAATCGCCCGACTCATGGCGTCACCCCCAATCCGAGCTGTTGAGACTGTTGCTGCTCATGTGCGGATGCACCCTGTTGCTGCTCGCTTGCCCTTCCCAGCTTTGCCATGAACTCCTGGACCGTCTGGCGGGCGTACTGCTCGCCGTTTTCGTAAGAGTTCGGCGGGTAGGCCTGGATCGCCTGAACGACGGCGTCAGGATGGTCTCCCCGGCTGAGCGCGACTTTCGCGTAGGCGCGCGTGACGGTGCGGCGGGCGTAATACTGCGGCCGCGGCTTGTCGTAGCGGTAATCCTCAAGCCGCTGGATCAGCACCGAGATTGACTCTCCGCTCCTGATCCGGTCCTGCGCCCATCGCCAATCGTGATCGGAAGGCGTTCGCTTGGCCGCCACCTGAGGCCGGTTCGAATGAGCCGCCGCCTGAGCGTGCTCGGGCATCTGAGCCTGGCGCTCGCCCAGCTTGAAATCGGCGAGCCGATAAGTAGCGGTTGAGAGCTCGCGCGCCTCCACGCGGTAATCCTGCTGATACTTCTTATTGTAAAAGCCTGGAAGCCTCAAGACGCGGGTTGAATCTGTGGCCGCAGGATCGCCGCCAAAGACTTCGACCATCCGGCGCTGCAACGACTCCGCTTGACTCTGGCTCATCCCCTCAACTTTCCAGATCACCTGGTACTTGCCGGGCGAAGTGGAAAGCACGTAGTTCGGCTGCGGGATTTCCCTGCTTGCTTGAATTGCGGCAAGCGACCTTTCGCCATCCTTGTCGAGATCGAGATAGACGTGCCGGATGGCTGCCACGTCGGCCTTCGTCCGGTTGCGCGTGTCTTCCCGCAAGGCGTTGTATGAGATGTAGACATTGGCGCCGCGGGCGTTTTCGCCTCTCAGCCATGCCTGCCAGCGGTCGGTGGCAAGCATCTCGGCCGTTATCACCCGCTGGGTCTTGGTGTCAGCCTCCCGGTTCAGCACCAGCACCGCGATCCGGTCCGCCGGCTGGAAATTCCGGCGGATGTATTCTTCGGTTGTCAAAGCATGATCGCATTTGGGATTCTGTTGCTGTGTGGGCATGGAATGGTCACCTCCCTTCAACTTCGCGGCTGTAAAGCTGGCTGAATTCGTACCGGTCCCCCTCAGGGTCGTATCCCTTGATTTCGAGGACTTCAGAAATGAACCGGCACCCTGGCCGGCGCTCAAGCTGGATGATCAGATGAAGCGAATCGGCGATATTGGTCTTGATCGCTCTGTACGGTAGCTCGATGCCGCTCTGGAGAACGCAGCTCGTAAACCGGGAGAGTCCCTGAGCGGCAGAGGTCGCGTGAACGGTTGAGAGCGTCCCGGAATGGCCGGTGTTGAGCAATTGGAGCAGGTCGAAGGCTTCGCCGCCCCGGATTTCACCCAGGATGATCCGGTCCGGGCGGTGGCGGAGCGTGGCGCGGAGTAATTCTCGGATGGTGACGGCGGGCAGCCCCGGCTGCTCGCGCCGGGCCTCCAGGCGCACCAGGTTGTCCTTGTGAAGCTGAATCTCTGCCGTGTCTTCGATCACCACCAAGCGCTCGCCATGGGGAATAAAGCCGGCCAGGATATTGAGCAGCGTGGTTTTGCCCGTGCCCGTACCACCGCCGATCAGGATGTTCTTCCGGCTGAGGACTGCCTGTTTCAGGTGATCGGCTAGACTTCGAGGCAGCGTGCCGATCTCGATCAGGTCTTCGATGCCAAAATGCCGGGCGTTGAACTTGCGGATGGTGAGCGTCACCCCCTTGACGCTACACGGTGGGATGACTGCCGCAACCCGGCTCCCGTCCGGCAGGCGTGAGTCGAGGATTGGATTCGCTTCGGAGACGTCGGCTCCGAGTCTCCGAGCGATGTTCTTGACGGCGATCATCAGGCTCTTTTCCGTGAGGGTTAGACCCGGAACCGGCTCAACGAAGCCCGCTCGCTCGATGAAGATGCGCTCCGATCCGTTCACCATGATTTCGCTGATATCGGGATCGAGAATCAGCGCTTCTATGGGTTTCAAAAACGGCAGAATGACTTCAAACCCGTTCATGCGATACTCTGCTCCAAGGCGGGTTGCCTCTTCTGTTGTTGTGTAGCAGCTTTCCCGAGCTCCTGCACCTGCACAGGCTTCACTTCGATTGCGACTTCCTTTGAGACCTGCCGGTCGAGTTTGGCGGCAAGCGCCGCGGCATCGTTGGTATAAATCTGCGCGTCGTCACGGGCGCGTGAAAGCGCAACATAGGCAAACCGGCGGTTAACCAGCTCGCGATTCTCCAGGTCACGCGCCGCAACATGAACGATCACTCGCTCAGCCGTCTGCCCCTGGCTGCTGTAGCTCGTCATGGCATAGCCGTAGTCGAGATGCGGATGCTCGCGGACGTTGAACTCGACGGTGCGCCCTGATTCCAGGCGTAGGCGAAAGTTTCCGTCTGAATCGATCCGCTCGACCGTGGCCAGCTCACGGTTGGCGATCCTCTGCTCCCTAAAGGGAGCCGTAAACTGAACCCGATCGCCTTCGGAGAACGCCCGTTCCTCGCCGCGGTAGACATTGACACCCTGTAGCCGGCGCGGATCATACGTGACCTCGTCCCCGCCCATCCGCTCGACGGTAATCGAATTGGCCGCAACATCTGTCTCAAGGACCGTGGCATACTCCCCAGCCTTGAGGCCCACCTGCTTGCTGCCGCGGGTGTAGCGGATGACATCCCCGAGTTCATATTGGGCCGCCCATTGGCGGTCAGCCCCGGTAAGCTCCTGCCGGTTGATCAACACTGTCAGACGCTTTTCCTCAAAGCCGATCTTCCGGTCGGCGCGAAGGCGCTCATGCACCATCCGGTTGATCTCGTTCCGGCTGTGGTTGTCAGGAGAGATGACGAGGCTCTTTTCCGGCGCCTGAAGGTAATCTTCGACCACCGCTTTCAGCCGTACGGCGCCGTTCGCGATTTCGTGAACTCGCCCTTGTTGCTTGAGGCGGTCAACCGCTTCTTTCACCTTGTCTCTTGAGAGCAGGTCCACGGCCTGCTTCAACTGCGGGTCGTGCTGGCGGATGATTTCTTCCAGGCGCACGGTTCTCATCCCGGCCTCCTGGAACTGCTCAAACGGCCTTCCGGCCTCAACCGCCTGGTGCTGCCGGATGTCACCGACCAGCAGCACGCGGTCCTGCACCCCAAGCCGCTTGAAGAATTGATTCACCTGCTTGGTGCTCGCCAAGCTCGATTCATCGAGAACGTAAAGCCGGCGTGCCGCCGCTTCTGCCTCCTGACCCTTTACCAGAAACTGCTGCAAGGTGCTGGACCGGATACCGGCACCCTCAAGCAAGCGGACGGCTCGCGAGGTGGGTGCGAAGCCTTGGACCTCGTACCCCTCGGCTTCGGCGGCGCGACGGATGGCGGCGAGCGTGGTGGTTTTGCCCGAGCCCGCCGTGCCCTGAAGGCTGGTGATCCGGTCGGTACTCTGAGTAACTTCTATTGCGGCTTGACGCTGGGCTGGATTTAATCCCTGCAGTTCATTGTGGAGCTTGAGCACTTTCTCAGGCCGGACGAGCGGAGCGAGCTTGTTCCGGCCGCGCTCCATTGTGGAGAGGTTCTCCCTTTCATAGCCGAGCATCTCGGCAGTCGTGAACATGCGCTCACCGGTTGAAGCCGTTCGCAGGTTAATGAACTCGCCCTTGTGAATGCGCGATTCGAGAGCGGCACGAATGTCGTGAAGCCTCGCCTGTCCCTGGGAGCGGCGGAGGGCATCTCCGAGGATCGCCCGCTCACCCGCCACGGCCTCGCGCTCGATGTTCCGGTCACGCGCAAAGGTCAGGGCGCCATGAGCAGCTTTCAGGGTCTCTTCACGGCTTGCGGGCTGCTGCGCGACTGCGTGGCGGCGCGCCTTCGCTTCGTTCACAACGGCTTGTGGATCGTTCCCAAATTCAGCGGCCAGCGCCCGGTTCACGCGCTGCATCTCTTCTGGCCGGAGGTTGATCTTGGCCTCGCGCGTCCGGTGGGCGGCAATCTGAGCGGCCGAATATCCTTCCATGCCCTGTTTGGCCAGATACTCTTCAATCTGCCTCCGCCGCGGGCTGCTCGCCTGCAGATATTCCTTCGTGTAGCCCTTGATCTGCGGCGTGCCGTTTGAGTCGCGCTCGATCTCGTAGCCCAATTGCCGGAGACAACTGACCAACTCGGACTGATAGACCGCCGTGGCATACCGCTGGCTGCGATAGAGTTCGCGCGGCTGCAAGGCGTGGCTCTTGCCGTCCAGGGTCTCGGTGATGTTGAAGATCACAACGTGAGTGTGCAGGTGCGGCGCCGCGTAGCCATCGACCGGCCGGGCATTATCGTGCTCAAATTTTGCGGCGATCATCTTGCCCGTGGTCTCAGCCGGATGGTTGCCGCCGATTCTGGCCTGGAGGTAATGTTCCAGTTCGTCGAGCGCGGCGCGGACGCTCTCCCGGTGGGCTTCCCAAACCAATTCGTCACCGCCGCCGAGCGCCGTGATCGAAACGCTCTTCGGAGCATTGAACGTCGCGTCCCAGCCCGCCCGGTGCTCGGCGCTTTGGACGGTCTCGCCCTGCTGATTCTGGTACTCAGAGGCGATTCGGTGGCGGACGAGCTGCTCGCCGGTTACCGGATGCTGGCCTTCGGCCAAGCGATAGAATTGATCATCCCGCACGCCTCCACGAAGGCCCCACTCGACGGCCAGTTTGCCTTGCCACTCACCCCGCACAGTGTTGTCCTGCGAGTAGTAACGCTGCTCGCTGTTCACGAACTCACGCTCGTGATAGCTGCGGACCTGTGCGGCATTGAGTGGCGCTTTAGACAATCGGAGCATCAGGCCGCTCCTCCAAACGCTTGAGCGCGGCACCGTTGGTGACACGCAAATCGGATGGTTGTAACCTGCTTGACGATCAATCGCGAACCAGGGTACGTTGAGACCCGGAGGATGCCCACGTGAATGTCGCGCTGCCGCCCGAGGATGAAGATGAGACGTGGCTGGCGGAAATTCGCGCCAAGATCGAAGAAGGCTACGCCGCCGCCGAGCGCGGCGAGCTGATTGACGGCGACGAAGTTCGTGCCCGCCTCGAACAACACAAACGTGAGTGGCTCGCTAAGGACAAGATGTGAGCTGCGGGCGCCCTCAGCCATTCCCTGGTTCCAATTCATAAGCATCAGGCTGCTCCCGTTGTGACCGCGTGCGTATCGCCGGTCTCCTGGCTGGATTTAGGCGCCGGCCGCGAGTACACGTCCTCTGTTGGAGGTGGATCAGTAACGGCTAGCTCAGGTTCTTCGGCGACGCGTACCCATCGGCTCCTCTTCGGGCGATCCGATTCGAGTTGTTGGATTCCAGGCCCGGATACATCACGCCAGATGAGCGGTTGATGAAGGCTCAGAGGCTGCAGGAACTGGAACGAGAGCTTGAGGGTGTAGCCCGGCGTCTGGAAATACCCCGTCAGGTCTTCGAGGTTTTCAATCTCTGAAGCCAGAATGGCCATCTCCGTTCGCCGGTCGAGCGTGGCATTGGTTGAGCTGCGCAGTCCCCAGTCGCCCTGGCTGCGGCCCTCACGGACATGTTCCGTTTCTGCCTCACCAATACACTTGCTCACCCATTCAGCCGCCCGCGCTTCGCCCGTCCGTAAGAAGATCCGGGTTCGCGGCTGCGAGAGCATGGCTTCGGCCTCCTGGCCGTAGCGGGCTTCCACCTGGCTTTTGCCCTGAAAGCCAATGACGAGCCTCGTATTCGACTTGCGGCTCTCGGCCAGAGCCAGCGGCAGCGTCGGCAGCACATCAAGGCTCGCCAGTTCGTCGAGGATCACCCAGACCGGCCGCTGCCCATATCCGGTCTGAGCTGTGAGCCGGAGAACCAGGAAGTCGAGCCAGAGACTTAACAGCGGCCGGAGGCGCTCCCTCGTCTCCGGCGTGCTGGTCAGGAACAACCAGCCCTTTCGCTCCTGGGCCCATTCAGTCGCTGTCCATCGGCGGGCGTTGCTTGTTTCGGGAGGCAGCAATCCGAAGGCATTGCTGACGCGTTCGAGGCCGGAAAGTACCCCGCTTCGCTGCTGAGGAGCCCGCTTGGCGATGAACTCTTCGAGCGGCGTCCTAGCGACGCGAATGTCAATCTCCGGGTCCGCCTCGGCAATCCACTGGCAAAGCTCTTCGGGCGTGGGACGGTACAGAAGCAGGTGGGCGAATAGCTTTCGCGGGCTTTCGACGAAGAACCGATACTCGCGATCCCGGTCCGGGTATAGCGATTTCGCCAGAGTCTCCGCCTCAGCGTGATGGAGAATCTCGTCCGAAGGAGACCAGTACGGCATCCGGGCATCGAGCGGATTGAGGATCACGTCGTCGCGGTCCGGGTCATAGAACTCGGGCAGGTATTCCTGGGCCGGATCGTAGACGATGGCCGTTTCATTGCGGTCGCGGACCTGGCGCAAGATCTGGCGAATGAGGGACGACTTGCCGCTTCCGGTGTCGCCGACGAGAAGGATATGCTCGCGCTCATGCCGGCGGGCGATGCGCACGATGCGGCGCTCGGCTTTGGGTAAGTGGAGCCACTCCCAAAGGCTCGCCCGGTCAGTAGTCAGCCAGCCGATCCCGGTGAACCACCGGCAGGCACGGTGATAATGAGTTCGGGAAACGACGTTCGCACCCTTGAGCGGAACTCCTTCACGGCGCTTCCGGGCTTGGGCGCGATCTTTTCGGATGGCGAAGGGAAGCCCAATGGCCAGGATCAACAAGGCGGCGTACCAGGGAGTGCGAAACAGTTGCCAGAGAGATCGCCCGTAAACCCACTGGGCAAGCCAGGCGTGAAACCAGCTATCGTCGAGCCGCAGCGGCTCGAACCTCAGACTGCGAGCGCCACCTGCAATGGCGAAAGGCGAGAGCCGGAACGCGATCACTTTCCGATGCTGGGCGGTTGAAAAGACGACCGGCTCGACCTCACGATCCACTGCCAGACGCTCCCCGCGCGAGTAGCGAATGACCAGCACCTCCCAGGTGCGGGCGGGGCGCAGATACGGGTTCTGTGGTTCGCCAGGATGGGCGGTTCGGAAGTAGTCCTGGAAGTAGTAGCGCTCAAGCGGAGTCCAGCGCGTCTTGTACTCCCAGGCGAACACCAGCGCGCCGCCGATCAGGGCCAGAAAGCAGACGAGCAGCGTGAATGCCGGCGTATGCCTCGGCCAGGGGCGTTCGTTGTATGGCCGCGTTGGCGTGGGGATTTGGGTGCTCATCAAGATGATCTCCTGCACTCGGCTTCTGCATCTTTGAAGAGCGCCACCACATCGCGGTACTTGCGTTCGTGGGCGGCGTCGACAATCTCTTTTGCCTTCTGCGGGGTGAGCCGGCCCTCGCGCCCAATCGCGCAGATGAGGCCCACCACGGTGTCCTGCAGGGCGAGGATCTCGGCGAGAATCGCGTGCTGCGCGGGTGACGGACGGATGCCATTGAGGTTCTCCAGCACACGCTCTCGACACCATTCGGCTGGGCGCTTGCCAGTCCGTTCGGAAGCAAATCTTAGGCGCTGAAAATCGCTCTCGGCGAACTTCGCAGTTACAGCTTTGGCTAGCTTGTTGGAATTACTCATCGGAACCACGTCTCCGTTATCGTATTCATATGGCACAAGTTGCCCGTGGGAACCCTTGGATTCCCAAGGGAATCGGATCGCGCGCAAGCGCCGCTTCTTCAACGGCTTCCCGCGGGAATCCAAAGGATTCCCGGCGTAACCCTCCCGAGGGGTGATGTGTCTGGGTCCGGCGAAGCCAGGACCCTCCGTTTGCCGATGCGAAGCAGCGTCTTGGGCATACGAACCATTCGCCACAGGCGCACATCATGGGCATCACACCTCGGCCCTACTCAGTCTCAGTAGTGCTCGCCGCTTCCACAGCGGCCACAATCGACGGCACTGGCGCGCCGGAGATAGCGGCCTTCCGCGATTGCTTTGCGGAGCCGTTGCGCCGGGACCGCTTGTCAGGCTCGAAATCGGGATGGACTTCGAGCCACTCGTGATAGTCCGTGTCGATCTCGTAAAGCCTGTCGAGGCTCTGCGAAATGATGATCGAATAATTGTTCGTGCCGACGAACGCTCCGTAGCGTTTGAGTGCGGCAAACTTCTCCTCTTCGAGCCGGACGGCAAATGTGACCTTCTTCGGCGGCGGTGGCGGCAATT
>Ga0209810_1004470_pt1 | contig 13444 bp, 7 predicted proteins | sample Coa_R1_7_FD_187159 | JGI IMG/M metagenome (GOLD analysis project Ga0209810, IMG submission 187159) | Surface soil microbial communities from Centralia Pennsylvania, which are recovering from an underground coalmine fire - Coalmine... | ecosystem: Environmental > Terrestrial > Soil > Unclassified ...
GAGGCGGGCACCCAGGTTATCCAGCGCGATCGCCACGCCGAGCTGGTCCTCACCCTAGCGCTGATCGCCTCGTCGCTGGAGAAGATGGCGACCGAGATCCGCGGCCTGCAGCGCAGCGAGGTGGCCGAGGTCGCCGAGCCGTTCGCGGCCGGGCAGCAAGGCTCGTCGGCGATGCCCCACAAGCGCAACCCGGAGCTGGCGGAGCGGGTCTGCGGGCTGGCGCGCGTGGTGCGCAGCGCGGCCCTCCCCGCCCTCGAAGATGTGGTGCTCTGGCACGAGCGCGACATCAGCCACTCCTCCACGGAGCGGATCATCCTGCCCGATGCCTGCCTGGCGCTGGACTACATGCTGCGGACGTTCACCCACATCATGGACAAGCTGGACGTCTATCCCGAGCGGATGCGGCGCAACCTGGAGCGCTCGGGTGGACTGGTGGCCTCAGGGCGGGTGCTGCTGGCGCTGGTCGAGCGGGGAATGGGCCGCCAGGAAGCCTACGAGCTGGTCCAGGGCTACGCCAAGCAGGCGTGGAACGACGAGGCGAGCTTCGAGGCGCTGCTGCGCGCCGACCCGCGCGTCCAGGCGCTGCTCGGCGCCGACGACCTGGCGGCGCTGTTCGACCACGAGTACCACCTGCGCGAGATCGACACCGCCTTCGCGCGGCTCGGTCTGGAATGAGACTTTCGACGGCTATCGCGAGTGAGCGCGCGGCTCACCTGCCATAGCCTGGCTTCGTCGGGGGAGCCGAGCCTATGACGTCGCGATCCGAGCCGCTCCTTGCCCCGGGCGCGCCCGAGCCGCCGCTGGTCGGCGCCACGGCGCTGCCGCTGCCGGTCTTCAGCCGTGGCAAGGTGCGCGAGATGTACGACCTCGGCGACCGCCTGCTGATGGTCACCAGCGACCGCATCTCGGCCTTCGACGTGGTGATGGACGCGCTCATCCCGGCGAAGGGGATCGTGCTCACTGCGCTGTCCGCCTTCTGGTTCGAGCGCACGCGGCAGATCACCGAGAACCACCTGCTCAGCACCGATCTTGTCGCCACGCTGCCGGACCTCGCCAGCGCCCATCCCGAGCTGGTCGGGCGCTCGATGGTCGTGCGCAAGACGCGGCGGCTCGACGTCGAGTGCGTCGTGCGTGGCTACCTCGCCGGCTCCGGCTGGGCGGAGTACCGGCGGGAGGGCACCCTGGCCGGCGAGCGGCTGCCGCCCGGGCTGCGCGAGTCCGACCGCCTGCCCGAGCCGCGCTTCACGCCGGCCACGAAGGCCGACAGCGGCCACGACGAGAACATCTCCGTGGCTCAGATGGCCGCCCTCGTCGGCGAAGAGCTGACCCGCCGCGTGGCGGCGATCAGCCTCAGCCTGTACGCGCACGCCGAGGCCTACGCCCGGGGGCGCGGCATCATCATCGCCGACACCAAGTTCGAGTTCGGCCTGCTGGACGATCGGCTCGTCCTGATCGACGAGGCGCTGACGCCCGACTCGTCGCGGTTCTGGCCGGCTGACGTCTACCAGCCGGGCGGCCCCCAACCCAGCTTCGACAAGCAGTACCTGCGCGACTACCTGGAGAGCACCGGCTGGGCGAAGGAGCCGCCGCCGCCGCCGCTGCCCGCCGATGTCGTCCGGAACACGGCGGCGCGCTACCGCGAGGCGTACCAGCGGCTGGTCGCCTGAGCGCCGGGAGCGCGGGCAGGGCGCGAGCGCGGTCGCTCTCATGCCCCGATGCGGAGTGACGATGGGACAATGGCTGGCGCGCGTCCACGTGACCCTCAAGCCCGTGGTCAACGATCCGCAGGGCCTGGCCGTGCTCGGCGGGCTGAGGCAGCTCGGCTACGGCGACGTCACGAGCGTGCGGCTCGGCAAGTACCTCGAGGTGGGGCTGAGCGCGCCGGACCAGCCGGCCGCCGCGGCGCAGGTCGACGAGATGTGCCGCCGGCTGCTGGCCAACCCGGTCATCGAGGACTACCGCTACACGCTCGAGCCGGTCGCCCGGCCGGCGAGCGAGGCCGCGCGCCCGGACTGAGGCCGCCGGCGGTCACAGCCGCCGGTAGATCTCGATCGCCCCATTGCGGTAGACTAGCTCGAACGACGAGCGCAGGACCGGATCATTGCCGAGCGTGTTCCAGACGCGGTCCTCGTCGGTACCCTGGTGACGGGTGAACACCCAGGTGACGTGCGCCTCGGGATGCTCCAGCGCCTCGTACCACAGCTCGGCGTTCCCCTCATACACGAAGCGGCTCAGTGGGATGCCGGACTGAAACTGCGCGCTCTCGTTGCCGAACGACTCCATCAGGATCAGTCCGCCGTCGTAGTGGTCGGCCAGCCAGTGCCCGGCCTCGCGCAGCTCGCGGTTCAGCGACAGCCCCTGCCAGGCCAGCGGCTCCTCCAGCGTGACGATCGAGCCGCTGTAGCCCATCCAGACGATCGTCGCGCAAGTGAGCAGCGTCACCGCGACCGTGGCCCAGCGCCGCCGCCGACACAGGTAGCCGCAGAACACCGCGACTGGCAACAGCATCGCCAGCCCGAAGCGCACGTTGTACAGGTCGCCGTTGATCGCGGGTACGTGCAGCGGACGCTGGCCGAGGAAGAGCATCACGATGAAGAACGGCAGTGGGAACAGCAGGACTAGCACGGCGATCGTGCGGCGGTCCAGGCGCTCGCGCTCGAGGAATAGCGCCAGGCCGGCGCTGGCCGCCAGGGCCAGGCCGAGCCCGGTGGTGTAGACCGTAGCGCTGAGGTAGGCGCGGGCCGCCACGCCGAGGTTGCCGACGGCTGCCTCGCTGCTGCTCACCCAGAGGGCCGGTTTCGCGTACTCGCTGGACTGCCAGTACAGGAAGTCGTGGAAGATGAGCTGGTTCCAGAACAGCCAGAGGAAGATCCCATAGGCGGGCAGCACGGCGAAGGCGAGCAGGTACCCCTCCATGCGCTCCTGGGAGAGCCGCAGGACCGAGGCGACCCACAGCAGCAGGGCGGCCGCCGCCAGGAACAGCGCCCAGCCCTCGTAGCGCGTCAGAACGGCCAGCATGATCGCCAGGCCGGCGCCCATCAGGTAGCGGGTCTGGCGTGGGTCGCGGCTCCAGGCCATCAGACAGTACACGGCGGCCACGGTCAGCATGAACAGCGGCAGCTCGGACATCGCCGTCGACTGCAGGTAGAGGACGTTGGGGTTCGCCAGGAAGATCAGCGCCGTGAGCAGGGCGCTGGCCCTGTCCGCCGTCAGGAGCAGGCCCAGACGATAGAGCAGGGCAGCAGTGACGACGTAGGCGACCATCGGCGGGATGCTGCCAGCCCAGCCCGAGTAGTACAGCGGGTCGATCCAGATGAGCGGGAGCATGGCGACTTGCGGCAGCGGCAGCCAGACCCCGCCGAGCTGCGCCAGCCCAGGCGTCAGATTGTCGACGACGCGGCGGGCGATGAGCAGCCGCGCCTGCGCGTCGGGGTAGAGCAGGGTCAGCCCGGCGAGGTGGAAGTAGATCGCGCTGCCGACGGACAGCAGCGCGGCCACGGCGACCAGCGCCGGAAAGCAGCGGTCGGCCGGGCGCTGCACGATGGCCGGTGGCGGAGTGACGGGGGCGGCTCGGACGGGCGTGCCGATCAACTGCATCGCACCTTATGTCTATTCTCGACGGCCACCTGCCATCCGAGTCGCCTCGCCGGAAGCGGCCCCGGCTAGCCCGGCTGGCCAGCGCCGACCGGGGCCGGCCGCCAGCATCCGGCGACCTCGTCGGCGCTGGCCACGGTCCCGAAGTGGCGGCGGATATTCTCCAGGGTCGCCTCGTGGGCCGCGGGCCCGTCGCCGCTGGCCGTGCAGTCGGACAGGAACACGATGTGGTAGTCCAGAAAGCAGCCGTCGCGCGCGGTCGACTCCACGCAGACGTTCGTCGCCACACCGGCCAGGATCAGCGTCTCGCGCTTGAGCGTGCGCAGGATCGAGTCGAGCCGCGTGCCCCAGAACGCGCTGTAGCGCTGCTTGTTCACGATGGGCTCATCCGGCAGCGGCTGCACGCCCCAGAACTCGGCGCCCCAGCTTCCGGCCCGCGCCGCGCTGCCGGCGTGCTCGCTGCGCGCCAGCCACGCCGCCGAATCGGTCCACTTCTCGTGCCAGTTGCGGATCCAGATCACCGGCACGCCCGCCGCGCGGGCACCGTCGAGCAGCCGCTGCAGCGGCGCCAGGATCGCCTGCGCCGCGCTCACGTCGCCGCCCTTGCGCGCGGTGTTCCCATCCGGATGGCAGTAGTCGTTCTGGATGTCGACCAGTAGGACGGCGGCCCGCGCCGGGTCCACGAGCTGCCCTAGCGACTCACGCACCTGCTCCTCCTTACCGCGTCCGCGGCGCTCGGATGGCAGGGGAGCGAGCTGCCGCCCCCGCGGGCCCGCTCACGTCCACTGCCACCGGCGCAAACGCGCCTCTCGCCGCGATTGTACGCGCCTGGCCTGCCGCGCGCACCCATCAGCCCGTGAGCGCGCGCTGCGGGGCGCCGCTCAGGTGCGGTCGAGCAGGCTGCGGCTAGCCACGATCAGCCCCGACTGGCGGGCGAAGGCCAGTGCGAAGCCCGCCTCGCGGACCAGCCCGTCGACGTCGACGGCGTCGTCCGGGAACTCGCATACTCCCGCCCGTACGCCCAGCTCGAGCGTGTTCCGGACCGCCTGGCGCAACCGCTCGACGAGCCGCTGCGCGCCGCCGATGTCCGAGTGGGGCAGCAGCAGCGCAATCTCTCCGTGCTGGCGCATGGCGACCTTGTCCGTGGGCCGCATCATCGGCTGAACGATCGCCGCGAGGCGCGCCTGCGCCTCGCGGGCGGCCGCGGCGCCGTGCTGCTCGACGTAGTCGTCCCAGTCGTCCACGCCGACCACCGCCAGCGCTACCTTGTGCCCGTAACGCCGCGCGCGGGCCAGCTCCTCGCTCATCACCCGCTGGGCGTGCTCCCACTTCATCGCGCCGCTCTCGGCGACCGTGGGCGTCAGCTCCTCGATCATCCGCGCATCGATCTCGCGCTGCAGGTCGTCTCGTTCGGTCCACCAGGCCAGTGCGTCGGCCAGCGCCCCGCTGCCCACGACCGCCAGCAGGTAGACTCCGACGGCGGGCAGCGCCGTGGCCACGCTCGCCGCCTCGGCGCGGGCGGCCAGCACCGCCGCCGCGGCGTAGACCACCGCCGCCAGCCCCCCCGCGGCGACGCCGACGAATGGCCACAGCCGCCAGATGCCGAGGGTGACCACTGCCGTCAGCAGCGCCACGGCCAGCACGCGCGTGAGCGCGGGGTCGAGGTAGACCACCAGGGCCAGGGTAATCCCCGACCAGGTGCTGAGCAGCGCGGCCCAGGCTTTGGCTTCCGGCACGCGCCGGAAACGCGGGAGCAGATTTATCATCTTCATCGGCGGCGCCTCGGCTGGGCGATGAACGCTTGGTAGGCCAGCGCCAGCGCCGCCACGAGCGAGACCAGCCCCGCCGCGCCGGCGAGCAGGACCGCCGTGGGCGGGGGGCCGCCGCGCCGGCTCGGCGTCAAGCTGGCCCCGGGCGGTCGGAGCGTGTACGAGTTGACCTGCAAGGGGTTGCGCGGCGGTGGGTTGACGTCCGCGATGGCGGTCATCGTCGGCGGCTGCCCGCGCCGTGCTAGGGCCACGTTGCCGGTCAGCCCCGACTGGTTGAGCGCGCGGACGCTCAGCGGCAGCGCCGTCGGCTCGGTACCGCTGACGACGAGGACGTAGCGGCCACGGGCCCAGGGCGACGGCACCAGCTCAATGATGCCCAGCTCCACCTGGTCGCGTACCGACAGCCGCAGGTCGTCCGAGAACACGAAGCGCGTGCGCTGGTCCTCATCGACCGTGATCGGCAGGGCGCGGCCGAGCTGCCCGATAGCGGGGTTGTCGGCCGGCGCGCCCCAGAGCACCACGTTCGCGTTCAATCCATTGGGCTGGAAGGCGGTGGTCGGGACGACCGCGGGCGTCAACCACTGGCCGCGGGCGGTACGCCCCATGTCGGCCAGGAGCTGGAAGAACGGGCCCAGCCCCTCCACCTGGGGCGGCACGACGAAGGTGGTGTTGTCCATGCCGTTCTGATCGAGGAACGGGTAGGGGTAGCTGGCCAGGCTCACATCGCTCGCGGCAGACAGCGTCTCGGGCAGTTGATAGTTGGTGTCCGCGTGCAGGACGGCCCAGGCCTGCTCGACGGGGATGCGCCCGCAGTCGTGCAGGTAGGCCAGCGAGGGCGTGTGCAGGCTGAATTGCACCTCGACGGTGTTCTGGCCGGCACGGACGGCGGCCGGCGGCAGATCGACCCGCACCGTCGCCCGCGCCGCCGGCAGGTCCTTGAACAGCGTCGCCGCGATCGGCACGCCGTTCAGCACGACGCGCACCGACGAGCGATCCATGTCCAGCAGCGGCGAGTGGCTGAGCACGACGTCGAGCGGGATGCCCGAGCGGCCCGGCAGCGTGCCCGCGACGTCGAGCTTGAACGAGAGCGAGTGGTCGCCGACGCCCTGCACGGTCTCGTCGGCACGCCCAAGCGAGGCGAGGCTGATCGCGCCCGAGCTCGTCTCGGGGGGAGCCGCCGCGCCCGGCACGACGTCGGCAACGAAGACGTACCTACCCCCCAGCAAGCGCGGCCCCAGCCGACCGCTGAGCGCGCGGCCGGCCTTGGCGACGGCGGCGTCGGTCGCGCCCGTCACGGCCAGCACCATTCGCGCCGGGTTGAGCGGCGAGGGCAGCTCCAAGAGCACGCCGGTGTCCGGCGCGGCCGGCGGGCCGTCCGGGGGCTGGAACGATCCGTCGGGAGCGATCGTCAGCGGCAGGTCGGCGGTGGCGCGCAGGCCGGGCAGGCTAGCGATCTTGCCGACATAGATCACGTTCGCGCCGGCCAGGCTCGCCGGCAGCGAGTCTTGCGCCACTGCCGCCCGCACGACGAGTCGGCGTACGCCGGCGAACTGCCCGAGCTGCGCGCTCACCCCGGCCGCCGCTTCCAGCTCGGCGCGGCTGGCATCGGCGGGCAGCACGAACACCACGTCGGCCGGCGTGGACGGCTCGGCCTCGAAGAACGGCCAGGGGTAACGCCCCAGGTCCGGCGTGACCGCCGGCGGTCGCGGCTCGCGGCTGGCCAGCCGGTAGCGCACCTCGGTGCTCCGGAAGATCGTCAGGTGCAGCGCCTGCTCCTCGGTGCCGCACTCCTCCTCCGAGGGGCGCAGCGAGCCCTGGACCTGGAGGCGGTTGACGGAGGGCAGGATGCGGTCGGTGGGAATCGGCACCGTCCAGTGGTCGAGCGCCCCATCGCCGCTCAGCACCCGGTCGCCGATCGGCACGCCGTTCCAGAGCAGCGTTACGGCCGAGCTGGCGGCCAGCAGCGCCGACGTGTCGTAGACCACCTCGAGTACCGTGCCGCTGGGTGCCAGCTCGTAGTCGCCCGGCCCGGGCACGAAGAAGTCGGCGCTCACGAAGCGGCCGCGGAGCACCGTGTCGCCGTAGCCGCCGTCGACCAGGCGCACCTGGTCGCGCGGCCCGGCCGCCTCCTGGGCCCAGGCGCCGGGCGCCAGCGACGCCCAGAGCGTCGCCAGCGCCAGCGCGCCGACCAAGGCGGGGCATAGACTCGATCGCTTGCTGCCCATGGGGCCCCTCTCGCGCGGCGTCGGCCGGCCCGTGCCGCGTCCTTGGTGATCGTGGGGCGCGCGGCCGCCGCTCACCCGCGTTGCTCCGCGCCAGTCGTGGCGTCGGGGAGGCGTCTGTAGATCGTCGCCTCCGGGCCGGCGTAGACGGGCTCGAACCATGGTTCAAGCCGCTGGCCGCCGTCGAAGTCCTCCTCCAGGCGATCGCCGGGCACGATCACGACCCACCGCACGCCGCGCGGGTCGCGCAAGGCATCCTCCCAGTAGGGATGGTTGCCGTCGTTGACGAAATTGTGCAGCGGTAACCCGGTGCGCCAGATCACTGACGCGCCGGCCTGGCCGCGCGCCGCCAGGTAGGGGTCCATCAGGACCAGGCCGCCGTCGTAGTGCTCGCGCAGCCAGTCCGCTACTTCCACCTTGGAGCCGGCGGAGTCCTTCCAGGCCTCCTGGTAGACGATCACCTGGCCGCTGGCCACTAGCGCGGCCGATTGGAGCAGTACGACCAGCGCGGCGGCCGGCCAGAAGCGGCGCAGCCACGGCACGCAGCAGGCGATGCCGAAGGCGAGGGGCAACAGACCCATCAGCCCGTAGCGGGCGTTGTGGATCTGGCCGAAGGCCGAGAACTGCGGCAGGACGATGGTGCTCTGGCCGATGACCAGGGCCACGATGTTGAAGGCGTACGGCGCGAGCAGCAGCAGCGTGGCCGCCGCCAGCGGCCTCCGCCAGTTGCGCAGGGCAAACAGGAGCAGGCCGACGACGCCCAGCGCGGCCAGGGCCGCGCCCACGTTGTCCAGGACCGCCCAGTTGTAGACGGCCACGGACAGCAGAAGGTTGCCCTTCGTCGGCAGCGCCGCCGCGGCGACCAGCGCATCCTGCTGCGCCTCGGCGCTGAACGGGTTGCGGATGAAGTAGATCGGGTCGTGGAAGATGAGCAGGTGGTAGAGCATCCACAGCAGCGGGCCGTTGATCGCCATGGCCAGGAAGGCCAGGGCGTGGGCCTCGGCGAACTGGCGGCCACGCCGGGCGAGCAGGGCGACGACGGGGACCAGCCCGAACCCGGCCACCATCAGCATCCAGCCGTCGTAGCGGGCGAGCGAGGCCAGGCAGGTACAGTAGCCGGCCAGGACGAGATCCAGCATCGCGAACGTCCGCGACCAGCGGACGAGGAAGTAGGCCGCGCCGGCGAACGTTACCAGCATCGCCGGCTCCGTGAGCGGCGTCGCCTGGATGTACAGGACATTGGGGTTCAGACCAACGACGGCCGCGCCGACCAGCGCCGCCGGCTCGCTGCGCGTCGCCAGGTAGCACAGGCGGTAGACGAACACGCAGGTCAGCACGTAGCAGGCGATGCCGACCAGGCTGGCGGCGAGGCCGGTCTGGTAGAGCCAGTCCACGTAGATGAAAGGCTGCACCAGCAGGTGCGGCAGGGGCAGCCAGGTCGTGCCGATCTGGGCCAGGCCGGGGGTGAGCGAGTCGAAGATGCGCCGCGACATCACCAGGTGCGACGCGCCGTCGCCGTAGAGGACCAGGACGCCGGCGCGATCGGCCCAGGCCACGGCCAGCGCCGCGAGCAGGAACGCCACGGCGCCGACGAGACGCGAGTAGGCGCCGTCGTCCTGGCGAGTGCGCAGGGCGGCGACGGTACGCGCGCGTGGCTCGGCCTGGGTCAGACCGACGGGGGTCGCTCGCACGAGGCGCACGCTCCTTCCAGGACAACGACCGTGGCGACGGGCCTAGGGGCCGGGGTGCTCCAGCACCATTGTCGCGCGGCTGGCGCCGGCCGGGTAGCGTAGGACGTCGGTTGCGGTTTGGAGTATTGCCCGGAGGGCTACAGCAGGTCGCGGAGCTGGTTGGCCGGCTCGACGTTGATCTCTCCCTTGTACAGGCCGTGCTTCGTCTTCTCCCAGTAGCTCGGCGCGTAGAAGAGCTGCAAGAAGCCCTTCCAGGCGGCGACGCTCATCAGCGCCCAGTAGGCCGGGCTGAGAAGCGCGTATTTCACCATGTCGTAGTACTCGCGGCGCAAGCAGCCGGCGACGTTCAGGTAGACGAAGGCGAAGTTGCCGAAGTAGAGGCTGAAGGCGCCGACGTAGAAGAGAGGTGCCGGATAGACCAGCCGGATCCAGCCCCACTGGAAGAGGAACCAGGCGGCGGTGAGCAGCCAGAACACCGGGTTGACCAGGAAGCCGAAGAAAGTGCCGCCGACGACCATCTGGAAGGACAGGAAGCCGCGTGGGCCCATCTGCTGCCAGAGCCGCAGCGGGTGGCGCATGTGCACCAGGTAGGTCTGGACGTAGCCCTTCACCCAGCGCGACCGTTGGCGGATCCAGTTGTAGACCTCGGAGTTGGCCTCCTCGTAGGTCGTGGAGTCGATCACCGCCGTCTTGTAGCCGGCCTTGTACAGCCGCACGCCGAGGTCGGCGTCCTCGGTGACGTTGTAGGGGTCCCAGGCGCCCAGCTCGCGCAGCGCCTGCGTCTTGAAGTGGTTGCTCGTTCCGCCGAGGGGAATCGGCGCGCCGCTAGCATCGAGGCCGGGCAGGAACAGGTCGAACCACATCGAGTACTCGGTGGTGAACCAGCGGGTGAGCATGTTCTGGTCGCGGTTGTAGTAGTTGAGCTTGGCCTGGACACAGGCGACCCGCTCGTCGGCCTTCTGGAAGGCCACGAGCGCCTTCTTGAGCTGGTCGCGCTCAGGCAGATCCTCGGCGTCGAAGATGACGACGTAGTCGCCCAGGCGTAGATCAGGCCCGTAGTTGCAGGCCTTGGGCTTGCCGCGCGGCTTGCCCTGCGGAATGATCACGATCTTGAAGTGGCTCGGGAGCTGTGCCGCCCGTGCGACGGCGATCGTCTCCTCGTCGTCCTCTTCGAGGAGCAGCTTCACGTCGAGCTTGGGCTTCGGATAGTCCAGCCGGTCGATCGCCTTGACCAGGCGGGGCAGCACCTCGCTCTCTTTGTACAGCGGGACGAGGATCGTGTAGGTCGGCAGGGCGCGGTCGTCCAGCGCGGCCAGCTCGGCGGTGGTCGTCTCGATCTCCAGGGTATGCGCGATGGCGCGGTAGGCCAGGTAGAACTTGTAGCCGGAGAAGGAGAGGTAGAACACGGTCGCGATGCCGACGAGTAGCGTGCCAGTGAACAGCGGCGCGAGGGCGAAGCCGAGGCCCAGGGCGACGACCAGGCCGACGAAGAAGACCTTCTGGCCGCGGCTGAGCACCCAGCGGGCGGAATCCTCCGGCGCGCGCGCGAGCAGGGCGTTAGCCGAATGCTCGCGGAAGGCCTCGCGATAGACCTGGTCCAGCGCGGCGTGGAAGGCCGGCTCGGTGACCACGACCTGCCGCACGTCCAGTCCGCCAAGCTGGCCACTGACCTGTCGCGCCTCGTCGGGCGCCAGCGGGTCCGGCGTGGCGACGACGACCGTGGCGCCGTCGCGGTACAGCGGCAGGTAGCGGTGCTCACCGTCGAGGGGCGCAGGCAGCAGTCGCGCCACCTCCAGGTCCGGCTCCATCCCCGCCAGGTCGTAATAGGGCAAACCAGATTGCTCGGCGAGGAAGAACGCCAGCTCCTCGGCGGTAACGCAGCCTACGCTGGTCAGCGCCTGCCCGAGCCGCACGCCGCTCGTGTCGTGCAGCGCCAGCGCGCGGTCCAGGTCGTCACGGCTGATCAGGCCCGCCTGCAGCAGGCGCTCCCCGATGCTCGCCGAACGCCAGACGCGGCGCTGGGCCATCTCTACCTGGCGGCGCTCCGCGACCTGCACCAGCAGCGGCGCCCCGAGCGCCGCTTCCACCGCGCGCACGCTGGCCTCGTCGAGCGGATTGGCCATCGCGACGACAACGAGGTCGCCACGACGTTGAACCGGCAACGCGCCGGCCTGCTCGGCCGTCGCGCGCGGCAGCAGGCGCGCCACGGCGTGGTCGACCGGGTCGCGCCAGACGACCTCGCGCTGCGGCTGTCCTAGCGCGTCGATGACGTCGCGGTGCGCTTCGTGTAGCTCCAGGTCCGCTAGCTCGAGTCCGAGGTAGGCGGCGATCGCGGCGGCGACGGCCGGGCCATCCAGCAGGTCGCGGCCCTGCAGCGCCACGTCGAGCGGCTGCTCGTCGGCCAGCACCCGCTCCCAGACCATCGCCAGCCGCGGCCGCGTGAGCAGGTCGCGCCGGGCCAGGTAGCGGCCGAACTCCTGGTAGGCCGGCGGCAGCCGCCCGCGATGCGTCTCGTACCAGCGGTCGATCGTTTCGGCGGGATCGTCGGCCACGCCCAGAACCGCCTCGACGGCGAGCGTCTCGACCTGCTCCTGGAGGCGTTCGGGCCGCGGCTCGCGCCCATTCAGGAAGGCTGTCGTCAGGACGGCGCCACGCTGGCGGAGGGCGAGCACGCCTTCCCGGCGGGCCACCGCCTCCGGGATGAGCTGGGCGACGCCTACGGCCGGCGCGTAGCGCTCGAGCCGCACCCACGGACAAGCCGCCGCCACGGCCTGCGCCTCGACCAGCGCCTCCAGTGACACGGCACCGAGCTGGCAGAGCGCGGCGCCGAGGGAGGGCTGCTCCTGGCTGGCGAGCCGCTGGGCCAGCCGCAGCGTCTCGGCGTCCGGCGTGGCGGCGAGGTGCTCGAGGTGCGCCTCCACCGAGTAGGGCTCGCTCGCCGTGGGCGGCAAGGTCCGCAGGAGCGCCGCGAGGGCCTCATCGTCGGTCAGCGCGACCCGAGCGCTGGCCCCCAGCAGGCGCTCGGCGACCTGTACGACGCTGGTTGGCGGGGGCGCGGCCGCCGCGAGCAGCACGCCGCCGCCACCGTGGCGCACCGGCGCGCAGCCCCAGCGCCGCCACAGCGCGGGCGAGGCGAGGCGCGCCTGGTCGCGGTTCAGCGCGAGGTGGTCCGGCGGCGCGTAGGCCAGCCCGAGCAGATCGGCCCGCCCCCGCGCCAGCGCGGCGGCGCTGACGTAGCCCAGCCGCCGCGCCGCGCCAAGCGGCGACTCGCCGGTCACGCGGGCCAGGGTCGCCAGTCCCTCGCGATGGGTGCGATCGAGCACGCCCGCGCGCGCCAGCTCGGCCAGCACGCGCTCCTCGTCCGGGGACGGGGGCGACTCCTCGGCCGTACCGTACAGGGCCGCCAACCAGGCGCGACAGGCGGCGGGCGCGCACACGGACCAGCGCAGCTCCAGCCCGAGCGCCTGCTCCAGCCGAGCCCGCGCCCGGGTATCATGGACGCGCGGCGAAGCGAGAACCACTACCCCGCGCCGGGCGGCGACGGGAACCACGGCGAGCTCGACGGCCAGCTCGCGCGGCAGGAGCGCCGCCAGGTAGGCGGAGCACTCGTAGCGCTCCAGGCGGAGGTGGGGCAGGTGGGCCTGCAGTGCGAGCGCCTCGACCGCCACGTCCTCGGCGAGGGCGAAGGCCGCCTGCACCTGCTCGACGTCCAGGCTGTCGCCGTCCAGGTGGACACGCGCCGCCGGCGCGCCCTCCAGGCTCTCGGCCAGGCCGAGCGAGACCAGCATCGCGGCCACGCTGTCCGCGAAGGCCTCGGGCCAGCGGCGCTCCCCGCCCACCACCGCAAGCCAGAAGGCGACGGCATCGGTGGGCGCGGGGACCACCTGCGCCGGCCGCCCGCAGAGGCGCTCGAGCTGCTTGCGCACGTCCGGCAGCAGGGTGGTCCGTGGCGAGGCGACGACCAGGACCGCGCTGCCGCCTCGCGTCACCTCGCGGACCGGTAACAGCGCGTGGCGCTGCCAGAACTCGCGCGGCGCCAGGGCCACCAGGTGCGCCGGCGGCGGCGCACTCCACGGCGTGAGCGGCTCCACGACGGGCTGACCCACGCGCTCGGCTACCGCGGTCGGGCTGGGCCTAGCGCTCATGGTCGTGGCACCAGGCGTCCGAC
>Ga0209810_1004471_pt1 | contig 13443 bp, 18 predicted proteins | sample Coa_R1_7_FD_187159 | JGI IMG/M metagenome (GOLD analysis project Ga0209810, IMG submission 187159) | Surface soil microbial communities from Centralia Pennsylvania, which are recovering from an underground coalmine fire - Coalmine... | ecosystem: Environmental > Terrestrial > Soil > Unclassified...
TCCTGCGCAGCGCGATCAACGCCGTGCGCAAGGCCCGCGCGGGAGGCGTAGACGACCCGATCGCGATTCCGGAGTTCCGCAAGGAGCTCCTCGCGCAGATGGACCGCCTCAAGGTGAGCCGCGAGCTCGCCTCGCGCTACCTCAACGACGGCTTCTCGGGCGGCGAGAAGAAGCGCGTCGAGATCCTCCAGATGGCGATGCTGAAGCCGCGCATCGCGGTGCTCGACGAGACCGACTCCGGCCTCGACATCGACGCGCTGCGGGTCGTGGCGAGCGGCGTGAACGAGCTCGTCGGCCCGGAGATGGGCGCGCTCGTGATCACGCACTACCAGCGGATCCTCGACTACGTCACGCCCGATCGGGTACACGTCTTCGTGGGCGGCCGCATCGTCGAGTCGGGCGGCGCGGAGCTCGCGAAGAAGCTCGAGAAGGAGGGCTACGCGCCCTATGAGCCGGAGGAGGTGACCGCGTGAGCCAGACCGAGACCGAGATCGTCCAGGGGATCGGCTCCGACTACGCGATCAAGTACGGGTTCTCAGTCACAGAGGACTACTTCTACAAGTCCGGGCGCGGCCTCTCGCACGAGCTCGTCGACGCGATCTCGTCGCACAAGAACGAGCCCGACTGGATGCGCAAGTTCCGTCACCGCAGCCTCGACTACTTCTACGCGCGCCCGATCCCGCAGTGGGGCGGCAACCTCAACGAGATCGACTTCGACAACATCTTCTACTACATCAAGCCGACCGAGAGTCAGGCCTCGTCGTGGGAGGACCTGCCGGCCGACATCAAGGACACGTGGGACAAGCTCGGCATCCCCGAGGCGGAGAAGAAGTACCTCGCGGGCGTCGGCGCGCAGTACGAGTCGGAGGTCGTCTACCACAAGCTTCAGGAGGACTTGACGGCGAAGGGCGTCGTCTTCCTCGACACCGACACCGCGCTCCGCGAGCACGAGGATCTCTTCAAGCAGTACTTCGGGACGATCATCCCGCAGAACGACAACAAGTTCGCCGCGCTCAACTCCGCGGTCTGGTCGGGCGGCTCGTTCATCTACGTGCCGCCGGGCGTGTCGATCGACATGCCGCTGCAGGCCTACTTCCGGATCAATGCCGAGAACATGGGCCAGTTCGAGCGGACGCTGATCCTCGTCGACGAGGGCGCCTACGTCCACTACGTCGAGGGCTGCACGGCGCCGATCTACTCGACCGACTCGCTCCACTCCGCGGTCGTGGAGATCGTCGTGAAGAAGGGCGGCCGCTGCCGCTACACGACGATCCAGAACTGGTCGAACAACGTCTACAACCTCGTCACGAAGCGCGCGGTCGCGTACGAGGACGCGACGATGGAGTGGGTCGACGGGAACCTCGGCTCGAAGCTGACGATGAAGTACCCGGCGATCTGGCTGATGGGCGAGCGCGCGCACGGCGAGGTGCTCTCCATCGCATTCGCCGGCACCGGGCAGCACCAGGACGCGGGCGGCAAGGCCGTGCACGTCGCGCCGAACACCTCGTCGGTCATCACCTCGAAGTCGATCTCGAAGAACGGCGGCCGCGCCGGTTACCGCGGGCTGCTCGAGGTGAACAAGGCCGCGGGCGGCTCGAAGTCGAAGGTGGTGTGCGACGCGCTGATCCTCGACGAGCAGTCGCGCTCGGACACGTACCCGTACATCAAGATCGACGCCGACGACGTCGACATCGGCCACGAGGCGACGGTGTCGAAGATCGGCGAGGAGCAGCTCTTCTACCTCATGTCGCGCGGGCTGACCGAGGCGGAGGCGAGCGCGATGATCGTGAGCGGCTTCGTCGAGCCGATCACGAAGGAGCTGCCGCTCGAGTACGCCGTCGAGATGAACCGCCTGATCCAGCTCCAGATGGAGGGCTCGGTCGGGTGAGCCTCATCTCGAAGGTCGACACCGTCGGCATTCCTTCGAGAGACTGGGAGCGGTCGCGGCGGTTCTACGTCGAGACGCTCGGCCTGCGCCCGGACGACCACGCCCGGGCGGAGTTCTGGGCCGGCGACACGTGCTTCGCGATCTGGATGCCCGAGCAGTGGGGCGAGGAGTTCAAGCCGCAGCCGAACGCGATCGTGCTGCTACGCGTGGACGACGTCGAGACGGCGCGGGCCGAGCTCGAGGGGAAGGGCGTCAAGTTCGACGGCGAGACCATCGACACGAGCGTCTGCCACATGGCGACGTTCTTCGATCCCGACGGCAACCGGCTGGTGCTGCACAAGCGCTACGCGCCGTACGCATGAACGTCGAGCGCACCGACTTCGTCTCGGTCTTCACGCAGGACATGGAGCGGGCGAAGCGTTTCTACGGCGAGACGCTCGGCCTGGAGATGGAGAGCGAGGGCGACAGCGACACGGAGTTCCGCTGCGGCCAGGTGACGCTCGACGTCTTCGACCCGTCGAGCATCGGGCAGGAGTTCGCTCCGTCGCCGGCGGGCCTCGCGCTGCGCGTCCACGACGTCGACGCGGTGCGCGCCGAGCTCGAGGCGAAGGGCGTCGAGTTCGACGGCGAGACGCTCGTGACCGGGGTCTGCCGCATGGCGTTCTTCAAGGACCCCGACGGCAACGCCCTGCTCCTCCACCGGAGGTTCGACGCGTGAACGTCGAGCGGACCGACTTCATCTCGGTGCCGGTGACGGACATGGAGCGGGCGACGGCGTTCTACCGAGACACACTCGGCCTGCCCGTCGTCGATCCGCGCGGGTTCCCGGAATTCCAGCTCGGCGAGAACATCTCGCTGTACCTCATCGACCCGACGGCTCTGGGTGGGACGTTCTCCGCGGGCCACTCCTCACCGATCGCGTTGCGGGTGCCCGACGTCGCCGAGGCGCGTGCCGAGCTCGAGGCTCGCGGCGTCGAGTTCGCCGGCGAGACATACGACACCGGCGTCTGCCATATGGCTCCTTTCGACGATCCCGACGGCAACCGCCTCATGCTCCATCGGAGGTACGCGCCCCGTGATTGACGTGCAGCGCACCGACTTCGTCGCGGTGCCGACCCGCGACCGCGAGCGGGCAGCCGCCTTCTACGAGGAGACGCTCGGCCTGCGCAAGAACCAGACGTCCGACTCGTGGATCGAGTTCGAGACCGGCAACCTGACGCTCTCGCTCGTCGCCCCCGAGGAGGTCGGGATCGAGTTCGCGCCGCTGCCGTTCGGCACGGTCGTGGTGCGCGTGCCCGACGTCGCGGCAGCGAAGGAGCAGCTCGAAGCAGCCGGCGTCGAGTTCGTCGGCGAGCCGTGGGACTCGGGCGTCTGCCACGGCGCCGCGTTCAAGGATCCCGACGGCAACGGGCTCGCTCTTCATCACCGCTACGCGCCCTATCCCGACGGGAGGCTGCCCTGATGGAGGTCACGCGCGTCGACTACATCCGCGTCCCGGTCGACGACATCGAGGCCGCTAAGCGCTTCTACGGCGAGGTCCTCCACCTGCCGCGAAACGAGCACCTCGACCACGAGGACTGGGTCGAGTACGAGGCCTCGAACGTCACGCTCGCGGTGATGACGCCGGAGACGCACGACGACGTGTTCGCCGCGTTCCCGCCAGGGACGATCGCGCTCGGCGTGCCGGACGTCGCGGCCGCGAAGGCCGAGCTCGAGGCGAAAGGCGTCGAGGTCGGGGAGATGTGGGACTCCGGCGTCTGCCACGGCGCCGGCGTGAGTGACCCGGCCGGGAACAGGATCCTCCTCCACCACAGGTACAAGGCGTATGACGAGGTCTGACGCGCTCGCGGCCTACGAGGCGCTGCCGCTCCCGACCACGACCGAGGAGCACTGGCGCTTCACGGATCTGCGCGGCTTCGACCCCGAGGCGTTCGAGGGTGCCGCGTCGGCCGAGATCGAGACGATGCTCGACCTCGACGTCGCCGGCTACGCGACCGTGACCGCCGAGGGCATCGAGATCGAGAAGGCTCCGGACGGGATCACCTTCGCGCCGCTCCCGGAGGAGCACGAGCGGCTCTACTCGCTCGTCGGCTGGGACGAGAAGTTCGCGGCCCACAACGCGGCGCTCTGGCAGCACGGGCTCCTCGTCGTCGTCCCAAAGGGCGTCGTGCTCGAGAAGCCGCTGTACGTCCGCATCTCCGCGACCGGCCAGACGTTCTGGCGGCTCGTGGTCGTGGCCGAGGAGGGCGCGCGCGCGTCGCTGATCGAGGAGTACGCGTCGCCGTCGGCCGAGACCGAGGCCTACTCGAACGCGGTGACCGAGCTCTTCGTCGAGCAGGCCGCGAAGCTCGAGTACGTCTCGCTCCAGAACCTCTCCCACGAGACCTGGCACTTCGCGACCCACCACGCGCGCGTCGAGCGCGACGCCGAGCTCGACTGGGTCGCGGGCGGGTTCGGCTCGAAGAGGGGCAAGACGCGGATCCAGAACGACCTCGCGGGCCGCGGCGCCACCTCGCGCGTGACGGGCGCGTACTTCGCCGACGGCACGCAGCACCTCGACTACGACACGTTCCAGGAGCACATCGCGCCCGACTGCGAGAGCGACTTCGCCTTCAAGGGCGCGCTGCGCGACGAGGCCACGGCGGTCTGGCGCGGGATGATCCGGGTCGAGAAGGACGCGCAGAAGACGAACGCGTACCAGGAGTGCCGCAACCTGATGCTGTCGCCGACGACGCACGCGGTGCCGATCCCGGGCCTCGAGATCCTGGCGAACGACGTCCGCTGCACGCACGGAGCGACGGTCGGGCGGGTTAACCGCGAAGACCTCTTCTACTTGATGAGCCGCGGCCTGAAGCGCCCGGAAGCGGAGCGCCTGATCGTGCGCGGCTTCTTCCAGGACGTGCTCGACCGGATCGAGCTCGAGCCCGTGCGCGAGGCGGTTACGGCCGCGCTCGAGGCGCGGATTCCGCAGGCGTAGCCGCACGCAACGGAGCTTTCTCCGCGAGGACGTCGGCCGTCCTCTCGCAGGCTCGGTCCTCGCGATGGGCGCGGTACTGCGCGCGGTGCTGTCGCTCCGACTCTCCCGGCTCGAGCGTCGCGAGATAGCCGAAGACCTCGTCCGTGCCCTCGAACCGCTCGCCGCCCTCGGTTACGAGCAGCGGGATCTCGTGCTGACCCTCCCGATCCTCCTGCCGCGGCGCGACCTGCTTCGCGACGAAGTCGATCCCGAGCTCCGTCAGCCGCTGGCGCACCGCGGACGAGTACGGGCACCACTCGGCCTGGTAGAGCGTGAGCACATTGCAATGCTCGTCGCCGCGGCACGGGCATAAACCTCGAGGCGGAGTCCCTCGGTTGGGGCGAACGAGCACCGGCCGCCTGCCGACAACGTGGTCATGGGGTCGTTTCTCCGCAGGCCGCTGGGCTTGTTTGCGGTCATCGTCGTGGTCGGGTTGATCCTGATCGCCGGCGGCATGGCGGCGTTCGGCGGAACGTCCTCCGCGGGCTCGCCCTACCCGAAGCCGCTCACGCCCGGGCAGTTCGACCACGTCGGCGTCGGCATCTGCCTCTCCATGCGCTCACAGCTCAAATGGCTCGCCGCGCACAAACCCAAGAACCTGAGAGAGCTCCAGACCTACATCGAAAGGGCCACCGCGATGTACGACGGCCTGAGAGTGAAGGTGCGAGGGATCGTCCCGCCCGCCTACGCAGCAGCCGGGGTTCGGCGCCTGCTCACGAAGCTCGACGCGCTGGATCGCGTCATGCGTCACCTGAATCACCTGGCCGAGACGCGTCAGTGGCGGTCCGCCATCAGCTTCGTTCGATCCAGGGCGTTCAGGAAGCTCGAAGGACGGGTCAATCCGCACTGGAAGCCGAGCGACATGCACTGCCGCGGCGTCGCCGGCCAGCTGGTCTAAGTCACTTCGATTCGGACGCGAACGTCCACTCGTGGCCCTGCGGGTCGTGGCAGCTGTAGCGCCGGTGGCCGTACGGCAGGTCGGCGAGCTCCTCGAACACCTCCGCGCCCTCGCGGCGCGCCTGCTCGTGGTGCGCGTCGGCGTCCGGGACGAGCACGTAGGTGATCGACGTCCGACCGACCGAGCTCGGGTTTGCGTAGCCGGGGCCGGGCTGGCCCGCGTAGATCATCCCGCCGAGCGGGGTCTCGAACTCGAGATGCGCGCCGCCGGCGACTCCGGCCTCGCGGCGGGTCTCGCGGAAGCCGAAGGCGCGGCAGAGGAACTCGGACGCGGCGTCGGCGTCTTCGTACAGGAGGTATGGGGTGACCGTCTGGCTCATGCGAGCCAGGCTAGGCGGCTCGATCGGCGGTGTCTTGGAGAAATGTTTCGGGCGTCCGGCCGGTGAAGGCTCGAAACTCGGCGATCAGGTGCGGCTGGTCGGCGAAGCCGCAGGCAAACGCGACCTCGCCCCAGCTCATCGTTCCCGCGAGCTCGCGCGCACGCTCGAAGCGGAGGAGCCGAGCGGCCGCTTTCGGCGGGAGCCCGATCTGCTCGCGGAAGCGGGCGGCGACGCGCTTGCGGCTCCAGGCGAGCTCCGAGGCCAGCGCGCCGACGCGCGCCGTGCCGTGCGTGGCTCGCAGTCGTTCCCACGCGAAGACGACGCCAGCATCCGGCGGACGTGCCTCGGCGAGCCGGCGGCCGAGCTCACGGTCGAGCGCGGCGAACCGCGCGTCCCAGCTCTCCTCGGCCCCGATACGCGCCACGAGGTCGCGCGGGAGGAGTTCTTCGAGCGGGACCGAGGTGCCGGCGAGCTCGTGCAGCGGGACGCGGAGGAGCATGTGCGCCGCCCACGGAGCGAGTGAGATCTGGAGGCCGTGCATCCCTCCGGGGTGCTCGGTCACGACCTGGTCGAGCCGCAGGCCGCCTGCGAACGAGGTGCGGCGCTCGCCGTCGATCCGCCACTCGTGGTCGAAGGTGAGGATCACGACCACGTCAGGGCCGGGCCCCTCGCGCCGGCGCGTCGGCGGCTCGTCGGACCGGAAGCCGTCGTACCGCGTGACCGCGCGGCGCAGCGCATGCGCCGGAAGGCGGGTGACGACCATCCCAGGACGCTAGCGCTCGGCGGCGAGGCGCGCACCGAGCGCGACCAGCGCGACGCCGTTAATTGCGTCGAGCGCGCGCCTGACACGGCCGCGAACGAGCAGGCGCCTCGTCCTTGCGACGGCAACCGCGTACGCGGAGAGCCACGTGAGCGTCATCGTCGCGAACGCGAGGCCGAGCACCAGCAGCTCGCCGAAGCCGCTGCCGAACTGCGGCAGCAGGCTCGTGAAGAAGACGGCCATCTTCGGGTTCACGAGGTTGCTGAGCAGTCCCTGGCGAAAGCCGGCGGCAGAGCCACGCGGCCTTTCGCCCCGCGAGCGCCCGCGCACCGCGGCAGCGAGCGACTGCAGGCCGAGCCAGACGAGGTATGCGGCGCCGACGATCCGCACCGCCGTGAACAACGGCTGCGACGCTGCGACGAGTGCGGCGATCCCCGCGCTCGCGGCAAGCGTCCAGAGCGCCTGCCCGGTCGCGACTCCTGCAGCAGTGCGAAGGCCGTTGCCCCGCCCGCCGAGCAACGTGTTGCGGATCGTGAGCGCCGTGTCCGGCCCGGGCGTGCAGATCACGACCGCCGCGACGACGACGAAGTCGATCACGAGCGGACGAGCGGCTTGTACTTGATGCGGTGCGGCTCGAGCGCATCCGGGCCGCGCGTCTCCTTCATCCACTCGACGAACTCGGCCCACGAGCCCTCGAACCAGATCGTCTCGCTGTTGCCCTCGAACGCGAGGATGTGGGTCGCGACGCGGTCGAGGAACCAGCGGTCGTGCGTGATCACGACCGCGCAGCCGGCGAACTCGAGCAGCGCCTCCTCGAGCGCGCGGAGCGTGTCCACGTCGAGGTCGTTCGTCGGCTCGTCGAGGAGGAGGACGTTGCCGCCCGAGCGCAGGAGCTTCGCAAGATGGACGCGGTTCCGCTCGCCGCCGGAGAGATCCGAGACGCGCTTCTGCTGATCCGAGCCCTTGAAGTTGAACCACGAGACGTACTGCCGCGAGTTCACCTCGCGCTTGCCGAGCTCGATCGTGTCGTGGCCGCCCGAGATCTCCTTCCACACGTTGTTCGCCGGGTCGAGGTCGGCGCGCGCCTGGTCGACGTAGGCGAGCTCGACGGTGTCGCCGACGCGGAGCGTCCCCTCGTCGGGCTGCTCTTCGCCCGCGACCATGCGGAACAGCGTCGTCTTGCCTGCGCCGTTCGGGCCCACCACGCCGACGATGCCCGCGGGCGGGAGCGAGAACGTGAGGTCGTCGACGAGCAGGCGGTCGCCGAATCCCTTGCGCACGCCTTCGGCCTGGATCACGACGTCGCCGAGCCGCGGCCCGGGCGGGATGTGGATCTCGACCCGGTCGAGCTTGACGTTCTGCTCCTCGGCCAGCAGCGTCTCGTACGCGCCGAGCCGTGCCTTCGCCTTGGCGTGCCGGGCGCGCGGGCTCGCGCGCACCCACTCGAGCTCGCGCGCGAGCGTGCGGCGGCGGGCCGACTCCTGCTTCTCCTCGTGCGCGAGCCGCTCCTGCTTCTGCTCGAGCCACGACGAGTAGTTGCCCTGGAACGGGATCCCGCGGCCGCGGTCGAGCTCGAGGATCCAGCCGGCGACGTTGTCGAGGAAGTAGCGGTCGTGCGTGACGGCGACGACGGTCCCCTTGTAGTCCGCGAGGAACCGCTCGAGCCACAGCACCGACTCGGCGTCGAGGTGGTTGGTCGGCTCGTCGAGCAGGAGCAGGTCGGGCGCCGAGAGGAGCAGCCGGCAGAGCGCGACCCGGCGGCGCTCGCCGCCGGAGAGCGTCTCGACGTCGCGGTCTCCCTCGGGCAGGCGGAGGGCGTCCATGGCGTGGTCGAGCCGGTCGTCGAGCTGCCAGAGGTCGGCGCGGTCGATCGCGTCCTGCACCTTCGCCTGCTCGGCGAGCAGCGTGTCGTAGTCGGCGTCGGGCTCGGCGAAGGCGGCGCTGATCTCGTTGAAGCGGTCGAGCAGGTCGCGCAGCGGGCGCACGCCGTCCTCGACGTTGCCGCGCACGTCCTTGGCCGGATCGAGCTCCGGCTCCTGCTCGAGCAGCCCCACCGTTGCTCCGGGCGCGAGCTCGGCGACGCCGGACGATGGCTCGTCCTTGCCGGCCATGATCCGCAGGAGCGTCGACTTGCCGGCCCCGTTCGGGCCTAGCACGCCGATCTTCGCTCCCGGCAGGAACGAGAGCGAGATGTTCGCGAGCACCTGCCGGTCGGGGCCGTAGAACTTGTCGGCCCGATACATCGTGTACACGTAGTCGCTCGGCATCCGGCGCCGGACGATAGCGGGGGTTATCGAGGCGCTCGCTCGGGAACGTCCTGGGCATGGAACCGAGACATCAGGACTTTGCAGCCGAAGAGGTCGCCGTCGATCGCGAGAACAAGGGCGAGGAGGACGACGACCGCACGGGTGCGGATACCGTGGACGACGCAACGCCGGCCAACGACGACACGGGCTACGACGCCGAGATCGACGACGCTTCGCAGCTCTGAGCCGGCTCGACCGGCTCACCCGCCCCGCGGGACTACCATGATCCCGTGGCCGTAACGACGGGAGCGAAGCTCGACGCGCACGTTCTGCGCCGCGACTTCCCGATCTTCGAGCAGGAGATCCACGGCAGGCCGCTCGCCTATCTCGACTCGGCGAACACCTCGCAGAAGCCGCGACAGGTGCTCGACGGGATGACGAAGTTCTACGAGACGTCGAATGCGAACGTCCATCGCGCGGTGCACGTGCTGGCCGAGCGCGCGACGAGCGGGCTCGAGGGCGCGCGCGAGAAGACGCGCGCCTTCCTCAACGCGCCGGACGCGCGCGAGGTGATCTTCGTCCGCAACGCGACCGAGGGGCTCAACCTCGTCGCCTACTCGTGGGGCGGCAACAACCTCGGCCCCGGCGACGCGGTCGTCGTCACCGAGCTCGAGCACCACTCGAACTTCGTGCCGTGGCAGTACATCGCGAAGCGGCAGGGAGCCGCGTTCCTGATGATCGAGATCGACGAGAACGGCGATCCGAACCTCGAGCAGCTGGAGGCGATCGCGCGTGACCACACGGTCAAGGTCGTCGCCACGAACCTCGTCTCGAACTCGCTCGGGACGATCCACGACCTCGGCCCGCTCGTGTCCTGGGCGCACGAGCAGGGCGCGATCTTCGTCTGCGACGCCGCGCAGGCGGCGCCGCACATGAAGGTCGACGTCCAGGCGCTCGGCGCCGACTTCGTCGCAATCTCGGGGCACAAGATGTGCGGACCGAGTGGCATCGGCGCGGTCTGGGGACGAGGGGAGCTCCTCCATTCGATGGAGCCGTTCCTCCTGGGCGGGCACATGATCAACTCCGTCCGCGTCGACAAGACGACGTGGGGCGAGCTGCCGCACAAGTTCGAGGCGGGCACGTCTCCGATCGCCGAGGCTTACGGGCTCGGCCTCGCGATCGACTATCTCGAGGCGATCGGCCTCGACGCGATCGAAGCGCACGAGCACGAGCTCGCCGGCTACGCGCTGGGGCGGCTGGCCGAAGTGCCGGGCGTCAAGCTCTACGGGCCGCCCGCGGAGCGGCGCGCCGGCGTCGTGTCGTTCAACATGGAGGGGATCCACCCGCACGACGTCGCCCAGATCCTCGACCTGCAGGGCGTCGCGATCCGCGCGGGGCATCACTGCTGCCAGCCGCTGATGCACAAGCTCGGGGTCGCCGCGACGAACCGGGCGAGCTTCTACCTCTACACGATCCCCGAGGAGATCGACCAGCTCGTCGAGGGCCTGCACGCCGTCCGTAAGGTGTTCGCATGAGCAGCGATCCGGGCCTCGAGAGCCTGTACCGCGAGGTCATCCTCGACCACTACAAGAACCCGCGCGGGCACGGGGTGATCGAGCACGCCGACGCCGAGGCCGAGGGGCAGAACCCGCTCTGCGGCGACGAGGTCTCGATCTACGTTGCGTTCGGCGAGGACGGCGAGACGATCGACGACGTGAAGTTCTCGGGCCGCGGCTGCGCGATCTCGCAGGCTGCTACGTCGATGCTGATGGAGATGGTCAGCGGCAGGACGGCAACGGAGGTTGCAAGCCTCGACAAGGACGAGCTGCTGGCCGAGATCGGGGTCCCGCTCACGCCGGTGCGACTCAAGTGCGCGATGCTCGGCCTCACGACGCTCAAGGTCGCGCTGCACAAGGCGAAGGGGACTCCGCTCCCCGACGGCCTCGCCGGCTTCGACGAGCTCGACCTCACCTGAGTGCCCCAGATCGAGGTCGCCGCAGCCGACGAGTTCCCGCCCGGCTCGTCGAAGATCGTCCGCGTAGGGAGCCTCTTCGTCGGCGTCTACAACTGCGGCGGCGAGTTCTACGCGATCGAGGACCGCTGCTCGCACGACGATGGTCCGCTCTGCGAGGGCGACTGGGACGAGGATCTCTGCCGGGTCATCTGCCCTCGTCACGGATCGGCGTTCGACCTGGCCACGGGCACGCCGCGCTCGCTCCCCGCGACCGAGCCCGTCGACACCTATCCGGTGCGGATCGTCGACGGCACCATCGTCGTCGAACTCCCCTAACGCTGCAGCGCGGGCTCGCGGGACTTCTTGCCGCGCGAGGTCGGAGCCTCGGGGTCCGGCGACCTCTCGAGCAGCCGACGCAGTCGCGGGAGCATGAGGAACGAGAGCGGCTGCGGCAGCCAGATCGCGAAGAAGCGGTAGCTGAAAGTGCCCAGGACCGCGGCGACCCATGGCGCGCCGCAGTACCAGAGTGTCGCCGCGAGCGCCGCGTCGAGGATCCCTGCTCCGCCGAGCGGTCCCGTGCGGCGCGTCACGATCATCGCGGTCCCGAAGCCGACCATCAGCGTCGCGCCGTTCATGCGGAAGCCGAAGGCGGCAAGCGCCACCCAGAGCGCCCACATGTCGCCGAGCCAGTAGAGCAACATCCCCGAGATCGCGCTCGCGTACTGCAGCGGGTGGCGGAACATCTGTCCGATCAGGTGCGCCGCGTCGAGGAGGATCGAGAGCTTCCCGCGCCAGCCCTTGCGACGGCGAAGGCGGCCGCGGTAGCGCTCGGCCGCCCAGAGCGCGACGCCGAAGCCGATGGCCGGCCCCACCGCCCAGGGGATCGTGAAGTCGAGCGGGGGCCTCCGGCCGCCTTCGACGAGGAGCACGACCGCTGCGGCACTGCACGGAATGGCCAGGACCAGATGCTCGAGCCCGCCCAGCAGCGTCACGCGGACCTTCGCCTCCCGCGCCGACCCGCCGGCCGCGCGCATCACGATTTGGTCGATCCCCGTGCCGCCGTGTGCGAGGAAGCCGCCGAAGCCCGCTGCCACGACGGCGAGGCGGTCGCCGTGGCTCAGGTCGTCCGGCCCCCCTTCGATCTTGCCGACGCCGCGGTAGCCGAAGTAGTAACCCGCGAACGCGAGGACGACGAGGCCGAGCGACGCTGCGAGCCAGAACCACCTCGGATGCTGCACCGTGTGCCAGACGCGGTCGAAGCCCGCAACGTACGCCAGCGCGACTCCGGCCCCGAAATAGAGGAAGGCGGCGAACGCCGTCAGCAACAGCAGCCGGTGCGGCTTGGCACCGACGTGGCTGTGCGAGAGGAGACCCACGCCTCTCCGCTCTCCGGAGGGGCGGTTCCGGAAACTAGGCCGCGTCCTCCCGAGGCCCACGCTCCGCGCTCTCGGTGCGGTTGCGGCCGTTCGACTTCGCCAGATAGAGGGCTTGGTCGGCGGCGCCGAGCAGCTCCTCGACGCTGTCCTCCGGGAGCATCGGCGCAACTCCGCAGCTCGCGGTCGTATGCATGTCTCCGACCGAATGCCCCTCGATCGTGCGGCGCAGGCGCTCGGCGAAGCGCTGCGCCCCAGCCAGATCGGTCTCGGGCAGGACGACCACGAACTCCTCGCCGCCCCAGCGCGCGACCGTGTCCCCCTGGCGCGCAAGGGAGGTGAGGAGCCGGCTGACCGCGCGCAGCATCACGTCGCCGGCGGCGTGCCCGAAGGAGTCGTTGATCTCCTTGAACCGGTCGAGGTCGAGGAGGACGATCGCGAGCTGGTGGGCAAAGCGCTGGGCGCGGGAGATCTCCGAGGCGAGGATCTCCTCGAGCGCACGCCGGTTCGCGAGGCCGGTGAGCGCGTCGATGCGCGCCTCGCTCGCCTGCTCCTCGGTCCAGCGGAAGGCGCGCAGCAGGGGCCGGGTGAGCACGAGGGTGAGGAGCATCAGCGCCGCCAGAGCGAGGAGGCCGGCCTCGATGACGCGGAGGTACGCCGAGTTCTTCCGGTGCGACTCGATTCGCGCGGGCATGTAGGCGCGGACGCCGACCTGCTGCGTCAGCGGCAACGTCGCTCCGTGGTTCGTCCCGGGCGGGGCGGCGCCCTTCAGATCGACGAACGCAAGCTCGACTCCGTTTGCGGCGCCCGCCGACAGTCGCCGCCGGGTCGTCGTGTCGGCGGGGAGCTGCGACACGACGGAGCCGATCGTCCGGCCGCCGCTGACGAGTTGCGCACGAGCGGAGAAGGCATCTTTGAGGCGCCGCCCG
>Ga0209810_1004473_pt1 | contig 13440 bp, 10 predicted proteins | sample Coa_R1_7_FD_187159 | JGI IMG/M metagenome (GOLD analysis project Ga0209810, IMG submission 187159) | Surface soil microbial communities from Centralia Pennsylvania, which are recovering from an underground coalmine fire - Coalmine... | ecosystem: Environmental > Terrestrial > Soil > Unclassified...
GGCGGCCAAGGTCGCTTTGCATAACTTTTGTATTTGGCTCAACGGGCAGCTTGGTCGCGAGCCTTTGGCTTTCGCTGAGTTGCTCGCTTGGTAAGTTCGTCATTTCAATTCACACCAAACGTTTAATAGACCTCTTCTTTCACGCTGCACGTTCACCATACTTCTCTTTACAAAGCCCCACCCGAAAAATCATAACCCCGCAATAAGACATTCTGGCTAATTTTCAGGATTGTCAGCATGGTCTGAAACACGCTGATATACAATACCCGCAGATAGATGATATATCTGAATGATCTAAGCTAGAAAACGGAGCAGTATGGCGTTTTCCCGGATAGCGGCCATGTGCTTCGTGTTCGTCCTCATCGGCAGCCTGGCGCTGGCCGGAGTGGGGGCGGTGGCCGTGATCGGCCCGGCGCTGGCACACGGCACGCAGGTGGAACACGAAGACGGCAACATCATACAGATTGGCCCCGGCACGGATTTCGTGCTGGCGACCGCGAGCGGGCAGCGGTTGCGCTTTCAATGTGGCAGTCAGTGCCGCGCCTCGCTTGCCCATTTGCAGCGCCATCTGCGCGAACACGCCCATACCGATGTGTACTACATGCACGGCCCCGGCGGCTCCCTCGTCGCGCTGGATGTAGATTGAACAGGGCCGATGGTTGGTCACAGTAGAACCGAGAGAGCATGAGCAGAGAGCATAAAGCAGGCATCAGTAGGTCGTATGTGGAGAGCGCCGATATCGTCATTATCGGCAATGGCATCGCCGGGCTGACGGCGGCGGTGGAAGCACGCCGTCTGGACCCGGATGCGCGCATTGTCATCATCACCGACCAGTGTCATCCGACGATCAATACGCCCGCCCTCAAGCAGTTTGCGACGGGCAAGCTGGAGCGAGAGCAGTTACTGGCTTATCCGGCAGGCACCGAACGGGAGCAGCGTATCCATGTCATCCAGGCCCACGTCGAATCGATCAACGCGCAGGGCAAGTATCTCTGTCTGGAAGGCGGGGGCGGCTTTGGCTATGGCTCGCTACTCATCGCCACCGGCAGCAAGCCCAACGGCCTGCCCGTCGGCACGCCGGGCCGCGACTTCGACGGCGTTCTCACTCTGCACCGGCTGGCGGACTACCTGGACCTGCGGCGCAGGCTCGTCGAAGTCGGCCATGCGGTCGTCATCGGCGGCGGCGCGCATGCCATAGAGACCGTGATGGGTTTGCTTTCCTGGGGCATTACCGTTCACTGGCTCGTGCGCAGCGCCACCATCATGCCGCGCGTCCTCGATCAACCGGCGTCGTCTCTGGTGCTGGAACACATCCAGCGAGCGGGCGCGAAAATCTATCTGGAAACGGAGGTCGCGGGCATCGTCGGCAGGGTTGGCGTGGTCGCGGGGGTGATTACGAACCAGAATCAGTTGATTCCCTGCCAGCTGGTGCTGGTCTGCACCGGCACGCGGCCCAACGCGGCCCTGGCGCGGCACTGCACGGAGCCGATGCTGTGCAAAAATGGCATCCTGGTCGATGACCACCTGCGCACCAGCGTGCGTGATATCTATGCCGCCGGAGACGTGGCCGCGCTCAAAAATCCACAGACAGGCAGCTACGAGCCGCGCGCCCAGTGGTATTCCGCCGTGCTGGAGGGCCGCATCGCCGCCGCCGCCATGACGGGGCAGAGCGAGAGAGAATCCTCTTCCTTCGGCGTTCCCTGGCACGCGACGCATCTGGGCGAACTCTCTATGCTCACCGTCGGCAACCCCCTGCACTGGTCTGATGAGATCACCTCGCTGACCGACAGCAGCAAGGGCAGCTACCGGCTGATGGCCCTTGCCGGAGACCGCCTCGTCGGCTACCTCTCGCTCGGCCCCAAACAGCCCGATAGCCTGGCTATCAAGCGCATCATCGACGAGGGCCTGCCCGTCGGCTCCATCAAAAAGGCGCTGCTCAAAGGCACCCTCGATGCCCGCGCCTACCTCTCGCAGCGCCGTTCGGAGGCCGCTCATGACCTCGTAACCACCGGCAAGCTGCCCGATCTGGTTCCGGTCGCCAGTACAGGAAAAGGCGCGCCCATCGTGCGTGTCCTGTCGACCACCGCCTCGCTGCCTGCCGCCGCTGCTCCCGTTCCTATGCCGGGCATAAAGCAGGGGCAGGCAGCCGCGCAGGCAGGCCAAACAGCCCGCTTACCCGAAACAGGGCCACTACGCGCTGCTGCCGCACCCGTTCCTGTACCCATACCCGTACCCGCGCCTGCCTCGCGTTACACGGCCCCGCTTGCCGTTGTGGAGAGTGAAGAGATCAGCCCCTTCACCGGCAACCTTCCGGCCGCCGCGAAGCCGCAGACTGCCGTCGGCGCGTCCAGCGGCAGGAGGCCGTCGCCGTCACCACAACAACGCGCGCAGTCTCAGGGAGCCTCACCTGCACGCGGACGCTCTTCCTCAGCACAGAAGCTCTTGCCTGCCAGCGCCAAACTGCCCGCCATCAATGTCAACAGCAGAGGAAAGCGACCACTGCGCAACCTGTGGTCGTATAGCGAGAAGCGGCCTGTGTTTCAATCCGGGACGGGAGGTCGGTAAAGTGCCGCTCCTGCCACTTCCGGGGCAAGGTCTACCATCAAACCCGAGAAGTCAGGTACAAAGGCAACAGGACTCTGGAAAGGACAGAGAGAACAGGTAATGCGAGATTCCGTGCTGCTGCATAAGACGGGGCCGCAGGTGGCGCAGGAGTTGCAGGCGTGCATCGGTTGTAACGAGTGCCTGCTGGCCTGCCCGGCCCTCGCCGAACCCATCACCATTGACGTGTTGAACCGCGAGACGCTCTCCGGGCCGATCTCGAAGCCGGTGGCGCGCTATGCCCGCGCCTGCTACCAGTGCGGGGCCTGCGTCGCGCCGTGTCCCGTCGGCCTGCATCGCGACGCCATGATGATGTGGCTCAAAGTGCGCCTGCTGCGCTCCGGGCGGGAGGAGTAGCCATGCGCTCAGCATATCGCGAGACAACAGGCGGGAGCGAACAGGGGGAAAGAGGCTACCCCTTGCTGTTTTTCTCCGGCAGTCGCTCCTGGCTGCTCACCCTGCTCTTCACGCTGTTGATCCTCGGCCTGAGCATCGCTTTCTTTGTCTGGTACGCGCATCACAGCAGCGACCTCTCGCCCGATAGCATCGCGGGCTACGGCTATGCTATCGCCGGTACCATCTGCCTGGCGCTGGCCGCGACGCTTTACAGTATTCGCCGCCGCGCGCGCAAACGGGCTATCGGCCAGCTCAACGCCGCGCTCAACTGGCACGTCTTTCTGGGTATCCTCGGCCTCGCCCTGCTCTTCATGCATTCCTTCGGCAACTTCAACCCGCGTACCGGCACCTATGCCCTCTACGGCATGATCGCCCTCGTCATCAGCGGCTTCGTCGGGCGCGCCCTTGATCGCGTCATGCCCCGGCTCATCGCCCGCGAGGTGCGCAAGGCTCTCACCGAACAGGGCGAGGATCGTATCGAGCGTATTTCACAGCAGTTGCAGGCTATCGTTGTTCATAATAACGAGCAGGTACGAACGTTCTCCACAGGCGGCTCTGGCGGCAATCGGGATATCTCGCTCGTACCGGCGCCGGGGCCGCGCGCAAACCTGCCTCTGCCATTCGAGCCATCAAAGCAGGCCCTGCACACGCCCTGGGACCTGGCATACATCTCCCTTGAGGCCACACCACAGGAGTTGAGCGTCGATGCGCCGCAATATCGCTTTATCCCCGATAAAAAAAGCAACCTTACCCGGCCCGGCGCCCTGCTGCCCGGCGCGCAGGAACACATCTCAGAGTTGGAGCGCGTGCGGCAGGCCATGCAGCGCGAGCAGTTCTACCGCTATGTCATTCACTACTGGCGCATCTTCCACGTCGCCCTCGCCCTGCTCACCATCGGCCTGACCGTCTGGCATCTCGTCTACGCCGCGCAGTTGCTCCTGCCGACATTCTTGCACTGATTGCATGCCTGAACAAATGTGCCAGAACGTGCAACCTGTGTCGCGCCTCGCTCGTAATAGGAACAGATACAGGAGGAGATAGATGATGACACAGGAACAACTGTATACGGGGGCAAAACTGCTTGCGCACCCTCAACGCCTGCGTATGTTACTGCACATCGGCAAATCGTTCAAATTTATCGGCTCGCTGGTGAGCGACCGGCGCATCGCTGTCTGGCGCAAGGCGCTGTTCTTCGGCGCTATTGCCTTGCTGCTGGTCGTGCTGTTCTTCCCCGACCTGCTCGGCGAGTTCGTCATGAATACGGTCTTGCCTCTGGTCGGCAGTATCGTGGGCATCCCGCTGGATGCAGGCTTCGACTGGGCCGCGTTCATCCTGGCCATCCCCGTCTTACTGCGCCTCTTCCCCGCCGACCTTATGGCCGAACACTACCACAACATTTTTGGATAAGCCTATCCTCGTCACATACGAATCACGTCTTTGCTGGTGGGAGGACGGAATTTTGTGCCGGTGTTGATAAAGACGAAGGTTTGCACCTGCGTGCGGAAGAGGATATGCACGAGCATGTCCGGCTTGCCGTCGCCTGTCACATCGCGAAATTCCACCGTCACGGGCGTGAGATCACCGCCTGTGCCGCCGCCCTGCTGACGGATGTAGTAGGGGACAACGTAGCTCATCGCGTTCTGCGGGTTGCCTGCCGGAAATTCAATCACGATAGCCTGCCCGTGCAGGTTCATGGCGATAAAATGGCTGGGATGCTGCGCGCTGTCGCCATGACCGACCACCGCGTCTATCTGGTAGGTGCGCGGGTTGCCGTAGCGCAGATCATCGTACCTGTCCAGTCCCCAGGCCAGCACGGACGAGCCAACCACCCAGAGCAGCAGCATGGCAATCATGCCGATGCCGAGCGGCAGCAGCCAGTGGACACGCCGCGCCGGTTTCTGGTCTGGCTCGTTGTAGAGCCACGAAGCGCGGGTTCCCGCCGTCGCGCCCGCCCGCTGCCCCGTGCGGCGCGGTATGGGCGTCACCGGCGCACCTGCCGGGCTGCGATTTGCCCGATTTGGCCCCGGCAACGGGCGTAACTTCACCGCGCTGTTGGGCGCACGAGGGGGGTTCAGCGATACAGATTCTGTCTCGGCTTCTGGATCATCAAACGCATCATCGGTCTCCGGCGCCGCTTGCTCGCTACGGACAGGATAAATAGACGGCGATGGCCCTTCATAAGCATCTTCCATCTCCCCGGTCCGGCGCCGCCGCGCCTGCTCCCCACTCTGTGGCATGAGCACTCCTTTTCTATTCGGCTCAATCTCTCTGCTGTGCTACTATGCTACAGTTTCTCTACTCTACTCTCCACTCCACTCACCACGAGTGAAGCCGTTCCACAGAATAGTATACTACATTCTGCTTGCTCTCTCCATCTCAAAGACAGATCGGAGCCAGGAGCCTGTCAACAACGCTCTTACAGGCGCTGTCAACAGACAAAACGTATGAATACACAGCAATTCGTGTCAAATTGTACCATTACATTTCTCTATGCGTCTACTATTTATGACTTCCTGTTACTTTTGGGTCATAATCCCGTTCCTTTTGGGTCAGAAGTCAGTATCCAGTCCGTGTTCTTCCAGGTAGCGGCGCATCTTTTGCAGGCCCAGCCGCATGCGCCCTTTGACCGTTCCCAGAGGGAGATTCCGGCGTTGCGCAATTTCAAAATGAGTGTACCCTTCGAAATAACTCTCCTCGATCACCTGGCGTTGCTCACAGGGCAGAGAGGCCAGCGCCTGGCGAATGAGCAGGCTGCGCTCGCGCTGCCATGCCTCTTCCCACACGTCCGGCTGCTCGCTGGCGGGGTTCTGCTCGCCCTCGTGCCCTCGCTCCTCTTCCCGCTCATCCCTTTGCAGCGGCTTCCACTGCTGCTCGCGGTAGGCTGCCGAGCGCACGCGGTCAATGGCGCGATTGTGGACAATCGCCTGCAGCCAGCTATGCACGCTGCCATACTGGCGCTGGTAGGAAGCGGCCTTGCGCCAGATCGAGAGAAAGACTTCCTGCACGATATCTTCGCTGGCTGCGCTCTCCCCCAGAATGCGAAAGGCCAGTGAATAGGCGTAGCGGTGATAGCGCGTGTAGAGAAGTTCCATCGCCCACTCTTCTCCCTGACTGATGGCGCGCAGGATATCCTCGTCGCTCATCTGCTCGCGGGCCGGGGCGGCGACCGCGCCCGTCTTTGCCGGATGTTGTACCAGTGTCAGCGGATATGCTTGCTTTTGTTCGCGCGGCGCAATGGTCGGCATCAGGGCCGGGGCATCCAGTACCAGGGTTGTCATCTGCTTGCTCCTTCTTACTGCTCTCTCTTCTCTTCTCTTCTCTGTTCCTGCCGTGTTTTATCTTGCCAGGGCGCGGCAACCTCTGCGTATCGCCGCGCCTCTCTCGTTCTCTGTAGCAGCAAGTGTACCGGGGCGATATTACCCTGGCTTTGCTCTCCGATTACCGGGTGATTACCGCGATTACCGGGCAAAAATCCCATATGAGTTGAGCAATTATCCGCAATAATGCCGAATCTATTGACAGTCTCTGTGTCGATACGTTAATATCCATGCAAAGCTGTAGAAATTTGCATGCAATAGTCCTCTTATTTTCAGCTTTTTTCAGAAAGGTGTGGTTGGATGGACAGGGCAGGGATGTCCCTGCGCGTATGTTGGAAGATGCAGTTGCTCGCCTGGACAGCCCTTCAGGAGGTCGAGTATGATCGGCGCAACCACATTACTTGAAGTTTCCACCCTGGGGCGCTTTGAGGTTCATCGCGGCCAGGAACCTCTTGTCGGCGGCAACTGGAGCCGTCGCAAAGTGCGTGATCTTTTCAAGCTCCTGCTTTCTGTCGATCAGCACCGCCTGCATCGCGAGCAGGTACAGGAGATTCTCTGGCCCGCCTCTCCCCTGGAACAGGCCGGTAATTCCTTCGGCAAGACCCTCTATTTATTGCGCCGCGCCCTCGAACCCGGGCTGGTCGCCGGGAAGGGCAGCGCCTCGATCTACGTCCTGCTCGACCGCGACACTGTAATGCTGCTGCCGGAGCATATGCGCATCGATGCCGACCTTTTCGAGGCGGCGGCGAAGCAGTTACAGAGCAGGCTGCGCAGCCGTTCCGCCCGCCAGGATGAGACGCTGCTCGATGAATGCGAGCGCGTGCTGAACCTCTACAGCGGCGATTTCCTGCCGGAAGACCTCTATGAAGACCGGGCCACGCGCCGCCGTGACCGCCTGCGCCGCCTCTACTGCTCCTTGCTGGAGAGCGCCGCCGACCTGGGGCTGGCGCACGCCAGGGGGCAGCGCGCCTGTGAATACCTGCTCACCCTGCTGGAATACAACCCGGCAGACGAGCAGACACACCGCCAGTTGATGCAGACCTATGCGCGCATGGGCCGCCGCCGCGACGCCGTGAACCAGTACCAGCGCCTGCGCGACGTGCTGCGCGAGGAATTGCGTACCAACCCCCTGCCGGAGACCACAGAACTCTTTCGTTCCATTCAGGCCGGTCGCGTCCCCGTCGATTTGATGGATACTCGCCCGCCCGGCGACCCCTCGACGAGCGCGAGCGGCGCTGCCGCGAAGCAGCATGTCCACGCCCATGCCGAAAGCGATGCTCATGTCGCTTCTCAACAGCCGGAGAGCGGGGAGCAGTCGGCGGCCCGCTCTCACGATCACGCGACCGAGCGGCGAGCAGACAGCGGGCCGATCGCGCAAGCACAGGGCCAGGCAGCCCCGGCGGCGCAAAGCGAGTTGCAGAGCAAAACAGAAGAGCCAGCGATGGACGCAAGCCAGCTTGACCCCGACCGTATTTTGCGCGCCGCGCTGGTGGGCCGCGAGGAAGAGATAGCGCGGCTGCAGCGCGCATATCAGCAGGCATGCGCCGGGCAACGCCGCGTCTGCTTCATCAGCGGCGAGCCGGGCATTGGCAAGTCGCGGCTAGCGCAGGAGTTCACCGCGTGGGGCGAGACACAGCAGGCCACCGTCCTGTGGGGTTACTGCTACGAAATGAGCGGCTCGCTGCCCTATCAGCCAATAGCAGATGCCATCAGTTCCCACGTGCGCGCGTGCAGTCCGCAGCAGTTACGCGAGTTGCTCGGCAACAGCGCCGTCGATCTGGCGAAGATCGCGCCGGAGGTGCGGTTCAAGCTGCCCGACCTGCCGCCGCCGGAGCCGCTGGGGCCGGAGGCTGAGCGGCGCAACCTTTACAGCGCCGTTGCCCACTATTTCAACGACCTGGCAGCCGAACGCCCGCTTATCCTCATCCTCGATGACCTGCAATGGGCCGATGCCGCCACCATGCAACTGCTCAACTTCCTGACCTTGCAGAGTACCGCCAGCGGTCCCGCCGATAGCGCCGCTGCCAGCAATCGCCAGGGCGCGCCTCTCTACATCCCGCTCTACCGCGCCGACGAGGTGCATGAGAGCCATCCTCTGCGCAGCCTCGTCGCCTCACTGGCGCGCAGCGGCGCGGGCGAGGAACTGCGCCTGCAGCGGCTCAGCGAGGCCCAGGTGCATCAATTGCTGGTCAACATGGCCGGACACGAGGTGCGCCCCGTCTTCGCCGCCGAAATTTATCGCCAGACCGAGGGCAACCCCTTCTTTATCGGTGAGGCCATTCGCACGCTCATCCTCGAAGGCAAGATCAAACGCAACGGCGACCGCTGGCAGGCTACAGTGGGCATCGAAGAACTGGGCATCCCCGCCAGCGTGCGCCTGCTGATCGAGCGCAGGCTGGTTCATCTCTCGCCTGAATGCCGCGCCAGTATGGCCCTTGCCGCCGTGCTGGGCCGCCAGTTCAGCTCGGCCCTGCTTTCCGAGGCCAGCAAACTGACGGAAGAACTGCTGGCCACGCACATCGATGAGGCCATTCAAACCCAGGTGTTGACGCCGCTCGGCGGCAGCCTGACGGCAAAGCAGACCGACGGCGGGCGAGAAGACGCAGAAAACGCCCTCAATGCCCTCAACCGGCAGGAAGATAGCGACCTGGCCTTCACGCATGATAAGATTCGCGAGGTGCTGTACCAGTCGCTGAACCCGCTGCGCCGCCGCGCCCTGCACCGGCAGGCCGCGCTGGCCATAGAAGCTCGCTACGCCGATGCCTTGCAGCCCTATTACAGCACGCTCGCCTACCACTACCAGATGGCCGAGGATGCGCCACAGGCGGTCAGCTACCTGCTCAAAGCTACGGAGGTCGCCACGAGCGTCTATGCCTTTCTCAACGCCGCCGGCTACCTGAAGACCATCCTTGATCTGCTTACCGGCGAGGAGGAGCGCCCGCGCCGGGCCGAACTGCTCCAGCGCCTCTCGGGCATCTTGCTCTACACCGGTCGCCTGGATGAGGCCATCAATGCCGGGCAGGCGGCGGCCCTGCTCTGGCGCGACCTCGGTGATGGCGTCCGCCAGGCTGAGGTCTACCTTGACCTCTCTTTCCTCGGCCACTGGCAGGGGCGCGAACTGGAATCGGTGCGCTACATCAAAGAGGCGCTGGCATGCCTGGAGCGCGCGCCGGGGGAAACTCGCCTGCTTGCTAAAGCGTACACACAGTGGGGCCTGGCCGCGACGGTAATGGGCGAGCCGGTGCTGGCGCGCGAAAAGCTGCGCCAGGCCGACGAACTGCACCGGCAAAGCGGGGAAAGCGACCCCTTCATCTCCGTCGTCTCGCTCTGGTCGCTGAGCTGGTGCGCCTATCTCACGGAGACGCCGGAGCAGATGCTCAGCTATGCCCGGCAGGGGGCGCAGGTCTGCCGCCGCTCGCACAAACCGGACTGGGAGCCGATGATGAACTACTCGGCGGCGTGGGCCTGCATGCTGCTCGGTCGGCTGGCCGAGGGCGAGCAACTGGCGCAGGAAGCGTTGCAGAAGGCGCAGCAGCATGGCGTCGTCGGCGCGCAGGGCTGGGCCAACCTCGTGCTGGCCTTCCTCGCCATCCAGCGCGGCAACTGGGAGGAGGCTCGCCTCTGCGGCGAGCGCGCCAACGCCATCGCCGCCATGCTGCACGATGCCGACCTGCAGGCCCGCGTCCTCTGGAGCCGCAGCGTCTGCGCTGGCTGGGAAAACGACTGGCCGCGCGCCGTCGCCGACATTCTGCAGGCTCTGGAGGTGGCGAAAAAAGAGGGCGAGACCTCGATGGTCTATCCCCACTTGCTGGCGCAGGCCGCTAAAGCCCATCTCTACATCGACAAACTGGATGAAGCGCAGCACTATCTTAATCAGGCCAGAGAACTCGCGCTCAGCCGCCAGTACCGGCAGTTACCCGCCCTCATCCAGCGCCTGCAGGGCCGACTCTGGCAGGCCAGAGGCTGGTTCGACGAGGCTGAGGTCTGCTTCGAGCGCGCCCTTAACGCTCTGCAAATGCTGGATGACCCCATCGAATACGCTCGCACTCAGGAAGCCTACGGCCTGCTCTACCTCATGCGCAACCACGCAGGCGACGCCGCCAGAGCCAGGCAACTTCTCGAAAGCGCGCGCCAGACCTTCCGCCGCCTCGGCGTCAATGGCTGATAGTTCAAGCAGGGTAAATCGCCAGGTGGGAGAATTGCGCGCGCGCCCCCGCGCTCGCCTGGGCCAGGTTGGAGACGAAGAGGGCAATTGATCCTGCTCTGTAGCTGGCATCGGTCAGTTGCTGGATCAGTTGCCCGTTCACAATCAGGGAGAGCGACGCTCCCTTTGCCACGATCATCACGCGGTTGACTTTGCCGACTTTCTGGATGGCGGCATTGAGGGTGTAACCGGCCAGTTTTGTGGCGCTGGATATACCATCAGCGTTCACAATCCCTTTGAAGATAGCGTAGGAGCCGTCTCCGTAGAGTTCAAAGCGGTAACAGGTCGCCAGATCGCTGTGCGCATTGGCCGTGCCACGGATATAGACGCCATAGCCGTTGTTCTGATCCCCCTTTGTCAGCGCGGCATTGATTACCAGCGTGAAATCACTGTAGCTGCGCTCGCCGGGCAGCAGTTCCCAGAGCAATTTGTGCTGGTCGCTCTCCAGCGTCAGCCCGCTACTGCCCACCGAGACGCTGTAGGTACCGGGCGCGCTTTGCAGGTTCCAGCCCGACGCATCGTTGACCAGCGGATCGGCAAAGAGCGGACTGCCTTTCGGTACGCTATAGGTTGTCTGACGTGGAGGATTGTTATGCGCGAAGAGCTTTGCCAGCGTCGCGGGCGTTACGCCTGCGCCATGCAACCCTGCGAGAGCTAAGCCCAGGACGGCGAGCAGCGTGATGACGAAATAGAGCCGCGCCGCTCGTTTTTTGTCGCGCGCGCGCTCCTCTTGCCTTCTGCGCCCGGCTAGCGCGGCGGCAGGCACGGCAACTTCAACCCGTGTTGGCTGATTGCCGATCGCCGTCTTACTTCCCGCCGCCTGCCGAGGGCTGATGGTCGGATCGCCTGCCCACCCTTGCTGAGATTGATCGAGCGGCGCGGCGTATCCCATCCAGGGCTGTTGATTGTTCCCTGTCCGCGCCGCGCCGGGCATATATGGCGGGCCAACGGCAGCGAGGACATAACCGCAGTTGTAACACACGCCCGTTTGCAACGGCAGCGCGGCCTTGCAGCGCGGGCAAAGCTGGTATGGCTGATATGGCTGGTTTTGATACGAGACAGACATGCAGAATCCTCAAAAGAACAATGTATCTTCATTTATTCCAATAGAACGCTCTCAATACGCTTATTCAGAGTATGCCATCCCATGCCAGAATGCTCAAATTGAGCGCAGCCTGACGGTACTTTCAGGGGATATTTGTGTGTCATGGCGCACAGTTGTATGGTCAGGATGCATTATTATAGGGGAGGAGGCATCGCATTTATGAGGAGAATGAGAAAAGGAATCATTATTAGCACAACGGTGCTGTTACTGGTAATTGTCCTTGCCAGCATGCTGTGGATACTGGCGCCCGGGTTCGCGCCGGGAGCGGCCCGACATGCCGCCCGCTCGCTGGCGGATAACCTGCCGCGCTCGAACGAGGTGCCGCTTTCGTCGCATCGCGCATTCTCAAGCGCGGCTGTGACCAACGCTACTACCTACGAACCCTGGGGCATCGCCTTTGACTATGTGCATGGCTTTGTCTGGCTGGCCGAGCCGGGCTGCGAGCCGACGCCGAAATGCCCGACGAAGATGCAGGGGGCCATCAGTCAGTACGCGCTGGCCGACGGCAGCTTCATTCAGGATTTCCAGGAACCCGTCGGCTATACCAGCCCGCTCTTTCTCGCCGTCGATGCCAGCGGCAATGTCTGGTTTACGCAGCCGGATAGTGACGCCATCGGCGAGTTTGTGCCGCAGAACGAAAGCTGGCAGCAGTGGTCGGTCAGGAAAGGCAGCGCGCCCTACGACCTGACCTTCGATACGCGGGGCAATCTCTGGTTTACCGAGTTCGCTGCCAACCGCATCGGTTTCTTCAACCCGCGCGCGCAGACGCTGGTTGAGAGCGCGATTCCCACGCCGGATAGCCAGCCCTACGGCATCACGCTTGACCCTCGCGGTAACGTCTGGTTTACCGAGAACCGCGATGGCCTGGGGCAAATTGGCAGCTTCACGCCCTCCTCGTCTGGTGCCATCAAGATCACGGAACATGCCGTCAATGCCATCCGCCCGCACCTGATCGTCGCCGACAGCGGTGGCAACATCTGGTACAGCGACGGCTTTAGCGGCCATATCGGCAAATTCGACCCCCGCAGCGGCGCCAGCGCGGTTTTTCATGTTTACTTCGGCGCCTGCACGCCCACCAGTTGCACGGGGACGCACATTTCCGGCATCGCCGCCGACTCGCAGGGCCGCATCTGGTTCACCGACTCGCTCAGCCAGCGCATCGGCTACCTCATCCCTTCCAGCGGGCAGGTAGTGGCCCGCACCCTCAAGTATGCCAACGCCCACCCCAACGACGGGCTGGCAGTAGACCGCGAGGGCCGCGTCTGGTTCACCGAGCAATTTGCTCACACCCTCACCATGTGGCCCGCCAGCGCCGTGTAAGCCGCTCCAGGCCACCCACGCAAGAGACCAGTCGGCGCGCAGGCCACCCGCCAACAGGCCACCCGCAAGGGGTGGCCCTTGTATACTATCAAAAGAACGAGAAGCCGGATATACTCAAAGAAGGGAGGAGCCATTGCGGGAAGTGAATCGGTTTGGCCCTATGAGGCGTTGACCTCCAATAGTAGATGCGATCCTTCCCGCAGACGGGTTCGCCAAGATCGAGCGGTATCTGAAGCCTCTCGTTCTCTCGGACGAGATGAGCTTGCTTACAAGGAGGATCTGCGTCGAACCCGCGGCTACTCCAGAACGTATTGTACCATATGCAAGGAGCAACACCATGGAGAATTCGCTTCCCGCCCTCAGCCTTCTGATCCTCTTTGTGGGCATCGATGTTTCCAAAGCCAAACTCGATGTGGCCGTGCGTGCAGGCCAGCAACTGAGCCAGCGCGTCTTTGCCAACAGTGCGGCTGGCTACCAGCAACTCTGCGACTGGTTGG
>Ga0209810_1004476_pt1 | contig 13433 bp, 15 predicted proteins | sample Coa_R1_7_FD_187159 | JGI IMG/M metagenome (GOLD analysis project Ga0209810, IMG submission 187159) | Surface soil microbial communities from Centralia Pennsylvania, which are recovering from an underground coalmine fire - Coalmine... | ecosystem: Environmental > Terrestrial > Soil > Unclassified...
GCTCGCCAGCCTCGATCCGAACGTTGTCAGCCAGTTCTGGAACGACATCGGGCTGACCGGCTCCCAGGCGTCCGCGAGCCGCATCACGCTCGACCCCGTCGACGGCGGCTCGGGCCCGGTCAACGAGATGTTCGGGTCGGACGAGTCGACGCTGGACGTCTCGCAGTCCGGCGCGCTCGCGCCCGGAGCGAACGTCCACGTGTACGAGGCGCCGAACTCCGACGAGGGCGTCGCCGACGCGTTCTTCCAGGCGGCGAGCGACAACGTCGCCGACAGCGTCTCCACGAGCTGGGGCGAGTCGGAGACGGTCGTCAAGTACCTCGCCAACGGCGGCCTCGAGGATCCGAACTACGTCCAGGCGTTCGACCAGGCGTATCTCGAGCTCGCGGCGCAGGGTCAGAGCGCGTTCGACGCGTCCGGCGACGCCGCGGCGTACGACGACGCTCCGGAGCTCGGCTCGACCGACCTGACCGTCGACAACCCGGCGGACAGCCCGTGGATCACCTCCGGCGGCGGGACGACGCTGCCCGGCACGATCACGTTCCAGACGCTGCCCGGGAGCGTGACCATCCCGGCCGAGCGGGCCTGGGGTTGGGACTGGCTCTGGCCGGTGCTGGCGAACGCCTTCGGCGTCGACGTGGGCGACATCGCCACGGATCCGCAGTTCGTCGCGGGCGGCGGCGGCGGCTACAGCACGATCGAGGCGCTGCCTTCCTACCAGCGCGGCGTCAAAGGCGTGAACAACTTCAGCGCCGTCCAGTACCTGACGCCGACCGACCCGACCACGCAGAACGGGCTCACGTTCGACACGGCATGGAGCTTCAACGGCCTCACGCCGCCGCTCACGCACGGCGTCGGCAACGGCGGCCGCGCGGTTCCGGACGTGTCCACGGACGCGGATCCGGAGACGGGCTACCTCCTGCTGTACACGTTCGGCGACTCCTGCGAGTTCGATCCGACGAACCCGTGCACGACGCCGCCTCCGCCCACGTACCTCCAGTACGGCGGGACGAGCTTCGTCGCGCCGCAGCTGAACGGGGCGACGGCGGCGATCGACTCGGCGCTCGGGCGCCGGGTCGGGTTCTGGAACCCGGCGATCTACCGGTTCGCGACGGGTCACGACTCGCCGTTCACGCCGCTCGACACACCCGGCACGTCGAACGACAACCTCTACTACTCCGGCACGCCCGGCACGGTCTACAACCCCGCCACGGGGCTGGGGACGCCGAACCTGGCGCAGCTCGCGCTCGACTTCGGGATGCACCAGCACGGGCACGACCACTAGGCCGAGCCGGGACCGACGCTCGAGCACAGAGGGCCGCCCGCGAGGGCGGCCCTCTCGCTTTGCCTCGCCTTTACACTCGCCGGCGCGCCCGGGTCTACGCTCCCGGGCGAGATGCTGCGCACGCTCGCACTCGCCGTCGCCGTCCTGCTTCTCACGGCCACCGGCGCAGCGGCTGCGGGGAACGCGACCGCCTCACTGACGAGCTCGTCCGCCGCGCGGCACGCCGGCCTCACGCTCGTGCTCAAGCCGGCCGTGCTCCGCTGCGGACGGCCGAGCGCGAGGTCGCTGTCGATCACCCTGCCGCGCTCCATGCACGTGCCGGCCACGATCCCACGCGCTGCGGTGAGTGTCGGCGGCCGGCCCGTCGGGGCGGTGAAGACCGACGGCACGACGATCGTCCTCTCGCTGGCGACGCCGAGGATCGAGTGCGACTCGATCGTGATCGGCGCCCTGCGTGTCGGGCTCACGCGCGCGGCCGGGCTGGTCAACCCCGCCCGCGCCGGCACCTACGCCTTCAGCGTCGCCGCGAGCCCGCGCGGCACCGCGTGGCACGGTTCCCTGGTCGTCCGCTAGCTCGTCAGTAGGCGACCGCGCCGCGGCCGGTATCGGCCGCGTGCTTCTGCTCGTCGGCGCGGTAGCTCGAGCGCACGAGCGGGCCGGAGAAGACGGAGCCGAAGCCGAGCGCCTCGCCCTGCTCGCGGAGCCAGCGGAACTCGTCGGGATGCACCCAGCGGTCGATCTTCGCGTGCTTCGCGCTCGGCTGCAGGTACTGGCCGATCGTCACGACGTCGACGCCGTTCGCGCGCAGGTCGCGCATCGTCTCGACGACCTCGTCGTTCGTCTCGCCGAGCCCGACGATGATGCCCGACTTGGTCAGTACGGGATAGTCCGCGAGCTCCTTCGCGCGCCGCAGCAGGCCGAGCGCGCCGTCGTAGCTCGCCTTCGCGCCGCGCATCCGCGCGTGCAGGCGGCGGACGGTCTCGATGTTGTGGTTGAACACCTCCGGCCGCGCGGCGAGGACGGTGTGCAGCGCCTGCTCCTCGACGCCCAGGAAGTCCGGCGTCAGCACCTCGACCGAGCACTCCGGCAGCTTCGCCTTCAGCGCGCGGATCGTGGCCGCGTAGTGCGCGGCGCCGCGGTCGGGGACGTCGTCGCGGTCGACGGACGTGACGACGACGTGCTTGAGCTGCATCTGCGCCGCCGCCTGCGCGAGCCGCAGCGGCTCGAGCGGGTCGGGCGGCGACTCCGGCCTGCCGGAATGGACGTAGCAGTAGCGGCAGGCGCGCGTGCACGTGTCGCCGAGGATCTGGAACGTCGCCGTCCCGCGTCCCCAGCACTCGGAGATGTTCGGACAGCGCGCCTCCCCGCAGATCGTGTGCAGCGAGAGCCCGTGCACGAGCTTCTGCACGTCGAAGTACGAGCCGTCCTTCGAGGGCGCGCGCACCTTCATCCACTCGGGGCGGCGGGGGCGTTCGGCGACGGGAAGCGATGACTCCATGCCTGCGTTCCAGTCTATGTCGCGTACCCCCGGTCGCCGCTGCTAGCCTGAAACGGACTGAAGAGTCCGCTTACGAGAAGGAGCCCGATGTCACGCCACTCGACGAATCCCTGGATCGTCCTCGTCATCATCTGCCTCGCGCAGTTCATGGTCGTCCTCGACGCGACGATCGTGAACGTCGCCCTCCCGCACATCAAGCTCGCGCTCGGGTTCACGAACGCGAGCCTGCAGTGGGTCATCAACGCGTACACGCTCGTGTTCGCGGGATTCCTGCTGCTCGGCGGGCGCGCCGGCGACCTGCTGGGACGGAAGCGGCTCTTCCTGATCGGGCTCGTGATCTTCACGGCCGCCTCGCTGCTGAACGGGCTCTCCCACACCTCCGGGATGCTGATCGGCTTCCGCGCGCTCCAGGGGCTCGGCGCCGCGCTGATCTCCCCGGCGGCGCTCTCGATCGTCTCGACGACGTTCGCCGAGGGGAAGGAGCGCGCCCGGGCGCTGGGCGTCTGGGCCGCGATCGCGATCGGCGGCTCCGCGTTCGGCCTCGTCCTCGGCGGCTGGCTCACGCAGTCGTTCTCGTGGAAGTGGATCTTCTTCGTCAACGTGCCGGTCGGGATCTTCACCTTCCTCGCCGCCACGCGGCTCGTGCCCGAGTCGAAGGACGAGCACGCGCACCAGGGCTACGACCTCGGCGGCGCGGTCACCGTGACCGGCGGCCTGATGATCCTCGTCTACGGCCTCGTCACCGGCCAGACGCACGGCTGGGGATCCCTGACGACGATCGGCTCGTTCCTCGCCGCCGCCGTGCTGCTCGCGGCCTTCGTCCTGATCGAGCTTCGCGCCGCCGAGCCGCTCGTCCGGCTCTCGATCTTCCGCGTGCGCTCGCTCCTGACGGCGAACCTCGCGATGTTCCTGGCCTTCTCCGGGATGTTCGCGATGTTCTACTTCAACACGCTGTACATCCAGGAGGTGCTGGGCTTCCAGCCGCTCAAGGCCGGCCTGTCCTTCCTGCCGTTCACGGCCGGGATCATGCTCTCCGCCGGGGTCGCGTCCAACCTCGCGCCTCGCATCGGCGTCCGGCCGGTCGCCGCCGTCGGGATGCTGCTGTCGATCGCCGGGATGCTCCTGTTCGCCCGGATGCCGCTCGGCGGCTCGTACGCGACCGACGTCCTGCCCGGCATGATCGTCGGCGCCCTGGGCATGGGCGCGATCTTCATGCCGCTGACGCTGATGGCCACGACCGGCCTCGAGGACGAGGACCAGGGCCTCGCGTCCGGCCTCTTCAACACCTCGCAGCAGGTCGGCGGCGCGCTCGGCCTGGCGATCCTGACGACGATCGCCGCGAGCAAGGAGCACGGCAGCTTCACGCCGCAGGCGATCGTCCACGGCGGCCACTACGGCTTCGCCGGAGCGGCGTGCTTCGTCGCAGGCGGCCTCGTCGTCATGCTCGCGCTGCTGCGGAAGCATCACGTGGCGCGGATCCAGGAGCAGGCGGCCTCCTCCGACGGCGAGCCCGCCATGGTCAACGTCTGATGACGGAGCTGCGCGCGGACGCGCGACGTAACCTCGAGCGAGTGCTCGACGCGGCGACGGAGGTCTTCGCCGTGTCGGGGCCCGACGCGAGCGTCGACGAGATCGCGCAGCTCGCGGGTGTCGGTCACGGCACCGTCTTCCGGCGCTTTCCGACCAAGGGCGATCTGATGTACGCCGTGATCGAGCGGCACATCGCCCAGATGTCCGCGCTCGCCAGGGAGGCGCTCGCCTCCGACGATCCGGGCGACGCGTTCTTCGACTTCGTGCGCCGGGTGGCGGAGCTGAACATGCGCACACCCGGCCTCCACCGCTGTGTCGCCCAGTGCGACGAGAAGCCCGGCGCCACCGAGCTCGACGGGCTCGTCGCGAAGGTCGTGTCGCGTGCGCAGCGGGCCGGCGCGGTGCGGGCCGACATCGAGCCGGTGGACGTCAAGCTGCTCGTCCGCTCCGCCCTGACGAGCGCTCCCGCGGGGCAGTGGCGGCGCTATCTCGACGTCGTCCTCGACGGCCTGCGCGCGTAGAGTCCGGCCCGTGGGCTGGTACGTCCGCAGCGTCCGCGACCTCGACTGGGCCGATCGCGGCCCTCGCGGCTTCGTCGCCGACCTCGTCGACGACGAGGACGCGCAGGTCGGAGTGAACATCTTCGTGCTCGCGCCCGGCGACCCGATGTCGATGTACCACTGGGAGGCCGACCAGGAGGGCTTCCTCGTCCTCTCCGGCGAGGCTCTCCTGATCGTCGAGGAGGAGGAGCATCCGCTGCGGCGCTGGGACTACTTCCACTGCCCGATCGGCGTCCCGCACACGATCGTCGGGGCCGGCTCGGGGCCTTGCGCGATCCTCGCCGTCGGCGCCCGGGAGCACCAGGAGGGCTCAGGCTGGGGCGGCTATCCCTACTCCGAGGTCGCGATGAAGCACGACGCCTCGGCCGAGGAGGAGACGACGAGCGCGCAGGTCGCCTACGCGCGCTTCCCGCAGCGGAAGCCGGCCGAGTTCCGCGAGGACTGGCTTCCCTAGCTCTTCGCGGCGAGCTCCGCGTGCACCGGCTGCGGCCAGAGGCCGACGCCGTCCTGCGCGGGCAGCTCCTCGAGCTCGAGCTCGAAGACCTCGCCGAGCGCCGCGACCGCGTGCGGGCGCACCTCGTCCACCGTCACCGGGCGCTCGAGCTCCCGCGCGATCGTCGTGAACATCGCGTCCTCGAGGCCGCAGGCGGTGATCCAGTCGGTGAACGGCGCGGGATCGAGGTCGACGTTGAGGGCATAGCCGTGCGTCGTGACCCAGCGCGAGACGTGGACGCCGATCGAGGCGATCTTGCGCGGCGGCCGCTGCAGCCAGACGCCGGTCAGCCCCTCGAGCCGGCTGCCCTCGAGGCCGAGCGGCGCGAGCGTGCGGATCAGCGCCTCCTCGAGGTCGCGCACGTACTTCTTGACGTCGCGCCCGTGGCGCCGCAGATCGAGGATCGGGTAGCAGACGAGCTGGCCCGGTCCGTGGAAGGTCGACTTGCCGCCGCGGTCGGTCTCGACTACCTCCACCTCCGCGCCCGCCGGGACGTGCAGCTCAGCCGACTCGTCCGTCCGGCGCCCGAGCGTCACGACCGGTGGATGCTCGAGCAGGACGATCGTGTCCGGGATCGCTCCCTGCGAGACCGCACCGGCGAGCGAGCGCTGGAGCTCCCACGCCTCGAGGTACGGAACCTCGCCGAGCTGGAGGAGATAGCCGCCGGTCGCCACGGGCTCAGGCTAGCTTCCGGGCATGAGCGTCGTCCTCGTCGAAGGGATCACCGACCGGCTCGCCCTCGAGGCGGTGGCGGCGAAGCTCGGCCGAGATCTCGCCGCCGAGGGCGTCGAGCTGGTCCCCATCGGCGGCGCGCAGGCCGTGCGCCGGGCGGCGTCGCAGCACGACGGCGCGCGCGTGGTCGGGCTGTGCGACGCCGGCGAGGAGCGCTGGTTCCGGCGCGTGCTCGGCGACGCGACGTTCGTCTGCGACAAGGATCTCGAGGACGAGCTGATCCGCGCGCTCGGCCCCGGCCGCGTGGAGGAGATCGTCGCCGCGCGGGGAGAGCTCGAGACGTTCCGCAGCTTCCAGAACCAGGTCTTCTGGCGCGGCCGGCCCGTCGAGCGGCAGCTGCGCCGCTGGCTGCAGAACGGCGGGCGCTACCTCCGCTATCCGCCGCTGCTCGTCGGCGCGATGGAGCGGGACGAGATCCCGCGCCCGCTCGTGGCCGTCCTCGACGCCGCGGGCTAGAGGCGCTGCCCGAACATCCAGCGGTGGCCCTCGAGGTCCTCGGCCGTGTAGATGCGATAGCCGATGCCCGGCTCCTCGGGCGCGCGGAGGACCGTCGCGCCCGCCTCGCGCGCGCGAGCGTGATGCGCGTCGACGTCGCCGACCTCGACGAACAGCCCGTCGATCACCCAGGGGTTGTCGTGCATCTCCCGCTCGATCCTGCAGCTCTCCCGGTGCCTGCGCGAGGCGGTGTACCCGCGCGGCGTGGAGAGGAAGACCGTCGCTCCCTCGATCTCCAGCTCGGCGTGGGTCACCGTCCCCTCGCCGTCGGTCGAGCGTTCGTCGGCGTTCTCGGTCGCGCCGAACGCCGCGCAGAGCCAGTCGATCGCGCCCGCCGCGTCCTCGTAGCCGAGGAAGGGGACGAGCCGCTGGGCCACTAGCCCTCGTCGCCCTCCCAGTGCTCGAGGCGCGCGCGCAGGTCGCGGAGGAAGCGGCCGGCGTAGGCGCCGTCGACGAGGCGGTGGTCGTACGTGAGCGTGATGTTCATCATCGGCTTGATCGCGATCGCGTCGTTGCCGTTCTCGTCGGTCACGACCCACGGCCGCTTGACGAGCGCGTACGTGCCGAGGATCGCGGACTGCGGCTGGTTGATCACCGGCGTGCCGTGGAAGGTGCCGTAGCCGCCGGGGTTGGTGATCGTGAACGTCCCGCCCTGGACGTCGTCCGGGACGAGCTTCTTGTTCCGTGCCCGGTCGGCGAGGTCGGCGATCCCCTTCGCGATGCCGAGCAGGTTGAGCGTCTCGGCGTTGCGGAGAACGGGGACGATCAGGCCCTTCCCCTCCTGCGTCTCGACCGCGATCCCGAGGTTGACGAAGTTGCGCGTGACGATCGAGTCGCCGCGCAGCTCGCCGTTGATGTACGGGTAGTCGGGCAGCGTGAGGACGGTCGCGCGGGCGACGAAGACGAGGTACGTCGGGTTGACCCCGTAGTTCGCCTGGAACTCCTTCTTCAGCGACTCGCGCGCGACGACCACCTTGGAGAAGTCGACCTCGATCGCGCTCGTCACGTGCGCGGACGTGTCGAGCGAGCGCCGCATGTGCTCGGCGACGCCGCGGCGCATCGCGGAGACGGGCTCGAGCGTCTCGCCCGGCAGCGTCTCGCCCGCGGCGACCGGCTGCGGTGCCGGCGGCTTCGGGGGCGCGGGCTGCGCGGCGGGAGGCGTGGGCGCCGGTGCGGGGGGCTGCGCCTGCTGCGGCGGCTCGGGCTGGGCCGGTGCCTGCGGCTGCTCCTGCTGCTGCGGCTCTTCCTGCGCAGCGGCGCCGCCGCTCTCGACGAAGGCGAGGATGTCCTTCTTCGTCACGCGGCCGCCCTGGCCGGTGCCGGAGACCGTGGACGGGTCGATGCCGTGCTCGGCCGCGATGCGCGCCACGACCGGCGAGACGAACGCCTTCCCGTTGCCGGACGGCTGCTGCGCCGCGGGCTGGGGCTCGGCCGCTGGCGGAGCCGCGGACGGCTCGGGCGCGGTCGGCGCCGGCGTCTCGGCGGGCGAGGCGGCATCCGCCTCGGCGGCCGCATCGGCGGTGGCGGGCTCGGGCGCAGACTCAGGCGCGGACTCGGGCGCCGCTCCACCGGCCGCGCCGCCGATCTGGCCGAGCTTCGTCCCGACCTCGACCGTCTCGCCCTCCTGGACGAGGATCTGCGTCAGCGTCCCGGAGGCGGGGCTCGGCACCTCGGTGTCGACCTTGTCCGTCGAGATCTCGAGCAGCGGCTCGTCGGCCTCGACCTGCTCACCCTCCTGCTTGAGCCAGCGCGTGATCGTCCCCTCCGAGACGGACACGCCCATCTGCGGCATCACGACATCGACTGCGGTCTCCGTAGCCATCGCTCCTCCTTAGTACTCGGCCAGCTCGCGCAGACCTGCCACGACGTCGTCGACCTGCGGGATGTATGCCTTTTCCAGCGGCGGCGAGAACGGGACGGGCGTGTCGGGCGCCGCGATCCGCTTCACCGGCCCGTCGAGATCCTCGAACGCCTCCTCGGCGACCGTCGCCGCGATCTCGGCGCCGAAGCCGCCGGTGCGCGTGTCCTCGTGGAGGACGAGCACCTTGGACGTCTTGCGCGCCGACTCGAGCACCGCCCGCCTGTCCCACGGCATCACCGTGCGCAGGTCGACGATCTCGACCGAGACGCCGTCCGAGTCGAGCTGCTGGGCCGCCTCGGCGGCGGTGTGAACCATCGCGCCCCACGTGATCACCGAGACGTCGTCGCCCTCCCGGTGGATCCGCGCCTTGCCGAGCGGCGTCGTGTACCGCTCCTCGGGCACCTCGGCCTTGATCCGGCGGTACAGGTGCTTGTGCTCGAAGTAGAGGACGGGATTGGGGTCCTCGATCGCGCTGATCAGCAGGCCCTTCGCATCCTCGGGCGTCGCCGGGCAGACGCACTTGAGCCCCGGGATGTGCGCGAAGGACGACTCCGGATTCTGCGAGTGGAACGGCCCGCCCGAGAAGCCGCCGCCCGACGGAAGCCGCACGACCATCGGGACGGCCGTGCCCGCGCGCCATCGCTGCTTCGCGGCGACCGTGACGAGGTGGTCCCAGGCGCAGGAGATGAAGTCCGCGAACTGCATCTCGGCCACGGGGCGCATGCCCATGATCGCGGCGCCGGTGCAGCCGCCGACGATGGCCGTCTCCGCGAGCGGCGCGTCGATCACGCGCCAGGGCCCGAACTCCTCCTGGAAGCCGAGCGAGACCTTGAAAGCGCCGCCGTAGACGCCGACGTCCTCGCCGATCAGGAAGACGCGCTTGTCGCGGCGCATCTCCGTGCGGAGCGCGTCCGAGATCGCCTGCAGGTAGGTCATCTCCGCCATGGCTACTTGTGGTGCGGGGTGTCGAGGTCCTCGGGCGAGGCGAAGACGCCGGACGCGAGGTCGGCCGGATCGGGCAGCGGCGACTCCTCGGCGCGCTCGAGCGCGGACGAGAGCAGCCGCTTGACGCCGCTCGCGATCTCGTCCTCCTCCTCGTCCCTCAGCTCGGCGTTCTCGCGCAGCCACGTCCGGAAGCGCTCGATCGGGTCGGATGCGGCCCAGCGCTCGAACAGCTCCTTCGGGACGTAGAACGCGTCGTCGTGGACGGCGTGTCCCTCCATGCGGAGGGTCTGGCACTCGAGCAGGGTCGGTCCGCCGCCGGCGCGCGCCTTCTCGATCGCGCGCTTCGCCTCGCGGTAGACGGCGAGGACGTCGGTGCCGTCGACGACCACTCCCTCGAAGCCGTACGCCTGGGCGCGGTCGGCGACGTGCTCGCTCGCGTACTCGAGATGCGTCGGTGTCGAGTACGCCCACTGGTTGTTGTCGCAGACGAAGACCATCGGGAGCTTGCGCGTGCCGGCGAGCGTCATCGACTCGTGCGCGTCGCCGCGCGCGGAGGCTCCCTCGCCGAACCAGCCGACCGCGACGCGCGGCTCTTCGCGGATGCGGAAGGCGAGCGCGCACCCGACGGCGACCGGGAGCATCGCCGGCAGGTGGCTGACCATCGCGATCAGCCCGAGCTGCGAATCGGCCATGTGGACGTTCCCGTCGCGGCCGTGCGTCGGGCCGTCCTGGCGTCCCATGTACTGCGCGAAGATCCGCCACGGCTCGACGCCGCGCGTGATGTGGACGCCCATGTCGCGGTGCAGCGGCGTGCCGACGTCCTCGGCCCCCATCGCCGTGGCGACCCCGACCGACGCGGCCTCGTTGCCGCGGCCGGTGTAGAAGGAGCCGGGGATCTTGCCCTGCCGGTAGAGGATGTGCCCGCGCTCCTCGACGCCGCGGGTGATCAGCATGTTGCGGTAGACGCCGAGCAGGTCCTCGCGGTCGAGCCCCGCCTCGCGCACCTCGTGGAGGGAGCCGACCGGCTCCGCCTCTCTAGCGATGGCCATGGGCAGAAATCTAACGGCTGGCCAGGCCGTGCCAGTCGAAGGACTCGCCGAGCGCGCGCAGCCGTTCGCGCGTCGCGTCGTCGCAGAGCGCTCCCGCGACTCCCGCGTCGTAGGCGGCGCGCGGCGTGAGACCCAGCGAGGCGGCCGCCTCGTAGTCGCGTGTCAGGTCGGTGTCGAACATCGCGGGATCGTCCGTCGAGATCGAGCAGCGGACGCCGGAGGCGACGAGCTGCGGCAGCGGGTGCTCCGCGAGCGAGCGGACGGCGCCGGTGCGCAGGTTCGAGAGCGGGCAGACGTCGAGGACGGTGCCGCGGCCTGCGAGCTCGGCGACCAGCCCGGGATCCTCGACCGCGCGGATCCCGTGCCGCAGCCGGTCCGCCTCGAGCTCCTCCAGCGCTCCGCGCACCGACGGCGGGCCCGCCACCTCGCCTGCATGCGGCACCGAGCCGAGGCCGAGCGACTTGGCGAGCCGGAAGACGTCCGCGTACGGCTCCGGGGGGAACTGCGCCTCCAGCCCGCCCAGCCCCACGCCGACGACGCCGCGCTCGCGGTAGCGCGCGGACCAGTCGACGGTCGTGCGCGCCTCTTCCTGCGTGAAGCCGCGCGGGATGTCGGGCGTCAGCCGCACCTCGACGCCGTGCAGCTCCCGCGCCTCGTCCGCGCCGTTGCAGGCGCCCTCGAAGATCTCCTGCCACGCGCAGCCGCGCCGCGCGCGCTCGGCCGGGCTGAAGATCCCCTCGAGGTAGACACAGCCGTGCGACGCCGCCTCGGCCGCGTAGTCGACGACCGTCTGCCGCCAGTCCTCCTCGGTCTGCAGCGCGTTCGTCGTCAGGATCCAGACCTCGATGAAGTGCTCGAAGTCGCGGAACTCGTACAGCGACCCGAGGTCGTCGGGCAGCGCGTAGTCGTTGCGCCGCGCGATCTCGCGCAGCGTGTTCGGCCGCACCGTCCCCTCCAGATGGACGTGCAGCTCGATCTTGGGGAACGGCTCAGGCGCAGGCACGCGCGAAGAAGCGTAGGAGCGCGGCCGTGTGTGCGTCCCAGAACGCGACGTCGTGTCCGCCCGGCCAGACGTGAGCGGTCACGCCGGCGCGCTTCGCGTAGGCGAGTGCCGCCGCGCGGAACGGGTCGCTCGCGCCGAGGTCGATCCACAGCGGCTGCGGCGGACGCAGCGCGAAGACGTCGTTGCGCTCGTAGTCGGCCGCGTCGTCGAAGGCGCCCGGGGCCGTGGCCCCCGGGCTCGTCCACAGCGCGGGCGACTGGACCCCCACCGCGCAGAAGCGGTGCCGGGAGCCGGCGAGGAGGGCTCCGTAGCCGCCCATCGAGATCCCGCCGATCGCCACGCGCCCGTGCTTCGGGACGGCCTCGTGCAGCACCATCGAGCCCCACTTCCCGTCTGCGCGGTCGTGCCAGTAGCTGTCGGCGCCGCCGTTGAGCAGGAGCACGACCGGGGCGCGGTCGCCGAGCGCCGCGAGCGTGTCGAAGAACGGCTGGCTCAGGAACTGCGACGGCCCGGCGTGGTAGCCGTGGAGCAGGACGAGCAGCCAGTTCCCGTGTCGTCGCGGCACGACACGGATCTCGTGGAGCTCCCGGTGGACGAAGCGGCTGTGCACGGTGAGGCGCACGAGCCGCGCGCCGCGCGTCGAGTGGTAGCGCGCGCCGCCGCCGCAGCCCGCGAGCAGCCCGACCGCCACGGCTAAGGTCAGGGCGTGGCGAAGGCGGCGGATTGGCTGCGGGAGGAGCGTCGGAAGGTCCTCGGCGACTGGGTGGCGTTCTGTCTCGGCTGCGGCGCGGCGCGCCGGTGGTTCGAGCAGTTCGAAGCGGAGCTGCCGGAATCCTGCCCGCAGTGCGGCGGCGAGCTGCTGCGGCGCTGCAAGTCCTGCGGCGCGCCGTTCTCGTCCATCGCGGTCGTCGACTGCGAGGAGTGCGGCGAGCGCGTGCGCCCGGACGAGCTCTTCGGCTCGAAGATCCGCCGGGGGAAGCGCTAGCCGTCTAGAAGAGGTCGCCCTCGAAGGAGGGCACGACCGGGCCCTTCATGATCTGCGAGAAGCGGATCACGGTCACGACGTCCTCCGCCACGACCTCGCGGTTGTAGAGCTGGCCGAGGAAGTGCGCCATCTCGTCGGTGCGGCGGATCTCGGGGTTGTCGTGCTCGATCTCGCGCGGCGAGAGCTCGCCGAGCGTCTTCACCTCGACCTTGTCGATCACCGCGTCGAAGACGTGCTCCCGCGGGCTGAAGCGGACGCCGCAGAGCACCGCCACGACCATGCCCTTCTTGTACTTCCCGGACTTGTCCCCGAGCCGGATCGTGGCCGACTTCCGCCCGCTCCGCAGCTGGTCCGCGACGAGCGGCGAGTAGAAGTTCAGGGCGTACATCGAGCCGGAGTCTGCCAGGCCCACGGCTAGGACGCCGACCGCTGGACGTGGGCGCGCGAGAGCTGCTCCGGCGAGGTGATGCCGAGCAGCCCGAGCGTCATGGCGAACTCGTCCCGGAGCAGCTCGAGGACGTGGCGGACGCCCGCCTCGCCGCGCGCGGCGAGGCCGAACATCGGCGCTCGCCCCGCGAGCACGGCCTTCGCGCCGAGCGCGAGCGCCTTCGCGATGTCGCCGCCGCGGCGGACGCCGCCGTCGAGGTAGACCTCGGCGCGACCGGCGATCTGCTCGACGATCTCGGGCAGCGCGTCGAGCGTCGCGGGCGCTCCTTCGAGCTGCCGGCCGCCGTGGTTGGAGACCACGACCGCAGCGGCGCCGTACTCCACCGCGAGCGCAGCGTCCTCCGCGGTGACGATCCCCTTCAGCACGAGCGGCAGCCCGCTCGTCGTGGCGATCCACTCGAGGTCGCGCCACGTCACCGAGGGGCTGAGGATCTCGAAGTGCTCGCGCGGGTTCTGCGGCGCGGTGCCGAGCGCCGGGCGGGCGTAGGGCAACGGCAGCTCCGGCGGGATCAGGAATCCCGCGCGCAGGTCGCGCTCGCGCCGCCCGAGC
>Ga0209810_1004483_pt1 | contig 13415 bp, 14 predicted proteins | sample Coa_R1_7_FD_187159 | JGI IMG/M metagenome (GOLD analysis project Ga0209810, IMG submission 187159) | Surface soil microbial communities from Centralia Pennsylvania, which are recovering from an underground coalmine fire - Coalmine... | ecosystem: Environmental > Terrestrial > Soil > Unclassified...
GACGTGCCACCGCTCCGGCTCAGTGATGGGGCGAACGCCCCCCTGGGTGGCCCAGCAGAACAAGCCGAAAAGACCAGCGGTGACTACGAAGGTCGTCACCCCGCTCAAGAGCAGCGCGCGATGCGGCGCGCTCTCGAGGTGCAGCCGCTTGCGCACCACGGACACGAGCCACTGCCAGTGCAGACAGGTATGCAGGAACAAGGTCCCGAGGAGAAAGAAGCTGATCCAGGCGTGGACAGTCCCCCACTCATGCCGGGTCAGCCCCCACAGGCTCAGGGCTTTGTTCGTCCCTGGCGGCAGCGCGAACCACAGGATGTACCCCGTCGCCGCCATCCCGAGGAACAGACACAGGGCGGTCAGATCGACTGCCAGGTTCAAAGCCGTGCGGTTCATTGGGATCACCCGTTCCTTTCTCCAGCGACCCCCCAGCCATACGGCAGCCAGTAGGTGACCGGGATGATGAACCGTGTGAAGAGCGACCCTCTCCACCGGAGTGGCGGCCGGCTTGCTCCGCACGATCATCCCTACTCAGGCTTGGACAGTAAGTGATCCAAAGCGTGGATGACTTCCGGGACCCGCGTAAAGGTTGGTCCGCCCTGCATCACCACGGCCACGCCGGCCGCCTGGAGGACTTGCTCGCGTGTTGCGCCAGCCTTCAGGCAGCCTTGTACGTGGAGATTGATGCAGGGCGTGCATCGAACTGCCAAGCCAATGGCGAACGCGATCAGCTCCTTTTCTCGTACTGTCAAGGCTCCTTCCTTCATTAAACTCTGATAAAAGGCCCCAAAGCTCCGAGCGATTTCAGGGGCCTGCTCCTTCATCCGTTGTCGTTCCGATGCCCATTGATCGAAGAACTCCGCCGGCTGATTCATGGCGATCTCCTATGATGGATTACAAGGTAAAAGTTTGAAATTAGGGAAATCTTGAAACACCCAGTTGTTTTTGATGGTGTGGAAGACGGTGTTGAGGAGTTTGCGGGCGACGGCAATGATAGCCTTGCCGATGCCGCGCCTGGCTTTCACTTTTTCGTAGAAGCTGTGAAAGTATGAGCTGTAGCGCTTGGCGATGAGGGCGCATTGCACCAGCGCTTTGCGGGCCAAGGTAGAACCGCGTTTGGTAATGTGGCCGTAAGTGGCGGTCGCGTTGCTCTGGGAGACTCTAGGCACGATACCAAAATAGGCGGCCAGCTTGCCGGTATTCTTGAAGTCCCTGATATCGCCGATGTGGAGTAGCATGATGGCAGCAGAAAGCGGTCCAATACCCTTGATGCTGATGAGGTTGGTGTAGCCCGGCAGGGTCTTGGCGCTGGCGGCAATTTCCTTGTCCAACCGCTTCACACTATCGCCGATGGCGCCGATCTGTCCGGCAATGACCTCCAGTTCCACCTTTTCCAGGGCGCTCCACTCGCGGCTCTTGATGTGGCGGTTGAAACCGGCCTGGCTGGTCAATGCCTCGCGTTTCACCTTTAATCCATGGCGCACGAACAGCCCATGCACCTTGCCGAGCAGCGACGTGCGCAACCCCACCAATTGATCGCGGATGGCGATGAGGGAGGAAAGCTGCGTATGTTCTTCGCTTCTCTGCCGCGCCTCCGGCAGCATGTCCTTGGAAAGAAAGAACGCGATGGCGCGGGCATCATGCCGGTCCGTTTTCTTCACCGAGCGGCGAATCACCTCGAACTGCCAGGGCGCAATCACCACCACGCGCTTGACGCGCGGCGATACGATTTTGCAGAACCAGGCGCTGTTGCCCGTGGCCTCCACCGCCACTTCGTCGTTCGCACGCAGGCGTGCTGCAAAGCGTTCCAACCCGCCTTCCTGTAAAGGCAATGTCTGCATGACCTCTTTCTCCCCGTCTTGCAAAATGCAGGCGGTGAAGCTATTGGTATGCAAATCTACTCCGATATAACGTGTCATTTTTTACCTCATGGTTTGAATTGAACATGCGGGGCAGATGCTTCAGGCGGATGGCTCCATTCTCCTATCCGAGGTCATCACACACTAGTCTGAGTTGACCAGCTTGTGAGCCTCACGGCGGCCATTCGGTGGCAGGGGCGGGCAGTCTCCTTTCCGAGGTCTGATCCCGCTCCCGCCATTACTGGTGCTCGCGGGGCCTCAAAACGCTCATGCACCCTGCCGCCTATCCACCCCGGATCATTTCTGCTCCGTACCAGCGGCGCTGGCAATCAATTCATACCGTCTCCTTTCTGGTGAGAGCGATGTCTCGCGCGTTGATCCCGGCCGGTAGGGCACGTCGCAGACGCCGCAGCCAAACAGCTTCGAGTGCATCCAGCAGCCGACGCAAAAGCCCAGAACGGCTTCGAGCCAGGTGAGCAGGAAGCAAATGGCGACCACGCTGATGATCCACAGGTTGTCGGCGTTGAGTAGCCTCATGGTCAGGCAGACAACGCCCAGCGAGCCGCCGAGGGTCCAGGCGAATTGCTTGGGTCGTGCAGGTTTCCAAACCGGCCGGACGCGCATCGTAAGCAAGGTGCCGAGCACGCCCGTGGGACACAGGGGCGTGAGCCCGAACAGGGCCGCGACAAACATGTCGAAGATGACATATGGTCCGACGTAGATCACCGGGTCGAGTTGCGGGGCGAAGACTAGCAGCGCGATCGTGGTGGCCGAGAGCATGTTCAGGAGACCGGCGCGGGCGCGCGTCGCAGTCTCGTTGACGCGCAGGCCCGGCATCTGCGGGATCGTCTGGCCCACGCTCCACCAGGGCGTGTTCAAAAACGTGTGAAATCCACGTGGGTTCTCGCCCATGGCAGGACTCCTTGCGTTATCGGTGCCCCGGTCGGCGGTTCCCGAAAGGGAAATCGCGGGCCGGCGCGCTCCAAGTGGTTTACTTGCTAGGTGGCCCAATCCTCGATGACCGCCATCAGTGGTGCCACATGGGAGTCCGCGACCTGATAATAGACGTTTCGGCCTTCTTTTCTGCTGGTGAGCAGGCCACAGTGCTGCATGAGTCGCAGGTGTTCCGAAGCCATATGGCTTGGAATCTTGCAGGCCCTGGCAAGCTCTCCGACCGGATAGTTGCGCTGAAGAATCATCTGCAGAATCCGCAAGCGGTGAGGATGAGCCAAGGTCCGCAAGTGTTCGGCAGCTTGCTCGAGAGCAGCTAACCCGGTTATCCTTAGATGTCCGTTCCCAGTCCCATTGTGCTTCATAGGCTCACCACCATTTCTCGGGCAGAAATACCGGTCTGACACCGTCTGCGGACCGGCAGGGCGAATTCCTGCCTCGAATCAGCCGTCTGAGGTCTCCGCCACGTTTTCGACAACCCGGCGCAGCTTGCTGTTCACCTCTCCAGCGATGTCCGCCAGGGATGGATTGTCAACCAATTTGAACAAGGATTGCACGTCCACAGCAGCCACGGCCACGGAGCCATCCTGGTCCTCCCAGACGCATACGTTGCACGGCATGAGCAGGCCGATTTCCGGCTCGGCGGTGATCGCTCGGTGAGCCAGGGATGGGTTGCAGGCACCGAGAATCAGGTAAGGACGCCGCGTCTCGCCCAGCTTCTCCTTCACGGTCTTCTGCACGTTAATCTCGGTAATCACGCCAAAGCCCTCGTCTTTCAAAGCGTCGCGGACCTTCGCGACCGTCTGGTCGAACAGACCCTTGACCTTGCCGACAATGCCATAGTTAACCATGATCTGCACTCCTTATCATTGGCTCATGGCCAGTTCACTCGTCCCGTGCGCATCTTGTACAGGAAATACTTCTCGAACAGGATCTTCGTCCAGTGCGCCCACGGGCCGGGGATCAGGACTTGCCATTTCCGCTGCTGGGGCGCATAGACGCGGTCGGTGTACATGACGATCCCTTGGTTGCCGGCATCCAGGACACACTTGGCATCGATGGCCGTGGCCGGCTTCGGCCGAAGCGGCTTGCCTTCAATGGTGGCCGCGATGTTCATCGCGGCGTACTTAGCCATCACCTCACTGATGTAGCCCGTCTTGGGTACGGCACAGCCCGCCGGACAGGGTGCCGGCGGAGCGACCGCCACGCTCACTCCCGCCGCGAAAATGTTGGGATGGCGAACGTGGCGGAAATACTCGTCCGTGACGATGAAGCCCTTGTCATTGCCCAGGCACGACCGGCGCACCGCCTCGACACCGAGGAAGGGCGGAATGATCATGGCGTACTTGAAGGGCAAGCTCTTGCCGCTCAGGTCCTCCACGCTCCCGTTTGTACTTGTGGCCCGATGGCGATGGCCTTGGCGCAGCCACACCTGGCCCGGAGTGACCTTCTCCAGGACGGCATCAACTACCCAGTCGATGCCGGTATGGCGGAAAAACCACTCCGTCATGCCTTGGGCCCACTTCAACCCACCGATTCCAAAGTGACCGGCAAACGGCTCGGCCGTTACGAACGTTACGGGAACTTTCTCTCGGATGCCGGCTTTGCGGAGGGCGTATTCCAGGTTCAAGGCGAACTCATAGGCGGCGCCAAAGCACGAGGCACCCTGAGTCGCGCCGACCAGGACAGGGCCCGGGTCTTTCAAGAACCGCTGCCAGGCCCGACCGGCGGCAGCCGCGTGCTCGGCCGTGCAGATGCTCTGGGTGTAGCCGCCCTGAGGTCCGAGTCCCTCGACGGCGGCGAAATCGACATGAGGGCCTGTGGCGATCAGGAGAAAGTCGTACGGGATACGCCGAACGCCTTCGCTCTGCTTCGCCCAGGTAGCAACGAATTGCTGCTTGGCGTCGATCCGTTCCACGGCGGTCTGCAAGAACTCGATCTCCTTCCCTTCCAGCGATGGCCGCAGTGGAAAGGAGATTTGCTCCGGCGTTCGCCAACCGAAGGGGACCCAGATCAAGGACGGAATGAAAACGAACCGATCATTCTTGTCCATCACGGTGATGTGGTGGCGGTCACCAAGCTCGCGCTGGAGATGGTAAGCCGCTGTGAGTCCGGCGAAACTGCCGCCGAGGATGACAATTTGTTTTGATGGACCCGTGCGCATGTCTGCACCTCTCGCGCGGCCCTTTTACGGTGACTCTTCCGATTCGGAGGTCGGAACCCGATCAATCGGCCGCTGTTCCACGGGCCGCGAACTCGGCCCACAGTTACCGCTCATTCAGGTCGGCACGCCCAGGCGCGGGAGCACCCAGATTTGCAGGACAAGCCAACCGACCAAGAGCCCAATGAGAACCAGCACTTCCATACGTCCTCCTCTCTCTTTCATCGCCAAGGGCCTCTCTTCAACTCGATGTCCCCTTCGTTACTGATCCGCGAACCAGCGAATGGTTACGCCCGAGGGCCCGAGTGCAGGACCAGCGGCGCAGCCTGCTGCATGTCTGCCAGGGCCGAGCCATTCCTGGGCTCGTTGGCTGCCTCCGCACCCCCGGATGAGGGCGAAGCGGTCGGGAGGACGTGTACGCCTCCGTACAGCAGCCAGTAGGTAACCGGAATGACGAAAAGCGTGAACACGGTCGAGGCGAACAGACCGAAGATCAACGACCACCCCAGCCCCGAGAAGATGGGATCGAGGGTAATCGGGATGCTGGAAAGCATGGCGGCGCTGGCGGTGAGGAGGATGGGCCGCAGGCGGACCACGCGGCTCTCCAGGATGGCGTCGAACACGGGCCGCCCGCGTCGCACCGCCAACTGGATGAAATCCACCAGGATGATCGCGTCGCGGGTGACGATGCCGGCCAGGGCGATCATGCCGATCATCGCCGTGGCGGTGAAGTACACCGGGTTGGCGTAGCCAGCGACGGACTGGTTCCCCACCACATTGAGAAGATAGAAGCCGGGCATCACTCCCAACACCGTCAGCGGGATCGCCAGCATGACGACGACCGGCAGGAGGAAGGACTTGGTCTGTGCCACGAGGATCACGTAGATCATGAGCATGGCCGCACCGAATGCCAGGCCCAGGTCGCGGAACACGTCCAGGGTGATCTTCCATTCGCCCTCGCCGGCAAACTCGACGCGTATCCCATCGGGCACGCTCCAGGCGATACCGCTGCCATTACTGAAATAGGAGCGCCGGGCGACCGGAAGTGGATCAGCGGTGGCCAGGAATCCACTGCCGGTGGGCTTCACGGCCTCGGCAGTTTGCGCTACGTTCTGGTTCGTGCGGTCGGCCAGGACATCCACGATGCACTCGGCGGGTGGCCGCCCCGCGGTCTCGGCGAAGACGTAGGCGTCGCGTTCCAGGTTCTTGTGGTAGATGGTCTGATCGACACGAGCCGTTTTCCAGGTGCCCAGCTCCGCCAGCGGAACAAGCTGCCCAGCCGTTCCTTTCACCCGCACCTGAGCCAGGTCGGCCGCACTGGAGCGGAGCGGCCGCGGCAGGCGGACGGTGATGCGCAGCGGGTTTCGCTCCCTCGGCAAACGGACGGTTTCACTCGATGTTCCCTCCAGGGCCAGCTGGATAGTTTCCGCAACCTCGGCCACGCTGACGCCCGCCAGGGCCGCCTTCTCCTGGTCGGTGACGAAGACGAGTTTCTGTGCAGGGACTTCTCGGAAGTCGTCCACATCGGCCAGGCCCGGTTCGGTGCGGAAGCGGGCGCCAACGGTGTCAGCGGCCGCGAGCAGGTCTTCGTAGCTGTGGTCGGGCCGGCCGTAGACTTCCGCCACGACCGATGCCAGGACCGGGGGGCCGGGGGGCAACTCGACGATCTTCAGCGCGGCCCGGCATTTGCGAGCTAGGGCCGTCAACTCGTCACGCAGCCGCAGGCCGATACCGTGGCTCTGTTGTGTGCGCAGCTTCTTGCCCACCAGATTGACGCGCACCTCCGCCTGATGCGGTAGCTGGCGGAGGTAATAATGCCGGACGAGGCCATTGAAGTCCATCGGACTGGAGAGCCCGATGTAGCTGGTGTAGTCCGTCACCTCGGGGACCGTCGCCAGGAACGCCTCGAAGTCCTGCACGGCAGCGCTGGTCCGCTCTAGCGTCGTTCCCTCATCCAGATCGAGGACCAGCAACAGTTCATTCTTGTTGTCATAGGGAAGCATCTTGAGGGGAACGGATCGCGTTGCCGCCAGGCCCATCGCCGCCACCGTCAGGCCGCCAATTACGAGCAAGAACCCAGCAGCCTGGAGCCGGGACGCCAGAAGCGGGGCCATGATCGGACGGAAGATGCGGTACAGCAACGACTGCTTCACCGTTTCGGGATCGTAGGCTTCGTGACCACTCGTGTCGCTGGCCGCCGCCGGGGCGCCTGACGAATGAGACGATGCTCGTCGTTTGAGCAGGTGGCAACTGAGCCAGGGGGTAATGGTGAAGGCCACGAGCATCGACATCAACATCGAAATCGGCACGTTGAGTGCCATGGGAGCCATGTAAGGCCCCATCATGCCGGTGATGAAGAACATCGGCAGGAAGCTGACAATGACGGCGAGCGTGGCGCTGATCAGCGGCGGGCGGATCTCGGCTACCGCCTCCAGCACGATCGCGTGGGAGGCGGCCCCGCGCTGCTCGAAGTGCCGCGAGATGTTCTCGACATCGACGATCGGATCGTCCACCAGCAGGCCCAGAGCCAGGATCAGGGCAAAAAGCGTGACGCGGTTGATGGTGTAGCCAAAGAGGAGGTTGACCGCCAGCGTGAGGCCAAAGACCACGGGGATGGCCACCGCCACGACCAGGGCGGCCCGCCAACCCAGGCTGAGGGTGAGTAGGGCAATGACGATCAGGATGGCGACCCCCAGAGCCTCGACCAGCTCGTTGACCTTGTCGTCGGCGGTGAGACCATAGTTGCGTGTCACCACCATGTCGATGCCTTCCGGCACCACTTCGTGCCGAAGCTGCTCGGCGCTGCGGAGGACGTTGTCGGCTACTCGGACCGCGTTGCTCCCTTTCTGCTTGGCCACGGCGATGGTCACGGCCGGCACGGCTCCAGCTGGGGAGGAAAGCTCCGCACTCTCGTCAACCGTGGACGCACCGACCACGATGCCGGAACTGCCCGGATGAGCGTGGAACCCGCGACCTGGCCCCCAACCATGCCGCACGTAACTGGCGACCTCGGCGGCACCGTCCCGAATATCGGCCACGTTCCGCAGAAAGACGGGACTGTCCTTGAACACTCCTACCACGAGAAGGGGGAGCTGTTCGGGGCGGGTCACGGCCAGGCCGGACTCCACACGCACCACCGAATCACCGCGAGTGAATTCGCCGCCGGGCAGCGTAACGTTGGCGCCGGCCAACGCCCGCCGGATCTCTAACGGGCTAAGACTGTAGGCTTGCAGACGCACAGGGTCCAGATCCACCCGCACCGTCCGCGGCTCCCCGCCGACGACATAGGCGCGGGACACGTCCGGCAGGGCTGCCAAGCGCTGCGCCGTCTCCTCCCCAGTTCGCCGCAACGTGTAACCGTCCGCCCCGATCAGTGTGAGGGTGACGATGGGTACATCGTCGATCTCCACCGGTTTGAGCACCCAGCCGGTAACCCCAGGCGGCACGGCATCGCTGCTCTCGTTGAGCTTCTTGAACAGCTTGACGAGGCTCCGTTCCCGATCCTGGCCGACATAGAACCGGACGGTGATGATCGCCCGGTTTTCCTGAGACATGCTGTAGACGTATTCGACGCCATCGATCTGATAAAGAAACTTCTCCAGCGGGGTGGCAACCAGTTGCTCGACCTCCGCAGCGGAGTGTCCCGGGAAATTGACGTAGATATCGGCCAGCGGCACGACGATCTGTGGGTCCTCCTCTCGCGGCGTCACCCAGAGAGCCGCCGCTCCGGCAAGCAGGGAGAACAAGATCAGGAGCACCGACAGTTTGGAGTCCAGAAACGTCCGTACGATCGCGGACAAGAAGTCATGATGACCTGCCGGGGGCGGACCAGCGACGTGCGTCTTCGATCCCTGTTGGTCGTTCTGCGTCATGATGTCGGTCCCTCCCTGCCCTTTTCGAGAACGACCTTCTCGCCAGGCTTCAGGCCGGAGAGTACCTCGTAGTCCTCGTCGAAGCGGCGGCCGAGCTGGATGCTGCGCCGCTCCGTGCGGCCGTCCTGCCAGACTCGGACCATGTCGAGCTGTCCCACGCGAACCACCGCCGCCGCTGGCACGACCACGACTTCTTCATCGTCCAGGGGAATGAAGATGCGTCCGAACATCCCGGTGTAGACACCGGGCGGACAGGGGCCCGTGACCTTGACGGCAAAAGAGCGGCTGGCGGCCTGGGCCTCGGGCACGATCTCGCTGACGGTCGCCTCGCACTCATGGTTTAGCGCTTCCAATCGGCCCGCAACTTTCTGCCCCACCTTGAGTCGCGAGGCCAGCGATTCCGGAACGGTCACGACCATCTGCATGCGCTTCGGATTGTAAAGAGTTACCAGAACCTGTCCCGGGCTGACCGTGTCGCCGGCTTCGACGCGCTTATCGACCACGACGCCGGTGATGGGGGAGCGTATCGTGGCATAGTCGAGGACGACCCTCGCTTCGGCAACCAGATGTTCGGCTCGCTCCAACGCCGCTGCGGTGGTCCTGCGTGCCGCCTCGCGATGATCCAAGTCTTCCTTCGAGATCCCACCGCTTGGGGAGAGCTCTCGGCCACGCTCGTAGTCCCTCGCCGCTTTCTGTTTTTCCTCCCGTGCGGCGATCACGGCCGCCTCCGCTTGCCTCAACCGCGCCTGCAGGTCCGAGTCGTCGAGCCGAACCAACAGGTCTCCCGCGAGGACAGCTTGTCCAGCCTTGACGTGGACTTCGGTAACTCGCGCCAGGAGCCTGGAAGCGACCGCCGCCTCATGAACTGCCCGGACCGTGCCGACGGCCGTCTCAGACCGGCCTCGGCGGATGGAGCGAACTTCGGCTAACGGCCGGTCTGTCCTTGCTACTTCGGCTGGTGCTGGTGGGTGAGGCGGCACCTTTGGCGTGAAGACTCCGGCAAGAGCGAGCAAGAGCACCGTCAAGCCGCCCGCAAGGAGGAGGGCAAACAGTATCTTGCCGAACATGCCTACTAGTCGCCGTACGTGGCGACCGTGTGTCGTTTCTGGTTGAGTCGCGCTCACCATGGTCTGGCTCCCTTCCGCGTCCCGAGACGATTCGGCACCTGGTGGCCGAGCTGCCCTTGACCTCTTCCAGCAACTGATCCACGAAGCGCCGAGAAGTTACAGCCGGTAGACTACCGAACCATCCCTTGGCAATACGCGCGCCGAATCCCGGCATGAGACTTTTCGGAGCAGTGCGCTGGCATGTAAAGCCGTATGGGACAAAGAACTGCAGCAAATGCGACGGAGCGCGTGCCGGGAGTTCCGGTCGTCTGAGAAACGACAACGCCGGGGAAGCGGGGCAAAACCGCACAGATGTGTGCGGCTAGGGCCTTGACGTCGTTCGTTGCCGCAGGGTCAACTGCCGCCTTGAGGAAACCTCGCCTGCCAGCGCTTCCGAAGGGCTTGAGACAGGCGGGCCTGGAACTCCTGCGGCAGCGGGTAGGGTTCGCCTGCCTTGTAAAGGGCGATGGTCTTGCGAATATTGTCTATTACGACCTGGCAAGGGTTGCATCCAGCCAGATGTTCGGCAAACTCCTGGCATTCCGGCAGGACCATATCCAGGGTGCCGTCCACGTATTCGTTTATCGTCTGGAGCAGTTGATCGCAGGTCATCGCCGTTCGCCTCGTTTATTCCACCTTTTGTCACCGATCCACCACGGACCAGAAAGTTACAGGAACCTCGCTCACTGGTGGTCATGGGGAGGAAACACCTGGGTGGCTTCATCGCCAAGGGCCTGAGTCAGCCGTTCGCGGAGCATCAGACGCGCTCGCAGGAGTCGGACCTTGACGGCAGACTCTGTGAGACCCAGCGATTGCGCGGTTTCCCGAACGCTGAGCCCCTCGACATCCCGCAGAATGAAGACGAGCCGATACTTGTCATCAAGGTCCGCCAGCGCCTGTTCGAGCAGGTGCCGGACTTCGGCGCGCTGGGCCAACACCTCAGGGGCATCCCGCCATTGAGCAATGTAGTCCGGATGCGGCAATCTCGCTTCGTCGTCCCGATCCGCCGACACATCCAGCGATACGGTCGGAAGGCCTCTCCGCTTCCGCAGGATCTTCAAAGCGTGGTTGGTGGCGATGCGCAGCACCCAGGTCGCCACGGAGGATTCTTCGCGGAACGTGTCGAGGTGTTCGAGGATGCTGAGGAATGTTTGCTGGACGACGTCTTCGGCGTCTTGACGCTGGCCGACGATGTGCCAAGCCAGGCTGTAGATCCGCTGCTGGAAGCGACTCACAAGGACCTCGAAAGCGGAAAAATCTCCGAGTCGGGCGCGACGGAGGAAATCCAGATCTGGGTCTGCTTGGCAGGCTCGGTCGGCGTCCCTCCCAGGCGTCTGTTCGGTTGGGACCGAGGGTTCCGGAACATTCATGCGTTCCCCGCTGCATGAGGTAGCTGGGGGCTGCTCCTCGCCCCCCGACGTCACATTCGCATTGTATCCGTATCCCCTGGAAGTCCAGGCAGCAACTTTGCCGACCCGTCTTCATGAGCGGAGGTAACTCGAGAGGGCCAGCATCTCGCTCGCCTTCCCGACCCGATCGGGATAGCAGTCGCTCATCGCCTGGCGGTTGTGGATCATTGTCCGGTCCGTAGCAGATCGGCCCTTTGTGCGCATCGAGAAGTCGCTAAGCATGAATTCGTTGCCACTGATCATCGATGTTGGTCGGTAGATGGCTCGTGCGTCGCACGAATTGGAGGTTTTGGCAGCCTCGTGAAGCTGCTAAGCGGGATCTAACGCGCGTCGTCCGCAACACCTCAGTGCGCACCACAATTCCACCAAGCTGCTGCGGCCACATCGACATGCGCTCACAAGCCGAAGTGTCCAGCGCGCGGAGGCCGGACAGTGCGCCGGGAGACCGGCGAGGAGTCGTGAATGCAAGAGTCACACGGGAAAGGCCCAGCCAGCCATCCCGACCCCGAGTCATGCGTTGACGTCATCTCCGGCAATGGCATTGACGGCGTGTTGGTCAGCGCCGGCAGCGGCGACCTCAACTCCGCCACGCTCAGCGGTAGTACGCTGACGGTGAAAGGCTCCTTCACGGCGCCGATAGCCAATGTCGCTTACGTGTTGGAGTTCTTCGCCAATCCTAGTGGTGGCATGGATGAAAACTGGGTAACACTCGGCGCCCGGAAAAGTGCGCCAGTTTTCGCCGTAAAGGGTTCCCGTAAATCGCCTTCTGTCCGAGAAGGCCCCCTAGAAAACCCCCAAAAGTGTTACCTGAAACCGGCCTGTTTTGAACCATGCCCTAGTGGTGACGCGGAGGGCAAGATTTACCTCGGCTCGCTGACGGTGACGCCGACGAGCACGGGAACGCAAAACTTCACCTTTACGGTGACGACCACGGTGACGGGAACGGAACCGCTCATCACCGCCACCCTGACCGATAACACAGCAGATACCTCCGCCTTTTCCAGCGGCGTGACGACGACCTAAGAAGTCGTCCTGACGCCAGCGGCTCCAGCGGCGTAGCAGTGGGTGATTTGAGAAAGACAAAAATGGAGAAGAAAAATAGAAGAACTCGAAGAATATCGGCTTTAACTGGCTGGCGAACCGCCCAGGTAGACCCAGTAGCTTCCGGTCCTCCTTTTGGAGGCGGAGTGCCGTACGTCAGCCCCAGACCGAGTGTTGGGCCTGAACCTCCTCAAGGAAGCCAAGCGAGTCCTCGGCATAGTGTTGATCGCGATAGCGTGTCGATCACCATAGACCACGTTGCCGACCGGACCCTCACCGCCTGAGTTGTCAACCGCCGTGGAGAGAACATTCGGGAGAAGATCATTCGCGCTCCCTGCGGATCACTTACGGAGCAAGTTTTGCCTATGGTTTTGGGCACAAAGAGGAGCGCCGTTCTTGGCTACTCGAACAGCACTTTCACCACCTCTCGCCACACCGCGTCGGTCAATCGAGATGAGATAGCTTCATCCCAGCTGATGGCGATGACGCCAAAGTGTACGGAAAGGGCGTTACTGACCGGGCCAATGAACGTAGCCACGAGTCCTCCCTGGCCTCTGCCTGCTACCATCCACTTATTTTCGTTGTGACCCCACAGGCTGAGCCCTTGCTTCTGTAATGCAATGGAGGCGCCCGGTTCAAAGAACTGGAGCGTGGGCACGGCGCCACGCTGCTCATTCCGCGAGTGGATTACAGGGATTTTGCCTTTCGGAAATGAGTCCACAGAACCAATCCGGGCAGGGGCCTTCGGATTGGTGGGAGCCTGCTCAAGAAATGTGCGCACGCCATTGCGTACGCGCTCGGCTTCCGCGTTGTCACGGCTGGTAGCCATCACCAAGAAATGGACGCAATCTGGTCCGGGCCAGATCACCAACATCACCGCCGTCCTTTCGTTCCAGCCGCGCACATTGCCCCCGGCGTCCACCTCGGCGAACAGGAATTTGTTCTGGCTCATGGCCTGAACCGCCTTCCGCCCGCACTCTGCGCAAGTCAAGCCTCTTAACGGACCGGCGCCGAACTGA
>Ga0209810_1004484_pt1 | contig 13414 bp, 13 predicted proteins | sample Coa_R1_7_FD_187159 | JGI IMG/M metagenome (GOLD analysis project Ga0209810, IMG submission 187159) | Surface soil microbial communities from Centralia Pennsylvania, which are recovering from an underground coalmine fire - Coalmine... | ecosystem: Environmental > Terrestrial > Soil > Unclassified...
CGCCTCCAACGGCCCCACCGAAGCGCTCAACCTGTGCGTCAAACGAGTCAAACGCTGCGGACAAGGCTTCCGCAGCTTCGACCACTACCGGCTCCGAGTCCTACTCCACGCCGGCGGAGTCACCTGGACCTCAAGACCCTGCCCGCCGCGCATCCGAACCAGGCGCAGTCCCTACTCAGACGCGTAGACCCACCATGTCTCACACGGGGCGGATAGCAGCACCTATGGGTGCGAGTGATGGGGGGAGAAATGGCGCGAGTACGGCGAAGCTGGACAAGGACGATCGCCGTGGCAACCATGGCTGGCCTTGCGGTGCTTAGCGCGACAACAGCACCGGCTTCAGCCACGTCGCCAGGAATGTCATTCGCCTCAGAGGTCACGCCGCCTCACCTTGGCCCAAGCCTCCGGCCGTGTCCGACCACACCTGACCCTCATCCCGGCATTCCGCCGGGTCCGCCGACTGATCTCAGTATCCCCCACTGCGTCGCGACCAACGGGGTCCTCCTACCACACGGCATCCCGGGGAACCATCCGGGCATAAGGGGCCATAACTTCACTGCCGGACCGGGTGTCGGCGGCGGAGGCGGCGGCGCAGATCCCAGCGCTTTCAGCGGAGTGGTGACGGGCAACACCGGATATGAAGGCGTCGAGTCAGAAGTCGAGGTTGTCCCCGTTACTTATACCAATAACAACGTGATTAGCGGCTGGGTCATGTCGAATGCTGGAGCCGGGTACTGGGACCAAGTCGGCTGGATCGAGGGCTATGAGGGCGGAGGCTGTGGTGATCCTCAGACCACTCCTGCCGTGTTCGTTCAATACAACAATACGGGCAATCCAAATCCTGCTGGCGGGCTACCGACGTACTGTTATGGCTATTACTTGGCACAGGGAACCGAGTACTACTTCGCCATCACAACGATTAACGGCGACACTAACAACTGGTGCAATTATCTATACTACAACAACCAGTGGAACTATGTGGGCAACTGCTACAACCTTCCTTTCTATGCTGACCAGGCCCAGGTGGAGCAGAACGCCGAGTTCGTCAGCCTGAACGGTGCAGATCAATATCCCACCTATGCGTCGAATTGGTCGTTCGACGGCACAGAAGTTATTCTCCTCAACGGCGCAGGCTGGATACCCTGGAACGGTCAGATACCCACGACCCAGAGTTATCCGAACGCCGACAACTATATGTTGCCTAATTCCGCCTCGTACACGGCTTTCACCAATTACTTCACCGATTGGTATGCAAGCGAATCGCCCTCGCCCAATTTCTCGATGTACACAAGTCCATCGAGCGTAACGATCTTGCCGGGCCAGACCGGGAATACGACGCTAGTCCTGAGCACAAACAGTACGTATGACAGCTGGTACATCGGTGGGATCAATCTCTCGGCGACCGCCCTTACGTCGGGCAACAGCGCCTCGGTCAGTCCTTCGTACGTCGGGCCGGGCCCAAATCAGACCGTGTACGCGACTGTCACCATCACAACCGGACTGACGCAGGTGAGTCCCTACTACGTCCAAGTGCAGGGCTGCGGCTTCGTCTGCAACTACACTTATGTCTACGTGAATCCCGTTTAGGTCACCATCGGCACCGAGCAGGTAGCGGAACGAAGGGCTCCGGGCAACCTCTGGAGCCCTTCGTTGGTCTTATGGGACGTGAGCGGTACCTTGGCCGAAGCGCCAACGTCGGTGGAGTTGCGTCGGCGCCCGACGGCTTCGTGGGGCCGTTCGTGCGTCCCCTGGGTCAGTTCTGAGGTCGTGGTAGACGAGTACGCCTTCGTGGACCTGTTTCGGTCCGAATATGCCCGGCTATGTCGTGTCGCATTCGTGCTCCTGAGCGACCGCGAGCTGGCCGAGGACGCTGTAATGGAGGCATTTCTGCGCGTCTACAACGCTGAGCGAACCGGGGCCTCGATCGAATCACGAGCAGGTTATTTGACGAGGGCGGTCACAAACATCGTAAAAAACCTTTCACGGAGGCGTCAACTAGAGCGAAGGGTGAACTCGTTGTTCTTTCCGTGGAGACCGACGGCGGCGGGCGATGACATCGCCGACGTGGTGGTTGAACGCGATATCCTCTCAGCTCTCCGAGGGTTACCAGCGGGCCAGCGCACCGTGCTCGTATTGCGGTACATCGGTGATTTCTCTGAAGCAGAGATAGCCGACCGCATGCAATGCTCGGTCGGGACGGTGAAATCCCAGTTGCACAAGGCGCGAAACCATTTCCGGCACGCCCTCGAGAGATCGGGAACGACGGGCTCAGTGGGAGAGAACGACTAGGTCCATGTATAGTGCCGATAGGAGAACTATGACGGATACTGGGAAGGACGCGATCAGTCGCCTGAAGCAACTAAAGATCCCTCGCTTCGACGAGAACGAGGCATATCAGCAGTTTCTCTCCCGGGCTTCTCGATCCACGTTACGGGGTCGAAAGTCGCGATCGGCGCGCGCGACAGTTGTGTTCGCCACGATAATCGGTCTGATTTTATCACTAGCGGTATTGCGCCCTGCCCTGAAGCACCCAGGCGCCCGCCTGGTGACAAGCGCGACCACCACCAGCGTAAGTTCGGCGAGTACTCCGACGACAACGGCAAAGGGTGGTGGAGGTGCCAGTGTCGGTCCAACCCCGGACGGAGCAAGTACGACCGCGAGCGTCATTCATCGCGACGCCTCGAACAGCGGCGTGACGCCACCACCTCCCAGTACAACTCAACCGGGATGTCCACCCGTCCAGTCTCCAGACCAGGCACCACCAGGCTCTATCCCCGGATGCCCATACCAGCCACCGAGCCGAGACGTGCCGCCAAATCAAGCAGGTGGGGTTCCGCAAGGGCCTCAATATGACACGGCTTGTCCGTATATTCAATCAGTTGCGCCGCAACAAGGACCCGCATCGGGCGGTACGGACGTTACCATCACCGGAGGCAACTTCAACAAAGTAAAGGCGGTCCTCTTCGGCGCGCTAAGGGCGACTCAATTCACGATCCAATCTCCAACCGAGCTTTCCGCTGTCACGCCACCGGACAGAGAGGAGACGGTTGCAGTTACGCTACAGGCAAATCAATGCGGGGCCGGCGGTTACTCAGAACGCAGCACGTTTACCTATACGTAGCCCGAGGGTCCCGCAGCAGCTGGATTGGGCCCCGGATTAAATTGGACGGCCCGGATACGACGCAGCATGGCCACCGCCAGGGCGGCCCTGTCTTCGTGCCCATGGGATCCGGCCTGTCCGTAGCGAGATTCGGCCGCCTTACCGGAGCCCGTTGGCTGCCGGCGCCGAGCCCTAGGGCGTCGAACCCGCCGTTGAGCTTCCTCTAGCTGCCGGCTTCGGCGGCGCTCAGCTCGCTCCTTGCGCCACGCCGCGTCCCCAGGCTCGGGCCGCATGCGCATCGGCGGGGTGTGGTAGCGGCGGTGCAGCGTCTGCCAGGACAGGTCGGTGTAGTGGCCGAGCATCCGCCAGGACGCCCCGTCCTGGTTGGCCTCCCACACAGCTTGGTGCAGGGCCAGTTCGGCATTGCGCAGCAGGCCCGAGAGAGCCTCGATCTGGGCCGCCCGGTGCGGGGCCCAGCGCGCCGCCTGGCCCCAGGCGATGGCGGCCTCCAGGGCCCGGCCCTCGCGGCTCTGTAGCTCGGCCTCGGCAATTTTGGCGTCGTGGCGCGCGCCCATCGTCCCAGCGTATGGGCTTGTTCTGTCTCGAATACGGACGCTTTCTCGATATTCGGCCCCGGCGGCAGGCGTTTAAGGGTGGATTCCGCTCCTCCGGGGGCGGAGCCAGCCATTGCTTGCGATCGAGGAGGTCCGCCCCTTGCCCGTCCCCCCTACTCTCACCCCGCCGTCCCCGCCGCCGGCCCTGCACGGCCCGGTGGTGCGGTTCCTGTCCGACCCCGGTGCCTGGCTGCACGGACTGGAACACGGCCTGGCGCAGGTCGCCGCCTTCGCCGCCCGCCTGGCTCCGGTGGTGGGCGTCGCCGGTGTCGCGCTTGGCATCCTGGTGCTGCTGGCCCGGCGCGTCATCCGAGCCCAAGGCGGCGACGGAGCCTTCGTCGAGCTTCTGGTACCCGCCGAGGTCGATCTGGCCGGCACGGTGGCCTTCTGGCGGCGGGTGCACGCCGCGGCCGCCCGGCGCCGACGGGGCCGTGCCTGGGTCAGCTTTGAGCTGGCCGGGTCCCCGGCCGGTGTGCGCATCGGCATCTGGGTCCCGCCGGGGACCTCGCCCCAAGCCATATCCGCCGCGGCGGGGGCATCCTGGCCGGGGGCCGTCACCGTCGTCGGTCGCCCGCCAGCGGCGCTCGGTCCGGGTCGGGTGGCCGGTGGCGCTCTTCGCTTGGCCGGCGCCGAGTGGCTGGCGCTGTCCGCCGACCGGGAGCCACTGCGCGGCGTGCTGGGCGCCCTGGCCGACTGCGGTGTGGGTGAGTCCGGCGTCGTGCAGGTATGCGCACGTCCCGCCCGCCACCGTCGGCTGGCCCGGGCCCGCCGGGAGGTGCTGGCCGCCCGCGCCGGGCGCTCGACATCGGGCCTGGGCCGCTTGCTCGACCTGGTCGACTCCCGTAACGTCCCCAAGGCGAGCGTTGCCGTCGACCCGCTGCGTTCGGCGGAGGTGCGCGCCGGGGTGGCCAAGATGGCCGATGCCCCGGCCTGGGAGGTGGCCCTCCGCTACGGCGTGGCCGGGCCGGGCGCTTGCCGCCCCGACCGTGCCCGCCTGCGGGCCCGGGCCTGGGCGCTAGCCGACTCCTTCGGCGTGTATGGGGGCTCCAACCACCTCCGGACGGTCCGTCTTCATGGGGCAGCGCGGGTGCTGGCCGAGCGTCGGCCCGGCCGGGGCCAGCTCATGGGCACCTCGGAGCTGGCCGCCCTCGCCCATCTGCCCACCGAGCGCATCGCCGGTCTCACCGAAGCCGGGGCGGCGGCCGTGTCGCCCCCGCCGGGCGCCTTCGGGGGTGACAACGATGAGTGGCTCTGACCCCGCCCGGGTGCTGGGGCTGGCCGAGACCGGCGCCCGCCGCCAGGTGTCGCTCAGCGTCGTCTCCGGCCGCCAGCACACCCATGTGCTCGGCGGCACCGGGTCGGGCAAGTCGACGCTGCTGGCCAACCTGGCCCTGTCCGACGCCGCCGCCGGGCGAGGAGTGGTGCTGATCGATCCCAAGGGAGACCTGGTCGACGACGTGCTGGCCCGACTGCCGGAGGAGTCCCTGTCCCGCCTGGTGCTCATCGACCCGGCCGAGACCACGGCCCCGCCCACCCTCAACGTGTTGGACGGCGCCGATCCCGAGGTGGCCGTGGACCAGGTCACCGGGGTCTTCGCCCGGATCTTCTCGGCCTGGTGGGGACCGCGCACCGACGACGTGTTGCGCTCGGCGCTTTCCACCCTCGTCCGCCGCCCGGGGGCCAGCCTGGCCGACGTGCCGAGGCTGTTGACCGACGCCGCCTGGCGGGCCCCGCTGGTGGGCGAGCTGTCCGGGCCGGGGCGGGCCGACGCCGCCGGGCTGGCCGGGTTCTGGGCCCATTTTGACTCGCTGTCGGCGGGCGGCCAGGCCCAGGTGATCGGACCGGTGATGAACAAACTCCGCGCCGTGCTGGGGCGCCGCTTCGCCCGGGACCTTTTGGGCTCGGGGTCCTCCAGCTTCGACCTGGGCGCCGTCCTCGACGGCGGGGTGCTCCTGGTGCGCCTGCCCAAGGGGGCCCTGGGGGAGGACACCGCCCGCCTGGTGGGCTCGCTGGTGGTGGCCCGGGCCTGGCAGGCGGCCACCGCCCGGGCCGGGCGGTGGCAGCGTCGCGACGCGGTCATCTACGTGGACGAGTGCCAGAACTTCATGAACCTGCCCGGCACCCTGGGAGACCTGTTGGCCGAGGCCCGGGGCTATCACGTGGGACTGGTGCTGGCCCATCAGCATCTGGCCCAGCTGCCCCGGGACCTGGCCGAGGCGGTCTCGGCCAATGCCCGCAACAAGGTGTACTTCAACTGCTCCCCCGAAGACGCACGGGTACTGGCCCGCCACACCGAGCCCGCCGTTCCCGCCGCCGTCCTGTCCCGCCTCGGCGACCACCGGGTGGCGGTCCGCCTGGTGCGCTCAGGCGCCGAGCTTTCCGCCTTCACCCTGGCCACCCGGCCCCTTCCCCCGCCCATACCGGGACGCGCGGTTGCCGCCCGGGCGGCGGCGAGGGCCAACGCTGGGCGGCCCGCCGAGGCGCGCCGGGCCGAGGAGCTGGCCCGTCGGCGCCGGCCTCGCCGGGACGGGGACCCCGGCGGGCCTGGTGGCGTCTCGGTCGGCGTCTCCGGCGGCGTCCTTGACCCGCCAGCCTCCCGCCCCAACAAACCCCAGCCTCGGGGCGGTCCCACCCCGGCGTCGGTCGACCCCGACTCCTGGAGCATCTCTTGACCACTTCCGTCTCCCGGCCGGCCGGGGCGGCGCTGCCGCTCGGCCTGCTTGGCCGGCTCACCGAGCGGGACCGGGCCATCTGTCGGCTGCTGTGGACCCACCGGGTGCTCACCACCGAGCAGCTGGCCGCCGTGTTCTTCGACAGCCTGGTCTCGGCCCAGCACCGACTGGTCACGCTTTACCGCCTCGGGGTGCTGGAGCGCTTCCGGGCGTTGCGCCCGGTGGGCTCGGAGTCCTGGCGCTACAGCCTGGGCCCGGCCGGGGCCGCCCTGGTGGCCGCCGAGCGGGGCGAGGAGGCGCCCCGTCCGACCACGGTGCGGGCCCAGGTCACCCGCTTGGCCGCCGGGCCCCGCACCACCCATGCCGTAGGGGTGAACGGCTTCTTCTGCTCCCTCGCCGCCTACGCCCGCCGCCACGCCGGCTGCCAGCTGGCCGAATGGTGGTCGGAGCGACGGACGGCCGCCGAGTGGGGCGACCTGGTCCGCCCCGACGCCTACGGCGAGTGGGCCGAGGGTGCCCAGTCGGTGAGCTTCTTCTTGGAGTACGACACCGGCAGCGAATCGCTGGCGCGGGTGGCGGCCAAGCTGGCCGGCTACGCCGATGTGGCCGCCGCCGAGGGCACCGCCCGCCCGGTGCTGTTCTGGCTGGCCCGCCCGGGCCGGGAGGCCGAGCTGCACCGGGTGATCGGCCGGGCCCCGGTGCCGGTGGCCACCGCCGCCGCCAGCGTCGGCGCCTGCCCGGCCGAGGCGGTGTGGTGGCCGGTGGGCCGGGCCGGGGACCGTCTGCGCCTGGCCGAGCTCGGAGCGGCTCGCTGAGGGCGCCATCCGGGGCCTGCGGCTGCGACGGCGCGGCCCGGACCGCTTGCCGGCGCTGCCCGGACTCGGCCACCAGGGCCGCCCCGTTGCGCCTGTCGGCGCCGGTGGCCGTGCGGCTGGACGAGGATCGCCGCCGCGCCGCCGTGGGTGCCCTGGCAGCCCTGTTGGCGCCGTATGTGGAGGAGCCGGCCGGCGCCCGGCGCCATGCTGGGCATCCCCGCCGGCCGGCCCGCCGCCACCGCGATGATGAGACGCCTGGCGCCGAGACCGATCCCCCGCGACAAGAGGAGTAATCGATGACCCGAAGGACGATCACCGTATTGAGCTGCGATCTGTGCCAGGTCCCCGAGGAGGGACCGGAGGTGAGCACAATTCGCTTCGGCTGGGCCAACCGCAGCTACGAGCTCGACGTCTGCCCCGCCCATGCCGAGGAAGTGAAGGCCGCCCTGTCGGGCTGGGCCCGGGCGGGCCGGCCGTCGCGGGGCGAGGGGGAGCCCGAAGCACCTCCGCGCCGGCGGCGCCGCTCGGCGCCCACCGACCGCGCCCAGCTGGAAGCGATCCGGCGCTGGGCCAAGGACAACGGCTTGGCGGTTACCGACCACGGCCGCATCCCCCAGCGGGTGGCCGACGCCTTCCAGGCCGCCCACGGCACCCCGCGGCCCGGGGCGGAACCGGCTTGATCGAGGGGCCGGAGCAGAGGTGGGATCGACGCCAACCGTCCGATACCGAGGAGCCCGCCGTGAGAGTCGCCACCTACACCCGCATCTCCACCGACGAGGACCACCAGCCCTACTCGCTGGAGGCCCAGGCCGGGCGCCTCGCCGCCTACATTGACTCCCAGCCCGGCTGGTCCCCGGCGCGGACCTACACCGATTCGCTGTCCGGGGCCACCCTGGAGCGCCCCGGCCTGGCCCGGGCCCTGGCCGAGGCCCGCGCCGGACGGTATGACCTGCTCCTCGTCTACCGGGTCGACCGCCTGGCCCGAAGTGTGCGGGGCCTGGCCCAGATCCTGGAGGAGCTGGACTCTGCCGGGGTGGCCTTCCGCTCAGCCACCGAGCCCTTCGACACCGCATCCCCCGCCGGGAGGATGATGGTGCAGATGCTCGGAGTCTTCGCCGAGTTCGAACGGGCCACCATCATCGACCGGGTCATCTCCGGCATGGAGCGAAAGGCGGCCCGAGGCGGCTGGTGCGGGGGACGAGAGCCCTTCGGCTACCGCCTTTCTGAGGGCAACCTCACAGTCGACGAGGCCGAGGCGGCAGTCGTCGGGGTCATTTTCGATCTCTACGTGAACCAGCGCATGGGCAGCCACGCCATCGCCGCCTGGCTCAACGACGCCGGGCATCGCACCAAGGCCGGAAGGCCCTGGTCCTACAAGGCGGTGCTCACCGTGCTGCGCAACCGCACCTACCGGGGCCAGGTCCATTTCCGGGGGAGTTGGTATGAGGCGATGCACACCCCCATCGTCGACGCCGAGGTCTTCGACGCCGCCGGGGCCCTGCTCGCCGAGCGGGGCGACGACGTCTCCAAGCGGGCCTCCAACTCCTCGGACTACCTGCTCACCGGACTGGTCGTCTGCTCACATTGCCGTCGCCACTTCACCGGCACCGCCGCCACCGGTCACCACGGCGTCACCTACCGCTACTACACCTGCGCCGGGCGCCAGCGCTACGGCAACAAGACCTGCTCGGCCGACCGGCTTCCGGCTGATGCCCTCGACCAAGCCGTGCTGCGCTCGCTACTCGACACCTACGCCCGCACCGACCTGTTCACCGAGGCCGCCGACGCCGCCGCCAAGGCGGCCAAGGCCGGAAGGCACCAACGTGAGAAGGAGCTACGCGCCGTCAGCGCCGCGATCGCCAAGACCAACGCCGCGGTCGATCGCTACCTTGCCGCCTTCGAGGCCGGGGACCTCCCCCAAGACGCCTGCGGCAAACGTGTCCGGCAACTCGAGGTCCGCCTCGCCGATCTGCGCAACCGCCAGCAGGACCTCACCGAGCAGCTGGCCGCCGAGCACACCACTGCGCCGAGCGCTGCTCAGCTCAAACAGTTGCGCGACAAGATCCGCGAGGCTCTCGACACCGGCTCCTCCTCTGCGGCAAAGGTGGTCCTCCAGTCCCTCGTCCAGGAGATCAGGGTGAAGGACCGCGGCGACATCACGCCGTATTTCAGGTTGCCGGACGGTGGCGAACCAGCCTTCACAGGGGTTCGCGCACCGTCCCGTTCGGTGGGCCGTAGAGGACTCGAACCTCTGACCCCTTGCGCGTCATGTGACTAAGGGCCCTGTTAAGCGGTCCGTGAAATGACGCCTCATGCCGTCTACCAGGGCTTTTGTCTGAACGTACGTTCGCCCGATGACACCTCGTGACGCCCTCTGCTGAACATTCTGTGACCCCAATGTGACCCCGGATGTGACCCTGACCACTTATGAACCCGCGCAAGGGGTCAACCCTCGGGAGGGGTTTCGTAGTACGATTGCGACGTGTGGAGATCCACTCCTCGGCCCTCAAGCACGGCATGGTGCCAGAGGACATCGAGCACGCGGTCCGTAACTCCGTGGCGATCGACGACTTGGAGGACGATCTCCGTCTGTGCCTGGGACCGGACCGCACCGGAGCCGTCCTCGAGGTGATCTCCGTGGTGGGTGACGAAGACACGGCTGAGCTGGTGATCCACGCCATGCCGATGCGCGACAAGTACCGGCGGCTGCTTCCGGGAGGCCCAACATGACAAAGAAGAGTCACGGCCGGACGCGCAGCGGAAAGCCGATCACCGACAAACTCGTCTCAGAACTGGCGGAAAAGGCAGAGAAGGGTTTTGACCCCGACGAGATTCTCCGGCGACGGGGTGGCCGACCGCCGATGGGGTCGGCGGCGGCTTCAGTCGAGTCGGTCCGTCTCGACCCCGAACTGAGCGAAGCCCTGCGCGCCCGAGCAGAACATGAAGGCCGGACCAATTCGGACCTCATTCGGGACGCGATCCGCCGCTATCTCCAAGCCAGTTGATCACGTCGGAACTCTCGGCTGCGCGTTCTGTACTCACGAGACCCTGGTCGTGCCGCGCACAGAGCTGTAGATATGCCGGTGATCCTTGACGCTTCTCATGGCCTGCCACTGGGGCAGGTCGTGGGGCTGAAAGGAGCCCGGTTTGGCTACGCAAGATCCATGCCTTCTCCCGACGCGCCGTGCGGTAGTTCCGGCGGCGACGCTCGGGCATCCACTGGTTGACCTGTACGTCGAGTTCGTAGCTTCGAGGACCCGGCCGAACACGGTGTTGGCGACGGTGTCGGACCTGAAGATTTTCTTCGGGATCGTCGACAAGGAGCCGACGGCGGTGACCACCCAGGACGTGTTGGGGTTCCTCACTGCCCAGCGGGCGCCGCTGCACGAGGGGAAGGAGGTGCGGCTGTCCGATGGTGGTTCGGGGCTGATGGCCTCGACCATCCGGCGTCGGCTGGCGTCGGTGTCGGGGCTGTACTCCTACCTGGTGATGACCGGGGCGGTGGCCGCCAATCCGGTTCCCCGGGGTCTGGCGACCCGGCGGCCGCAGCGGCGGCGGAGCTCGACGGTGCCTTTGCTGCGCCAGACCCGGCGTCTGCCCAAGCTGTTGGAGCCCACCGAGGTGGACGCCTTGGTGCGGGCGCTGCGCACCCACCGGGACCGGGCCATGGTGCAAGCGATGGTTCTTGGGGGCCTGCGCCGCTGCGAGGTCCTCGGGTTGCGGCTCGTGGATCTACGGCCGGGCGAGAGCCGGGTGTTCATCGTCGACGGCAAGGGCGGCCATCAGCGTTACGCGTCGATCTCGCCGCGGTTCTTCCGCTCGGTCGGCGCCTATATGGAAACAGAACGGCCGGCGGGGGCGGCGACCGACGCGGTGTTCGTGGCGTTGAAGGGCCCCCGGCGGGGAAGGCCGCTGGGCGAGGACGGCCTGGAGGAGATCGTCCGGGCCGCCAAGGCCCGCGCCGGGATCCTGCATGCCACCTGCCACGAGCTGCGCCACACCTGTTTCACCCGGCTGCGGGAGGCGGGCATGGCCCTGGAGGCCCTGCAGGTCCAAGCAGGGCACCGGTCGATCGACACGACCCGGATCTACCTGCACCTGTCCAACGAGTGGCTGGCCGACGAGTACCAGCGGGCCGCCGCGCTGATCGATACCGGCGTGTGGGAGGAGGTGGCCCGATGAGCATGGTCGCCGCCGCGCTGCCCGACCCCTATCCGCTCGGCACCGCCTGGGATCCGATCCTCACCGCCCGTCCCGGGCTGGCCGCCACCGCGGCGCGCTATCTGGCCCAGATCGAGGTATCGCTGCGGCCCGCCACCGTCGCCAAAGCCGACGAGGTCCTGTCCCGGTTCTGCGGCCACGTCGTCGATCACCACCCGGAGGTCGCCTCGTTCGCCGAGGTGGGCCGGCCGGTGATCGAGTCGTTCAAGCTGGCGCTGGCATCTCGGCTCGCCCCGGGCGGGACACCGCTGAAAGCCAAGACCATCCGGGTGCATTTGAGCCTGCTCAAGGCGTTCTTCGCCCGGCTGGTCGACTGGGAATGGCCCGAAGCCCCCGCCCGGATCCCGATCGGCTCGGCCGACATGCCCCGGGTCCCCGACCCCCTGCCCAAGGCCCTCGACGACCCCGCCGCGGCCCGGTTCCTGGCCGCGGCCGCCGCCGAGTCCGACCGGCGCCGCCAGCTGTGCGTGGAGCTGCTCGCCCGCACCGGCATGCGCGTCTCGGAGCTGTGCGGCCTCGCCGACGACGCCGTGTCGAACCGGTCCGGATCGGCCTGGCTGCGGGTCCCGGTCGGCAAGCTCTACAACGACCGCTACGTCCCGCTGCACCCCCGCCTGGTCGAGCTGCTCGAGGCCTGGGCGGCCAACCATCCCGACCAGGCCGACACCGGCCGGCTCATCACCAAGGACGACGGCGCCCCGCTCGACCGGTTCATGGTCGCCCGCATGGTCAACCGGGTGGCACGCCGGGCCGGGCTGGGACATGTCCACCCCCACCAGCTGCGCCACACCCTGGCCACCCAAGCGATCAACCGGGGCATGCGTATCGAGGCCGTGGCCGAGCTCCTCGGGCACCGCGACATCCGCATGACCCTCGTCTACGCCCGGATGGCCAACCGGACCGTCGCCGACCAGTTCGCCGCGGTCTCCGCCAAGGTCGACGCTCTCTACGTCGACCCCGACGACCCCGACGAGACCCCGGCCATGCGCCGGCTGCGCGCCGAATACCGCCGCATGCTCGGCAACGGCTGGTGCACCCGGCCCCGCGAGCTCGACTGCAGCTTCGAGGCCATCTGCGAGGGATGCGGGTTCTTCGCCACCGGACCGGAGTTCCTGCCCCGGCTCCGGGCCCAGCGAGACCACGCCGCCGCCCACGACCAACACGCCCGCCAGCGCCTCTACGAGGATCTGGTGGCCAAGGCGGAGGCGACGGCATGAACGACCCCCGAAGGCTCTACCCCACCCGGCCGGTCCTCGACGACGACAGCGCACGCGTGCTCGAGGAGGCCCTCAACACCCTCACCGTGCTGCGCTCGCCAATGTTCGTCGGCGACGCCTGCGCCGAGCTACACGCCATGGTCAGCCTGCGCGCCCAGATCGACGCCTGGATCGACGACACCGTCGCCGCCGCCCGAGACCAAGGCACAACCTGGACGGTGATCGGCCGCCAGCTCGGGCTCCCCGCCTCCGAGGTGCGGTCCCTCTATCGCAGCCGCCGAGCAGAAGGGAGGTGGGCCAGAGTCCTGGACCGATCGACGCCGGTGACAAGGTCCGCGGGCGCCGCCGGATCGCTACCGTGGCGCCCACGGATCACCGGCATATCCACGGATCATCCACTCGGATCACCGGCATAACGCCGATTCCGGATCGGCCTCGATCCCCGGCTCGGCGCTCAGATAAGTCGTGATATGAAGGTGATCTGGGCGCCCGAGGGGCGGAAACTCGGTAGTCCACTCGCCAGCTGCCGGCGGGGCTGACCCAAGATCTGATCGCCTACCAGCGGAAAACGGAAGACCAAGATGCAGCCAATAGCCGATGGGACGCACCGCCCACCGTCATTTGAAGCGGTGAGGGGTGACTTAGCTTAGCCCGAATCCACCGAGTCTCCTGGTGTGGAGGGGGTTGGGGGTTTGATGGTCGCTGCTGGGGGGCGGGGGGCGGCTGCTGGCGGCAGTTTGGGCGTGGGAGGTCTGAGACGGCCTGGAGGTTGGTT
>Ga0209810_1004485_pt1 | contig 13408 bp, 13 predicted proteins | sample Coa_R1_7_FD_187159 | JGI IMG/M metagenome (GOLD analysis project Ga0209810, IMG submission 187159) | Surface soil microbial communities from Centralia Pennsylvania, which are recovering from an underground coalmine fire - Coalmine... | ecosystem: Environmental > Terrestrial > Soil > Unclassified...
GCTGCCGACCAGGCAGGGACGACCACGCCCGTCATCAGCGCGGACACGGTAGAATTCCGCTGCCGCGCCTTGCAAGCCACAGTGATCAACGCCCCGGTCTTCGGCGGAGCCTGGCAGCTCTCCATACCCGGGGCGAACCTGCAAGACCGCCTGCTTGACATCGTTATCATCGAGGACATTGACCTGGAAGATCTGGGGGCCAGCATCGCCAGTTTCTTCAACCAGCAGACGGCGCCCGCTGCCGGGCCCGCGAGCTGGCAGACCAGCTTTCCACAGTTCCGAGAAGCTGAACTGATCGCCCTGCCCGGCATTCACCACGTCCGCGCGCGCGGCGTGATTATCAAGACGAACGCCGATCCCCAGGATGTGACGCTCGATGGCGAGGTGCGGGGCCGGACGCCAATAGATACGCATATGGCCGAGCAGCGCCTTAAAGTTCTCGTGCCACCTGGCACACCATAGAGAGCGATAAAAGGAAAGAAGTTAAGAATAACAGGTTTTTCATCTCTGCCCTCAAGCTCAGATCCCCCGATTGGATACCGCCAGATAAGGAAATATGCCCTATTTTCTATACAAGCCGGCACAACTATAGTATAGTACCTCTCGGGGCAATACAGAGCAGCTTTCAACGCACCTGGCCGTCTGCCAGGCGCGTTTGCAAAAGCGTACACAAAGGGAAGCGCGAGATGATTAACGAGAGCAATACGACGCAACGTACCGCAATTACGACGCTGGGGCGCTATCGCCTGCTGCGGCACGTCGGCAAGGGGGGGATGGGTGACGTATGGCTGGCTGAAGATCCGCGTCTGCATCGCCAGGTTGCGATCAAGACATTGCCTTCCCACAGCCAGGGCGATCACGAATTCCTACTGCGCTTTGAGCGTGAGGCGCAGGCAGCAGCGGCGCTCAACCATCCTCACATCCTTTCGGTTCACGACTATGGCGAGCAGGCTTTGCCCAACGGACAGACCATCATCTTTATCGTGATGCCGTTTGTCTCAGGGGGTTCGCTGGCGGATCGCATCAGCGCGCTCGCCGCTCGCAACTCGGCCATGCCACAGCAAGAGGCCATTCTCTATCTTACACAGGCAGCAGAGGCGATTGACTACGCTCATGAGCAGGGCGTGATTCACCGCGACATCAAGCCAGCCAATATGTTGCTGCGCAGCGAAACCTGGCTCCTGCTCGCCGACTTCGGCATCGCACGTATCCTGACCAGCGATGAGCGACTCACTCAGGCGGGCGTGGGTTTCGGCACCCCGGAATATATGGCCCCGGAACAGGCGCAGGGCCGGGCGGAGTTCGCCAGCGATAACTACAGCCTGGCAGTCATCGCCTATTACTTTTTCACGGGTCGGCTGCCGTTCAAAGCCGATAACTCCTATGCTACAACGATTCAGCACCTTACCATGCCCCCGCCACCGCCCCGGCAGTTCAACCCGGCGCTCCCCCCGGCTACCGAGGCCGTCTTGCTCTACGGCCTGGCTAAAGATCCCCGGCAGCGCCCACCTTCCGCTCGCGCTTTCGTTACGGAACTCCAGCGCTCGCTCGGCAGCGCCACCTACGAGCCAACCTATGTGAAATCCGGGCCGCAACAGACAGCGGGCGCGCCTTTCACGCCGCGTCCCGACTCGTCATATCCACCATACGCCACGCCCGCGCCGGGCACCGGTTTCAACCCCCCCACCCCCACGTTCGTATCAGGAGGCCAGGCAACGGTAAGCGCGCCTTATACCGACACGGCGCCCACTATGACGCGCCGCCGCCTATTGATCGGAGGAGGCGCGGTCCTGGTGATAGCAGGCGGCGGGTTTGGCATCTGGGCCTTCGCCTCCCGTTCGCGCTCCGGGCAGGTCACACCCCCCGGAGGACAGCCTGCCTCCTCATCCTCCCCGTCTATGCAGGGCAACACCGGCAATGGAGCAAACGGTCCCCTGCTGCTGCAAGGACATAATAAACCCGTTGCCTCGCTGGCCTGGTCGCCCGCAGGTAACATACTCGCCTCGGCAGGCTCAAACGACGATGGACAGGTCTTCTTATGGGACATCCAGGCGCTCTCACAGCAGAGCGGGCAGACGCCCAGGCCAAAGGCGAAACAGCAATTCAATACTGGCATCGATATGCTGCTGGCCTGGTCGCCCAGAGGCGACATGCTGGCTATCGCCAACGCGGGAAACAACCAGAGCGGGCTTCAATACTCTAACTTCAATACAGATGTGTTTGTTTATTCAGGGGATCTCGCCGGATTCGCGCCCGGCTACAGCGACAAGTTTACTTTCCAGGATATTGTATCTATCTCAGCCATAGCCTGGGCACCCGGTCCCTACCTGGTTACTATCACCCAGCCAGCATTTAAGGTCAACAATCCCTACACAATACGAGCATGGGACCCGGCTCATCCCCAGCGGCAACTGACATCGCTCAACGTCACACACGAACTTAGCATCGGCGAAGCTTACACAACACCCAATCTGTTAGCCACCACGAACTCGACACCGCTCAATCTGGCAGTGGGCACCATCGACGGCGTTCTGGTCGAAGAGTTGAGTGCAGCCGGGCAGGCATTGCAGTGGAAACAGCGCTTTTTGCTCAAATTTCAGGATAAATATGCTTTCGAGGATATAGGAGCGCTTGGCTGGTCGCCGGATAGTCAGTTCATTGCCGCCATCGGTACCGATAACCCGACGAGCATTACCATCTGGAACTTACAGAATCAGACCTATGTGGACGCGCGGACACTGCCGGATTCAAGCACCTACCTCACCACTCTCGCATGGAATCCAGCTCCCAGCAGCACGCTCCTCGCAGCCGGAGCGAAGAACGGCACGGTCTACATCTGGGACAGCAGCGGCAATACGCTGCCACAAAAGACGCTCAATGCAACACAGGGGATCAATAGCTCGGTCAGAGCGCTGGCCTGGTCGACGGATGGGCAGTGGTTGGCGGCGGCTTATAACGATGATAATGCAAGTATTCTTGTCTGGAAAATGTGAGGCTTTCATATGCTAATAAATCAAATTACGGACTGGCAGGGACACATGCTTGGTCGCTACCGGCTGGTGCAGCGTATCGGCAAGGGTGGAATGGGAGAGGTCTGGCTGGCAGATGATACGCAGCTTCGTCGCCAGGTCGCGGTCAAACTGCTGCCCGCTGTACATGCAACAGACCGGGGCTACCTGCAAGCCTTCGCCTACGAAGCGCGGGCAGCCGCCGCGCTGGAACATCCTAACATTCTTCCGGTGCACGATTTCGGCGAGGAGCCTGCCGCCGACGGCGCGGTTGTGACATACCTGGTCATGCCATATATGACCGGCGGCTCATTGCGCAATCGCATCCACAGCGTGACCGGCCCACTGCCACTGGACGAGAGCCTGCATTATCTCAAACAGGCCGCAGACGCCATCGACTATGCACATAGCCATCAGGTGCTGCATCGCGATATCAAACCGGCCAACATGCTGCTGCAACAACGCTGGCTCTTCCTGGCCGACTTCGGCATCGCGAAACTACTCTCCAGCACGACGCAGCATAGTCAGACGCACTCCGGATCCGGCACCCCGGAATACATGGCGCCCGAACAGGCGGAGGGGCACGCCGAGCCGGCCAGCGACCGCTATAGCTTCGCGATGGTCGCTTACCAGTTGTTTACCGGCTCATTGCCATTCAGGGGCCACTCGGCGCAGGAAATCCTCCTCAAACAACAGCGCGATACGCCGCCGCCACCGCGACAACTGGCCCCTACCATGCCACAGGCCGTGGAAGATCTGCTTTTGCAGGGCCTTGCGAAACGCGCACAGGATCGACCCTCCTCATGCACATCTTTCGTAGAAGCGTTAGAGCGGGCCTGGCAAAAGTCTCCCCGGCCACAGGCAGCGCCGCAGGCCACCTTCTTCGCCCCTCCCATGCAAACAAGTGGCGACCCGGAAGCGACGGTGCTGGCTCCCTGGAGCAAACGGCTGCGCGCGCTGAGTCCGGATTTTCCGTTGCCCTTCTCGACGACACCCGTACCAGCTCCCCCCGCGGCTCAGGAGAGTGGCGCTGCCCCGGCGAGCGCTCCCATCACAGGGCAGCCAGCTCGCGCGGCTGCCCCGGATTCCGCACCCTTGAAAGCTCCCGCCGAGCCACACACCGGCTATGGTATGCTTCTCAACAACGTCCAGGTACGTTCTGGCACCACCGAGAAGACTCCGGCTGTCGCCGCGCCCCCACCCGGCAAAGCGCAGGCTCCTTACGCGCCGCCTGCGGGTAATGTTGTGGCCTCGCCAGCGTCTGCGCCTACCCAGATCTCTACCGCGCCTCAGCCGGCCTTTCCTCCGCTTGCTGGCAATATGCAGCAGCCCGTTACTCCCAGGCCGCTACAGGGACCTTACGGCTCCTTCCCTGCCAGTATGCAATCGCCTGCTACTGGCGCTTTCGGCAGCATGCCGACAAGCTATAGCGCGACGGACAACAACGGGCGTTTCACGGTCCCGCCGGTGCCCCAGGCGCCCACACAGCAGCGTGCGATCAGCCGGCGCACGCTGCTGATCGGTGGCGCTGCTGCCGCCGGGATCGCTGTTGTCGGAGGATTCGTAGTCCCTTCGTTTTTCGCGAGGCGCACCGTCGACCAGCCGCCGCCCCCGGGACCCCATAAGCTCATCCCCGGCATACCGCTGCTGGCGCTGACAGGGCATACCAACAAGGTATGGACAGCGGTATGGCATCCCTCCGGGCGCTACCTGGCGACGGGAGGCGAAGATAATCGCCTTATGCTCTGGGATATCGGCAGCTATTTGCAAAAGGGCGGGCACAAATTCCAGACCGTCGCGACGCCGCTCCATAGCTGGAAGTTCTCCGACAATATTTACAATAATAAGGTGAGCTGGTCGCCAGATGGCCGCTTCCTGGCTGTGAGCGTATTCAACACCAACCAGTTTTATATGGTCGAGCCATTCGCCAAAGGCAGCCCGATGTCGAAATACCTGGATGTCAACCAGGTAAATAACATTCTCGCACCCAGCTACGAATATGTAGCCTGGGCATCCCATAGCAACATCTTCGCGACTTCGGTCTTTGAGACCGAAGATGTCGTACTCTGGCAACTCGGCAAACCTTACAATCCTGTAGGAACTCTGCATGGTCCCAAAGCGTCGCAGCCAGGAGTTGAGGTAGAAATTGTTGCCTGGTCGGCGGATGGAGCCTACCTGGCCGGCGAGCGCAACGATGGTAACGTCGTCATCTGGCAGATAAAGACGGGCAAGGTCAAAAATGTGATCTCGTTACCATCGCGCACGAACGCGAAGTCGGTATTCGTGCTTCGCGACGCGCTTGCCTGGTCGCCAACGAATGCCAGCCTGTTCGCTACCTCCGATCTGGATGCCGTGCTGGTCTACGATGGGATCAAAAACAAATTGCTGCTCTCGCTGGGAACCGACGATCCAGAGGCGCTTACCGTGCCAAAGATCAAGACCGATCTGACGCTGGTTCCCAACCTTACCGGTCTGTCCTGGTCGCCCAACGGGCGCTATATCGCTGCCGGCTATGGACGCAGCCACAAGCTCTATGTGTGGGATACGAAGAATGTATCTCCTCGCACAAAGAACGGCCTGCACCTGCAAACCATGATCTTTGGTGATAAGCAGGGACATAGCAATACTATCATCGATGTAGCATGGTCGCCCAGTGGGCGCTATATCGCCAGCACTTCATACGATAAAACGGTGATTATCTGGCAGGTCGATGGCGCATAATATCCCTACACAGAAGGAGGGCTATGACCGCACCCACTCCCGCCCTCCTTCCTCATGTGGATGATGCACCGCCTCTGACCGCACCCACCCCCGCCCGCTATCTTCCATCATCCACTGAGAGCGACGAAGTCGCGATGCGTTATAATAAAATAAATGGTTATCTCATCTCTATAGTGCAGGAAAGAGATCGACTATGCGCATCGTTTCTCTGCTGGCGAGCGCGACGGAGATGATCGCAGCGCTCGGCTGCCTCGATCAACTCGTCGGACGCTCCCACGAGTGCGACTATCCACCAGAAGTGCTGCGACTGCCTGTGGTCAGCAAGGTACAGATCAGCGTTGACACCAGCAGCAGCCAGATCGACGCACAGATCAAGCGGCTCGCGCAAACAAAGGAGGCAGCACACAATAATGCTCTGAAAGCGTTGAGCATTTACGCTATCGATACCGAACTCCTCCAGCAGCTTCGCCCGGATATAATCTTTACACAAACACAGTGTGAGGTATGCGCCGTCAGCGAGCGCGATGTGGTGCAAGCGCTACACCAGGTGACGGGCCTCCAACCGCGTATCATCTCGCTTGCTCCCTATCGCCTGAGCGATGTATGGGAGGACGTATTGCGCGTGGGCAAGGCGCTGGAGAGGCAGGGGCAGGCCGAAGATCTGATACGTGGCTATCAGCAGCGCCTCGAACGCCTGCGTGACATCACTGCCTCGCTGAGCGCGGAGCAGGGCAGGCCGCGCGTCGCGGTGCTGGAATGGCTCGATCCGCTTATGGGCGCCGGTAACTGGACTCCCGAACTGGTAGCGTATGCCGGAGGCGAGCATGTGCTGGGCAAGGCGGGCGAGCATGCCCCATGGCTGACGTGGGCGGACTTGCAGGCCGCTAATCCCGATGTGTTGATACTCTCTCCCTGCGGCTTCTCGCTTGAACGTATTATGGTCGATCTACCGCTGTTGCAGCAACATGCGGCCTGGCAAACGTTGCGCGCGGTACAAAGTCGACGCGTCTACGCCATCGACGGCAACCACTACCTTAACCGTTCAGGCCCGCGCCTGGTAGAATCAGCCGCGTTGCTGGCGCATGCACTATGGGGTGAACGGGCAGGCGTGGTAGTTGATGAGCGTTGGTGGAAACGTATCGAGGCATGAAAATCAGCGGGACGGGGAGGATGAGGCGTAGAGGAGGATGGAGGGAACAGGCCACAAGATGGTGCAGAAAAGATTTTGAGGCGGCAATGATTTTGAGGCGGCAATGATTTTGAGGCGGCAAAGGTTTTGAGGCGGCAATGATTTTGAGGCGGCAATGATTTTGGGGGGGTCAAAGATTTTGAGGCGGCAATGATTTTGAGGCGGCAATGATTTTGGGGTGGCAAAGGTTTTGAGGTGGCAAAGGTTTTGGGGTGGCAAAGGTTTTGGGGCGGCAAAGGTTTTGAGGCGGCAAAGGTTTTGGGGGGGGTCAAAGATGGGGGCAAGCCCCATCTCTACATCTATAACCTGTAGAGATGGGGCTTGCCCCCATCTTTGGCTTGCCCCCCATCTTTGTATCCGCGCCCCATCTTTGTATCCGCGCCCCATCTTGGGCTTGCCCCCATCTTTGTATCCGCGCCCCATCACGGATACATGGCTCCGCGAATTATCTATTTTCCTTTGGTGCGTGCGCCCAGAAGAGCAGCCCTATAGCGACAAAGAAGAGCAGGATCATGATGGTCATGACCGGGGCTACCACGCCTATGATCGACCACTGGAAAGCTGCCGACGCGAACAGAAACAGCAGCCAGATAATCCCGAGGGTGGGAAGTGTATACATCCAGTTGAAACGTGCGCGGGGATTGCCCTCATGCCGCTGGCGCACTACATATTCTAAATCTGAATCGATTGGCTCCATAAAATACCTTTCCCGATGACCAGGCGTAGTTTCTTTCTGGCTACGCTCTCGATTTTCAGTCCTAATTATAGTCCTTCCTTTTTGCGAACGCAACCGTTTTTCATTGTGTGCTCGCGCCTGCGGCGCTCGCTTTCATAGAGTGTCAGGCAAAAGGCGCTTCGCGCCTTTTGCCTGACACTCTATGTATGTCTTGTAACCAGCGGCCCAACATGGGAGGGAGGATCAGCGAGCACCGCGCCTCCGTTCCGCCAGCGCTCCACGCCTGCACCTCACATGAGAGAGGAGATCAGCGGGCACCGCGCCTCCGTTCCGCCAGCGCTCCACGCCTGCACCTCACATGGGAGAGGAGATCAGCGGGCACCGCGCCTCCGTTCCGCCAGCGCTCCACGCCTGCACCTCACATCGGAGAGAGGGTCAGCGGGCACTGCGCCTCCGTTCCGCCAGCGCTCCACGCCTGCACCTCACATCGGAGAGAGGATCAGCGGGCACTGCGCCTCCGTTCCGCCAGCGCTCCACGCCCGCACCTCACATCGGAGAGAGGGTCAGCGGGCACTGCGCCGCAGGCGCAGTGCCCGCTGACCCTCTCTCCCCGCGAACCGCGCAGCGGTGAGCTGTCATAAAATTTGATAGCATCAAATGTGTTGACAACATCGAAATAATAACATAGAATACATGTAGGAAAGGACGATGGCATATGTCACAGGCACTTAACGATTCTCTTCACGAGGTGATGGACCTCTTCTTCATCTTCGGCTATGAACTGCAAAAGACCGCGGCCAGGCAGTGGTGGGATCTGGACCTCACGATGGCCCAGTTCAAAGTGCTGCTCACCATTGTATTTGAGGGCCAGGTCGCTATCGGCACCATCGCTGAAACCCTGGGCATCGGCCCGCCGACGGCCAGTCATCTGGTAGATCGGCTGGTGCAGGCCGGGCTGGTTGAGCGCGTAGAATATTCCGTGGATCGGCGCTACACCCTGGCCCGTCTCACCCCGCAGGGAGAACTAATGATGCGGCGCCTGCGCCAGGGACGCATGGACCAGCTACAGAGCTATCTTACCCACCTCGACTCCCAGGATCTGGCCGCACTGCATCAAGGTCTCAAGGCCCTCGTTCGCATTTTGCCATCGGTTCTTTCTCAGGAGAAAGAGATAGGACGCCTTTAGGACGGGTACACGCTGAGCAGGAGGATCAAGCAGAAAGGATCTTCTTCTTTCCCGTCCCTTTCCATACTATCTCAGGGCGCGCAGGAGGTACGAACATGCGTCGGAGAATCCTTATTCCGCTCGTCATCGGCCTGGCAGTCCTGCTTGCCGTTGGCGTCGGAGGTTATCTGCTCTACACAAACTACTATTTCTACTCGACTGACGATGCCGTTGTGACAGGCAACATCGTAAACATTGCTCCCACCATCCCTGGCACACTCGCCAGCCTCAACGTACAGGTCGGCAGCTTCGTAAGCGCCGGCCAGAATATCGGCACCGTCGAGGGGAATCCTCCCAGCTTCACAACGCAGGCACTGATCGCGCCTATTAACGGCGTTATCGTGCAGGTGCCCGGCGTAGTCGGCCAGAGCGTAACCGCCCAGCAGACCGTTGTGCAGGAGACCGATCTGAATGGCGTAAAGATCACGGCCTATGTGGATGAAAGCGCATTGAGCAACATCCATGTGGGACAGCCCGTAGACATCCATGTGGATGCCTATGGCAGCCAGAACTTTACCGGTCACGTCTCCCAGATTGTCGATGTTTCCGCCAGCCAGTTCTCCCTGCTGCCAACCGAGGACTACAGCAGCGGCAACTTTACCAAAGTCAGCCAGCGCTTCCCCGTCTATATTGTGCTTGATAATGGAGGTCAGGGCATGCTCTTACCTGGCATGAGCGCCGAGGTCACAATCCATTTACATTGATAGGAAGTTTAAGGAGCCTCTTTATGCAAGCTGCTGTACCCGCCGCAAGGAGCGGCGAACGGTCCTCATACAAATGGATTGTGGCTTTTGTGGTTATTTTCGGCATGTTCGCCTCCATCATGGACGCAACCATCGTCAACGTTGCCATTCCTCACCTGCAAAGCGCCTTTGGCGGTAGTCTGACCACTGTACAGTGGGTTCTCACCGGCTATAGCCTGGCGCAAGCCGTTGCCACACCGCTCACTGCCTATCTCGCCGCCCGCCTGGGGACAAAGCGCCTCTACCTGATCGCGCTCGCCATCTTTACGCTCTTTTCCGCGCTCTGCGGTCTGGCCTGGAGCCTGCCAGCGCTCATCTTCTCTCGCATCCTGCAAGGGGCTGGAGGCGCATTTCTCGGCCCGATCTCCATTACGCTGCTGTACAGCGTGTTTCCTCCTGAAGAGCGGGGCCGGGCGCAGGGCTTGCTCGGCATCCCCATCCTGTTCGCGCCAGCGCTTGGCCCTACGCTGGGCGGCTACCTGATTACCTTCGTTGACTGGCGGTTGATCTTCTATATCAATGTGCCCGTTGGCATTACCGGCATTATTCTGGGATCTCTATTCCTGCGGGAAATCCACCAGGAGCCTTTCGCGCACTTTGATTGGCCGGGATTCATCCTCGCTGCGCTCGGGCTGGCTTCGATCCTCTACGCCTTCACCCGAGTCAGTACAGACGGATGGGGATCGACTACCGTGCTGGTATTGATTGGCGTTGGCTTGATTGCCCTGACCCTCTTCGCGCTCGTCGAGCTTGAGACGATTGACCGGGGAAGACAGCCTCTGCTCGACCTGCGCGTCCTTGCCGACCGCGCGTTCAGTCAGAGCCAGCTTGCCACTTCGGTTGTCTTCTTTATCCTCATGGGTGGAATGTTCCTGGTGCCGCTCTACTTACAAAATCTGCGCGGACTCAGCGCCTTCCAGACGGGCCTGTTGCTATTTCCCCAGGCGCTTGCTTCGGTGGTCTTCGCTCTGGCCGGGGGCGTGCTCGTGGATAAGTTCGGTACGAAGGCGGTTGTTCTGCCGGGACTGCTGCTGCTGATATTTCCGGTATGGGAGCTTTCACACGTGACCACGAACACTCCCTACGGCTGGTTCCAGATCCTGCTCATCATGCGCGGCCTCGAACTGGGACTGGTAGCTCAGCCACTCGCGCGCGCCGCTCTGCTCAGAATCCCACGGCAGCAGCTCACTCAGGCGTCCTCGCTCATGACGGTGATGCGCTTCGTGACCAGCTCCCTGGCTACGGCGCTGTTAAGCACCTACCTGCAAACCCGGCAGAGTACGCATTATACGAACCTGGCCTTGCAAGTCGTTCCGGGGACACCTATGGGGCAGCTTATCACAGGCATTCAGGCGTTCTTGCAGACGCGCGGCATGGACCCGATCTCGGCTCATAACGCCGCTATCCTTGAAATCATTCAGGTCGTCCAGCGGCAAGCCTATGGCCTGGCGTTACAGGATGGTTTCAGGCTTGGACTCTGGATCATCATTCCCGCCTTCTTCGCAGTACTGCTGCTCCCAAAGGAACTGCGACGGAAAAAGCTGGCTGGAGAACCGAAGGCCCAGAAAGCCTCCGAAGAGGCTCCTATGCCCGTGATGGAGTTTTAAGAGAATAGCTGCTTCTCAGCCTCTTCGCCCGCTCTGGCCGGAGGTTCGCGCGGCTCCGCCGCGCGAAGAACCTATCTGATGCTATGACAACATGCGCGAAGCGCATGTTGTCATAGCATCAGATAGGTAGAGCGAGAGTTTATGGCACTCGCCCGGGACCAAACAAAAAAGGCCGCGCAAACGGCCCGGATCAGGCGACAGAAGTTGTTCGAGGGGAAGGAGTCGGCACAGGAGAAGGAAATAGTTTCTGCATAATTGTGGAGGATACAGTAGGAAGGGAGTGGAATTTGTCGAGGTAGCGACGGAGTTCAAGCGCATTCACTTCATACATACACCCGTCTATCGATGCGGCTATATGCCCGTCGGCAATTGCACTACACACGTCTGCTAAAGTCGGGATACGGTCAGACACGGGACACCTCCCTACAAAATATTGTGGTGCTTATCGCACCGGCGCAACTACGGTCAGAGCAGAACTGTAGCGTACACCGTCTACACGCACTTCAAGGTTTCGCCGTTTCACTATGCTCTACCTACGAAAACACAGGACACCCCTTCTTTTATTTCACATCTCTGGCCTATCCAGGCAAGTCTCCCTTGAAACCAGGAAAAGTATGAAGCGGGAGCATTCCATACCCCGTCAAGGGATTGCGCCCCCGCCCCACTTCTATTCTCCCCCTTCATCATGGCTATCAGGGCCAACAATGATCGCGCCATCGTCGAGCAGCCCTGGCATGGGATCGATGTACATACTGCGGCGCAGCAAATCAACCTGTTTAACAACGTCTTTAATGGCCGGGATCAACACCTCACGGCCAGAGGCCGGTCTGACTACGTAGACATCATTGCCACCGGTAACAAGAATATCCGTGATAGTGCCCACTTCGCCACCATCCAGCGTCGAGACGTGCAGACCGATAATATCGTGCTGATAATAGGAGTCAGGCGGTAGTCCCGCGAGCTGCTCCAGCGGTATGCACAATTCATGATCGCGCAGCGCCTCCGCCGCGTTAGCATCATCGATGCCGTCCAGTTTGAGCACCAGCATACCGCCCTTATAGGGGCGCACCCTTTCGATGGCATAACGAGCATACCCGGGGCGCAGATAGACGGCCTCCAGTTGCGCGAAGCGGCCGGGCACATCGCTCAACGAAAGCACTTTTAACTCGCCATGAATACCAAAAAAGGCCACTATCTTACCAATAGTAGCCCATTCTGTCGTATTGTGCTCTGGCATAAGCCTTGCTCTCTACAGCCTCCCGGCGGGTAATGTGGTGAAATTCTCGTGAGACACCGATTCGTCAGACGATCTCCAACGAGGTATGCCGCCCTTCGCGAGCGCCCCCCGCGCGCAAGAGCGTGCGCATCGCCTTCGCGACGCGTCCCTGCCGGCCGATAACCTTCCCGAAATCTTCCGGCGCGACATGCAATTCCAGGACCAGCGCGTTGCGATCATTGCGGACTTCACGTACCTGCACTGCCGCAGGATTGTCTACCAATGACTGAGCAACATACTCAATCAATTTGCGCATATCTCAACCTTACTGCGAATACTACTCGGTTGGCGCAGCAGTTTCGGCAGAAGCGGAAGCGGCGGCCTTCACCTGCACAAAACGGTCCATAATCCCCACGCGCTTGAGCAGAAGCGTTACGGACTCGGTAGGCTGCGCTCCATTTTTCAGCCAGCGCAGAGCCTTCTCTTCATTAATATTGATGGCCGAAGGCTCTACCATCGGATTGTACCAACCAATATTCTCGATAATGCGGCCATCGCGCGGAGAACGCGCATCGGCCACCACGACACGATAGCTCGGGGCCTTTTTCTTCCCCATACGTTTCAAGCGAATTTTGACAGCCATGCTCTTTTAATTCTCACCTCTTCCCCACTCAAGGGGTCTGTATTTACAACAGCGCCGCGTTCGAGAGCAGCGCCTGGATATTATCAGAACATCACTACTGCACATTACAGCGCCCCTGAACTTCGGCCAGACTAGCATAGCACGGTGTCCATTTGTTGTCAATATCGTTCGAAAGTGCCCATTTATCTTTACGAATGCTCACCGGGGAACTCTTTTCCTGCACGGTATCTCAAGCTATGGGATTTGAGACGGGCCGAGCGCCAGAGAGACACGCGGCTTCCTCTGAATGAAGCGCGTAAAAATGGCTATGGCAGCTTTTCCAGATATGCGGGCAAGGCCGCAATCGAAGGGAGAATGGCATCGGGATGGACACGTTCTAG
>Ga0209810_1004487_pt1 | contig 13405 bp, 8 predicted proteins | sample Coa_R1_7_FD_187159 | JGI IMG/M metagenome (GOLD analysis project Ga0209810, IMG submission 187159) | Surface soil microbial communities from Centralia Pennsylvania, which are recovering from an underground coalmine fire - Coalmine... | ecosystem: Environmental > Terrestrial > Soil > Unclassified ...
CCGCGATTTCCGGCCGGCTTCCCTGCCCGCGAAGTATTACGACGCGTTTGGAATTACTGGCCGAATGTGACGTCGCTCTCGCTTCCGAACTTGTGGTAGTTACGGAAATCGATGGCGTTCTTGTCGCACTGCGGCGTGCCGCGATGGCATGCGAGCACTTCGGCATGCACCGGCACGAGGAACTTTTTCGCGCCCAGGGAGACGTATTGGTAGTCGAGCGCCATCTCCGAAGTGTCCAGCGGGAACTCCCTGGGAATATCGACGGCCTGCATCTCCAGGCGAATCACGCGATGGCTCGCTTTGTCGATCCACACCGAGCCCTTGTAGGCTGGCCGGATCTGCTGGCCGCCCTCGTGGATGGTCCAGTTGGACCGGGGCCGCTCCACTTCGAGATCGAACATTTTCGCGCTGAAACCGTTGATCTGGCTGTCGTGCGCGAAGGTGAAGCGCGCCGCTGTCCCGGGATGAAACAGCCCCACGAGCACGGTGCCGAACTCGCCGTAGGACCATGAGCCGCTCTTCTCCGGGTCGGCCTTTTTGCCGTTGACGGTGGTGTCCTTGTAACTCTCTTTTCCGCCCTCGTACACAACTTTCGTCGTAACCACGTCGATCGGCTTCCAATCCACGCCATGAAATGCCTCGCTGTAATAGCGCGTGACCATTTCCGTGCAGACGAAGTTGGGCAATCCTTCAGTGAACTCCTCGGCCGTATCGCGAGCCTTCTCCAGAAACGCATCCTCGCTATTCTCGACAGAGCCGGGCTGTTGGACGGGCTCCCGAGGCGATTCGGCTTCCGGCTGCGCAACGGGTGTCGTTTTGGCTGACGCGACCTCGACCGGAGCGGCTTTCGGCGCTGTGGCCGTTTCGCGCGGCTTACCTCGGCGCAGCACCGGGCGCTCGCCATCGTCGGCCTCGGCCGCGACGTTCGAGGGCGCGTTTTCTACCACAGTGGAAGGAGGCTCCGGAGCCGTATCGTCAGCGGCGGCAGCGGGCGCTGCGCCGGCCGATTGCTCCGCACCGCCACGATGAAGCTTCGGCGGACCATTGTCGTCGGCGGCGCGCGCGGGGTCTTTGGGCGCCTGCGATACGACGGTCGACGGCGGCTTGGCGGTGATCTGTACATTCACGGCGGTGAAGTTGCCGCGGTCGTCTTCGCGCAACTCCAGCATGACCGTCTGGCCCACTGCGAGCGCATCGAGCTTCACCTGCTCGAGACCGTCGAGCACCTTCGTCGTCTTCATCAGCGCGCTCGTGATCTCGCGGTGATCCGTGGACTCGACCGTGAGCTGATCGGCGTTGATCTCGATGATCCTGCCGGTGACCTGTTTCAGGTCCTCATTATTCTTTTCCTTCTTGTGCCGGCCGGGCAGGGGAATGCCCCCCGTGGGGCCCTGGGTGCATGCTCCCGGCGGGCAGTAGGGCGGACCGGACTGGCCAGGGATACCGATCTGCGCGAGGGCGAGGCCGGCGGAGAACAGGGCTGCCAGCAACGGACGGGTCATCGCAGCTACAGACGGCATCGACTACTGCTTCGGTTTCGATTTGTCTTCGGTCTTGTCGGGCAGCGGCGGCGGGGGCTCATCACCGAAGGTGACGGTGGCCTCAGCGCCGTACCGATGATACAGGCGGAACTCGGTTTCGTTGCGCGACATATAGCGGTCCAGGTCGCTGGTCAGTACGGCTTTCTGGGGCAGAAGGTACTCGTTGTCGCCGATCTTCTGGTAATCGTAATCCATCACCGTGTGCGCCGACTTCACCGGGAAGCCCGGCGGCAGCTGGGGATCGAGCGTCAGGCGGACTACCATTCCCGTCGCCTTATCCACATAGATCAGGCCTTTATAGGCCGGCAGGATCGGCTCCATGTGCTCGAACTGCACGCTGTATTTCGAGTGCTCCTGATCGATGGCGTAGGAAAAGACGTAAACGAGCCGGCCGTTCAAACGGCCCCAATGGTCCCATTCGAAATGGGCCTGCGAGGAGGGAGCAAAGATCTCGCGCAGGTCCGTACCGAATTCACCGGCGGACATCGTTCCGCCGAGGCTGAACAACGGGACGCTCGTTGCATCGGGGCGGTCGCTCACGCCGATAACCTGGTAATCCTCTTTCTGATCGAAGTAGGTGAGCTTCGCGGTAATCGTGTCCAGGTGGCGCCAGTCCTTCGAACTGGTCGGATCGTAGTAGCGGCGGATGACTCGCAGGCAGATAAAATTCGGCAGCTGCTTCGTGTAATTGAGGGCGTAGTCGCGAACGGCATCGATGAGGCGGGCCTGTTCCATCGAATCCGGCGGCGGACGCGGCGGCAACTGCTGGGCGGGAGTCGCTTCCGTCGGAGGAGGCGGGGGGGCCAGCCGGGCCGATGGCGTAATCAGCGTGCGCAACGCCTCCACCGTCTTCGGACCGGCGCCGAGCGACTGCAGATTCTCGATGGTTTCCGAGTCAAGCCGATCGGTCAGCGTGATAGTGCGCACATACTGCGCGACTTCCTTGTCGGGGATCTTCTGCTCAACCGAGGACTTGATGAAATCGGAGAGCTGAGCCACGGAAATCCGCATACCGGCCGCGAGCGCGACGGCGCAGAGTACAAGCCCGCTCAGGGCCGGAAAGAAACGACGCATTCCTTAATTCTCAGTTTAATGGACGTCCCGAACCTCGGCGACGGCGTTTTCCCCGTGTTGTTCCTTGTCCAGGGAAAGAGTGATGGTGCCGATCACCAGCTGCATGCGGATGCGAATCTGCACCGGCAAATGGCGGGCATCATCGGTAAGCCAGATCAACATGCGCGCGTTCTTCGAGTACAGAACGCCGTTGAAGATGTTGGCCTCGCAGCGGATGGTGTTGAACCTGCCGAGTTTGGTGACAATCGGCTCACGCTGCTGCGCGTCGACTTTGATATTGACGAACTTCTTGCCGTCGCTCACCGGGATCTGCACCGACTGACCAGGCTCGAGGCGCAGCGTGCGCAGGCGGATGAGAGCGCCGATGATGTCGCTGGCGCAGTTCGGTATGTCCGTCTCGGCCGTCTTTATGGTGGCGTTCTTCAACAGATCGCGCTCGTTGTACCGCGCTTTATCGCGCCGGTAATCGTATTGGACCGTGGTGAGCTTGTGGCGCTTTCCTTCGATCGCGTCCAGGCGCGTGTCGTCGGCGCAGAAACGGGGCCCGTTGAGGTTGGCGGTGTAATTGTCGTCTACGGTAAAGAGCTTGGAAACGAGACCCGCCGACTGCACATGTACGGCCGTTTTCCACTGCTGGTTCGCCTCGGGGCGGAGCGTGACGCGCGCCGCGCCCGCGTACCACATGCGCCACTCCACGCTGTAATCGAGCGTCTCTGCGACAGGAAACTGGGGCAGCGAGGCCGCGGCGACGGTATTTGCGGTCAGGCGCTGGGCGCCGCCTGGCGGGGCGAGAAAAAGGCCAAGGAACGCTAAGGCGCCCGCGAGCCTGGCAAAACTCATGAACTTCGAGTGTCGCAAATGTCGCAGCGGAATCGCAATGTTAAAGAGACGGCGCGCAGGTTCCCGACGTTGCCTTGTTATGTTCAGCCGCCTTTCAGTCGCGGGCCTCTGATCTCGTTACTCTGTATAGCGATTGCCGACTACGGCTTCGCCCGTTGCCACATCCAGCATCCATGGCGCCGGCGCCGGAACCCACAGCCGTCCGTTCCCGATCTCGACCGGCATCCACAGATAGCGGGAATCCCACTGCGATTGCGGCTTCCAGATATCGGCCATGAAGATGACCGTGGTTGTCCTGGAGCCGGCCACCTTCAACAGCATGGTGGATTGCGAGCCGTAGGTGTTCGAGCGCGGTGGCGCGATGTCGCGGAACGCGGACCACGGGCCGGCAAGGCTGGCCGCTGTGGCGTATTTGTTTGGATTGGGTTTCCAGCCGGTGAGCGCCGACCCGACCACGTAATAGAGCCCGCCGTAGTGCACCAGCGCGCCGCCTTCCAGCGGCGCGGCGATCAGCGCGACATCCTTTTCAACACTGAGGTAGTCATCGGAGAGTTTCGCGATGTGGAATCCGTGGGCGGGCCGGTCCTCGAAAATGAGATACGCGGCCCCGTCGTCATCGGTGAACTGACCGATGTCGCGGCTCTCGCGCCCCAGCGGGCGGAAGCTGCGCTGGTATACATAATCGCCGTCGACGGTATCGGAAACCGCGATGCCGACGCGCGCCACCCTGTATTGCGCGTCGTCGATATGCATGTACATCACGTACTTGTTCGTCCGCGCGTTGTAGAAGACCTTCGGCCGCTCGAGGACAAATCCGGGGCCGAGATTCTCGGGATCAGCCTGGCGCAGCACCTGATTGCGGAAGGTCCAGTGCGCCAGGTCTGTCGAGGAGTAGCAGCTCACGTACCGCTTGCCGGGGTCCAGCTCCTGGCCGCGGTCCTCGCCAAACCAGTACCACGTATCTCCGAGCCGGATGATTCCACCGCCATGCGCCTGGATATGCCGGCCCCGATCATCGGGCCAGACATCGCCTGGTTTTATGGTCTGCGGCGTGGACGCTGCAAAAACCGCTGCGATAAGGACAGCGCCGGTCAGAACTGGGCGGTTCATTCGGTGACGACTAACTCCGTGTGAAGGGCGGCGGTGGAGTCCTCGCCGGCCCAGATGTCGAACTTCGCAGGCTCGACGGCCCACACTTTGGTCTGTGGACTCCAGAAGCTCAGCTCTTCCCTGCCCAGCGGGAATCGCAGCGTTTGCGTTTCGCCCGGCTTCAAAGTGACGCGCCGGAAACCTTCCAGCTGGCGCACCGGGCGCGATGCGGAACCGGACTGCTGGTGAATGTAGATCTGGGCCACGGCATCGCCGGCGACCTTGCCCGTGTTGCTTACATCGACCGACACTTCCGTGCTTTCGCCCGCTTTCATCGTGTCGCGGCTCAGATGCAGATTGTCGAAACGGAAGGTGGTGTAGCTCAGGCCGTAGCCGAACGGGTACAACGGCTTGCTGGACAGGTCCCAGTAGCGCGAAGTGAAGCGAGGGCTGCTTTCCGGATCGTGCGTCAGGTTGTGGTTGTAATAGAGCGGTTCCTGGCCGGCGGCGCGGGGCCAGCTGACCGGCAGCTTGCCTCCGGGATTCACGTCTCCGAAGAGCACGTCGGCGACGGCGTTACCGCCCTCCGTTCCGGGATACCAGCTCTCGAGAATCGCGGGAACGTGCGCAGCCGCCCAACGGATGTCCAGCGGGCGGCCATTCTCGAGCACCAGCACGACGGGCTTGCCGGCGGACACAGCCGCTTCGAGCATCTGCTCCTGAATGCCGGGCAGATCGAGCGACGCGCGGGAAGCGCCTTCACTGCTCATGCTGGCCAGTTCGCCCACCACTGTGATGACGACGTCCGCATTCGCGGCCGCGGCTTTGGTCTTTGCCAGCCAATCGGCAGTCTGGTCCGCCGTCGGCGGAGGCTCAGGCGTGGCGCCGGTCAGTGCGTCGAACATGGAGGGGAACTCGCGCGCCGGCGCCGGACCCGCGACGTATGTAATCTGTGCATTCGGGCCGAGCCTGGCTTTGATGCCCGCCAGCACGGTGACGGGATGGCTCTTGCCGCCTCCTCCGAAAAGGCCTTCGACGGTCCAGCCGCCCTCGATATCTCTTGTCGAATCGGCGAGCGGGCCGATGACGGCGACCTTCTTCAGATCGTTCCGCAGCGGCAGGGTCTGGTGCTCGTTCCGTAGCAGCACCATGGACTGAGCCGCGATGGCGCGCTCGAGCGTGAGCGCTTCAGGACGGTTGAGCACGCCTTCGACCTTCGACTCGTCAACATAAGGGCGTTCGAAGAGGCCGAGCCGATATTTCATCTCGAGAATCGGAAGAACCGCCGCGTCGATCTGCGCTGCGCTCACCTTACCCGCCGAGACCACCTTCGGAAGCCAGCGCGGGTAGGTGCGGCTGGCCATATCCATATTGAGGCCGGCCACGATTGCCTTGTAAGCCGCGTCTTCGGGATCGCGTGCGTAACCATGCGTCTCGAGGTTGCCCACGGCGAGGGCGTCGGAAACAACGAAGCCCCGGAATCCCCATTCGCGCCGCAGGACGTCGGTGAGCAGCCAGCGATTACCGCTGGCGGGGACATCGTTGAGATCCATATACGCGCTCATGAAACTGCCGGCGCCCGCGTCAGCCGCGGCATGGAACGGGACGAGGTAAACGTTGCGCAGGAGCTCTTCGGGTATATAGGAGGAATCGTAGTCGCGGCCGCCCTCGGCGGCGCCGTATCCGGCGAAATGCTTCACGCAGGCGAGCACGCTGTCAGGACCGATGCCGTCGCCCTGAAAGCCTCGAACCTGCGCGCGCGCCATGGCGGCGCCAAGATATGGATCCTCGCCCGCGCCTTCGACGATACGGCCCCAGCGCGCATCGCGAGCGATGTCGACCATGGGCGTGAAGGTCCACTGGATTCCGGCCGCGCGCGCGTCCTGCGCGGCCATCCGCTGAGCTTGTTCTTCGAGGGTAGGATTCCAGGATGAGGCCATGGCGAGCGGCACGGGGAACACAGTGCGATAGCCGTGGATCACATCGAAGCCGAACAGGATGGGAATGTGCAGGCGCGATTTCTCGACGGCGAGGTGCTGGAGGCGATTGATCTCCTGCACGTTGGTGAGCCACAGCACCGACCCGGCGTGGCCGCCGACAATCGCATCATCCGGCTTCTCGTTCACGAGGCCGGGCATCAGGATGCCGGAGATCTGGGTTAGCTGGCCGATCTTCTCTTCGAGGGTCATCTGTTTTAACAGAGCCTCGGCCTGACTGCGGGCCTGGGAATCGGTGAGATGCGCCGCGTGCAACGCAATGGCCCCGGAAAACAGCAGGAGAATGACTGCCTGCGGGACGGCTCTGCGGGAGAACATGGGGAATGCCTCCAACCGAATTTGCCCGCATCATATCACCGGCCGATGCAACGAACACGGCTTCAGCCGCTTGAGGAGCAACGAAGTCGTGATGCTTATCCGCCGCCAGGGTTATTCGTACCGCAACGCGACCGCGGGCCGAATCCGCAATGCCCGGATTGACGGAATGAGGGAAGCGAACACCGCAACCGCGCCGAGCAGGGCGGCCACGCCGAGAAAGACGCCCGGATCGGCGGGCCTGACATCGTAAAGCATGGCGGTCATCAGGCGCGTCAGCGCGAATGCCGCCGCGGCGCCGATCAGCAGGCCGATGCCCGCCAGCCGGAGCCCGTTGCCCACAACCATGCCCACGATATCGCGCTGCCCGGCGCCGAGCGCGGTGCGGATGCCGAATTCCCGCGTGCGCTGCGTGACCGTATAGGCCAGAACGCCGTAAATTCCCACCGCGGACAGCAGCAGCGCCAGCGCGCCGAAAACCATGCACAGCACCATGGCCGCGCGTTGATTCAGCAGCGACGCCGAGATGCGCTGCGGCATGCTCTTCACTTCGAAGATGGGCAGCTCGGGGTCTGTCTCCTGCACGGCGCGGCGGATGGCCGAGGTCAGCTGCGGGTCGTCGCCATCCGTCCTGACCACCACCTGGATACCGCCGGGCACATCCTGCTGGTAATCGAAATAAACCTGGCCCACGGCCTTGCTGCTGCCCAGATCCAGCGTTTTCACGCTGCCAACCACGCCTACAATCGTGAACGGCTTGTCATTGTTGTCCAGGCCCTTTTTGATTTGATGGCCGATGGCGTCCCCATGAGGCCAGTATCGGCGCGCCAGATAATCATCAATCAACACCACGCGCTGCGACTGCGCCGTGTCCGCGGCGGTAAAGTTGCGGCCCTGCAGCAGCGGAATGCCCATGGCGTTCAGGTAGCCTTTGTCAATCCGGTTCCAGGCGGGAACGGGCGGGTTCTCGCCCGGCGCCATGGTGTAACCGACAATCGAGATCACGCTCGCGTTGCCGTGATTGCTGAACGGCAGGAACGTGCCCTCGCCCGCGGCACGCACGCCGGGCAGCGCCCGCAGCCGCTCCATGACGCTGGTGATGAACGCCGACTTGTGCGCGTCATCCTTGTACCGCGTTTCCGGGAGCGCGATCTCGGCGGTCATCACGTTCTCCGGACGGAAGCCGGGGTTGACCTTCAGCAGGCGGGCGAAACTGAGCGTCAGCAGGCCGGCGCCGATCAGCAGCACGAAGGCCAGCGATACCTGGCAGACTACCAGCGCCGAGCGCACCCACAGCGCATGCCGGCCCGCCGTGCCTCCTCGCTCGCTGGTCCGGAACACCTCGTTCAGATCGCGCCGCAGCACGTGAACCAGCGGCACGCTGCCGAACACGATTCCCGTAAGCACCGCGGTCACCGCGGTGAAGCCCAGAATCCGGCCATCGATGGCGATCGCGCCGCCGCGCGGCAGGTCCTTTGCCCCCAGAGTGGCCAGAAGCTGAATTCCGCCGAATGCGACGGCGACCCCGAGCGCGCCGCCGGCCAGCGCGAGCACCACACTTTCGGTCATGAGCTGCCGTGCAATCCGCCATCGGCCCGCGCCGAGGCTGAACCGGATAGCCAGCTCTTTGATTCGAATATTCGAGCGCACCAGCATCAGGTTGGCCAGATTCACGCAGCCGATCAGCAGGACGACGAATACGGCGGCTTGCAGCAGATACAGAGTCGGCTTGATTTGCTTCACCATCTCGTCCCGCATGCCCACCACGCGTGTGGCGAAGCGGGCATTGATGAGCAGCTGTTTGAACTGCGGGAAGCGGTCCAGATTCGCGCGATTCAGCGCGTCGATGCGCTGCTGCGCCTGGGCCACGGTAACGCCGGGCTGAAGGCGCGCGATCATGTCCCAGCTGTTGTTGTGCCGCGCGTCATCGGAGGTCTGCTGCGGGGTGAACGCGAAGGGGATCCACAGCCGCGGCGGATCGGCCCCGCGCAGGGCGCCGATCAGGTCCGGAACGATGCCCACAATGCGATACGGCACGCCGCTCAGGCGAATATCTTTCCCCAGCACATTCGGATCGGAGGCGTACAGTTCCTTCCACAGCCCCTCGCTGAGGATCGCTTCCTTGTCCCGGCCCTGAACGGCCTCGTCTTCGGTGAACACGCGTCCCTTCACCGGCTGCACGCGCAGCGTACGAAAGAACGAAGGCGTCACGTACTGACCGTTGATGCGCTGCGGCGCGCCTGCCGCCCCGACATCGTAGCCATCATTCCCGATCAGCGCGACCTCCGAGAAGACGTTGGTCAGCTTGCGGCGATCCAGGTAATCGGGCACGCCGTTCGACCCGTAGTCGGTCACGCCCACCCCGGGGTAAATGTTGTACATCGTGATCAGGCGGTCCGGCTCGGGAAACGGCAGGCCGCGCAGGACCACCGCGTCCAACACCGTGAAAATGGCCGTGTTCGCGCCGATGCACAGCGCCAGCGTCAGCAGCGCCGCGGCGGTAAACGCTTTTTCTTTGATGAGCAGTTTAAGTCCGAACTTCAGGTCCTGAAACATAGCGTTTTAAAAGAATCATACGGGGACGGACCGGTACCGGTTCCAGGAACCCTGGACGACAGATTGCCTTCTATTCCTCCATGCGGACCACGTTGCTCCTCCTGTTCCTGCTGCCTGCCGCCGCGCAGGTACTGCCGGTTAAGCGCGTTGTTTTATACAAGAACGGCGTTGGCTACTTCGAACATGTCGGGCGGGTTCACGACCGCCAGGAAGTGAATATCTCGTTCACCTCCGGCCAGCTCAATGACGTGCTGAAAGCTCACCGTGCTCGATCTCGATGGCGGGCGAATCACAGGCGTGTCGTACGGTTCACAGGCGCCGCTGGAAAAACAGCTCGGTGACCTGAGGCTTCCGGTGAGCGAGAAGACCTCGCTCACGGATCTGCTTGGGGCGCTGCGCGGAGCGCGGCTGGAGATCCGCAGCGGAACGACGCTCCTTACCGGCCGCCTGCTGAACGTGGAGCCTAAGACGCGCATTTCCGTCGGGGTGACCCAGGAGGTCGACTATGTTTCCGTGCTCACGGATTCGGGCGAAGTCCGAACCACCGAGATTCTGCCGTCGTTCTCGGTGCGGCTGCTGGAGCGTGGCCTCACGGACAAGGTGGAGCGCTATCTCGATCTGGTTTCCGCCGGGCGGCAGCCGGATACGCGGCGGCTGGCGATATCCACCGACGGCTCGGGCGAGCGCTCGGTGTTTGTCAGTTACATCAGCGAAGTGCCGGTCTGGAAAAGCACGTGGCGGATCGTACTCGACCCGAAGCGTGCGAAGCAGCCGCTGCTCCAGGGATGGGCCATCGTGGACAACACTGTCGGCGAGGACTGGAATAATGTGGACCTGTCGCTGGTCGCCGGCGCGCCGCAGTCGTTCATCCAGAATCTGTCGCAGCCATATTACACACGGCGTCCGGAAGTGCCTCTGGCCGAAGCGTTCAACTTCGCTCCGCAGACACACGAGGCGACGCTGATTTCGGGTAACGCGGCGCTCAGCGGGACGATTACCGATCCCACCGGCGCGCCGATTCCGGGGGCAGCAGTCAAGGTGCTGGACCCGACCGGGATGGTGATCGGCCAGGCCGTGGCCAATGCGAGCGGACAGTACGCAATCGAGTCGCTTCCGCCGGGCGCGGCGCAGCTGCAGGTTGCCGCGGCCGGGTTCAATACGACCACGGTGGAGAGTCCACAGCGGCGGCAGGATGTGACTTTAAACGTCGGAGCAACCGCTGAGACGGTTACGGTTTCAAGTGCACAGCCAAAGCTGTCCATGACGCCTGGCCTCGTCGGGAACTACGCGATCGGCAGCAATGGCAATGGCACGGGCCTCGGTAGCGGCGCGCAACTGGGCGGCAAGCGAAAAACGTCGGTCGGCTACGGCGCGGCAGCCGGCATTGGCGGCGGCGTGTTCACTGTAGACGAAGCCCGTGCGCGCGCCCAGGCCGCGGCGCTGGCCCAGGCCATGGGCGATCTGTTCGAGTACAAGCTCAGGACCCCCATCAGTATCCGGCAGAATCAGTCCGCGCTCGTGCCGATCGTGCAGGCGCCGGTCACCGCTGAGAAGGTGTCGCTGTGGAACGACCAGTCCGGCATTCCCAAACCGCAGCGCGCGCTGTGGCTCACGAATTCCAGCGGCCTCACGCTCGACGGCGGCAGCTTCAGCGTACTCGACGAAGAAACGTTCGCCGGCGAGGGTATCTTCGATCCCATTCGCCCCGGCGAGCGCCGCCTGCTCACCTATGCGATCGACCTCGGCCTTACGGCCGATTCAGCCCAGCGCACTGAGCCCCAGCGGGTCGTCCGCGTCCGCATCGACAAGGGCGTGCTGACCCAGCAGAGCGAAGTTCGCGAGAAGAAGACCTACACGTTCCGAAATGAGGACACGTCGCCGCGAACCGTGGTCGTCGAGCACCCGGTCCGCACCGGCTATAAGCTGCGCAGCGTCGTGCAGCCGGCCGAAACCACCGCAGACTGGATGCGCTTCCGGCTCGAAGTTGCGCCAAAGCAAACCGCGGCGCTGGAGATAGAAGAGGCCCGGCCGCTGGAATCGACCGTCATGGTTTCCAACATCACAGACGCCCAGGTGGCGCAGTTTGTCGAGGCGCGCTCCATCGACAAATCGGTGGAGGCGGCGCTCCGCCGTGTGCTGGCGCAGAAGGCGGTCATCGAAGAGCTCGATGCTCAGAAGAGCACGCGCGAGAATGCCGCGCAGAAGATCTACGACGACCAGCAGCGCGTGCGTGAAAACATGAAGGCGCTGCAGGGGAGTGCGGAAGAGAAGGCCCTTTTGCAGCGCTACACCCAGCAGCTCAATGAGGAGGAAACGCGTCTTGCGGTCCTCGAAACGGAGTCGGAGCAGATCGAGGCGAAGCAGGCGGCGGCGCAGGCGGAACTGGACCACATCATTCAGTCGCTCTCTTTCGACGTGACGCTGTAACGCGGTTCACGAAACGAGCGCTGGCCGGCTGAGTCCAATCCCGTATGATTTATCGCACTCTGGGGCGAACGGGCGAGCGCGTGTCGGCTATCGGTCTGGGCGGATTTCACATCGGGAAGCCGGAGCTGAGCGCGAAAGAGGCGGTCGAGATCGTGCGCGCGGCCATCGACCGCGGCATCACTTTTATTGACGATTCGTGGGACTACAACGATGGCGAGAGCGATCGCCGCTATGCCAAAGCGCTGAAAGACGGCTATCGCGCGAAGGTTTTCCTGATGAGCAAAATCGACGGCCGCAATCGAAAGACCGCCGCCGATCAGATCGACGAATCGCTGAAAAGGCTGCACGTGGATTGCATCGATCTGATGCAGCACCATGAGGTCATTCGCTTCGAGGATGCGGATCGAATCTTCGCGCGCGACGGCGCCCAGCGCGCGATGGAGGACGCCAGGCAGGCCGGCAAGATTCGGTACATCGGCTTCACCGGCCACAAGGACCCGCACGTGCACCTGAACATGCTCGAGGTAGCGGCGCGGAACGGGTTCACCTTCGATACGGTCCAGATGCCGCTGAACGTGATGGACGCGCATTACCGCAGCTTCGGAGCGCTCGTCGTTCCGGAACTAGTGAAGCAGAATATCGGCGTGCTGGGAATGAAGAGCATGGGCGATGGCGTGATTCTGAAGGCGAAGGCAGTGACCGCGGTCGAGTGCCTGCATTACGCGCTGAATCTGCCGACCTCGGTGGTGATTACGGGCATCGACAGCATGGAGCGGCTGGAGCAGGCTCTCGAGGCCGCCGATTCCTTCCAGCCGCTGAGCGAGGACCGCCTGCGCGACATTCTGAACCGCGCCGCGCCGCACGCGGCTTCCGGGAAGTACGAGCCCTTCAAGACCAGCACGGTGCACGATTCCACGGCGGAGCACCTGGAGTGGCTCGGCGATACACCCGAAGAAGTGAAAGAGATGGTCGAAGGGTAGTCTGTGGGGCAGGCTGCCCGGGCCTCGCTATCTCAGAAGCACTCGATCCGGTTCACCAGCCGCAGCATGCGGCCGGCCGAATCGGCCTGCGCGCCGAAGCGCAGCTGGTTGTAGGCGTGTGTCGCGTCTTCCAGCATGGCGGCCAGCTCCGGATCGGGTAGCACGCGAGCGAATTCGAGCGGTGTCATCCACCCCGGCTTCTCGAATCCTTTCCGCCGCAGGGCGTTCAGCACGCGGCCATAAAGCAGCGCGGCATCCCCGGGTGCGGCATCGCCCCGGCGCACGCGTTCCTCATGGCGCCTTCTGGCTCGAATCCGCCACAGCCGCGGACCGAGGAATGCCAGAAGAGTGACGGCCACGATTCCTGCCGTGGCCGGCAGCCCGTATCTCCGGGCACTCTCGACCGCTCCGCTGCGCATCCTGCGCAGAAGCTGACCGCTGAACAGATCGGGCCATGAAAATGCGCGGATGCGGCGCGTGGAATCCTCGACCCGGGCTGCCAGGGTCAGCTGATGGTTGAGGCTGTAGCCCAGCACCCAGTCGTGCCAGAAGACCTGAGCGGCATCGGTCCACAGAGATAACGTGG
>Ga0209810_1004490_pt1 | contig 13397 bp, 12 predicted proteins | sample Coa_R1_7_FD_187159 | JGI IMG/M metagenome (GOLD analysis project Ga0209810, IMG submission 187159) | Surface soil microbial communities from Centralia Pennsylvania, which are recovering from an underground coalmine fire - Coalmine... | ecosystem: Environmental > Terrestrial > Soil > Unclassified...
TCGCGCCCTCCGGCAAGTTCATCCTTGCCGAGGGCCGCTTCGACTGGCCCCGTCTCCGCGCTTACGCCGCGCAGCAGGGTGGCGAGTGCCGCAGCGGGATGTGCCGCCTGAACGGCAGCACGCCGGAGCGGCGAATCTCTTTCCTGCCCCTGCAGTCGAATCTGATGGCGCTGGCGGTAAGCACGGACGAATGGGCCGTGCGGACGCTCGCCTCCGTGCCGCCCGCGAGCCCCTCCGAGCCAGGCGCCGCGGCCGAGCCGCCCGCCGCGCCGGTATGGCTGAAGATTCCCAGCTCCGCCCTGCGCTCGCCGGCCGGCCTGCCGGACGGCACCCGCATGTTCGCCCGCAGCATGGCCCAGGCGGATTACGCTGTCCTGAGTTTGCAGCCGGACGGCCAGAAGCTGGCCGCGCGCCTGGATGTCCACTGCGAGAGCGCCAAAGACGCCGCCGATATCGCGGGCGAGCTTTCGCACGCGACCTCGCTGCTGCGCGAGATGATCGCGCGCGAGCGGCAGACGCCGAACCCCGCCGACCTCAGTGGCGTTCTGAGTTCGGGCAACTTCTGGAGCCAGGGAACCCGCGTGTATGGGAACTGGCCCATCGAGCGGGCGTTCCTGCAGAACCTTCTGGGAGGAGCGTAGGGGCCGGCCGCGGCCGGCCCGCGCTTCAGTTCATCCCGCACATGCCGGGATTCGAGCAGCGTCCGCTGGGGCAGACCGGCATCTCGGGCGTCTTGCTCGCGCCATTGGCGTGAGCGGCGAAAACGCTCAGCTCCTGCTTCAGATGCTTCTGCCCGCACGACGGGCATTCCAGGGCGTCCGCATCCGCGGTGCGCCGGACGAGCTTCTCGAAGCGGTTACCGCAATCCTGACACTGGTATTCGTAGATCGGCATTACTCTACTATTAAATTACAGATGCGGTCCATCGCGCCACGGATGTCCGCCGTGGGGCCGTTGTAATTGTTCACCAGGATCGAAAACACCACCCACCGGCCGTTGGCGCGCTGCAGGTAGCCGGAAAGCGCGCTGACATGAGAGAGCGAGCCGGTCTTGGCGTGCACGCGCCCGGCCGCGGGCGTCCCGACGAACCGGTTGGCCAGCGTGCCGTCCTCCCCGCCCACCGGCAGCAGCCCGATCCATTGCTCGCGCAACGGCGAGTGGTACATATGCCGTAGCAGCGTGACCACCGCCGCCGGCGTCACCAGGTTCAGGCGCGCGAGACCCGAGCCGTCGCGGATGTTGTACTGCTCGGGCGCGATGCCGATCTCGCCGAGGAAGCTCTTCAGCTCCTCCAGCCCGGCCTCGAAGCTCCCCAGGTTGCGCTTCGCCCGGCCCACCGCGCGCAGGAGCAGCTCGGCGTGCAGGTTCTGGCTGACCTTATCGGTGATCCGCAGGTCCTCGATGAGCGGGGCGGAAACACGCCGCGCCAGTTCCACACCGGTAGGCTCGGCGACCGGCGGGCGGCCGGTGAGATCCGCCACATCCTCCGGGAGTTCGTGGCGGGCGGCGGCGCGGCCTTCCACCACGATGCCGCGGTCTTCGAGCGCTTTCCGCAGCGCCATCGCGGCGTAGCGCGCGGGATCGTCCATGCCGATCCCCAGCACCTGCGGACGGCTGCCCAGCGGGATTGTGCCCCAGAGGTGCAGGTCGGTGCTTCCCGGCAACAGCGAGTACCGGATGCGCCCGGATGCGCCCGCGGCCGCCGTGACCACGTGATTTTCGATGTGGAACAGCTCGAGCGGAGGATCGAGCATCACGCCCGCCGTGTCGCCTTCGCGCGCCCCCGGCGCGACCGAGAGGTTCACGGTGTTGTCGTTGACGGTAAGCGCCGAAATCGGGGGGCCGTCGGCATTCTCCGGGTCGTCGATGCCCCAGCCCGCAGCGTACGGCTCCCACAGATACCACGTGTCGTCCCCGACGATGTCCCCCGCGACGCGCCTGACGCCGTGCGCCGCGATCTGGTCCGCCAGCTCTTCGATGGCGGCCAGCGGATTGCCCGTGATCGGCCCTTTGCGGTACGGGATGGCGCGCGCGGAGAGGTTCGGATCGCCGCCGCCCATCAGGCGTAGCGGCCCATGCACGGTCCCCGCAGCATCCGGCGCGGCATCCGCCAGCACGCGAGTGCGGAAGGTGAAATCGGGGCCCAGCCGCTCGAGCGCCAGCGAGCTCGTGAAGAGCTTGGTATTCGAGGCCGGGACGAAGAAGCGCTGCGCGTTCCACTGATACAGCATCTTGCCGCTCTCGAGATCCACCGCCTGGATGCCCCAGAAAGCGTTCGTCCCCGCCAGCACCTTGTCGATCTTTTCCGCCAGCGAAGCGGCATGCACGGGAATCACGACGGCCGCCAGCAACGCCGCGAGGCCGATCCCGCGGCCCCCGATCCCCAATCCCCGATCCCTCATTTTCCCGTCACCTTCGACTCCAGCCAGATCAGCAGCAGCAGTCCCATCACGATGAAGGTTCCCACAAGCGGGATGCCGAGCACCACACCCACGCCGAAGCGCGCCGCGGCGTACCCCAGCGTCGCCGGCGCCAGCAGGCCGCCCAACAAGGCCAGGGAAAAGATCCCGTTGAAAAACCCGGGGTGGTAATACGGAAAGCGCCGGCCGATGGCCTCGGCCACCAGCGGGTAAATGACCGCGTACCCTGCGCCGAGGAAAAACACGCCCGTCCCGGCGCCGAAGCGGTTATCGGTGTAGTTGAGGACGAACAGCCCGAACGACGCCGCGAGCACGCTGCCGAACAGCAGCCGGCCGTGGCGCACGCGCGGCAGCAGCGCGACCGCGCCCAGCCGTCCGGTCATCAGAAAGAGCCAGTACAGCGCCAGCGCGAACAGCGCGCCCTGCGGGCTCAGTTGGACGCGATGGCAGAGGAACAGCGGCAGCCACCCGGCGATTGACCATTCGTTGCCGAACTGAACGAACAGCAGGAGGGCGAAGAGAATCGCGCCCAGGCTGCGGAAATCGTGGAGCGCTTCGCGCACGGGCGGCAGCGGCGGCTCCGGACACGCGCTGTCCGCCTGCCGCGCATACATGACCCCGAAGAGGATCGGCACCATGGCCATCACGCCCAGGATGACGCTATTGGGCGCGTAGAAGGCGCCCTCCACCACGAGGGCGGCCGTCACGCAGCCGGCGCCGTACCAGATCCCGCCTCGGTTGACGGTGCCCGCGGCATCCGCGGAATAGTCGCGGGAGAGCGCATGGAAAAGTCCGCCGTTGAGCATGCCCGCGCTCGCGCCCAACGCCAACAGACCCGCCGCCCGCCACCAGGCGGATGCCGCCGGCGGACTGACCAGCGCCAGATACAGCAGCGCTGCCGCCGAAAGGGCGCAGGCCGCGACCAGCTGGAACCGCAGCCCTCGCCGGGCCAGGTTGCCGCGCGCGAACACGGTGGCGCCGGCCAGCCCTGCGGCGAAACTCAGGAAGTAGTTGCCAACCGCGACGAAATCCGGCGGATCCCGATGGTAACCCCAGGCCGGAAGGATGGCGCCCAGCAAGGCCATGAGGAACCCGGAAAGCAGGAAACCCGCCAGCGCCCTACCGCAGCTCCCTGGCACGTTCGCGCCGGTCTTGGATGCGGCAAAAGTCACAAGTCCGATTGTAACGTTCCGGCCGGAGGAGATGGGCGTTTCGAGGCCTGCAGAAGCCGCAGGTGGCTCATCCATGAGCCACCGAGGCCGATTGGACCACTGAAAATAAATGCCTTACCTGATGGCAGTGGATCATCGTGAGCCGGCGGGCGGTTTCCACCGCTCCAGCAATCGAGGTCCAAACCGCCTCCTCCGGGCGATACAATTGCCCAATGCGACTCCTCGTTGCCGCCCTTTTGTGCTCCGCCGCGGCGTTCCCGGCCGGCCTCACCATCGACCAGGCGATCGACATCCGCGAGCCGGCGGATCTCCAGTTCTCGCCGGATGGCCGGTTCGTCGCCTTTACGGTGCAGGAGCCGCCCACGGCCTCCCGGACCGCGCAGCGACACATCTGGGTGCTGACCACGGCCACGAACGAAGTCCGGCAGTGGACCGGCTCCGCGCGCAGCGAACACACGCCGCGCTGGTCGCCGGACGGCCGCACGCTGGCGTTCCTCTCCGACCGCGAGGACACCACGCAGATCTGGCTGCTCTCGACGGAGGGCGGCGAAGCAAGCAAGCTCACCAGCGGCAAGAACGCCATCGAGACCTTCCGCTGGTCGCCGGACGGTAAGCGCATTGCCTTTCTCGCCACCGATCCGCGGACGGCCGAAGAGGAAAAGAAGCAGAAGGACCAGGACGACGCCCGCGTCATCGACGTGGACCGCAAGCCCAGCCGCGTCTGGACCATCGACGTCGCTTCCAAAGCGGTCAAAGCCATCACCGCCGCCCCGTGGACGTTCCGCGAGATCGAATGGCTGCCCGGCGGCGAAAGCCTGCTCGCCAGCGGCACCGACCGCCCCAACGACGAGCACCGCGGCCTGGAACGGCTGTGCCGCATCGCGCTCGCGGACGGCAAAGTCGAGACGCTGCTGACTCCGAAAGGGCCGTTCGGCCGCGTGCAGGTTTCGCAGGACGGCAAAACCGTGGCATTCGTCTCCTCGCCCGAAGACGGGCCGACCGCGCAGGACATCTTCCTGATGCCGCTCGCCACGCATGAGCCGAAGAACCTTACCGGACCGATCAAGGACCGTCCCGTGCTCGGCTACCAGTGGCTGAACGGCACCGAGCTGGCCGCGCTGTTCAACAATGGCTTCCATACCGAGCTCGACGCGGTGGGCGGCGCGCCGCGCAAGCTGGTAAGCGACGATGCGCTCGATATCTCCGCGTTCACCGTGAGCCGGCAGGGCAAGGTGGCGTATGTTGCGGAATCGGCCGCCGTGCCGCCGGAGCTGTTCTTCGAAGGCAAACCGGTCAGCCATTTCAACGACGCGCTGAAATCCGCCGGACTCGCGCCCGCCGAGTTGTTCCGCTACAAAAGCTTCGACGGAACGCCGATCGAAGCCGCGCTCTACCGCGCGCCCGGCGCCACGGCCGGCCGGCCGCAACCGCTGGTAGTTCTCGTGCACGGCGGCCCGGCGGGCGACTGGCGCAACCGCTTCGACGCCCTCACGCAGCTTCTGGTGGCGCATGGCTACGCCGTGATGCAGCCGAATATCCGCGGCTCGATCGGGTACGGGCAGAAGTTTCTCACCGCCAACCGCGCCGATTGGGGCGGCGGCGATTTCAAGGACGTGATGGCGGGCGTCGACGACCTGGTGCGGCGCAAGATCGCAGACCCCGCGCGGCTCGCCATCGCCGGCTGGTCCTACGGCGGCTACATGGCCGAGTGGGCGATCACGCAGACGGACCGCTTCAAAGCCGCGATCTCCGGCGCCGGGATGGCCGATCTCGCCACCGAATTCGGCACCGAGGCGCGCCCGGAAGGCGACGAGTGGTACTTCGGCACGCCGTACGAAAACCTGGCCGCGTTCCAGAAGGACTCGCCGATCGTGTACATCAAAAACGCCAAAACTCCGACCCTGATCCTGCAGGGCGAAGCCGACACCACCGACCCGGTCTCGCAAAGCCAGATGCTCTACCGGGGCCTGAAGCGCTACAACGTGCCCGCCGAGTTCGTGGTCTATCCGCGCGAGCCGCACGGCCTGCGCGAGCGGCACCATATTGTGGACCGCTACCGGCGGAGTTTGGATTGGATCGAGAAGTATTTGGGGAAGGCGGCTTAGGCGCTTTCCACATCCATCAATTCGGCCCACGCAAACGCGTAGCCGACAGCCCGCTTCACCTCCGGCGCCCTCTGCGGATTCAGAGCGGCAATCCGTTCTCTCAGCGCGCTCCGGGCCACGGTCCGCAGGTTATCGCAGTTGGCGGCACAACGCTTGGGCAAGCGCTCGCGGGCGCCCAGTCGTACTGCCCCAGAGCTCGAACTCCTCGCATGTGGACCAGTCGTCGGCCTCGCTCTCCGAGTCCGGCATGCGCCGGTACGCCTCCCGCATACGCGCGAATTCGTAGAGCCGGATAGCATCCTTGACGGCCTTCCGGATGAACTCTGTCCGCTGCCGTTTGGCGGGAGGCGCGATCCGGTTCAGACGGCGCATCGTCGCCTCGTCGAATTGGACCAGCACAGAACGCACAACACCACTATATCCAGCCTGCCCCCCTCCGCCGTCACCCAGTATTGACGCGCCTGTAATCAGCGCGTAGTTCTTCCCCTGCTATATTCCGCACAGAAATGCCGGAATTCCTGCAAAGTGCCGGCGTTTTCTCACTTTCAAGAGAGGGGAAGAACTATAGTGAAACCCGCAATCGCGCTCTGCCTGGCGATCGGCGCCGCCGGGCTCGTCACTGCCGCCGAGGGGCCGGTACCCACGGGCGTTCCGCATCTCGATCACGTGTTCGTCATCATGATGGAGAACCACGGCTACGGTCAGGTGGTCGGCAATCCGAACCTGCCGTACACCAACACACTCGCCGGGCTGGCCAATACGGCCACCAATTACTTCGCCATCGGGCATCCCAGCCTGACCAATTATCTCGAGATCGTCGGCGGCTCCAACTTCGGCATCCGCAGCGACCAATACCCGGACTGGAATAACTCCAACTGCACGCCCAACCTCCTCTCCGGCTCCGTCGCGACCGACAATCCGCCCTCGCCGCTGATCTGCCCGATCTGGGGCATCGGAACCGATGCCGCGACGCCGGCCGTAGACACCACCAACGAGACCAGCGGGCCTCCGGGACTGAACAACATCGATGGCACTCAGTCGATCCCTGCCGCCACCAACGTTGCCGGCAAGACCATCGCGGATCAGTTGGCCGAGGCGGGCGGCACGTGGAAGAGCTACCAGGAAAGCCTGCCGCCGCAGGGCGCCGCCGGCGTCAACATCAGCGACGGTTTCTATACCGACAGCACCAACTTCGCGGCCATCAAGCCGGCGCTCAATCCGCCGCTTTCGGCCAGCGGCGTGGTGGCGCTCTACGCGGTGAAGCACAACCCCTTCGCCTATTTTCAGAGCGTGCAGCAGGGCGTGCTGCCAGGCAGCGATCTGTCCAATATCGTGGGCTTCGACGGCCCCCACGGGCTGTACGCCGATCTGAGCGCCGGCACCGTTCCGGACTTCGCACTCATCGCTCCGAACCAGTGCAACGACCAGCACGGGCGCGGCAATGCAGGACCGTTCTGCAACTACGACCCCAGTGACGACGGCTCGCAGGCCGGCCTCAACCCGGCGCTCATGCAGCGCGGCGATATGGCGCTCAAGACCATCGTCACCGCCATCCAGAGCTCACCGGCGTGGAAGCAGGGGAAAAACGCGCTCGTGATCGTGTGGGACGAGAACGACTACAGCATCGCGCCGAACGTGAACAAGGTGCTGGTCATCGTGGATACCAACTACGGCGTGCACGGATTGCAGAGCAACACGCCGTACAATCACTTCTCGCTGCTCAAGACGATCGAAGCCGGCCTCGGGCTGCCCTGCCTGAACCACGCCTGCGATAGCAGCGTGAGCGTGATGTCCGACCTCTTCGGCATGGGCTTCCCGCAGCAGTAGGCTGACTACTCGCCCGCGTGCACCTCGGCCGCCGGAAGCTCGAGCTCGACTTCCAGCCCGGGGTGCGCGTTGCGGGCGCGGATGGCGCCTTTGTGCAGCTCGATCGCGCGGCGGGCGATCGCCAGGCCCAGGCCGATCCCGCCGCTAGCGCGGTCGCGGTCGGTTTCGACGCGGTAAAAGGCATCGAACAGCCGCGGCAGCGCCTCTTCGGGGACGCCGGGGCCGTGGTCGCGCACATCGACCACCGCGCGGCCGTCATTGCGCGCGACGGAGACCTCGATCGGCGCCTCCTTCGGAGAATAGCGGATGGCGTTACGCAGCACGTTCTCGACGGCGCGGCGCAGCAGCTCGGGATCGCCTTCCACGGTGATCGGCTCGCCGCGGCCGTATTCGATCGAGCAGCCGCGCGCCGCGGCTTCGATGTGCGCGTCGTCGACGAGCTGCTGGAGCAGATCGTCAAGGCGGACGCGGTTGCGGCGCAGAGAGTTGGGATCGCCTTCGGCGCGCGTCACCTGCAGAAGCTGCGCCACCAGCGAATTCAGACGGTCCGATTCCTTCTGGATGCGATTCAGCGCGGCTTCGCGGTCGTCGCCCGAGCGCGCCAGCTCGATGGCCACGCCGAGGCGCGCGAGGGGCGAGCGCAGCTCATGCGAGATATCGGCCAGCAGCCGGCGCTCGGCAGTCAGCAGCGTCTCGATCCGGCCGGCCATGCGGTCGAAGGTGCGGGCAAGCTGCCCGAGCTCATCGCGGCGCGAGGAGTTGACGCGCGCGGTGAGATCCCCCCGCCCGAACCGCTCCACGGCCTTCTGCAGCGCGCGCACCGGCTTGGTGATTTCGAGCGCGAGCCAGTAGCAGAAAAGCACCGCGATCAGCATCATGAAGAGGTGATCCGGGGTGAGGAACCAGGCGCCGGGGCGCTCCCTTGGGATGAGGCAGAAAAACCAGAAGCGGCCGTCATCGGCGGAGCGCGCGATCATATCGTCGCCGGTGGAGAAATACCAGAAGGGCGGGTGGCGGCGGGCCCGCTCGATGAGATCGGAGCGGTTCTCGCCGGTGAGGAGATCGCGGCCGTGCTCGTCGGTGAGGATGCCTCTCGCGTGGTAGATGTTCCGGAGGTTATCGAGGAACGCCTGGAGCGCGGGCCGGCCGCCCGTTTCGTAGGCGACGCGCGCCTCCTCGAGCTGGAACCGGACGAGGCGGCCGACCGGCGAGCCGGCATCGGCGCTGCGGTTGACGCTGATAGCCGAAACGAAGGCCGCGCCGACCACCACCACGGCCACGGTCGACCAGAACCAGAGCAGGATCTTGGCAAACAGCGTTCTCATTCCGCGCGCGCGTCCTCCGGCGTGCGGCAGAACTGATAGCCGACGCCGCGAATGGTTTTGATCAGCGTATCGCCGTGCTCCAGCTTTTTGCGGAGATGGCTGATATGCATATCGATGGAACGGTCGAAGGGCGTGGCCTTGCGGTTGTAAAAATTCTCCATGAGGGCATCGCGGGAGAGGACGCGGCCGGCGTTGCGCATCAGCATCTCGAGGATGTCGAATTCGAACGTGGTGAGATCGACGCGGCGGCCCTGCGCGAAGACCTCGCGGCTGCCGGGGTCGAGCGCGATCCCGTTGACTTCCAGACGGGGCGCGCCGGCCGCGGCGGGGCGCGCCTCATAGCGCCGCAGAATGGCGCGGATGCGCGCGGCGAGCTCGCGCGGGTTGAACGGCTTGGGCAGGTAATCGTCCGCGCCGAGTTCGAGGCCGACAATGCGGTCCACATCCTCGCCGCGGGCGGTGAGCATGATGACCGGCAGCTTGCTCTTCTCGCGCAGGCGGCGCAGGATCGCGAAGCCATCGAGGCCGGGGAGCATCACGTCGAGAACCATCAGGTCCACATCGCCTTTGAGGGCGCGTTCCAGGCCCCGCTGGCCTTCGTTTTCATAATCCACGGTGAACCCCTCGCGCGTGAGGAACTGGCTGAGCAGGGTGCAGAGTTCGGCATCATCGTCCACCAGGAGAATATGCATCACCTGATATGTACCATGCGCCCAAACACTGTGGATGTAAGGGTTTGTAACGAGAGGCGCGATTCCGTCCGAATCCGCCCCCGGCAGCGGCGCATACGTTTGTTGGTCGAAGTTTACGGACTTTTACGATTGCGACAAACCCGGTTTACCGAGGCTTCGTACAGTCGAAATTGAAAGGCAGCACCAACTATGAAACGCAGCAATCTGATACGACTCGCGAGCACCGCGGCCATTGCCGCCGGAATGGCCTTCGCGCAGGCCCCGTCCTCGTCGGCTCCGCCGGCAGGATCCAGTTCGACGGCGCCCGCGGTGCAATCGCGTGCCGGGCGGCGCGCGCAATTCCGCCAGCGCTGGATGGATCAACTCAACCTTACCCCGGAGCAACGGAGAGATGCCGATAACATCTTCGGTATGGCTCACAAACAGGCCACGCCGATCGAGCAGCAACTCAGGGCGAACCGGGACGCGCTGCGCCAGGCGATTCGGTCCGACGATACGGCGAGTATCCGTTCCTTGTCCTCCAAACAGGCCGCTCTGCTGGGCCAGTTGACGGAGATCCGGTCGAGCGCCATGGCGCATTTCTACTCCAAACTGACGCCTGCGCAGAAAGCGAAAGCCGATCAACTGCATCAGCAGATGAAGCAGCGCATGCAGCAGCGCAAAGGCGTTCCCACGGCCAGCTAATGCTGGAGCATTCGGGCCAGAGGCGCAGGACCGGCGGCGCGCCTCTGCGCCAGCTTGCTTAAGGTTTCCCCAGCGAGCACAGGGGATCGCCGGCCACAATGCCCTGCCAGCTCAACCACGGCATGCCGACGTAGAAGCTCTCCGCGAGATTGTGCCCATGATAGTAAGCCGGCAGCAGATAATCGGGGCGGACGCAGCCCTGCAGGAAGGGTTCGTACACGTTGCCGGAAGCGCCGGTTACGCCCTCGTGGAGTAAGTCTCCGGTCAGGCCTTGGGGCGAGCCGAACCAGAGGTGCGGCCTGTCGCCCCAGTCGCTGTAGCTCCAGTTGTCCGGCGGGCGTTTGAACGTGCGGGCGTTCGTGGAGACGAACTCCGTGGCGACGGCTCCGGGCAGCCAGCGGAATCCCAGGATTCGCAGCTTCCGGTTGGGATCGTTCGAGCCCCAGGATGCGTAACCGATCACGTCCGGCTGCAGGTAGAGGACCTTCTTAGTCTCATCGAACACGGTGCGATCGGCCGGCAATAGAATGGCCGCGGTTTTTAACCATTCGTTGCCAGGGCTCGGGTTCTTCGGATTGCTTTCCCCCGCATCGATCACGAAGCGGCCGCGGTTCCTGGCGGCGAGCGAACGGTCGATCATCGCTTTGACATCGGCGGCGTCCCAAGCCGCCAGGCGCGTAACCAGGTAAATCGGAAAGCGCGGATGGCCGAAGGATTCCTCGCGGCGCATAAAGTACGGGTTCGCGACACCGCCGGGCCGCTCGTAGTGGACGCCTTTGAGTTTGCCGTAGAGCAGCGTCAGTTCCGAATCGACCGAGGCGCGCTCGCTCATCTGCCCGCTGCCGGGACCGTCGATTTTGAGGGGCACGCCCAGAGTGGTGACGATGTAGAGGACTTTCTCCGCGAGCCCGCGTTTCTTCAGGCAATCGGCGACCGGGCGCTCGATCTGCTGCTGATAGGTGGCCCAGTCGATCTCTTCGTTGGAGGTGGAGGCGAGCGTGCACACGTTGCTCACCGGCACCCCGCGGCGCGGGCGGTAGTACTCGGCGATCTCGCGTGATGCGGCATCGTTGCCGTTGACCACGAGCAGCACATTTTCCCCGGTCTGCGCGGCCAGTGATGCCGCGGCGGCAAGGAGAAGAAACACGCGCATCACAGCGTCAATCGTAACAGACCCGTCGGGGCCGGCCATTGGCCGTCCGTGCCGCGGGCGCTATGGATCAGGCCGGCGAACCCCGGTCCTTCCTAATGACTTCGGATAGCATTGTTTCCGTGTCCTGCGGATGTTTGCTTGCCCCTTCGTGTGGCTTACCCGAGTTGTTAAGATGGCGATCGTTTTGGTTGCCGCGGCTCGCTCGGTCCTCGGCTCGGTCGAGCACCAGGTCAGAACCTCCTGCGCCCACACGTGCGACGCCACCTGCCGGGACGATCCGAAGCTCTCCCGGCGGGAAGCTGTCGCCGCAGCTGTGCGCTATTGGGAGGAGCACGTTGGAAGGAGGTCGGACACCTCGCTCCACTGAGGCCGGTCTTTTGGCCGGTTTATAACCGCACGGAACATCTTGTACCGCAGTGTCGTGCGGAGCATCCTGTACCACTGGTGTCTGGTATATTGGCCGGTCTCCGTAGAACGCTCGGGCACGCAAACCAAAGGGTTACCTGCCTCGAGGCTGTGGCACAGTGGTGTAAGCGGAACCTGATGCTGCGCGTCTTTTACGCGGCATTACAGTCCTGGAACGTTGGATTATCCCCAAAGCTGATGCTGTCGCCGTCCGGATAAATCCACTCATCGAACTCGACGGCAGGAATCGGCCAGGCAACACCGTATGCCATTGCGAACAGCTCGCTGCTGCTTCCGGTACCCTGGGCTCGAAGGCTCACCGCATACTGGCAGTTCGCAGTAGCGGCGTTACCCTCTACCGTGAACCACTCGTTCCAGTTATTGACACCCTCGATGTCACACACCGCCGCCCCATACCCGAACGGTGGGACAAACGCGACCTGGTAACAGCCCAGTGTGTATCCGACCCAATAGTAATCCGGCTCATCTTTTGGTGTCGGCCGTGCGGAGCCTTGGCCGGTGCCCTCTAATTTCGGTGGACTGGAGGGGCGCTCCATCTGTGCCACACCTGGCACCGCCGCGATCACCAGCGCGGCAAACAACGTCCGTAGCTTCATCACTGTACCCTCCTCATCGGTGTAGTGTTCTGGTTGTGCGCAACCTCCTGAGAGACCCACGTGCTCAGCGCAGCCGGTCCCTGTTCGGTGAGTATGGTAAGAGCTCTCGCCGCGCAGGTCCGCACCGCGGCACCGACTAAGTCGGCGCTCCCGATGCCGCTACCTGGTTGCAGTGGCTTCTGTGCAGCAGCAGTGAGCCAGGACTGAAGATCCGCGCTTGCCAGCCTACCGCTGAGCTCAGAGAGAAATGCAACAATTGCGGGTCCTCTGCGGCTGAGACGGTCGTACAGCACGAGTACGTCCGGCCCGAGAAAGCTACCGTCGGACAGCGTCACACTGTCGATACTCGCGGTTCCGGTGCGACCTGTAAGGAATCCAATGTCGGGCTGCGACGGGAGCGGCTTCATGGGTTGGTGGTTGATTGCCGCCGCCACGCGGTCGAGAGGGGCCGGGGCGGCCAGGAGCACGTCGCCTGCCCGTACGTTTATGTCGGAACTAAGGTTGGCACGACGCACAGTCCGCTTTCCGTCGGTTAGCTCGAAGAGAATGCGAAAGCTCTTGATGTTCGGATCAGTGAACTCGAGCGCTACAAAATAGTCGAGTGCAGCCCCTAACTGGTTCACCGTTGCAGTGGCCCCGAGGCGCTGGACGGCTGCCTGAAAGCCAGGGGTGCCGGCTGGATAGACGTTGACACCAGACACGGTTGGTTTCGCGAGCATGTGCGTTTGCGGCCTCCAGGCTGCCTCCAAAGAATACAGCCACCAAGGCGGCTACCGCTGGTATAAGCCGAGCCCGCAGCAAAAGTGATCGGCATATCAGTTTCCTCAGTATCACCTGGTTCGTAACCTTTCCGGCCGGAGCCAAATGGAAGGCCGCCGGCCACTTGATATCTGCCTTCCCTAGCAGGCTGCTGAAAAACTAAGTTTTCCCCACCTGCGCCGACACAGAATCAACAACTTGCGGCGGCGATTTTGGCGGCTGCAGGCGTTTTTCAGCA
>Ga0209810_1004496_pt1 | contig 13382 bp, 10 predicted proteins | sample Coa_R1_7_FD_187159 | JGI IMG/M metagenome (GOLD analysis project Ga0209810, IMG submission 187159) | Surface soil microbial communities from Centralia Pennsylvania, which are recovering from an underground coalmine fire - Coalmine... | ecosystem: Environmental > Terrestrial > Soil > Unclassified...
GGAGGCGGCGGCGTGCTGGGCGGCGGCGCAGGCGGCGCTGGCGCCCCCGCCGGCTCCGACGCCGGCGGGCCCTGCGTCGGGGGCCGCGCCGGCAGTGCAGCCGCCGCCGCGGCCCCCGACGCAGCCGACGCCGCGGCCGCAGCCCCAGGCCCAGCCGCAGCCCAAGCCGCAGGTCCAACCATCGCCTAGGCCGCAGCCCCAGGCCCAGCCGCCGCCCCAGCCGCCGCCCCAGCCCGCGCCCACCCGGCCCCCGGTGGCGCCGCCCCCGACGCGGCCGCCCGGGTGAGGGCCGCTGGCAGCGCTAGGCGATTCAGGGTGAAGCAGCTGCGAGCCGAGGGTGAGCGAAGGCAGGGAGGAAGAGCATGAGCCAGCGTGTGGCAGCGCTACTGACGAGTCGGCGAGCGTTCCTGAGCCAGGCGTTGCGGCTCGGAGCTGGCCTCGGCGCGCTTCCGTTCGTCGCGGCCTGCGCCGCGAGCACCCCGCCGGCGGCGCCCGCGCCGGGGCCAGCGGCAGCCCGCGAGCGCGGCGGCGCTCCCGCGCCGAGCCCCCGCCCCCTGCGCGAGGTAGTGTTCGCGACGAGCGCCGGGGGTAGCGCGATGGGGTTGGTGACCACGGTGATCAAGCGCCACCAGCTCGACGAGAAGCACGGCCTGCTCCTGGACCTCAAGCCGTTCGATCCCGCCGATGCCGAGAAGGCGGTGCTCATTGGGAGCGTCGAGGCGGGCTTCTTCGTACCCATCAGCTGGGCGAAGGTCAACCTGGAGGGCCAAGAAGTCAGCTTCCTGGCGCCCATCTACACTAACCACGGCGCCGTCCTGGTCCGGGCCGAGGCGCCCTACCAGACGATGGCCGACCTCCGTGGGAAGCGGATCGCCACGCTCGGCCACATCTCCGGCCTCTACACCAGCATGCAGGTGCTCATGCGCGAGATGGGGATGGATTGGGAGCGCGACTTCGAGCTGGTGGCCGGTCCGGCGCCGGCGGTGGTCGCCGCGCTGGAGCGGGGCGATGTGGAGGCGGGGGTGCCCTTCGAGCCCAACACCAGCGCGCTGCTGGCCACCGGCCGCTACCGCGAGGTGATGAACCCTAACGATACCTGGCAGCAGCTCACCGGCAGCCCTCTGTTCATGGTAGGCCTGGCCGCGCGCCAGAGCTGGATCGACCAGAACCGCGATACGGCGCGCGCCCTCAAGGCCACGATCCTGGACGCCACGCGCTACATCCGCGAGCATCCCGAGGTGTTCGAGGAGGAGCGCGAGGCACTGGGCATCCAGAACGAGACGCATCTGGCCCTCGTCAAAGCCCGCATGAGCCGCATCTACCTGCCAGAGCAGGACGCCGCCCTCGTGCGGACGATCGACCAGCTGCTCACGCGGGCAGTGGAGCTGGGCGTTCTCCCCGAGAAGCCGCGCAAGGAGATCTTCGTGAACCCGTAGGCGGGGCGAGCCTGTCCACTGCGGCCGGGACGCTCCTCCCGCTGAGCAGCGCTGGCCGCGTGGGGGGTACAGCGCCCTGGTTCGCCGCCGGCTGGGCAGCGGCCGTGCCCTCACTGCCCGCTGCCCGCCGGCCCTACGTAGCGCGCCCAGTCGCGCTCGATTTGCGCCATCACGTCGCGCGGCACCTCGGCGAAGCGGTACCGCTCCGGCGGCGCGTCGAGCGGTTTGGTGGCATCGACAATCATCTTCGTCACGGTGGCCCGGCCGGCGGCGTACTCCTCGGCCGCCGGATCGAGCGGGTTGCCCCTGACGCGCGGGATCACGTAGAGGTCGCGGTCGGCCCGGAAGCGGGTCGCCAGCGCGTAGTCGACGTCGGCCGGGTCGTAGATGTCGATATCGTCGTCGACGACGAACACGTGCTTGATCAGGTCCTGGTGCGCGAACGCGGCAAAGGCGGCCTTCTGCGGCTCGCCCTCAGTGCGCTTCTGCAGGGCGATGATGGCGTGGAAGTTGGCCCCGCTACTCGTCGGCATGTGGACCGCCGTCACGGTCGGGACGGCGCTGCGCACAGCCTTGAACAGGGCCGGCTCGCGCCCCGCCGCGCCGATCACGGCGTTCTCAGGGATGGTTGCGGCGATCAGGTTGTGCCAGAGCGCCCCGCGGCGATGCGTGATCGCGGTCACCCGCACGACCGGGAGGTCGCGTGCCGCTCCGTAGAGCCGGGCGAACTCGCCGAAGGGGCCCTCGCGCCGCCGCACATGGGGAAGCACTTCACCTTCGATCACCACTTCGGCATGCGCCGGAACCTCTAGCGGCACGGTGCGGCAGCGCACCAGCGGCACCGGGGCGCCGAGCAGGCCGCCTGCAGCGGCCATCTCGTCCTCGTCGAAGGCCAAGCGCATCTGCGAGGCGACGAGCAGCGCCGGATGCACGCCGACAGCGATGGCCACGGGGAGCGGCCGCCCAGCCGCCTCGGCCAGGAGGTAGTGCTGGAACATGTGCGTGGGGGCCATCCAGATCCCGAGGAGGTCGGGCTCGTGGTACTGGTTGCGCTGCACGCCCACATTGCGCACGCCGGTCACCGGGTTCGCCGTGATGTGCAGCCCGGCGGTGATGTACGGTCCGCCGTCTAGCTCGGAGTTGGTGCACAGCGGCAGGCGCCGGAGGTCCGGCGGCTCCATCACGACCTCCTGGCAGGGGCCGCTGTCCACCACCACGGGCGGGATGGGCCGTTCCAGCGCTTGTACGCCGCGGGCTAGCAGCCCCCGGCTATCGGTCTCCAGCGCGAAGGCAACCTTCTCGCGCGTGTCACAGAGGTTGGCCACCACAGGCAGCGCGTGTCCGCGCACCTGCTCGAACAACAGCACCTGCTGGCGCAGCACCGGGTCGCGGTGCGCGCGCGTGCAGACGCCGGCGAGCTCGAAGCGCGGGTCAACCGGCACAGTGATGCGCCGCAGGCGCCCGGCGCGCTCCAGGCGCTCCAGTAGCCCACGCAGGTCCTCCATAACCACCCGTCCACGGTTCCCCGCCGCTCGCGGCCGCTGGGGATGTACTGCAGGCGCACCCCACTCCCGCCGCGGCCTGCAGTGCTCACTACTATGGCACCGGCCGAGTCCGCTCGCCAACCAGGACAAATTCGTTGACGGCGCGACGGATCCGGCGCGAAGATGCCAGCGCAAGCGAGGGAGAGCCGAGGCTGCGGCGTGGGGTGGCTGATCGGAGGCCTGCTGGCGCTCGTCGTCCTGGCGGGAGGTGCTCTCGGCTACGAACGCCTGCAGGCAGACCGCATCTACCCGGGGGTGGAGGCCCTGGGGGTAGCGCTGGGAGGGCGCACGGCGGCGGAGGCGACGGCGCTCCTGAGCCCGCACGTCGAGGCGGCGCTGGACGCGCCGGTGACGCTGGTAGCCGGCGAGCACGTCCAGACGACTACCTGGCGCGAGCTAGGAAGCCGGCTCGCGCCGGCCACGCTCGTCGCGGACGCCCTGGCGGTCGGGCGGGTGGGGGATCCGCTCCAGCGGCTGCGGCAGCGGTGGCTTGCCGCGACGCAGCGCTACACCGTGGAGGCCACCGCCTCCCTCGATGAGGCCGCGCTCGCCGCGTTTCTGCGCCAGCTCGCCCAAGCGGTCGACCGGCCCCCGCGGGACGCGCGCTTGCTAATCCAGCCCGACGCGACGATCCAGTACACCACGGCCCAGAGCGGGCGCCAGCTCGACCTCGCGGCTGCGGCGGCCGCGGTGCGCGCAGCACACCCCCAGCGGGCAGCGGAGATCGTGTTGCCGGTGCGCGAGCTACCGCCCCGGACGCCGGACGCGTTCCGGCGCGAGGCGCGTGCCGTGGCGGAGCGCGTCCTCGCCCAGCCGCTCGTCCTGGTCCACGGGGACCGCCAGTGGACTGTGGAGCGGGCAGAGCTGGCCGACTGGCTCACGTTCGAGGGCGGGCCGGGCCAGCGCATGGTCGCGCGGCTGGCGCCCGAGGCGGTAGCCCGCCGGGTGGCGGCGCTGGCTGCCGAGATCGACCGGCCGGCGGTGAACGCGCGGCTGGACTGGAACGGCGGCGCTCCATATGTAATCCGCCCTGCCCAGCCGGGCCAGCGCCTCGATCAGGCCGCGACCCAGCGGCTGCTCCTCGAGCGCGCCCTCACCGACGATCGCACGATCGTCCTGCCCGTGGAAGAGGTGGCTCCCCTGGTCACGGAGGAGACCATCCCTGCCCTGGGGCTGCGGGAACTCATCGAGGAGAGCCGCACATCGTTCGCTGGCGCGGTGCCCGAGAAGGCGCACAACATCCGCCTCGCGGCTGCGCGCCTCCACGGCGTGGTCGTGCCGCCTGGGGAGACGTTCTCCTTCAACCGCGAGGTGGGGCCTACCACCCTGGCGGCGGGATACCAGTGGGGCTTCGGCATCACCAGCGGCACCGACGGGCTGCGCACCGTACCCGCGGTGGCCGGCGGGATCTGCCAGGTCGCCACGACCCTGTTCCAGGCGTTCTTCTGGGCCGGCTACCAGCTGGAGGAGCGCCACTGGCACCTGTACTGGATCCCTGCCTACACCTCGCGCGGTGTGGTTGGGCTCGATGCCACGGTCGACGCGGAAAGCAACCTCGATCTGCAGTTCGTGAACACCACGCCGCACGCTGTGCTCATCCAGGCCGAGACCACGGCCGACAGCATCGCGTTTCGCCTCTACGGCACGCGGCCCGACTGGACGGTGGAGGTGGCCCCACCGGAGATCACCAACCGCGTGCCGCCCGACCCCACGCCGGTGGTGGAGGAGGACCCCGCACTGCCCGCCGGGCGCCGCGTGGTGGTGGAGGCGGCGCGCGAGGGCTTCGAGGTCACGGTGGTTCGCACCGTGATCGAAGCGCACGGCGTGCGCATCCTGCGGCTGAGGAGCGTCTACCAGCCGTCGCGCAACGTGACCCTGGTCGGCACGGGCGGGGCCCTGCCGGCCGAGGGGCCGGCGGAGAGCGTGCAGAACCGCCCGGTGGCCGACCGGACACGGGAATAGGCGCACCGCCCTGCAGGCTTGCCGGAGCCCGCCCCAGGGCGCACCGTTGGGCCCTACAATGGGCCGCGTGACGCTATCGCTATCGGGGAGGCCGCTTGCCAGAAGCCCCGCACCTCAACCTCGCAGCGCCCGCACCGCCCGCCACCATGCCCGAGGCGCCGCCTGAGAGTCCTCCACCCGCGGGCGAGCGGCGAGCGTGGCTACTCGGGTTCGCGCTCGGCCTAGGCGGGTTCGCGGTGCTCGGCGTGCTCCTCGCGCTGGCAGCTCTCCTCGCGGCAGGGCCGCCGCCGCGGACCGTGCTGCTGCTAGGCCTCGACGTGCGGCCGGACGAGCAGCAGCGGGGGGTCCCGGGGCACACAGACACGATCGCGGTGCTGGCGCTGGCGCCGGGCCGGGCGACGCTGATCTCCTTCCCGCGCGACTTGTGGGTCGAGATCCCCGGCTATGGCCCGGAGCGCCTGAACGTCGCCTATCCGCTGGGCGCGCGGTCGGGCCGGCCGGCCGATGGGGCGGCCCTCCTCGCCCGCACGCTGGCCACCGAATTCGGGCTCGTCGTCGACCACTGGGCGTGTGTCGACTTCCGGGGCTTCGCGGCGCTGGTCGACGCGCTGGGCGGAGTAGAGGTCACCGTGCCGCGGACCATCGTCGACGAGACTTATCCGACCGACGACTACGGGACCCGCCGGCTAGTGATCCCGGCGGGCCGCCAGCGCTTCGATGGCGCCACCGCGCTGGCCTATGTCCGGACCCGCGCGCCGGACAGCGACTTCGGCCGGATGGCGCGGCAGCAGCAGGTGCTCCTCGCACTGCGCGCGCAGGCCTTAACGCCTGGCGGCCTGCTGCACCTGCCGCGCGCGCTGGTCGTGTGGCCCCAGGCGGTGGCCAGCGACCTGTCGCCTCGCGAGCTGGCCGCGCTGCTGCGCACCCTCGCGCTCCTGTCGCCCGACCGGCTCCAGACGCTGGTGATCGGGCCGGAGCTGGCGCCGCCCGCCGTGGGGCCCGGCGGCGCGGCGATCCTCCTGCCACGCAAGGAGGCCATCCGCGCGGCTATCGCCGCGGCGCTGGCGCCGTGAGCGCGGCCGCCCCCGGGGGCGCTGCTGACGGGCGGCAGCCGGGTGCTCCGGCCGCGCGGGGAGGGACCAGCAGGCGGGGCGCTCGGCCTCAGTAGCGGGCGCGCACCCGGCGCCGGCAGCGCGGGCAGTAGAAGTAGGCCTGGCGCTCGCCGGGAATGTAGCGCAGCTCGGGATGGTCTGGATCCACGATCTCCTCGCCGCGCTCCATGGGCAGGTTGCACTCGCGGCAGTGGGGCAGCGGGCGCGGCGGCGGCTGGAGCTTCAGGTAGATGACCACCCCGAGCACGCCGAGGGCGAGCGCGAGGAGAAAGGCAGGGTCGCCGAGGTTCACAGCCGGTGCTCCAATCGCTCACACGACCCGTAGACGGGGGTCGAGTGCATCCCGCAAGGCGTCTCCGAAGAGGTTGAAGGCGAACACCGTGATGCTGATGGCCAGCCCGGGCGCGATGGCCAGCCAGGGCGCCCGCTCGGCAAACTGGACGCCGGCGCCGCGGAGCATCAGGCCCCAGGCGGGGGTCGGCTCGGCCACGCCCAGGCCGAGGAAGCTCAGGCTGGCCTCAAGGAGGATCGCCTGGCCCAGGAAGGCGGTCAGCATGATGAGGTAGGGGGCCATGACGTTGGGCAGCATGTGCCGGGCGATGATCCGCCAGTGCCCGGCGCCTACCGCCCGCGCCGCCTCCACATAGGGCATCGCGCGCACGCTGAGCGCGCTGGCCCGGACGACGCGCGCCACCTGCGGCACGATGGGCACCGCGATCGCGAGGATGACGTTCAGCACGCCGGTGCCCAGCACGGCGACCACGCCCAGCGCCAGCACGATGAGGGGAAAGGAGAGGAAGATGTCCATTACGCGCTGGAGCAGCAGGTCGACCTTGCCGCCGAAGTAGGCGCTGACCGTGCCCAGCAGCGCCCCCAGCGACGCCCCGAGGATCGAGGACGTGAAGCCGATCAGCAGCGCCGTGCGCGCGCCATAGATCAGCCGGCTGAGCACGTCGCGGCCGAAGGCGTCGGTTCCGAAGAGGAACTCGCGGCTGGGCGGTCGCAGCATGGCGAGGAAGTTCGTCTCGAGCGGATCGTAGGGCGCGATGAGCGGCGCCAGCAGGGCGGCCAGGCCCAAGCCGACGATGATCACGCCGCCCAGGGCGCCCAGCGGGCGCCGGCGGGCGAACTGCCCGACCGCGGCGAGCAGCCATGGCCCACCGCGCACCGCCACCGCGCGGGCCGGGCGCCAGGGTTCGACACGGTCGCGAGTCTCTAGCATCTCAATGATAGCTCACGCGTGGGTCCAGCACGACGTAGAGCAGGTCCACGAGGAAGTTCACCACCACATAGACCGTGGCTGAGAGCAGGACCAGCGCCTGGGTCATCGTGTAGTCGCGCCGCGTGATAGCCTCCACCATCAGCTTGCCCAGGCCGTTCAAATTGAATACCTGCTCGGTTACAACTAACCCCCCGATGAGGAAGGCGAACTCCAGCCCGATCACCGTCACCACGGGCAGCAGCGCATTGCGTAGGGCGTGGCCGAGCACCACCGCCCGTTCGGCCAGGCCCTTGGCGCGGGCGGTGCGCACGTAGTCTTCTCGCAGCACCTCCAGCAGGGAGGAGCGCGTCATCCGGGTAGCCACCGCTGAGTAGCGGTAGCCAACCGCCAGCGCCGGCCAGATCATCAGCGACAGGTTGGCGAGCGGGTCCTGCAAGAAAGGGGTGAAAGTCACCGGCGGGCTCCAGCGGAACAGGGACAGGAGAGCGAGGATGAGCAGGATGCCCAGCCAGAAGGAGGGGGTGGCCAGCCCGCCGATGCTGAGCACGCGGATGGCGTAGTCCACCCAGGTATCCTGGTGGAGGGCGGCGAGCGTCCCCAGCGGGAGGGCCAGCAGCACCGCCACGAGCGTGGCCATGATCGCGAGCTGCAGGCTGAGCTCCAGGCGGATAGCGATCTCGTGGGCGATGGGACGGCCGGTCCACATCGAGAGGCCGAAGTCGAAACGTACGACCCCCCACATCCAGTCGACGAACTGGCGCCAGAGCGGCTGGTCGAGCCCCAGGCGGGCGCGCTCGGCCTCGATCGTCTCGTGCGGCACGAAGGCCCCCTCGCCAGCGTACTTGAGCATCACGACGTCGCCGGGCACGACCCGCAGCAGCAGGAAGGTCAACACCGCTACCCCCACCAGCGTGGGAATCATCAGCAGGAGCCGCGCGAGGATGTAGCGCCACATACCGCCCCACCAGCCCCCTCGCGGGCACGCCCCCGGCCGGCGCACCGCCCGCGGCACTCCTTGTGGTGGGAGTAGTTTAAGCTGCAGCGCACGTCGCCGGGTAGCAGGAATGCTTGCCCGGCCCCACCGCCCTCGGTATCTATAAGAGTGCTCTTAACTTCGCCCCAAGCGCGTGGGGGCTGGTGAGGATGGCTCTTACCCGCCGCGCGCCGGTGCTGAGCCGGCGGGCGCTGCTTGGCGCTGGCCTGGGCCTGCTGGCGGCCGGCTGGCCCGGAAGCCGCCCCGCTGTCGCGGGCGCGCGGTTTTCCCGCGGCGCCTTCGGCCCGCTGCCGCCTGAGGGGCCGCCGGCCCGCCCGGCCACCTACGCGCTCCAGGAGGCGCTGGCGCGCGGGCAGGCCGGCCTCGCCGCGCGGCTCGACCCGGCCGAGGCCGGTCGCCCGTACTTCGAGCTGAACCTCGCGGGGGACGTTCCCCAGCTCGTGCACGACTGCTGGGACTACGTCGACATCGCTGGCCGCATGGTCGACGCGCTGGGCCTCGCCGAGGAAGTCGTCGGCCCAGGAACGGCCGCGGAGGCCCAGGCACAGGTGCTCGCCTACCTCCGCGCGCGCCAGGGGGCGGAAGGCCTGTTCTGGAACGGCCCCAGCGCGCGCTGGGAGGGCTACGCCAGCGACTGCGTCGAGAGCTTCTCCCAGAGCCGCGCCGCGCTGGGCCTGGTGACCTGGCTCCAGCGCACGGGCGCGGCCGCGGCCGAAGACGCCCTGGACGCCCTGGTTGACGGCCTCAGCGCCGTCGCGGTGTGGGATGGAGATGCCGCCTACTTCCCGGGCTCGCAGTGGCGCGGGGACTGGCTCGAGGCCACCCTGACCGCGGCCGGCGCGCCCGACGGCCGCGCCAAGTACGGCTGGGGCCTGCTAGTCACGCTGCCGCTGGTGCACTACTACGCCCTGACGCAGCGGCCGCCTGCCGGCCGGCTCGTCGATGCTCTGCTGCGCTTCTTCATCGAGCGGTCGGCGCTGGTCGGCGCGGACGGACAGTTCGCGGGCCTCGTGCACGCCGAGGGGTACGCCGCCATCGCCGCGGCGGCGGCGCGCTACGCGGCGCTGGTCGGCCGCGAGGACTGGCTGACCTGGGCGACCCGGGTCTTCGCGTGGATCCGCGCGCACAGCACGCGCTACGGCTGGGTGCCCGACCGGCTGGGCCTTGGCCCCGCCTACTACCGCTTCTGGTACGGGCGCGAGACGCTGCCGCCCACCTGCGAGACCTGCGGGCTGGTGGACGCGCTGGAGCTGGCCATTACCCTGGCCGAGCAGGGCCACCCGGCCTACTGGGACGATGTCGAGCGCTGGACACGGAACCACCTGCTGGCCAGCCAGCTGGGCGCCCCGGCAAGCTTCGCGGCAGCCTCTCCGGCCGCGGCAGACGCGCTGCCGGCGGCGCTGCGCGCGGCGGAGGCCCAGGAGGGACCGCTGGCGCCAGTGGTCGCCGGCGCGTTCGACAGCGCCTCCCTGCCGGGCGGGCTGCTCGGGTTCCGCGCCAGCGGCCTGCGGGCGGTCGTCGAGGGCTGCTGCGCCTGCAGCGGGCTGCGCGGGCTCTTCCTCGCCTGGCACCATGCCGTGATAGCGGAGGGCGGGACCGTGTGGGTGCACCTGGGGCTGAGCCGCGATAGCCCCTGGGCCGAAGTAGTGAGCTACGAGCCCTACGCCGGCCAGCTCGACGTGCGGCTGCGCGCGGCGCACCGGCTCTGCGTGCGCGTGCCGAGCTGGGTGCCGCGCGCGGCGCTGACCGTGCTGGTGGACGAGCAGCCCATGGCCCCATCGTGGGAGGGCGCCTACCTGCGCTTCGAGTCCCTGGCCAGGGGCCAGACGGTCAGCCTGCGCTACCCGCTGGTCGAGCGCACCGAGGAGGAGGGGGTGGAGGGCGAGCGGCTGACGGTCCGCTGGCGCGGCGGGACGGTGGTGAGCGTCGAGCCGTGTGCGCCCGGGCTAGCCACCTATGCGCGTCGCCACGTCGCCGGCCCGGCCCCCTGGATCGCCCCGCCCGACTACCCGCGCTACAGCCGGGTCGACTGGTGAGGGCGGCCCGGGGCAGTGCGGGGGCGTGACAGATGGCTTATAGTAAGGCCGCAGTCCCGGCCCACAGCCTGGAGGAGGGTGAGCAGATGGCAGCGGCGAAAGTGTTCGTCTTCGCCCCCGCGGATCCGACCGAGGAGACGCACCGGCGGCTGGAGCAGGCGGGCTGCCAGCTCGTACTCGGCAAGGCGAGCTGGCAGACCCCCAAGGGGAACAACGAAGAGGAGATGTGCCTGCTGGCGCGGGACAGCGATGCCCTCGTGGGCACCTCGATCCGCAGCTCCCCGATCACCCGCCGGATCATGGAAAGCTCGGACCGGCTCCGGATCGTGGCCAAGTACACGATCGGCGTCGACGATGTGGACGTGGAAGCGGCCACCGAACTCGGCATCCTGGTGACCCACGCCCCGACGGAGTCCAACTGGGGCGGTGTGGCCGAGGGCACCATCGCGATGATGCTGGCGCTCCTGAAGCGCATCCGGGAGCGGGACGAGCACGTCAAGGCGGGCGGCTGGCGCGCGGAGGAGCTCCAGGGTACCTATCTCGGCGCGCGCCAGGACGGCTACCCCGGCATCACCGTGGGGCTAGTGGGCCTCGGCCGCATCGGCAGCCGGGTGGCCGAGCTGCTGCGGCCCTGGCGCGTGCGCATCCTGGCCTACGACCCCTATGTGCCGCGGGACAAGTTCGCCCTCCTGGGCGTTCGGTCCGTCGACTACCATACCCTGCTGCGCGAGTCGGACGTCGTGAGCTTCCACGTGGTGCTCACGAAGGAGACGCGGCACATGTGCGGAGCTGCCGAGCTGGCGCTGATGAAGCCGACCGCGATTCTCGTCAACACCTCGCGCGGCGCGGTGCTGGACGAGGCCGCGCTGGTGGACGCCCTCCAGCGCGGGGTGATCGCGGGGGCGGCGCTCGACGTCTTCGAGGACGAGCCGCTGCCGCCGGAGAGCCCCCTGCGGAAGCTGGGGCACAAGGTGCTGCTCTCGCCCCACATGGTGTCGAGCAATGTAGGCAGCGGTCTAGGCCCCGGCATCGCGTGGGCCACGGAGTCGGTCCTGCAGGCGCTGCGCGGCGAGGTGCCCGACAACGTGTACAACAAAGAGGTCATCCCGCGGTGGCGGGAGCGCTTCGGCGGGCGCTCGGTGCTGGGCGCGCCGGCCCCGCAGCCGGCTGCGCGCGCCTGATCCCGCGGGCGGGAACGGCCGTACCTGGCCGGAGTGGAGGAGGAGGCTGATGGCGGAGTTCAGCGTTATCGATGCCGACGGGCATGTGCGCGAACCGTTGCCCAAGCTGGCAGAGCTGCTCGGGCCGCTCGGCAAGCGGCGTGCGCTGTTCCCCACCGATGCCTGGGATCGCCAGCTCCGCGGCACGCTGGGGCAGTCGCCGGAGTCGCCGCAGCAGCAGCTCGCGGATATGGATCAAGATGGCATCGACGTCATGGTGCTCTACCCGACGGCCGGGCTGGCGATCGGCCTGATCGCCGAGGAGGCGTACGCCACGGCCCTCGCCGCCGCCTACAACACCTGGCTCCACAGCTTCTGCCAGGCCAACCCGGCCCGGCTGAAGCCGGTGGCGCTCCTGGCGCCCCAGGACCCGGAGGCGGCGGCGCGCGAGCTGCACCGGGCGGTCACCGAGCTGGGCGCGATCGGCGCCATGCTGCCGACCCACGTGCCGCTGCGGCCGGACTGGGGGCACCGCTACTGGGACCCGATCTACGCCGAGGCCCAGCGCCTGGACGTGGGCCTCGCCTTCCACCACAAGAGCGTGCACGGCGAGCTCACCGACCAGCGCTTCCACAACTTCATCACCGTACACACCATCGGGCACCCGGTCGAGCAGATGATCTCGCTCACCAGCGTGATCATGGGCGGGGTGCTGGAGCGGTTCCCCACGCTGCGGCTGGCCTTCCTTGAGGGAGGGGTGGGCTGGGTGCCGTACTGGATGGACCGGATGGACGAGGAGGCGGAGAAGCGGGGCGCAGTGGAGGCGCCCTACCTCACCATGCGGCCCAGCGAGTACGTCCTGAGCGGGCGGATCTTCTTCGGCGTAGAGTGCGGCGAGAAGACGCTCCCCGATGCGGTGCGCTGGGGGCTGGAGGACACGCTCCTGTACTCTTCCGACTATCCGCACTGGGACGGCGACTGGCCGCATACCGTGCGGACCGTGCGGGCGCGCGCGGACCTGAGCGAGGACGTGAAGCGCAAGATGCTCCACGACAACGCGGTCCGCTTCTACAAGCTGGACGAGGGGAGCCTCCCGAAGGCGCGCGAGACCGAGGCCACCGCCTCGCGGTGAGGGCGGGGGAAGCAGCCAGCGGGCGCGGTGTGCGGGCTACGCCGGGCGGCGCCGCGCCCGCTGGTACATCTCGACCAGCTCCGCGACCGTGGTCGCGTCCTCCGGGGCCTTGTCGTCGCGCCAGCGGCCGGTAAAGCGGGGGAAGCGGATCGCCAGCCCGCTCTCGGGCCGGAAGCGGCCGTAGGCCGCGGTGTGGATCGGGGAGAGCGTGACCTCGGCGCCGACGACCTCGAGCACCACCGCCGGGGTGAACCAGACGTCGGCCTGCAGCTTCGCATCCACCCGGGGATGGGGGTGCGGGATGACGTAGGGGGCGAAGCGGTCGGGCAGGAGGGCGAGCTCCTCATCGCTGAAGCCCGTGCCGCACTTGGTCACGGTACGGAACATGTCCGCCTCGGGATCGTAGGCGGCCAGCAGCAGCGAGCCGTAGGTGCCGGCGCGGCGCCCCCGGCCGTAGAGTGCGCCCACCGCTACGAGATCCACGCTGTCGGTCATCGTCGTCTGGTACTCGCGCTTGTACTTGATCCACAGCCAGCCGCGCGCGCCGGCCTGGTAGACGGACTCGGGGGCGAGCGACTTGCATACCAGCCCCTCGGTGCCCTCGCTGACCGCGAGTTCGAAGAAGGCTTCCAGCTCGGGGACGCTCGCCACGATCTTGCGCTCGGCGAGCTGGAAGCGAGGGCCGGTCTCGCCCACCCGCTCCAAGTGCGCCCGCCGCTCGGGATAGGGGCGGCGGGTGAGGTCCTCGCCGTCGACGTAGAGCAGGTCGAAGGCCATGAGCGTG
>Ga0209810_1004498_pt1 | contig 13378 bp, 9 predicted proteins | sample Coa_R1_7_FD_187159 | JGI IMG/M metagenome (GOLD analysis project Ga0209810, IMG submission 187159) | Surface soil microbial communities from Centralia Pennsylvania, which are recovering from an underground coalmine fire - Coalmine... | ecosystem: Environmental > Terrestrial > Soil > Unclassified ...
GGGCAAGGGCCGGCCATCGTCGACAGCACCGGGCACCTGCTCTATCGCAACGGCTGGGCCGCCAACCGGGGTGAGGGGTACCCCGACCAGCCGGCCTGGGACCGGCCGGGGGAGGTCTTCGGGGTGACCGGGGCCGCCCCCCTCTACCGGGTGGAGGCCCTTCGCCAGGCCAGCCACGGCAGCGCCCGCCCCTTCGACGAGCGCTTCTTCGCCTACATCGAGGACGTCGACCTGGACTGGCGCCTGCGCTGGCTGGGCTGGCGGGCCTGGTACGAGCCGGCCGTGGCCTGGCACCACCGCAGCGCCACCGGCGCCCGCCGCTCCCCCTTCATCCTGCGCCACATCCTGAAGAACCGACTGCTGCTGGTGGCCAACAACGACCTCTGGCCGGACGGCCTGCGCCGCCTGCCCACCGTGGCCCTGTTCACCGCCCTCACCGCCGTCCAGTTCGGGCTGGAGTCGCCCTGGGCGCCGCTGGGGATCGCCGACGCCGTCCGCCTGCTGCCCGAGAGCCGGCGCCGCCGGCGCTTCCTGCGCGAGAGGCGCCGGGTATCCTCGGCTGAGATCGATGCCTGGATGCAGCGGTTCCCCTACCGGCAGAAGCTGGCCCAGCGGCTCCTCGGCCAGCGGCGGGCCGCGGGCCGGCCCGGACGCTCCAGCCAGGTCCTGAGCGGCTGAAGGTGATCCGCATGGTGAAGCCCTCCATCCCTCCCTCCGTCGCCCTGCCCCGCAGCGGTCACGCGCTCAACCGGGAGCGGCTGCGCCAGCTGGTGCGCCGCGAGCTGACCGCCCGCTACCGGGGCTCGGTGATGGGGGTGGCCTGGTCCCTGCTCAACCCGGTCGTGTACATGATCGTGTACACGGTCGTCTTCTCCAAGTTCATGCGCTTCAACATCCCCGGGACGCCGTACCCCGTCTACCTGCTCTCGGGCCTGCTGGCCTGGAACTTCCTCACCCAGTCCATCAGCGCCTCGATCAACAGCATCCTGGGGAACGCGGCCCTGGTGAAGAAGGTGGCCTTCCCCTGGATCATGCTCACCGTGGCCACGGTGATCTCGGCCTTCGTCAACTACGCCATCAGCCTGGTGCTCCTGGCCCCGCTGCTGATCTTCTTCCACGTCCCGGTGAGCCCGGCGCTGGCCCTGCTCCCGGTGGTGACCGCGGTGCTCTTCGCCTTCGCGCTCGGCCTCAGCCTGGGTCTGGCCGCCGTCAACGTCTACTTCCGTGACGTCGAGCACCTGACCATGATCGCCATCCAGGTCTGGTTCTTCATGACCCCGGTCATCTACCAGCTCGACCAGATCCTGGCCATCAGCCAGGGCAGCCGCCTGTTCACGGTCTTCCGCTGGATCCTGTACGTGAACCCCATGACCTGGGTCGTGAGCGCCTTCCAGGACCTGATCGCCTTCCACCGCTGGCCGGCGCACTGGCCGGGCCTGCTCTACGCCGCCGGGGTGGGGGCGCTGGTGCTGGCGGCGGGCACCTTCCTCTTCCGTCGGCTCTCCCGCCGCTTCGCCGAGGAGCTGTGATGGCGGCCGGGGTCGCGGTCCGGGTGCGCGACGTCTCCAAGCGCTTCCGCATCTACCACCGCCGCAACCTGACCCTGAAGCAAGCCCTGCTCCAGCGCCGTCGCGGCGTCTTCGAGGAGTTCCTGGCCCTGCAGGGGGTGAGCTTCGAGGTGGAGCAGGGAGGGGCGCTGGGCATCATCGGTGAGAACGGCTCGGGCAAGTCCACGCTGCTCAAGTGCATCGCCGGGATCCTCCAGCCGGACCGGGGCAGCATCGAGACGCACGGCCGGGTGGCCGCTCTTCTGGAGCTGGGCGCCGGCTTCCATCCCGAGTACACGGGCCGGGAGAACGTCTACCTGAACGGGGCCCTGATCGGGCTGCCTCGGCGCTACATCGACCGCGTCATGGACGAGATCGTCGCCTTCAGCGAGCTGGAGCGCTTCATCGACAACCCGGTCCGCACCTACTCCTCGGGCATGTACGCGCGGCTGGGCTTCTCCATCGCCGTCCACCTCGACCCCGACGTGCTCGTCGTCGACGAGGTCCTGGCCGTGGGCGACGAGGCCTTCCAGCAGCGCTGCTACGACCGCATCGCCCGACTGCGGGCCGAGGGCCGCACCCTGATCATGGTCTCGCACGCCCTGGAGCCCATCCGGGAGTTCTGCTCCGACTGCATCTGGCTGGATCGGGGCCGGGTCCGGGAGCGGGGCTCGGCCGCGACCGTGGTCGCCCGCTACCTGGCCGAGGTCAACGCGCGCGAGTCGGCCCTGATGGCCGGCGAGGTGGAGCGGGTGCACCAGCTGGTCCCCTCCGGCCGGGGCGGGGTGGGGGTGACCCGGGTGCGCTTCGAGGGGGCCGACGGCCCCACCCATGTCTTCGAGACCGGCGACCCCTTCGAGATGGTGATCGAGTACCACGCCCCCACACCCCTGGAGGGGGCCCGCTTCAGCGTCGGTTTCCAGCGCGAGGACGGGGTGATGGCGTTCTCGACCACCACCGAGGACACCGAGCTCGCGGCCTCCTCCCTGCCCCCCAGGGGGGAGGTGAGGCTGCGCATCCCGAGCCTGCCCCTGCTGGAGGGCCTGTTCCGGGCCAGCGTGAGCATCAGCGACGCCCGGAGCGGCGAGCCCTACACCATCCTCGAGAACGCCTTCCCCTTCCGGGTCCGCAGCCAGGGGGTCAAGGAGAAGGGCATGGCACTGCTCGGCCATCGGTGGGAGCTGCCAGCCGCCATCGCCCGGCGTAGCGTCGAGGCATGAGCGCGTGGAATCCGAGAGCGGGAGGGATGAGGATCGGGCTCGTCACTGAGCGGATGCTGACCGGGTTCGGCGTCGACCTCTGCGTGGACCGGCTGGCGTCCGGGCTCGCGCGCCGGGGCCACGAGGTCACCGTCTACTGCTCGATCGCCGACGACGCCTACCGGCACGGCGGGGATCGGCCCTACCGGCTGCGGCTCACGCCCGTTCGCGCAACGAAGCTCTTCCCGCTCATGGACCGCCGCGGCTGCTCCTGGGCGCGCCTCTTCGACCACGAGGGCCTGGACGTGCTCGAGATCCACGCCTTTCCCTTCTTCAGCGCCATCCCCCGCCTGTCCACGCCCGTGGTCGCGGTCGACCACGGGGTCTCCTCGACCATGGGCATGCCGCTCTGGCTGCGGGCCGACTTCGCCTACGTGCGCTGGACGCTGTACCACCGCCACCTCCCCCACGCCACCCGACTGGTCACCATCTCCGAGTTCCTGCGCCGGCAGATGCCGGGAAGGCTGGCGGAGCGGACGGAGGTGGTGCCCTGGGGCTCGGAGCACCACTGGCGGCCGGTGGACCCGCAGCAGGTCCTGGCCTACCGGCGCCGCCTGGGCATCGCCGACGACCGGGTGCTCGCCCTCTACGTGGGCCGGCTCAACCACAAAGGCCAGCCCTACAAGGGGGTGGCGGAGCTGCTGGAGCACCACCGGGCGCTCCGCGAGGAGGGGCTGCCGGTGGCCCTGCTCTGCCTCGGCTACGGCGGCCCCGAGGACGCCCGCGCCGTCGCCGAGGCGGGAGGGGTCGCGGTCCTGAGCGCCCCGGCCGAGGAGATGGCGCTGGCCTACCACGCCGCCGACCTGCTCGTCACCTGCTCCCGCTGGGAGGGGTTCGGCCTCCCCCTGCTCGAGGCCCAGCGCTTCGGCCGCCCGGCGGTGGCCTACGCCGTCGGCGCCCATCCCGAGATCGCCCTGGTCGGTGAGACCGCCCTCCTGGTCGACTCGCCCGAGCGGTTCCGGCAGGCGTGGCGAGCGCTGGTCACCGACCCCGAGCGGCGACGGGCGATGGGGACCGCGGCCGCCCGGCACGCGGCCTCCTACACCTGGGAGCGGGCGGTGGAGGCCCACGAGCGGATCCTGGCCGAGGCCGCGGCCACCCGACCCCGCCCCATGAGACCGGGCGCCCGATGGGGTCGCGAGGACCCGACCCCCCTGGTCAGCGCGGTGGTGCTGACCTACGAGCCGGAGCCGGAGCACCTGGCCGCCTGCCTGGACTCGATCCGCTCCTCCGACTATCCCAGGGTCGAGCTGCTGGTCCTCGACAACGGCTCCGGCAACGGCGTGGCCGAGCGGCTGGCGGCCGAGCGACCCGGGATCAGGTTCGTCCAGATCGGCCACAACTCCGGCTTCAGCGCCGGCATCAACCGCGGCGTCCGGGAGGCCACCGGCGACCTTCTCTTTCTCATCAACCCGGACGCCCGGGTGGAGCCGGAGACCATCCGCCTCCTGGTCGACGCCGCCCGGCGTCACCCCACCGCCATCGGCTTCGCCCCCAAGATGGTGTTCGCGCACGACCCCGAGCTGATCGACGCCATCGGCACCGCCATCGACCCCATGGGCGCCGCCTTCAACCGCGGCATCGGGCAGCTGGACGTCGGCCAGTACGACCTGGAGGAGCCGGTCATGGGCTGCTGCTTCGGGGCAGCGCTCCTGCGCCGCGAGGCCTTCGACCCCGACCGGGTCGGCCCCCTGGACGAGGCCTACTTCATGTACTACGAGGACGTCGACTGGTGCCTGCGCGCGACCTTGCAGGGCGAGGACTTCTGGTCCGTGCCCCAGGCCCGGGTCCACCACGTCCATTCCGCCACCACCCGCTCCCAGGCCTACGGCTTCAAGTACCGGCTGATCCAGCGCAACCTCCTCCACACCGTCTTCAAGAACTTCGAGAAGCGGCGGACGGTCAAGGTCTTCGCCCTGCGCTCGCGCTGGCACCTGGTCAACCTGCTGCGCGGGCCCTACCGCAAGGAGAGCCTCCGCGTCCTCTGGGAGGGCTGGACCGGCGTCGTCCGCTACTGGGGGACCCGGACCCTGCAGCAGAAGCGACGCACCCGGGCCGACGTCGACGCCTTCAAGCTGGGCCACGGCGAGCTGAGCTTCTTCGACCCCGTCGACTACCGGCCCACCCACAGCTGGGAGACCCTGACCGCGATGCTGAAGCGTCTCTATGCGGTCACCGGCGAGGCCCGCTGGGGCCGGGCCCTGGACTACCTCGAGGCCGCCCTCGACACCCCCCTGCGCTTCCGCCCGCGCGAGGTCCAGCAGCGGCTGGCGGAGGTCGCCGGCCCCCTGCCCGACCCGCTGCGCCGCTTCTTCGCCGCCCTCGAGCGGCAGCCGGGCATGCTGGTGCCGGCGGACAGGACCATGACCGATGAGCCAGAGATCGTACCTAGCGTGAGCCGCTGACGGCACCCCCGGGGTTTCGTCCGTTATCCGGCTCCCGGCTTCATCGCGTAAGGATGAACCGGCCTGCAGGTCGGCACTCTACCCGATTTCCCTCCTTGCATTGGTAGCCTCGACCGAGGCATGATCCATGCTTACGATCTCAAGGGAGAACGCACTGCCATGGATAAGCTTCCGAGTCCGCCGGTGCCGGGCATGCCGATCGAGTTCCAGCAAGCTCAACCAGGTGACCTGGTGCGTCCCGCCAATGCGACTGCCTGGCAGCGTTTGGTCGAGGTGCGGCACGATTACCGCTCTGGGGCATGGGAGGGCTTTCTGGAAGAGCTAGACAGCTCAAAGTCGTCCTCGCGGACGAATTGTCATCTCCACGATCCGGGCTGCCTGGTCTGGCGACCACTGGAACCATCTGGCATGGAGATGGAAGCTTCGCAATTCGATAACGGCGAACCCTCTTCATATGCAGCCGCGCCACTGAAGCAGGATCCGGCGCCGCATGCTTTCCGCTCTCTTCGAGCTTCGAAGAAGTTCGACGGGTATATCTGGTACATCTGTCCTGATGTAACCCAGCCGACCGGAGGGGTTCAGGTGATCTACCGTCACGTACGGTATCTGAACGAAGCGGGGCTTAGGGCGGCAGTCGTACACGACCAACCGAGCTTCCGATACCCTTGGGCCCCGGAGGATGCTTGTATCGTGTCGCGAGGTGAGGTGGATCCTGATCCAACCAAAGATATCGTCGTCTGGCCCGAATTCTACGGGTCAATAATTGGGAGTTGGGGACTTGGCTGCCGACGGGTGATCTTGAACCAAGGGCCCTCCCTTACGTTCACTGCTCTCGACTTTTTCGACCCAAAGCCGCTTCCATATTTGGACGATCTCACCATTGCTGTGGTCGTTGTTTCTGAATACGGACGTCGCTGGCTCGAGTATGCTTTCCCCTGGCTACGCGTCAAACGCATCACCGTTGCGATAGATGATCACCTGTTCAAACCGGCGCAGCACAAGACAGCGCAGATCTGCATCATGCCGCGAAAAGGAGCCGACGAAGCGAACCAGATTCTCAATATTCTTCGACACCGTGGGTCACTGGAAGGTGTGAATATTGTATTGATCGATGGACAGCCAGCAGTCGAGGTGGCGCGCGTCATGCGCGACTCTCTTATGTTCCTGACCCTAAGCTACCACGAAGGGTTCGGGCTTCCAGCAGCCGAAGCTATGGCATGTGGATGCATTGTGATCGGCTACGATGGCGGTGGCGGGGCGGAATTCATGCGGCCCGGCTTGGCATACCCGGTACCGACCGGAGACGTGATCGGCGTGGTCAATCGCGTTGAGCATGTTCTAACTGATTGGCAACGTCGACCAGGCCGGGTCCTAGCCATGGGACAGCGCGCTTCCCGGTTTGTGCGGGAGCGATATTCGCTCGCGTACGAGCGCGCTGACGTACTTCAGCTTTGGCGAGACCTTCTGGATCCTGACCAGACCCGAGAACTAGAAGGTAGGTCGTATTTCTGGAGTAGGCTTCGGAGCTGGATCGTTGGCCGATCGTCTTTCAAAGGCTGAAGGCAGTCCTGAATTGCCAGTGAGGGTCCGACTGCGATCGACGTACCGAATGCTCAGCGCCGCCGCAGCCAGATGCTGGCCCCCTCGTTTCGCAGACACAGCGGCATGTGGCGCTCGAACCACTCCCGGTGGAAGCGCTCCAGGTAGGTGTTGAAGGCCACGATCTCGAACTCCCGGTTGAAGGTCAGGAAGGCGCGGAGGAGGTAGGCCTCGGTCCACGCCCTTCCCTCGCGGATCCAGTCCTCCGGGTACTCGAAGGGGTAGAAGACGTCGTGGAAGTGGACGTAGACCCCGCGCGGCAGCCGGGGCAGGACCTCGTTGAACAGGTGCTGCACGTCGCTGCCGATCTTCGCCACGTGGGTGGAGTCGACCAGCAGAACGTCGTTCGGCTCCAGGTCGAGGAGCTCGTTCAGGGGCACATCCTGGAGGCGCGATCGGAGCAGGCGAACCCGGCCCAGGTCACCCTCACGGAGCAGCTCCAGCAGCAGCTCCGGATAGGGGTCGATGAAGGTGCAGCGAGCCCGGCCGGCCAGGAAGCGCTCGTTGGTGTCGAGGATGACGCAGGACGAGTACCCGCACCCCACCTCGACCACGCGCCGGGGCCGGGCGTGGCGGAGCATGCAGTAGAGGAAGATCGCGTCCGAGTACGAGTAGGCCGGGTTGTCGAACCAGTAGCGCCACCCCGGCTGGCGGTGGACGGGGAACGGCAGCTCCCGGTAGAAGTCGGCGAAGGAGCGCAGCAGCTCGAGCTGACCCGGCTCGTTGAGGTCGACGCCGGGCAGCTCGCGGGGCGGAGGTCCGAAGAGGCGGTCCCGGTCGCGCTCGATCTCCTCCAGCGAGGGCACCGGCGAGTAGTAGTGCCCGAGGGGCACGAACTGGACGGCCCGGGCGCCAGCGCCCAGCAGCTCCCGTAGCCGTTGCAGCTCCCCCTCCTGACGCCGCAACAGGCTTTCCCGCTCCCGGAGGCGGGCCTGGGTGAGTGTCAGCTCCTCTGCCAGTCGGTTCCGCTGCCGGATCACCCGGCCCAGCACCGGCAGGCGCCTCGCCATGGCTGCCGCCAGCCGCCTGGGGCTGCCCGATGTTCCGAGGTCGGCAACCATCGTCAACACGTCACTCACCCCCCTCCCGGCGTCGGCCGGGCGATCATCGGGTCGGCCTCACTTGATCTCCGGAAACGCCGTCCAGTCGACCCCGATCGAGGGATCGTCGTGGGCGATGCGGCCCTCGTCGGAGGGATCGTAGACCCGTGAGGTGATGTACAGCAGGTGGGTCAGCTCCAAGGCTCGGCAACCGTGCGCCACCCCGGGAGGGATGCGAAGGCAGGTCGGTCCGTAGCGGTCTCCCATGAGCAGCATCATCGTCTCCCCACGAGTCGGCGACCCCTCGCGCAGGTCGTGGAGCCCCACCTTCAGGGCCCCGATGCAGTACCACCAGTCGGTCTGCCTCTGGTGGATGTGCCAGGCCTTGGCCGTCCCCGGGTACATCAGCGAGTGGCTCCACTGGCCGAAGTGGGAGAAGAAGCCGTCCGTCTCCCGGATGATCTCCCGGAAGAACCCGCGCTCGTCGGCATGGGTCACCAGCTGCTTGATCTCCACACCCTCGATCATTCACGCCCACCTCATCCGTGACCGGCCGATCCCGTCCGCCCCGGCCCGGCCGGAGGCGGAACCCTCGCATCGACCTTAGAACCCTACCTCACCTCACCTCTTACACCGGTCCGACGAACCGACCGGCCGATCGGCGAACCCGCCTCCGATCTCACCAGGCCCGGTGGTCGGGCCCCAAAGGCTCGAGCGGTCCGGCTCCGCTTGGCAGGCACGACCCACGCGTTCGGTGCATCGCATCCGTCGCGTCCGAGCCGGCGACCGCGTCCGGCTCGCGCTCGTCCCTCCACCTCCACGGCGAACCTCGAAGCCGTCAGCCCCTCCGACCCGGTCACGTCCCCGACCGTGGCCGCCGCGACCTCGGCCACCATCCCGCGACGGCGCGGTGGGGGCCCATCGGAGGCCGATCCGCGCCGGCATCGGACCATCCGGCCGTACCCGTCACACGACCTGCTCCGGACGACCGGGCGCTGCCTATGCTGTGGGCCATGGCAGCGCGCGAACTCCGGGTCCTGGCCCGGGGCCTCTCCTTCCTCGAGGCGCCCCGCTGGCACGAGGGCCGGCTCTGGGTCTCCGACTTCTACACCCACCGGGTGCTCCGCTTCGCCCCGGACGGCACCGCCGAGACGGTGGTGGAGGTGCCCGGCCAGCCCTCGGGGCTGGGCTGGCTGCCCGACGGCCGCCTGCTCGTCGTCTCCATGCGCGACCGGAGGCTGCTCCGGCTCGACCCGGAGGGGCTCGCGCTCCACGCCGATCTGAGCGAGCTGGCCAGCTGGCACCTCAACGACCTGGTCGTGGACGCCCGGGGCCGGGCCTACGTCGGCAACTTCGGCTTCGACCTGATGGCGGCTGCCGACCCCGCCCCGGCCAACCTGGTCAGGGTCGACCCGGACGGGACCGCCACCGTGGCCGCGGAAGGGATGCTGTTCCCCAACGGCTCGGTGATCACGCCCGACGGGCGCACCCTGATCGTGGCCGAGACCGTCGGCCAGCGGCTCACCGCCTTCGACATCGCGGCCGACGGCGCGCTCACCAACCGGCGGGTCTGGGCGGCCTTCGGCGAGCCGCCCACGGCCCCCGACTTCGCCACCGCCTTCACCCAGGTGCACGTGGCCCCGGACGGGATCTGCCTCGACGCCGAGGGCTGCGTGTGGTTCGCGGACGCGTTCGGCCAGCGGGCGGTGCGGGTCCGGGAAGGGGGCGAGATCGTGGACGAGGTCTCCACCGGTCAGCTGGGGTGCTTCGCCTGCATGCTCGGCGGCGACGACGGAGCCACGCTCTTCCTCTGCTGCGCCCCCACCTTCGTGGAGCACGAGGCCAGCGCCAACCACCGCGCCGAGCTGCTCTCCTGCCGGGTTCAGGTCCCGCACGCCGGCCTGCCCTGAGCCCGACCGGCGTGAAGTGACCCGTGGTCGAGCGGTCCGGCCCGGCCGGCGTCGGAGAGCCTGCTCACCCGACGAGGAACCTTGCCGGGCAGGAGATGACGCCTGCCCACCTGGACGCCCCCAGGCGCGCCGGGAGGTGCAGTCAGTGAAGACCGAGACGGGGAGAAGCCCGTCGAGCGATGGCGAAGCCTGGGCCGCGGTCCATGAGAAGCGCCGCTAAGGATAGGGAGATCGGCGAATCCATAGAAGTGCCTGGCCGTCGATGGCGGGCAACCACGCCTGGCGTACCTTCCTTACTGCCCTCGTCGCACGATCGCCGGAGACCTGGCTCTGAAACGTTCCGACTCACTGCTCCCGGCCGCCGAGCGAGCCCCGCAGGCGGCTGAGTAAGGGGTGACGACCGGCCAGCTCCCGCTGGCGCCGTCGGTGGTAATCGAGATCAGCCTCGGCCCCGAAGAGCCAGCGCATCGGAGAGAACCGGACCCGCAGCTGCATGGCGAGGATGCGAAAAGCGTCCCGCGTACGGATCTTCTTCCCGTCCTCTCGAGAACGGGTGATGTACGTGATCGGGACCTCGTGGAAACGGTAGCCGAGGCGGAGCACCTTGGCCACGATCTCGGTCTCGACCTCGAAGCCACGGCTCTGCAGGTTCAGCCGCCGCCACAGCTCGGTGCGGAGCACCTTGTAGCCGCTGAGCAAGTCGGTGATGTAGCAGTTGAAGAGCAGGTTGAGCAGCGTGGTCAGCAGGTGGTTGCCCTTGACGAACCAGTAGCTGTACGCGGTGTGGGCGCCGAAGCCGCGCACGCCGTTCACCGCGTCGGCCCGGCCGCCGAGGAGCGGCGCCAGCAACCTGGGATAGTCGTCGGGATCGTACTCCAGGTCCGCGTCCTGGACCACGGCGAAGGGAGCGGTCAGGTAGGGGATGGCCAGCCTCAGGGCGGCGCCCTTGCCCTGGTTCCGCTCCTGGCGGAAGGCCCGCATCCGGGGCTCCCGAGCGGCCACCTCCTGGATCACCTCCCAGCTGCCGTCGGTGGAGCCGTCGTCGACGACCACCACCTCCTTCACCTCCGGCCGCCGGAGTACGTGGGCCAGGATGGTGCCGACCGTCGAGGCCTCGTTGTAGACGGGAACCACGACGGACAACACGCCCTCCCCGTTCTCAGCTTTCATCCACACCTCACCGGACACGGTCTCGCCAGCACTTCCATCGCGATCGTTCACCGCCCTTTACATTGTCTCGATCGCCGCCCGACGAGGCCCCCTCCAGCCGCATTCGAGAGCGAGACAGGCCTACGGCCCGCCCGGATCCATGGCGACCCCCAACGGCGGTGTCCGAATCCGAGCCGCTCACAGATCCGTGTCATTGTAGCTTATGGCTCGGGAGCTTCCCGAGCACCGGTCCACGCACCGGCACCAGGGCCAGAGCGAAAGCGGCGGCGGCACCGCTCGGCATCCTCAGCGACCGTGAGTTCAGCCGGTTGGGCTTCCCGCGCTCGCTTGCGTCCATCTCAGCCCGCGTCTGGATCTCCACCGTGCCGGGCACGGCCGCCGGAAGCGGTCCGAGCCTGGCTCTTCGGGAAGCAGCTCGCTCAGCCCGCATTCCACCCGGTCGCTCGGATGCCGGCCACATTCCGGTTCGCGGATGAACGCAACGTCGAAGACCGGCGGTCAGCGCCCGAGGCTGGCCGCCCGCTTCGGCGACGGCGACCCATGCGCTCCCCGCTCATCCACGTCCCCAGCCTCGTCCCCCACCGCGCAGGGATCGAATACGGCCCCGGTCCACAGTGGTCACGGTGGATCGACCCCCGTTGAGGGTCAGGCCACACCGGAGAAAGGCTTCGCTCTCCCGCGACGCCGCCCCCTGGGGAAAGCCCCCGCTCGCCGAAGGCGACACGACGAGCCCCGAGCGGCAAGCAGCCAGCGAACCAGGCCGGCGCTCGCTACTCTTCCCGATGGCCTGTCGACGCTTGGCGACGTCGAGCCCCGACGCCACCATCCGCTCCGGCCGTCTCCAGCGGCCGGTAGTTCCTCCGGTAGTACTCCCAGTACTCGCCCGACTTCAGCGGCCGCCACCAGTCCTGGTGCTCCAGGTACCAGCGCACCGTGTCCCGGAGGCCCTGCTCCAGGTCCACCGCCGGCCTCCAGCCCAGCCCTCGGATCTTGCTCGTATCCACCGCGTAGCGGTAGTCGTGGCCGGGACGGTCGGCCACGTACTGGATCAGGCTCTGGGGCCGGCCCACCAGGTCGCAGACCAGGCCGGCCAGCCGGTTGCCGCTGGTCTCCACCTCGGTGCCGACGTTGTAGACCTCGCCCACCGGAGCCTCGTGCAGGACCAGGTCGATGGCCCGGCAGTGGTCCTCCACGTAGAGGTAGTCCCGGACCGCCGAGCCGTCGTTGTAGAGCGGGATGGGCATCCCGTCGATGGCGTTGGTGACGAACACTGGCACCGACTTCTCCGGGTACTGGTAGGGCCCGTAGGTGTTCGTGCCCCGGGTCACCAGCAGGGGCAGCCCGTGGCTGATAGCGTAGGCCCGGGCCAGCTGCTCGCCCCCCGCCTTGCTGGCCGAGTAGGGGCTGCGGGGCCGGAAAGGATCGTCCTCGCGCCGCCGTCCCTCGGGGACGTGCCCGTAGACCTCGTCCGTGCTCACCAGCAGGAAGACCTGGTGCCGGTGCCGCCGGGCCGCCTCGCAGAGGACGGCGGTGCCGAGCACGTCGGTGGTGACGAAGGCGAAGGGGTCCATCAGCGAGCGGTCGACGTGGGTCTCGGCGGCGAAGTTGACGATGGCATCGACCTCGGACGCCAGCTCGTCGGTCAGCCGCCGGTCGCAGATGTCGCCCCGGATGAAGCGGAACCCCGCCTGGCCCTCGAACTCGGCCAGGTTGGCCGGGTTGCCGGCGTAGGTCAGCTTGTCCAGCACCCAGACCTCGGTCTCCGGCCGCTCGCGCCGGAGCAGGCGGACGAAGTTGGAGCCGATGAAGCCGGCCCCGCCCGTGACCAGGAGACGCGAGAAGCGACGGCTCACCGGGCGCCTACGACCTCGGGCCGCCCTGGAGCGGGACATCGGAGGGGCCGAACCACTGCGCCGGCCGCCGCACCTCGCCGCCCTCCCACTCGTCGTCCCAGTCCTTGTTCGCCCCGTGGGCGCGTACGAAGTCGTTGACCTGGTAGTAGGCGTCGATCGACTCCCCGGCGTCCCCCCAGAACCCCTCGATCACGTCGTACTCCATGGCCGAGCGCTCCACGTAGTGGTTGTTGACGTCGGTGATCTCCAGCTCCCCACGGCCGGAGGGCTCCAGGCTGGGGATGACGCGGAACACCCCCGCGTCGTAGAAGTACACCCCGGTGACGGCGAAGGGGCTGGGGGGCTGGGTGGGCTTCTCCACGATCCGCCGGATCCTCCCCTCGCCGTCGAACTCGACCACGCCCAGGTGGCGCAGGTGCTCGGGGTCCTCGACCCGGGAGAGGAGGACTCGCGCCCCCCGCCCCTGGCGCTCGAAGGCTTCCACCGCCGGCCGCAGGCTGCGCTCGAAGACGTTGTCGGCCAGCATCACCACCACCGGGTCGTCCTCGACGAAGTGCTCGGCCAGCCCCAGCGCCTCGGCGATGCCCCCGGGCCG
>Ga0209810_1004502_pt1 | contig 13370 bp, 11 predicted proteins | sample Coa_R1_7_FD_187159 | JGI IMG/M metagenome (GOLD analysis project Ga0209810, IMG submission 187159) | Surface soil microbial communities from Centralia Pennsylvania, which are recovering from an underground coalmine fire - Coalmine... | ecosystem: Environmental > Terrestrial > Soil > Unclassified...
CATCCACGATCAAGATGCTCATGCCGATATCTCGACGTCCGGTCCAGGAAAAGGGGTCGGGAGTCGATTGCGCGCAGCGCCCGGTGGGTCCTTCGGACAAACGACTCCCGACCCCTTTTCAACCGCCCAAAACCGAACGGGGCCTGCATCGGCTTGAGCCGGCATTGGGCGGCCTGCGATAAGACCTAGTGGGAGGGTACTACGGGCTTTACGGTTGGTCAACGAAACACCAGCACCGGACAAGGGGCCTGGTGCAGCACCGCGTGAGACGTGCTGCCGAGCACGAAGCGGGTGAGCCCTCCGCGTCCGCGAGAGCCCATCAGGATCAGGTCCGGATTCAGCTTCGAGGCCTCGTGCAGGATCATGGGCGCGGGGGCGCCGAGCAGCGTCGCGCTCCGGGCGCGGTACCCCAACCCGGTCAGCTTGCTGGCGACGTCGTCGAGGAACGCCCGTGCGCTCTGCAACACCTGTTCTTTCATGGCCTCCGTCACGGAGATACCCGCCGGCCAGAGAGGTTGGGCGAAGGGGAGAACCGTGACGAGCATCAGGTCAACCGGCTCTCGAAACGGTGTCGTGGTCAAGAACCGGATCGCGGCCCCGGCATCGTCGGGCCCTTGCAGGGGCAGCAGAATCTGCTTGATGCTCCGAACAGGTCCGGTGACGATCAGGGTCGCGCAGGAGGCGTGGGTCAGGACGCGGTGAGACACGCTGCCGAAGAGCCGTTCCTTGATCGGACCCAGACCGCGGGCGCCGAGGACGATTAGGTCCGTTCCGGTTTCCTGGGCGACATTGACGATGGCCTCGGACGGCGTGCCGACCTCGATCCGTTTGGTCGCCGGACCGACGTTCATCGGAAGCAACGACGCCATCCGGTCCAGCAGCCGCTCGCCGTCTTCCCGCATCTCCTTCTCCACGGTCGTATAAATGTCGCGGGCGACCTCCGGCATCATCATCGGGTAGGTCGGCTGAGGGACGTCAAGGGCGTGCAGCAGGATGAGTTGTTCGGCTCGAGCGAGATGGGTCAGGATCCGGAGGGCTTCGTACGAATTGTCCGATCCGTCCACCGCCAGTAAGATCCGCATGGCCCCCTCCATTGCTTAGGGTTCGTCGAGCGGTATGTGTCGATCGCGCGGAGATCTCGCGAGCGCTGCAGGGCTCTTCGCGAATCACCGGCGAGCACCACCAGTGACCGTCAACGCCGAGTATGACACAGTGCCTCTCCTTGTGCACCCGACGCGCGCGGGGTGCGATTCCCTACGCGGGAATCACATGTCGGAGGAACCAACGCTGCGCATGGTCCGCGACCTGTTCCAAGGCGCCGGGTTCTTCGAACAGGTGGCCGGCGCCCGGCACAATCACCAGCTCTTTCGGGCAAGTGAGGCGCCGAAGCGCGTTCTGGTTCAGCTCGATCACCGGGGTGTCGTGACCCCCCACGATCAAGAGGGTCGGTGCGGTCACCGCGGGCAGATAGCGTTCAGCCAAATCCGGCCTCCCGCCGCGGGAGACGATGGCGCCGACGGGTGAAGAGTCACGCGCGGCGGCTTCAAGTGCCGCCCCGGCGCCGGTGCTGGCGCCGAAATAGCCCAGGCGGAGGGTCCGGGTCTCCGGCTGTTCCGCCAGCCAGGCCTTCGCCAGCAGAAGCCGATCCGCCAGCAGATCGATGTCGAAGACCTTGCGGCGATCGTCCGCTTCCCGTTCGGCGAGCAGATCGAGGAGCAGGGTGGCGAGCCCGGCGTCCTGGAGCTTCCGGGCGACGAACGTGTTGCGGGGGCTGAATCGGCCGCTTCCGCTCCCATGGGCGAAGGCCACGACACCGACGGGGTGCGGTGGAAGTCCCAGGACGCCTTCCAGCCGGACACCAGGGCCAGGGATCGTCACGGGCTGCTCGTCAGAGCTGCGGGTGTGCTGTGACATCGGCGCTCTCTTTCCTGCACGACCAGCGCAGGATCATTGTGGCGATGCTCAAATCGGTTGCCACACTGAGAAGATCCTGCAACACCGTCGCCACCGGCCCGCTGGCCAGCGCCGTGCCCGTCACGCGGTCAGCGGAATCAGCTCAACGGTGCGCGGCTGCTTGGACTTGGACAGCATGCGCCGGGCGAGCCGGGCAAGCCAGAACCGGTGAGCCGATCGGTTCTTGATGATACCCGGGTCGCTCACCTCGCCGCAGTTCACGCAACGCCAGGCGCGCAGCCACAGATGTCCGGAGTCGTCCTGGAGATCAATGAAAGAATCCACCACCATGAGTCCGCGACATCGTTCGCAGTGCATCTTTTCCTCCTGACCCCAATCTCCACTCGCCCCCGGCCCTGCGCCTCTTGTCAGTCGTGTCAGTGGCATTCAGTAGGGCAGAGGAAGACGACGTACACGACGATCGCCACTCCTAACAGGACGGCCCCCAACAGTAACCACTGCGCTTTTGTCATGCATCTCCCCTCTGCTGGCGTTTCGCTACATGGGACTTGAGCAAGACAGGTGCCATGCCGCAGCGAGAGAGGGGTAGGGGGGCAGGAGGAATGCGTCCAGCGTGAAAGATCACGGGCATCTGAGGAACACCAACAGACACTTCGTCTTTCTGCGGTTCACGCTTCACGCCTCACGCTTCGCGGTCTTTGTGGCCTTCCGCTACAGGGAGTCAGGTGCAACTGTAGCAAGACTCCCCCGCTTCGCAGCCGGTAGCCGGCAGCGGACGGCAAGTCGCTGATCGCCGATGGATTTTTTCCTTTGGTATTCGCTACTTGCTCTTCGCTGTTCGCTCGTCTTCGGTGGCACCGGCCTTGCTGACTATTTCTGCAGGCCCTGACCGACAGACGGTGAATCCACTCTACGTCTTGCCCTTGCCGGACGCTAGATGAGAAGGAAGGTCGGCTGCTCGCGATGAGCTGTTCGCTCGTTTGAGGGTAGAGAGGTGCTTATGGGTGAGAGGCTCTTTTCGAAGATTCTGGTCCCTGTGGATTTCTCGCCATGCTCGGAGGAGGCATTCCGTGTCGCGCTGTCGCTGGCGCGTCTGTTCCAGGCGGAGGTGCTGCTGCTGCACGTCATCGATACGAAAAGCCTCACCGCGTTGAACAGGCTGGGGCTGGCGCTTCCGTCGGAAGAAACCGGGCAGAAGAAACGGTTACGGCATCATGCGCGGCTGCAGGCGCGTCGGCTGTTGCAGTTCGAAGAGGCCAAGGGGGTGACGATCCGGCGGTTATTGGCGGAAGGGGCTCCCTTCGCCGAGATCGCCCGGACGGCTCGCATGGAACGGGTGGACTTGGTGGTGATGGGCAGTTATGGAGGCCAAGTCGAGAGCGTGGACAAGATCTTTTTCGGCAGCACGGCCGAGAAAGTGGTGCGGACAGCGGGGTGCCCGGTCTTGACCGTCCCGTTGCCGGCCAGACTGCGGCCGCGCGGGGCGGAACCTCGCGAAGGAGGAGGAAGGAGTGAGGCGTAACCGATGGCACCGCTCATTCATCGCATCCTCTTAGCCACCGACGGCTCGGCTTACGCGGCTCGCGCCGAGGAGTATGCGCTGTTCCTGGCTTCGGCTTGGGAGGCAGGTTTGGACATGCTAAGTACCTCTTTTCATAAATACGATGACGTATTATAGTAGACAGATCACGCATAGGTGTGGCAGACTGTGTCTCAACGGAGGTGCGCCGTCCTATGCCAAGGCAGAGCCCGTATGTGGTGACACTGAGTATGCGCGAGCGCAAGGAACTCGCGGCGAGGGCCCGTCGATATACGTCACCGTATCGAGATGTCATTCGCGCCAAGATCATTCTCTTGGCCGCCCAGGGGGTCTCCAATGACCTCATCGCAGCACGCCTGGATACCCCACGGCAGATCGTCAGTAAGTGGCGCAAGCGGTTCTGCCTCTGGCGATTACCCGGCCTTGAAGAGCAGCCTCGAGGCGGGCGGCCAGCCCGCTTTTCCCCCCAGCGTCGTCGTCGACATCAAGGCCCTGGCCTGTGAGTTACCGGCCCGGCGCGGCCGGCCTCTGGCCCGCTGGTCGCTGGCTGAGCTGCGTCTCGAAGTGGTCGCTCAGGGGCTGGCGGCTCACATCAGCGGGACGACCCTGTGGCGTTGGCTCAGCCAGGATGCGCTCCGTCCGTGGCGCCACCGCAGTTGGATCTTCCCCCGGGATCCCGCGTTTGCCGCGAAGGCCGGGCGCATTCTTGATCTCTACGAGCGACGCTGGGCCGGCACGTCCCTGGGGCCGCGGGAGTACGTCCTCTGCGCTGATGAGAAAACGAGCATCCAAGCCCGTCGCCGGACGCACCCGGCGCTGCCCCCGGCTCCCGGCCGCTGCCTGCGCGTCGAGCATGAGTACGCTCGCGCTGGCGCGTGGGCCTACCTGGCCGCCTGGGACGTGCATCGGGCCAAACTCTTCGGTCGCTGTGAGCGGCAAACCGGGATTGCCCCCTTTGAACGTCTCGTGGCGCAGGTCATGAGCCGGGAGCCCTACCGGTCAGCCCGCCGCGTGTTCTGGATCGTCGACAACGGCTCCGCTCATCGAGGCCAGCCGGCCTGCGCGCGGCTGCAAGCCCAATGGCCCAACTTGGTGCTGGTCCACACCCCCATTCATGCCAGCTGGCTGAACCAGATCGAAATCTACTTCTCGATTGTGCAACGCAAGGTGCTGACGCCGAATGATTTCCCCGGTCTCGCCGCGGTCAGGAGCCGCCTGCTCCGGTTCCAACAACACTATGAACAGGCGGCCACGCCCTTTCAGTGGACCTTCACTCGACGAGACCTCAGAGCGTTGCTCGCGAAACTCGGTTCCAAGCCTCGACGGGCTGCGGCATAACCGATGTCCCACGAAATACGTCACCGTAATTGCGAATCAGAGCACTTAGTCGAGCATCTGACCGAGACTCCCGGTCATCGCGCCGACCTCTTCCGGTTGGCCGAGGAACTCAAGATGGACACCAAGCATTTCCTGGAATTGACCGACGCGACCACCTTGCTGGGCTTCGCCGCGATTGCGGAGGGAGACATCACGCTGACTCCGCTCGGGGAGGCCTTCGCGGAGGCGAGTATTCTGGCGAGGAAGGAGATCTTCGCCAGCCGCCTGCGCCGACTGCCGATGTTCCAATGGCTCGTCCACTTGCTCAAATCGTCGGAGCGAGGGGCATTGACCTGGGAGATGGTCCACACGGCGCTGGAACTCGAGTTTGCGCCGGAAGAAGCCGACCGTCAGCTTGCCACATTGGTCACCTGGGGCCGCTATGCCGAGGTGCTCACCTACGACGACCGGACAGGTGTCATCGCCTTGGAAGCCAAAGAAACGTGATGGCAGGGCGTGAGTCAGTCGCCATGATCGTGGCGTTTTGCGCCAATGCCCTCCGGACTGCTGGGGTGTTTGTCCCCGCTTCCTGCTGAGCCATTTCCTTCTCTCTCCCCCACGCCGGCTGACTCAAGCTCTTGTTTTCATGGAACAATCGTGAATCTTCCCGGCGGTGCACGGTCAGGGCATGACCATTGCGCGATATCAAGTAGAGAACCATAAGGCGAGCCCAATCAAAAAATGGTGAAACTGCCCCGGCAGATCCTGTTGAAAGAGAAAGAAAGGAGGACGCCATGACAGAGAGCATGATACAGGACTATTTCGAAGAAGATCATGACCGGCTCGATAAGCTGTTTACATCGTTTCAGACGCTGAAGCGGAGCGATTATCCCAAGGCCAAGGAGGCCTTCAAGCAATTCAAGATGGGCCTTCAGCGTCACATCGTCTGGGAGGAAGACCTGCTGTTTCCGATCTGGGAACGGAAAACCGGCCTCACCGAAGGCGGACCTACGCAGGTGATGCGCATGGAGCACCGACAGATCGGGGAGCTGTTGGAGGCTATTCACGAGAAAGTGAAGGAGCAGAACCCGGAGAGCGATCAGGAAGAAGAGCGGCTGCAGGCGGTCCTTGCTTCGCACAACATGAAGGAAGAGCGGATTCTGTATCCGGCGATCGACAAGGTTCTGGAGGACGGCGAGCGGGTTTCCCTCTTCAAGGCGATGAAGGAGATGCCGAGCGAGCGATATGCGGTGTGTTGCGGGCACGGCTGATCCGACCCACGTGCAAAGAGCGAATAGCGGACAGCCGGCAGCGAATGGCCGATGGCGAATAGCTCATCCGGGCGGTTTCGTCACGAACCGTCATGAATACTGTGGGCTAAGGTTACGCTCCTGGATCGCCGGTCACCCGAGGCGCCTTGTGATAGCGGGATTCCTCCGTGGCCCGTGTCGATGAATCCGCGCACCGGTCATCCGACCGGGGTGTGACAGCCGCCGGGACCCCATCTCCCGCCGAAGATGACGTCTCTCGAGAAAGGGGACGAACCGGGCGGGGGACCCGTGGTGCGAACCACACGAGGGCGATCAACACCAGGCTTCCCCCGACCAGGAGGAGGCTGCTCCGTCGGGTCGTGCGCGCCCCGTCCTCGTACATGGCGCCGGCCACCGTGGCCACGACGTCCAACACCTGATCTAGGGCGACGCTGACTCGAATCAACGTGACGCCGGCCTGAGCCGAGGCGTGGCGCTCGGCCTGGGCCTGCCACGCGGCGGCCTCCTCCGGGCGGGGCGCGGCCCACCGGCGCCGGATCAACCGGATCGTCTCGTCGGCGTCGGCGAAGTAGGCGGCCACGCTGGTGCGCAGGGCCTGTAAGGCCGCGGCGGCGGCGGGCCCGCCGCGGGCGGCCTGCCGACTGGCGGCGGCATAGCGCTCGATGGCCTGGAGGACCCGGTCCCGCTGGACGGGCAGCGAGGCGAGGATGCGGTCGGCCTCCGGGGCCGTCGGCGCTTCCAAGGCGCGGAGGATAGTGCTCCGGTAGCGGATGAGATCCCCGGAGATATGGCCCAGGTCCGCGGCGGCCAGGGTGTATTCCGTGTAGAGGATGCGCAGGTCCCGATCGAGTTGGGTGAGGGCCTGCGCGGCGAGCCACCCGGCCAGCACGATCAGCAGACTGACGAGGACGTGGTTCATGCTCGGTCGAGTCATCCCGGAGTCGCCTCCTTACGCGTCGTTGCCACTCTCGTGGGCCGCGTCACCCATGAGAGCTTGGGTGCCAATAGGGGGTCAAAAGACAAGGGGACAAGGAGCCCTCCTGTCCGCTCCTTGCCCCCTCGATGGAAGGAGGAAGCGGGACTGCGGCCCAGCGCGGTCCCGCTCCGTGTGTGCTCCACCGGAACCGACGTGGCGTTACAGCCAGTTCACCCGCTCGGCCGGGCGGATGTAGATCGGCTCCTCGACCTGCTGCCGCACGACCTCCTTGCCCGACTTGTTGAAGCCCAGCACGGTGTCGTTGTACATCTCGAACCGCTTGCCGTGGATCTGGGTCTCGAACACCTTCGGGCCCGGAATGACGTCGTAGCGGAAGATGATCTGCTGGCTGGCCCGCCACAGTTGCAGCACCGCCAGCAGTTCCCGGCTCGGCACCAGGTACTTCTCGATCGCGTTGTCCACCCCCGGCCCGAACATCTGCCGCGCATAGCCCCGGGGGCTGTGCCGCGGCGGGATGTAGTAGCCGTTGGGCTCGGTGCCCCACTGCGGGTACAGGGGCAGGGCTACCTGCTCCACCCGAATGGCGAAGTACAGCGGGTGCCACCGGTCCTCCGCCCACAGGCCGTCCTCGCCGATGCGCACCAGGCTCTGCATGCGGATCTTGCCCACGCAGGCCGCCATGCAGCGCGTCTCCATCGGCTCGCCGCCCGTCAGCGGGTCCTTGCCCTCGATCCGCGGGTAACAGGCGATGCACTTCTCGCTCACCCGCGTCGTGCCCCGGTACATCGGCTTCTTGTAGGGGCACTGCTCCACGCACTTCTTGTACCCCCGGCACCGGTTCTGGTCGATCAGCACGATGCCGTCCTCCGGCCGCTTGTAGATGGCCTTGCGCGGGCAGGCCGCCAAACAGCCCGGATAGGTGCAGTGGTTGCAAATCCGCTGCAGGTAGAAGAAGAACGTCTCATGCTCCGGCAGGCTGCTGCCGGTCATCTTCCACGGCTCGTCCCGCGAGAACCCCGTCTTGTCGATGCCTTCCACGATCGCCCGCATCGAGGTGGCCGTGTCCTCGTAGATGTTGACGAACCGCCACTCCTGGTCCGTCGGGATGTAGCCAATCGCCGCCTGGCCCACCTTGGCCCCGGCGTCGAAGATCGTCATCCCTTCGAACACCCCGTAGGGCGCATGGTGCTTGCGGCCCACCCGCACGTTCCACACCTGCCCCCCGGGGTTGACCTGCTCGATCAGTTGCGTGATCTTCACGTCGTAGAACTGCGGGTACCCGCCGTAGGGCTTGGTCTCCACATTGTTCCACCACATGTACTCCTGCCCTTTGCTGAAGAGCCAGGTGCTCTTGTCCGCCATCGAGCAGGTCTGGCAGGCCAGACACCGATTGATGTTGAACACAAAGGCAAACTGCCACTTCGGATGCCGCTCCTCGTAGGGATAGAGCATCTTCCGTCCCAGGTGCCAGTTATAGACTTCCGGCATGGTGTCCTCCGTTTTCTGTGACCCGTCATCCGCAACCCGGTCCCGTCTCCGTATCCCCGTCCCCTTGCGGGCGACGGGGAACGGAGCACAGGGAACGGGACTACACCTTGATCTTGATGTGCTCGCCCTTGAGCCACTTGATCATGAACTCGTTCTCCTGGCCCGGGGTGAAGCCCGTGCGCACCGGTTCCCATGGCCCCCGTGCGCCGATGCCGCCGTCTTCCGCCTTGGTGATGCGGATGAGGCACTCCTTCGGCGTCGTGTTGACCGCATGGTGGTCGATCGCGTAGCCCCACTTGAACTTCCAGGCGATAGCGTGCTTGCCCGGCAGGCTGTCGGTCTGGTGCATGGGCATCAGCCACGACCGGGTGAACGACTGCTGGGCGCCGTAGCGGAAGTTCGACTGATAGCCGGTATCCACCGCAATCGCCCGGCCGTCCGGCCGCGTCTCGTGCCCCTTCACCGACTTCGCCGTCGCCACGTACGGGGCGTGTTTCGCCATCGTACAGTGGTACGGGAAGGCCGGGTTGTACTTGCAGCGGATCATCAAGCGGGCGACCTTGTAGTAGGGATCGCTCGGCTTCCAGCCGCGGTAGGGCCGGTCCACCGGGTTGCCGTCCACGTACACGTAGTCGCCGTCGTTGATGCCGCGGTCCTTGGCCGCCTGCGGGTTGATGTGCAACTGGTGCTCGCCGACCCCCGGCGTCCGCTTGTCCATGCGGTAGGGATCGCCGAAGTTCGACTCGTACATCTGCACCCAGTCGTTGACCGACCACTGGCTGTGCACCCGATGGCGGGTCTTGGGCGTGACGCAGTAGAACTGGTAGCCCTTCTCCCACAACGGGTTGGCATGCCGCTTGATCTCCTGCCACGGCAGCCGCAGGTTGCGGACATGTTTGTCGTCATGGTGCTGCGCAGTGATCGGAATGCCGTAGTCGTCCGGGCGGATGAACGGGTTGGTGCTGAAGATCGCATTCGGCAGATAAGGCGTGGCCTCGGTGCCTTCGCGGTGCACGACGAAGTTCTCGCCATACTCGATGGCCTCCGGTTCCACCCGGTAGGTCTCCAGTCGACCGGACCGCGTCCATTGCGGTTTGCTCTCGTTGACTTCCTCCCAGAGCGGATGGCGCGGATAGGTCCGCGTCATGACCATCCACCCCTTCTCGGATTTCAAGAGCACGTCCGCGTTGTAACCATAGAAGGTACTGGAGGCGTCCAACATCCGTTGGGCATAGACATCCACGCGGTTCATATAGACGAAGTGAAACGCATGCCTCATCCGTTCGTCGCCAGTGATCTCGCTCAGTTTGGCCGCGACGCTGGCGAACGTATCCAGGTCGTTTCTGGTGTCGTACAGCGGCCGGATGCCGCCCTTCCAGATTTGCACCCAGGGGTTCGACACTGTCCCCGTCATCTCCGGATAGGTGAACTCCATCCAGGAGTTGCAGGCGAAGGCCACGTCGGCATGGTTCACGTCGGAGGTCATCTCAATATCCTGCGTCACGAGGCACTCGATGTTGGGATCGACGTTCTTGACCATGTCGTAGTGGTGCTTGGAATTGTTCAGAATGTTCACGTTGACGACCCACCGGAGTTTGCTGGGACTGGGCATATGGGTCTTGCCGGTGAAGACCTTGCGGCCGTACTTGGGCGTGTTGACGATCAAGGCCGTGTCGCCATGGTTCCAGTAGCCGGGCTCCTCGCCGTAGTAATATTTTCGATATTTGATCTCCTTGCCGTGGGCATCCGGGTCCAGATTCAGATTCCATGGATCCTCCCCGAGATGGACGCCAGCACCGGCACCTGACCAAGGCGTGGCGTTCCAAATCCCGACCTTGTAGTTGCCCGACCAGGTATGGCAGCCGGACCCGAATTTCCCGATGTTGCCGGTGAGGGTCAGCACCAGCGCTGCCGCCCTGCCCATCTGCGTCATGTGAAAGTAATGACAGACGCCTTCGCCGTTGTGGATCGCCGCCGGTTTGATCGTGCCGCTGTCCCTCGCCCACCTGACAATCAGGTCTTTGGGCGCGCGGTTGATTTGGTGCACGGTATCCAAGTCGTAGTCCTGTAAATGGATGAGATAGAGCTGATAAATCGGAATGGCATCCACTTCGCGACCGTTAAGCAGCTTTACCCGGTAGGTGCCGGTCAGCGCCGCGTCAATGCCGCTCTGGAAGTAGTGCCAGCCGACCTGTTCCCGGTGCAGGGGCACCGCCTGGTCCTTGTTGAGGTCCCAGACCATGAACCCGCCCAGTCGCTCGATGTATTGAGGTTTCAACCCCTGAATTCTCCCCGAGTATGATCTCGAGAAATCCGGGAACTGATAGTTTTCGATCACATCCCGCGGGTCGAGATACTGCAGCGTATCCGTCCGGACCAGCAAGGGCAGGTCTGTCTGGCTCTTGATGAAGTCGATGTCCTGCATATTTTCGTCGAGGATGATCTTGCTCGCGCCGAGAAACAGCGCCCCGTCAGTTTCCGGCCTCACCGGAATCCAGTAGTCAGCTCTGGTCGCCGTCGGGTTGTACTCTGGCGTGATCACGACGATCCGGCAGCCGCGCTCGATCGATTCCAGCTTCCAGTGGGCTTCCGGCATCTTGTTCTCGACGAAGTTCTTGCCCCAGCTCGTGTTGAGTTTCGCAAACCGCATGTCGCTGAGATCGACATCGCAGTTCTGGGTCCCGTTCCACCAGGGCTGTGACGGGTCCTGGTCGCCATGCCAGGTATAGTTGTTCCAGTATCGGCCGCCTTGGGCTTGATTCGGTCCGATCTTCCTGATCCAGGCGTCCAAAAGCGGCAGTACGCAGTTGTTGAAGCGTGTGTTGCCGTGCTTGCCCAGGATGCCCAGCACGGGCATGCCCGCCCGGTGTTTGAAGCATCGGACCCCTGCGCCCTTCATCATCTCGATCATCTCCGGCGGATAGCCCTGCTCGCGCAGCCGCCGCGCCCCCGCCTCGCCGCTATAGCGGGTGGCGATGACCACCATCGCCTTCGACAGGTACGTGAACGCGGTATCCCACGAGACGCGGATCATATCGTCCAGGTAGCGGGCGTCGAACTTGTACTTGCTTTTCACCTGCGGCGTCAGCTCCGGCGAGCCGTCGTCCATCCACTGCTTCCAGCCCTTGCGCATCAAGGGGCCTTTCAGTCGATAGGGGCCGTAGACCCGGCGGTGGAAGGTGAAGCCCTTCAGGCACATCCGGGGGTTGTGGGCGAAGGTGCCGCGGTTGCCGTAGAGGTCCTCGTAGGTCTGGTGGTCGTAGTTCTGCTCCACGCGCATGACGACGCCGTTGCGAACGAAAGCCCGAATGCGGCAGGCGTGAGTATCATTAGGCGAGCAGACCCACGTAAACGAGCTGTCGTACCGGTACTGATCGTGATACACGCGCTCCCAAGACCGATCGGGATAGTCGCCCAGCGGGTTGCCGACTTCGATGACGGGCTGGAGCGCGGTCAGGGCCAGGGCCTTATCCGCAATCGCAGCAGCCGCCACGGTTCCCGCCGAGATCTTGAGGAACTGTCTTCGAGATAGAAACATGATGAATCCCTCCCGCAAGAATGTACGGACCTAAGAGACACTGCCCTCGCCAATGCACAGGGTCTTCGACGCGATGCATTTCCCTCCCTTCCGATCCGGCCGACACGCGGCGCGCGGACGGCATGCGGATCTTCGCCGGACCCCGGATCGCTATCACCACGCAACCCTAATGCCTCATGAATGCCTCATGGTATGAGAAACGCGGGTTCGCAAAGATTTGATGAATCAGATGTCTTCGACCAGTGTTCGCTCCGAGCGAAGTCGCACGGCTCACAGGTCCGTGATATTTCGCGAAAGTCACCGCGATAATCACGAAATGACGCGACCGCATGTCGCTGTGTGGCAACACCGAAAAAGTGTGGGCGTCGCCGGTCGACAACTCGCCCGGCGACGCCCGTCTCTGCGGGGCTAGAAATTCGTCAGGAAAATCGGTCTGTCAGGCCCTGACCGCAGGCTGATGCAGAAGCTGGGGAACCGAAGCACCACTTTCGACCGAGGCCTTCTTGGCGCCCAAAGACGCCAGCCAAAACACGAACAGGATGCTGATCCAGAAAAACAAGACGTTGAACGAGATCATGTTGGCGGCGAACCCGATGGTGTGGGTATAGGCCCAGGGGGAATTGTCACGCATAATCTCGTTTACGTGCCAGAAGAGGCGGACCGAGGAGCGGATATACCCCATCAGCGCCATCATCCAGGTGAATTCCGTCGCGAGCATGATCAGCGCATACTGCGACCGCGCCGACATCCTGCCCCATTCCACGGGCCCACCTTGCTTGGCGCCTTTCAACATGGCGAGGTTCAGTGCCGTCATGAAGATCAGGCAGGAGAGAGTCGTGGCGACCTGCGGCACCGACAACCCGATCCGCACGTTGGCGGGGATGTAATAGCCATACACGGCCAGCCAGATGATGTTGACGTAGGCCAGTGCGAAAAAGGTCCCCATAAAGATGTTTCCGAACTTAGCCCACGAGACCGTCGGGATCTTGTTGCCGCGCTGGTACCAGATGAAGCTGAGGATCGTGGTGACGATCATGACATTGATTCCGCCGTTCTTCGCCGACATGACCCCGTAGTTGCCGAGCACCGGGTGCTGCTGGCCGCCCATCGCCTTGAGTTCGGCAGGGGTCATCACCATCGTGTGCGGCGTGATGAAAATCAGGAAGCTCACGATCATGACGAACACCAGATATTTGACGTACCGCAGATATTTCTCCGCGCCACGCATCCGCTCCATGCACTGCCACAGGTAATAGCTGGTCGTCAGAAAGAGCGCCCCGATCATCGTGGCCTGGATGATGAAAAGCCAGGCGAGGAGGCCGCCCATCAGCGTGATCCCCATCTGCTGCCGGTAGGCATACACTT
>Ga0209810_1004503_pt1 | contig 13369 bp, 13 predicted proteins | sample Coa_R1_7_FD_187159 | JGI IMG/M metagenome (GOLD analysis project Ga0209810, IMG submission 187159) | Surface soil microbial communities from Centralia Pennsylvania, which are recovering from an underground coalmine fire - Coalmine... | ecosystem: Environmental > Terrestrial > Soil > Unclassified...
AATGGGTGAGCCTGCGGCCATCGGTCTTTGTCAGCAACTTCGTCGGCATGTGGTCTGCCCAGATCCGCGCCGGCGACATTGTTCGCGGTCCTTACGCCGCGGCGTCCAATGCGCCGATCGTCGAAAGCGATATCGCTGAGGTCGCCGCCAAAGCTCTGCTTACCGATGACCTTGTGGGGCAGAAGATTCCGTTGACGGGCCCGCAGGCCCTCACAAACGCCGAAATGGTTGACATCATCGGCGCGGTCCTGGGCCGGACGTTGCGATACCAGGAGGTGCCCGACGACATGGTGCGTCAGCGGTTTGTTGGCCTGGGTTTTCCGCCCGAGTTCGGCGACGCCTACATCGCGATGCTAGCCACTACCCTCGACAACCCTGCCGTAGTTACCGACGCGGTGCCCAAGATCCTGGGCCGGCCCGCGCAGTCGTTCGAGCAGTGGGTGACCGCGCACCGGAACGTCTTCGCGAACTAGCAAAAGGAGCAATCCATGTCTGATCCCAAGCCGCCGCGCTGGCTGAAACCGATGAACAAGTTCATGATCGCGTTGCAAAAGCTCGGCATACCAACGGGACCGCCGATGGTCCTGACGGTGCCGGGTCGTCGGACCGGTCGACCGCGCAGCACGCCGATGACCCCATTCACCTTCGGTGGGCAGCTCTACACCGTGGCGGGATTCCCCGGTGCCGACTGGGCGCGGAACGCCCGCGCGGCCGGCGTCGGGACCCTGAGCAAGGGGCGGAAGGCACGACGAGTGAAGATCGTGGAGGTGTCTCCCGAGGAGGCCCGCCCGGTGCTCCGGGCGTTTCCGACCGAGGTACCGGTCGGCGTCAGCTTCCTGAAACGCTCTGGCCTTGTACGGCAGGGAACTCCCGAGGAAGTCGAGGCACTTGCCGGGCGGATAGCTGTGTTTCGATTCGATCCCTTTCCAGCGAGCTGAGGCAACCCATGCACACCGCCTACCTTGTCGTGACACTGGTCGCGATTGCCTTCAACGGATTTTCCGGCGTAAGCGCCCTGGTGCACTTCGCACCCATCATTCCGGGCATGGAGGCCGCAGGGGTTCCCCTGTCGTGGTTGACGTTTCCCATCGGCACCCTCAAGACCCTGGGTGCCCTGGGACTCGTTGTAGGCCTGTGGATTCCACCGATTGGCCTGGCGGCTGCGGCAGGGCTGGTCATATTTTTCGTATGCGCCATGTACACCCATGTGCTGGCCAACGACATCTCCCCGCAATTCGGGCTTGCGTCGATCCTGCTTGCTCTTAATAGCGCCGTTTTCGCACTTACCCTTCTCGCCCAGCCGAATCTGTAGCAGGCGTGGGCCAGGCTTCACCTGTGGCGGATCAGTTCGATGGCTGCGTTCGCTGCACCGAAATAGCGCGGGTCGGGGCGCAGGGCATTCTCCCGGATGGCTGCCTCACAGAGCTTGATCGCATGCTCGTCGCCTAGTTCTAGCGCCTCCTCGGCCAGTTCGGTAAACGTGCGGTCGGGGTCCGGCTCGGTTGGTGCCTCCACCATGCGCTGTCCGCCGAAGGCGGCGAACAATTCCCGGTTGACGTTCACGATGGTGCGTAGCGACACCGCATGCAGGTCAGCTGGTACTTCGGCCAACAGCAGTCGCATCGCAGCCGGCGCAGTGATCGTGTGAATCAACGGGACTGGGAACGACGGCCTCGTCGCGGCGTAGTGACCGGCATACTCGGCCGTCAGCTCGCTTAGCGCCCGGTCGACGGCTTCCGCGTCGAGATCACCGTGATCAGCCGGCCCGGATTCAACGGGTTGGAACGTGGTCGCCCAGAAGGCCAGACCGCGAGCGAGTTCGTCGATCTGAAGGTCGGTGGGCCGCGCCGTATCGCGCAGCGAGCGCACGGCGTGGGCGGTGCGGATCAACCCGTGGGTGAGTGAGCCGGCGCAGCCGGGTAATAGCCTCGGCCACCATCTCTGCAGCACATCTCGCCATGCGGCCTCGGCGAGTTCGCGGCGAAACAGCTCGACCCAGTCGCCGCCGCGGTCGCGTTGGCCCAGGGCGGCCTGCCAGTCGGTGATCGGCTGCGCCGGATCCGGCAGCGGCCCATGCTCGCGATGATGGATGTTGGCGTCAACCCAGCTGTCGACCTCGTCGCAATACCCGAGTTTGGCCAGCGCTTCGGCGGCCATCGGGCCGTGGTTGGCGAAGAAGTGACCGAGGTAAAAACCGGTCCCGCGCAAGCGGTCCAGTGCAACGTTCACCGCTTCGGTGTAGTCCAGCGATCCCATCACATGCCTCCTGGTGCTACACCCACGACGGGGCGACTACCAAAAAAGTTACACCTGCAGAGCAGACAGTAAGTCACCCAATTCCGCGGCCTTTCAGGGCTTTACGTCTGCTCGTGCTCAGTCCGCTTGGTAGCGCGGGAACACCGCCGTCGGCGGCGGCAAGACCATGCCCGGGGCGAGCCGAGTTTCCACCGCACTGAACGACCGAGCGTTGGCGGGCTGGCCGAGCAGGTCGAGCAGCTTGGCCGCCGACTCCGGCACTACCGGCTGAATAAGCAGTGCGGCAATGCGAACCACGTCGAGAGTGGTGTAGAGAACGGTGCGAAACCGCGTCTGGTCGTCCTGCGACTCGCTTTTGCGCAGTACCCACGGCTGCTGCGCCGAGAAGTACTTGTTGGCCGCGCCGAGCATCCGCCAGATCGCCTCCAACGCCAAATGCATGGCTTGGGCGTCGAAATGGGACCGCACCTGTTCGAGTAGGCCGTCGGCGAGCGCCAGCAACTCTGTGTCGTCAGCGCTGAATTCGCCGGGGGTAGGCACGATTCCGTCGAGGTTCTTGGCGACCATCGACAGCGACCGTTGCGCCAGGTTGCCGAGCTCGTTGGCCAGGTCGGCGTTGATCCGGGTGATCATCGCTTCGTCGCTGTAGCTGCCGTCCTGGCCGAACGGGACCTCCCGCAACAGGAAGTAGCGGACCTGGTCAACACCGAACGTGTCGATCAGCGCCACCGGGTCGATGACGTTGCCCACCGACTTGCTCATCTTCTCGCCGCGGTTGAGCAGGAAGCCGTGGGCGAAAACCTTTCGCGGCAGGTCGATTCCGGCCGACATCAAAAACGCCGGCCAGTACACGGCATGGAACCGGATGATGTCCTTGCCGATCATGTGCAGATCGGCCGGCCAGTAGCGGCGGAACAACTCGGATTCGGTGTCGGGGTAGCCGACGCCGGTCAGATAGTTGGTCAGCGCGTCCACCCAGACGTACATGACGTGATCGGGGTGATCGGGCACCGGTATTCCCCAGTCAAACGACGTCCGGGAGATCGACAGGTCGCGCAACCCGCCGGAGACGAAGCTGACCACCTCGTTGCGACGTACCTCAGGCCCGATGAAATCGGGGTTGGCCTCGTAGTGAGCCAGCAGCTTGTCGGCATACGCCGACAGCCGAAAGAAATAGGTCTGTTCTTCGGTCCACGTCAGCGGCGCCCCGGTCTCGGCGGCAATGCGAGTCCCGTCTTCGAGCAGCTGGGTTTCCGATTCGACGAAAAACCGCTCGTCGCGCACCGAATACCAGCCCGAGTAGCTGTCCAGGTAGATGTCGCCGGCATCAGCCATCCGCTGCCAAATCGCCTTGGAGGCCGCATGGTGGTCGGCGTCGGTGGTGCGGATGAAGCGGTCGAATGAGATGTTGAGCCGCTCCTGCAGCCGCTGGAACACATCGGAGTTGCGCCGGGCCAAGGCAGCCGTGGGAACCCCCTCGGCCGCCGCTGCCTCGGCCATCTTCAGCCCATGTTCGTCGGTGCCGGTCATAAACCGCACGTCGAAGCCGTCAAGCCGCTTGAACCGGGCAATCGCGTCGGTGGCGATGTACTCGTACACGTGCCCCAGGTGCGGTGCAGCATTCGGATACGTGATCGCGGTGGTGACGTAGTAGGGCCTCATCGAGAATCACCCTATTGTGTGCGCGTGAGCTCCAACCGGTCCGGTAAACGTGAGGCGCCGCCCGCCCCGGAGCCGTTGGCGCCGTTGATCGACGCCCACACCCACCTCGACGCATGCGGCGCCGAGGACGCCGACGGGGTGCGCGCCATCGTCGAGCGCGCCGCGGCCGTCGGAGTCACAGCGGTGGTGACCATCGCCGACGACCTGGACTCGGCGCAGTGGGTGACACGCGCGGCCGAATGGGATCCGCGGGTCTACGCCGCCGTGGCCCTGCATCCCACCCGGGCGCATGCCCTCACCGAGGCGGCTCGCGCCGAAATCGAGCGCCTGGCCGCCCATCCGCGGGTGGTGGCGATCGGCGAGACCGGGCTGGACCTGTACTGGCCGGGCCGGCTCGACGGGTGCGCCGAGCCGCCCGCACAGCGGGAGGCGTTCGCCTGGCATATCGACCTGGCCAAGCGGACCGGCAAACCGCTGATGATCCACAACCGGGAGGCCGACGCTGAGGTCCTCGACGTCCTGCGGGCTGAGGGTGCCCCCGACTGTGTGATATTTCACTGTTTCTCGTCGGGCCCGGCGATGGCCCGCAGCTGCGTCGACGCCGGCTGGCTGCTGAGCCTGGCCGGGACGGTCAGTTTCCGCAATGCCCGTGACCTGCGCGCAGCCGTCCCGCTGATCCCAATCGACCAGCTGCTGGTCGAGACCGACGCACCGTTTTTGACGGCGCACCCGTACCGTGGCGCTCCCAACGAGCCGTACTGCCTGCCCTACACTGTGCGAGCGTTGGCTGAACTCCTGGGGCGACCTGCCGACGAATTGGCACTGGTCACCACCGCTAACGCTCGCCGGGCCTACCGGCTGGTCGGCGACTCTTAAGAGTCCGTTAAGAGCGTTGCGCTGGAGTTGCCCTAACTAGGCCGATTCGTTACCGTCTTGTGATCGAACGGGGGGCCTTGACGGGCCCCTTTCGTTTGTGGCTGCTGACGGTGTCGTTGAAGTGTTGCTTAGGTCGGGGAAATACGAGCGTTGAACGTACTCACGAAGCTGCACCAGACCCCATCACCGATCCTGCGGCTTCTGGTCGCCGCGCTGTTGCTGGTGCTGACGTTCGCGGGCGGGTATGCGGTTGCTGCTCGCAAGACGGTGACGCTGAGCGTCGACGGGACCCGGTTGACCGTGACGACGATGAAGTCGCGGGCGATCGACGTGCTCAAGGAGAACGGGTTCGAGGTCGGCGAGCGGGACGACTTGTACCCGAATGGCGACGAGCGGATCCATGACGCCGACGAGATCGTGCTGCGGCGCAGCCGGCCGTTGCAGATCTCCATGGACGGTCACGACACCAAGCAGGTGTGGACCACGGCGTCCACCGTCGATGAGGCGCTGGCCCAGCTAGCGATGACCGACACCGCGCCCGCCGCGGCCTCCCGGGGCAGCCGTGTTCCGCTGGCGGGTATGGCGCTGCCGGTCGTCACGGCCAAGACCGTCCAGATCAACGACGGTGGCGTCATGCGCACCGTTCATCTGGCCGCGCCGAACGTCGCCGACCTGTTGGACGCCGCCGGTATGCCGCTGCAACAAAGCGACAAAGTGATGCCGAGCGCGTCGACGCCGGTCACCGACGGGATGCAGATCGAGGTAACCCGGATCCGCATGGAGAAGGTCACCGAGCGGGTGCCGTTGCCGCCGGCCGCGCATCGCGTCGAAGACCCGGAGATGAACGTCAGCCGGCGGATCGTCGAAGACCCCGGTAGCCCGGGCACGCAGGACGTGACGTTCGCCGTGGCCAAGGTCAATGGAGTGGAGACCGGCCGGCTGCCGGTGGCCAACACGGTGATCACACCAGCCCGCGACGCGGTGCTGCGGGTCGGCACCAAGCCGGGCACGGAAGTCCCGTCGGTGCCCGAGGCCACCGTGTGGGATGCCATCGCCCGCTGCGAAGCCGGCGGAAACTGGGCGATCAACACCGGAAACGGCTACTACGGTGGTGTGCAATTCGACCAGAGCACCTGGGAACGCAGCGGCGGCTTGCGCTATGCCCCGCGCGCTGATCTGGCCACCCGCGAAGAGCAGATCGCCGTTGCCCAGACCGTGCTGGAACGGCAAGGCTGGGGCGCCTGGCCGGTGTGCAGCGGAAGAGCAGGTGCGCGCTGACCATCCGGCTGCTGGGCCGCACCGAGATCAGACGGCTCGCTAAGGAGCTCGAGTTCCGGCCACGAAAGGCGTTGGGACAAAACTTCGTTCACGACGCCAACACGGTACGTCGGGTGGTGTCGGCGTCCGGGGTGAGCCGGTCCGACCACGTGCTTGAAGTGGGGCCCGGCCTGGGATCACTGACGCTGGCGTTGCTCGACCGTGGTGCCGCGGTCACCGCCGTCGAGATCGATCCTGTGCTGGCCGACCGGCTAGAGCAGACCGTCGCCGAGCACTCGCACAGCGAAGCTGACCGGCTGACGGTGCTGAACCGCGACATCTTGTCGATCCGTCGCAGCGACCTGGCGGCTGAGCCGACGGCGGTGGTGGCCAACCTGCCCTACAACGTCGCGGTTCCGGCGTTGTTGCATCTGCTCGCCGAGTTTCCTTCGGTGCGCACCGTGATGGTGATGGTGCAGGCCGAGGTCGCCGAACGGCTTGCCGCTGAACCCGGCGGCAAGGACTACGGCGTGCCCAGTGTCAAGATGCGGTTTTTCGGCCGGGTGCGCCGCTTCGGCACGGTGTCGCCGACGGTTTTCTGGCCGATTCCGCGGGTCTACTCCGGCCTGGTGCGGATCGACCGTTACGAAGTGTCGCCCTGGCCCACCGATGAGGCCTTCCGCCGACGTGTGTTCGAACTCATCGACATCGCATTTGCCCAGCGACGCAAGACATCTCGCAACGCGTTTGCCGAATGGGCCGGCTCGGGCAACGAATCTGCGAAGCGGCTGCTGGCCGCCAGCATCGACCCCGCCCGCCGCGGTGAGACGCTGTCCATCGAGGACTTCGTGCGTTTGCTGCGCCGCTCAGGGGAGTGGACCGACAGCGCCGCTGCCGGCCAAGAAGCGTCGTAGCGGCCCGATTTCGGCGCGGTGCCCGAGCTACTCAGCCGGGTCGATGGCCCGGCTCCTTTTCCGACCCGATTGCCCGGCTCATCCTCGGGCCGTCGCCGCGGCCCGCATCGTCGCCGGGCGAGCGCCGTTGGCGGCGTGCATCGTCGCCAGAAGCAGTGTGGTTTGCGTGTCCCGGCGATACTCTCGTGCGGTGCCGATGAACGGGAGCACCGCTGTTCAGTGGGTGCCGACTGGGTCGGTGACGGTCCAGGTGCCCGGGAAAGTCAACCTCTACCTCGGGGTCGGGGATCGCCGCGCCGACGGTTACCACGAGCTGACGACTGTGTTCCAGGCGGTCTCACTGGTCGATGAGGTCACTGTTCGCAACGCCGACGTGCTCTCGCTCAAGGTCAGCGGCGAAGGGGCCGACGAACTGCCCACCGACGACCGCAACCTGGCTTGGCAGGCCGCCGAGCTGGTGGCCGAACACGTCGGCCGGGCCCCAGATGTTTCGATCACCATCGACAAATCCATTCCGGTTGCTGGCGGCATGGCGGGCGGCAGCGCGGACGCCGCCGCGGTGCTGGTGGCCATGAACGTCCTGTGGGAGCTCGACGTGCCGCGCCGCGACCTTCACGCGCTCGCCGCGAAGCTGGGCAGCGACGTGCCGTTCGCGCTACACGGCGGCACCGCGCTGGGAACCGGGCGCGGCGAGGAATTGGCCACCGTGCTGTCGCGAAACACCTTCCACTGGGTGCTGGCGTTTGCCGACAGCGGCCTGTCGACAGCGGCGGTGTTCGCCGAGCTCGACCGGCTCCGTGAGGTAGCCGAACCGCCGCGACTCAGTGAGCCCGGGCCTGTGCTGGCCGCCCTTGCCGCCGGGGATGCCGACCAGTTGGCGCCTTTGCTGGGCAACGAGTTGCAAGCGGCCGCGGTGAGCTTGGATCCCGCGTTGCGCCGCGCCTTGCGTGCCGGTGTAGAGGCAGGCGCACTGGCGGGCATCGTCTCCGGGTCCGGACCCACCTGCGCATTCCTGTGCTCATCGGCGACTTCGGCAATCGACGTCGGCACTCAGCTGTCGGGCGCAGGTGTCTGCCGCACCGTCCGCGTTGCCAGCGGTCCGGTGCACGGTGCCCGCGTGGTGCCGGCGCCGGTGACCGAAGTGTGACCTGGGCCTCAAAGCACGCCACGGTTTGGCGGTTACTTAAGAGGAGCTTAAGATGATCCGCGGTGACGACTAGCGGTCAAACAATGTGCCCAATCGCACCGCCCGCCGGTTATCGCGGTGGGCGGTCGACCAGCCGCCACAGCGGCTGTGCTTCCGCTACCCGTCCAGCCTCTCCCGAGGCATCTGACGCATCACCGATTCGAGACATAACCGCTGCCCAATTGTGTGCACGCCTCTACTGCACATTGCCTAATAGCAGGGGCAGCATAAAATTCCGGGCCTGGAAAGCGCCGGTGCCGGAAGCCAGGAGGGTGTCGTGAGCAGGTTTACCGAGAAGATGTACCGCAACGCCCACACCAGCCCTCGCGGCATGGTCACCGGCGAGCCACACAACCCGGTCCGGCACACGTGGCGCGAGGTACATGAGCGGGCCCGTCGCATCGCGGGCGGACTGGCGGCCAATGGTATTGGCCACGGCGACGCCGTCGGTGTGCTCGTCGGCGCCCCGGTGGAGATCGCGCCGACCGCCCAGGGGCTGTGGATGCGGGGGGCCAGCCTGACCATGCTGCACCAGCCCACGCCGCGCACCGACTTGGCGGTGTGGGCCCAGGACACCACCACGGTCATCGACATGATCGAGGCGAAAGCGGTCATCGTCTCCGACCCCTTCATGGCGGCCGCGCCGGTGCTGGAGCAGCGCGGCGTCAAGGTGATGACCGTCGAGCAGCTGCTGGATTCCGACCCGATCGACCCCATCGATACCGACGAAGACGATCTGGCGCTCATGCAGCTGACGTCGGGATCCACCGGTTCCCCGAAAGCTGTCCAGATCACTCACCGCAACGTGTACTCGAACGTCGAAGCCATGTTCGTCGGCGTCAAGTACAAGCCCGAGACCGACGTGATGGTCAGCTGGCTGCCCTGCTTCCACGACATGGGCATGATCGGCTTCTTGACCGTGCCGATGTACTTCGGCGCTGAGCTGGTCAAGGTCACCCCGCTGGACTTCCTGCGCGACACGCTGCTGTGGGCCAAGCTGGTCGACAAGTACAAGGGCACGTTCATCTGCGGCCCGAACTTCGCCTATTCGCTGTTCGCCAAGCGGCTGCGCAAGCAGGCCAAACCCGGCCAGTTCGACCTGTCGACGCTGCGGATTGCAATGTCGGGGGCCGAACCGGTCGACCCCGCCGATGTCGAGGACCTGATCGAGGCGGGCCGGCCGTTCGGGCTGCGGCCGGAGGCCATCCTGCCCGCATACGGCATGGCCGAAACCACGCTGGCCGTGTCGTTTTCGCCGGTGGAACAGGGCCTGATCGTCGACGAGGTGGACGCCGACCTGCTCGCCGCGCTGCGTCGGGCGGTCCCGGCTACCAAGGGCAACACCCGTCGACTGGCTTCCCTGGGGCCCGTGCTCGATGGGATCGAGGCCCGCATCGTCGACGAGAACGGCAATGTGTTGCCGCCCCGCGGCGTCGGGGTGATCGAGCTGCGCGGCGAGCCGCTGACCCCGGGCTACATCACGATGGGCGGGTTCATTCCCGCGCAAGACGAGCACGGCTGGTATGACACCGGTGACCTCGGCTACATGATGGAAAACGGCCACCTCGTTGTGTGCGGCCGGGTCAAGGACGTCATCATCATGGCTGGCCGCAACATCTACCCCACCGACATCGAGCGGGCGGCGTGCCGGGTTCCCGGCGTGCGCCCGGGCTGCGCGGTGGCCGTGCGGCTCGACGCCGGCCATTCACGCGAGACGTTCGCCGTCGCAGTGGAGTCCAACGCCTACGAGGACCCGGCCGAAGTGCGTCGCATCGAGCACCAGGTGGCGCACGAGGTCGTCACCGAGGTCGACGTGCGGCCGCGCAACGTCGTCGTATTGGGACCGGGCACCATTCCCAAGACGCCGTCGGGCAAGCTGCGCCGCGCCAACTCGGTCACGCTGGTCACTTAACTTCAGCGCTTGCACCTTCTGCCGCGAGCGGGCGCAAACTGCCATCATTTGCGGCGTGTCGATGTGCAAACACGCCCGCTCGCGGACCAATCACCAAGCGTGCACGCGGTTTTGGGCCGGCTCTAACCCCAGCTCGATGAGCAACTCCGTCGCGTCGGCGGCCTGCTCACAGATCGTCGGCACCTCCGTGCGTTCGGCGGCGGTAAAGTTCTCCAACACGAACGCCGCCGGGTCCTTGCGTCCCGGCGGACGCCCGATGCCGATGCGCACCCGCTCAAAATCCTTGGTTCCCAAGGACGCAACCACTGAGCGCAGGCCGTTGTGACCGCCTTCGCCGCCGCCGAGCTTGAGCCGGATGCGACCAAAGTCCAAGTCCAGGTCGTCATGGATGACGATGATGTCGGCTGGGGGCACCGAGTAGAACTTGGCCAGCGGCGCGACTTGACGGCCCGATTCGTTCATATAACTGCGCGGCTTGGCCAACACCACCGCACAGCCTCCGAGCCGGCCGGTGGCGATTTCCGCGCCGGAACGCTTGTGCGCCTTGAAGGTCGAGCCCAGACGCGCGGCGAGCCGATCGGCGACCATGAATCCGAGGTTGTGGCGGGTCCGGGCGTAGTTCGGTCCCGGATTGCCAAGGCCAACCACCAGCCGGGGCCCCCGCGAAGCAGGGGACGGTTCGGCCATGCGTTACTCGGACTCGGCCTCGCCGGCTTCGGTTTCGGTGGCCGCTTCGGCCGGCACCTCGGGTTCGGCCACCTCGCCGGCACCCTCCGCCTCGAGTTCCTCGGCCGTCGGCGCGTTCACGACGTTGACGACCAACTGGTCTGGATCAGAGATCAGCCTCACCCCGCGCGGCAGCGGGATCTGCCCGGCAGTGAACTGGGTGTCGGGCTGCGCGCCCTCGACCGAGACGGTCAGCTGCTCAGGAATCGACAGCGCCTCGGCCTCGATCTCGATCGTGCTGGTTTCCTGCGTGACCAAGGTGCCCGGCGCCGGTTCACCCTCGACATCAACGGTGACCTCGACGGTGACTTTCTCGCCGCGGCGCACCAGCAGTAGGTCCGCATGCTGGATCGTGTGTCGAATCGGGTGGACGTCGATCGCCTTGGTCAACGCCAGCTGCTCCTTGCCCTCGATGTCAAGGGTCAGCACAGCGTTGGTGCCCGAGTGGCGCAACACCGCCGCGAAATCGTGGCCAGGCAACTCCAGATGCTGCGGCTCGCTGCCGTGACCGTAGAGGACCGCTGGGATCTTGCCGTTGCGCCGTGCCCGGCGGGACGCGCCCTTGCCGGTCTCTGTGCGCACCGACACGCTCAGCTGATTGGTTGGCGAAGCCGCCGATTTAGCCATGGTGTCGCTCCTGTGTGGGTCGGGCACGGCCAGCATCGCGACAACCAGAAGGTCCCCGTCGATAACGGTGGCCGCCTGGCAGCACCCTCGCCGTGACGCCCGACAGGCTAGCGCATCAGCGGCTCAAAGCGGAAATTTGACTCCGGTGAGCTGCTCCGACAGCTCCCACAGTGCCGTGGCGGTGCTTTCCCGCTTAGCCAGTGGGCTGCGGGCCACCGGCTGGGTGCGGCCGACCATGCTGAAACGTGGCCCGACGAACGTGTCGCCCGGCAAATCCTGCGACGCCGCGTACAGCGTCTGGCGGGCACCGAAATCGGCGTCGGTGGCGAAAAACTTGTTACCGATCGCCATCAAAGCGTCTTCGACCCGGTGACCGGAGTGGCCCTGCAGATTGGTTCGCGAATAGCCGGGATGGACAGCCAGCGCGCGCAAGGGTGAGCCAACCGAATCCAGCCGCCGCTGCAGCTCGCTGGTGAACAACAGGTTGGCCAGTTTTGACTGGCCGTAGGCCAGCCACCGCGAGTATCGCCGCGACTGCCAGTTCAGGTCGTCGAGGCTGATGCGGCCGATCCAGTGGTACATCGACGACACGGTCACCACCCGGTCGGTTAGCTTGGGCAGCAACAGATTTGTCAGCGCAAAATGACCGAGGTGATTGGTGCCGATCTGACTTTCGAAGCCGTCAACGGTCCTCGCCTCCGGGGTGGCCATGATGCCCGCGTTGTTGATCAGCACGTCGACCGTGTCGATGGCGTCGGCGAACTCCCGCACTGAGGCCAAGTCCTGCAGGTCGAGTCGGCCCACCTCGACGTGGCCGGTCATCTGCCGGGCGGCGGCCTCGCCTTTCTCGGTATTGCGTACCGCCACGATGACGTGGGCCCCAACCCGGGCCAGTTCGCGGGCCGTCACCGCGCCCAGGCCACTGTTGGCCCCCGTGACAATCACGGTTCGTCCGGCCAATGACGGCAGGTCTGCGGCGGTCCAACCCATGGCGGATACAGTAACGCGGCCAAGGCAACCCGATGCTGCGGGCTACTTCGCGGCGACGGTGAATCCGGCGATGATCGCCTCGATGTCCTTCGCCTCGGGGAAGGCCTGGCCGGCCATGCTGGTGATCGTGAGCTGAACGAGGTAAGGCTGCTTCGCCGGTGGTGATCCGGTAGCGATGACGACCCGGTTCCACCCGTGCAACCGTTTGCCGTTGAGGTCGTAGCTGCCCTCGACCATCGACGACGGAAAGCCGTGAAAGTCGGCGGTGGACGCATTCAATTTCTTGAAATTGTCGGAGCGCTCGGCGTCGGCGTTGGCGTGCTTGATCACGTCTGCGGTATTGAAGTCCCCGCGCAGCTTGAACACCATCAGCATCGCGATCGGATAGCTGCCGTTCTTGGCGATCGCCTGCGTGGCCGGGGTGATACTGGGATTGGTGAACTTGTCCCAGCCTGGTGGTGTCGGGATCGACACCGTCAGATCGGGTAGCGAATCGGGAGCTACCTGTTCGCCGGTGACGCCGACGTCTTCCAGGTATTTTCCAAGCGGCTCCGGTGATTCAGTCGTGGTCGGGGTGGTGGTTGTCGTGGAGCTCGTCGTCCAAACTGATTGGTAGTCAGGCTCTTTCGCGCTGCAACCGACCGCGGTTAGCGCAAGGATCACGACGCCGGCCGCGCATCTACTGATGGCGGTGAGCCTCACAGAATCTCGTCGACCGCGTCGACCGGACGAGCCAGCCGGGTGCCCTTGGCTGTCACGACGAACGGGCGTTGGATCAAGATGGGGTGTTCGGCCATCGCGTCGAGCAACTCGTCGTCGGTGGCGTCGGCCAGGTTGAGCTCTGCGTACAGCGGCTCACGGGTGCGCACCGCGACGCGAACATTGATGCCGGCGTCGCGGATCATCTTCACCAGCTGCTCGCGCGACGGCGGCGTCTTCAAGTACTCGACGATGGTTGGCTCG
>Ga0209810_1004504_pt1 | contig 13369 bp, 14 predicted proteins | sample Coa_R1_7_FD_187159 | JGI IMG/M metagenome (GOLD analysis project Ga0209810, IMG submission 187159) | Surface soil microbial communities from Centralia Pennsylvania, which are recovering from an underground coalmine fire - Coalmine... | ecosystem: Environmental > Terrestrial > Soil > Unclassified...
CCTTCCCGCCCAAGGTGCGCATCCGCAGCTACCCCACCCAGGAGTACCTCGGCCTCATCTTCGCCTACCTCGGTGACGGCGATCCCCCACCCCTGCCGCGCTACCCTGATTTCGAGCAACCAGGCGTGCTTGAAGTGAGCACCTATGTTCGGCACTGCAATTACTTCCAGAACATCGAGAACGGTCTCGATCCCGCGCACACGGCATTTGCGCATCGAGACCCAGGACGTGCATTCCGGGGCCTAGTCGGCGTGCCGCGGATCGAAGCGGAGGAGAGCCCCTGGGGCATCACAGTGCGCGGCACACGCCCGAATGGCAAGGTCCGGATCAACCAGTATGGGATGCCGAACATCCTACACCTCAAGCTAGACCTCGGCGACCCGGAGGCAGGCTGGCAGGATACTATCAACTGGCGCGTGCCTATCGATGACGAGAGCCATCGCAGTTTTTCGGTGAATCTCATCCATCTCAGTGGCGAGGCGGCCGAGCGCTACCGCGCCCGTCGGGCGGAGCGCGCCGCGCAGCTAGCGAAACTCCCGTCATATATAGAGCTGGGCGAAGCGATCCTGCGCGGCGAACTCAGTATCCATGACGTTCGTGATCACCCCGACCTGATAAACATTCAGGACTATGTGGCACAGGTCGGCCAAGGGCGTTTGGCGGACCGGCAGCACGAGCGCCTAGGTCGCTCGGATGTGGGGGTGATCCTACTGCGCAAGCTCTGGCAGCGGGAGCTCCGAGCTCTCGCCGAGGGACGGCCGCTCAAGCAGTGGACCCGTCCGGCTGACCTCATTCCTACGAGCGGCGTGTGAGGCCAAATCGCGCCGCGGAGATCAGGCCATGCGTTACCTACAAGCCGTCTCACCAAGACTCGTTCTCACAGCCGTCCTCCTGCTCACGGCCTGCACACCGCCAGTTTCCATCCCTACTGCAAGCCACGAGCCGTCCGCCCCTCCTGTCTATCGCGCTCACGTGCGCAGCGCCTATACCTCTGAATCAGCCTTAGAGCTGCCGCTCTGGATGGCCCACGAAGCCGGCTTGTTTGCACAACACGGCTTAGAGGTGACTGTAGAGCGCATCGCAGGTGGGAGCTCCAAAGCGATGCAGGTGCTCATCGCCGGCGAGCTGGACATTCTCCACGGCAGTGGGCCGGCGGTGGTCGATGCCCGGCTCGCCGGCGCCGATGTGGTAGCCATCGCTATCGCCTACCCCGTTCTGGGTATCAACCTGTATGCGGTACCCGACATCGTGCGACTGGAGGACCTGCGGGGTAGAGCAGTGGCGATTACCAGAGCAGGGACACTCTCAGATTTCGGGGCGCGCTATGCGCTCACGCGATACGGCCTCCGCCCCGAGGTGGATGTCGGCCTCGTCCAGACGGGTGGCAATACCGAGACCATCGCGGCGATGCAGGCCGGCCACGTGGCGGCGGGTGTGATCGCCTCACCGTTCGACGTGCCCGCTCGCAAGCTGGGGTTCCACGAGCTACTGGACCTTGCCAGCCTGGGGCTGGAGTTCCCGACCACAGGACTGCTGGTCCAGCGTGATTACTTGGTACGCCACGAAGAGGTGCTGCGCTCCTTCCTCCGCGCCTACGTCGAGGCCATCGCACGCATCCAGCAGGACAAGCCGTTCGCCAAGCAGGTGATCAGCAAGTACGCCAGCACTACCGATGAAGAGGCGCTGGAGAGCAGCTACGCCGCGTTCGGCCAGCGGTACCTCACGCGGGCCCCTTACCCGACGGTGGCGCAGTTCCAGACACTCATCGAGTTCGTGGCCGAGCGCGAGCCGCGCGCACGCAGCCTGCAGCCCGAGACGCTGATCGACGCCCGCTTCGTGCGGGCGCTCGACGAGGAGGGGTATATTGACCGGCTGTACCGGTGAGCCGGCGGGGGCGCGTGCCCTCCGACCGCTCCGACGGCTCCCACGCGTTGTGGAGAGAACGGCGCTTCCATAGGGCGGTAGTAGCGCCCCTAACGGGCAGCGTTTTGACCCGCGGCCCTCGAGGGGCTATATAAGGCCAGCACTCCATCGGGTGATAAGACGCACAACGCTCCGCGAGGAGACTATGGCGGCTACGAGCGAGGCGACCCGGCGCTACACGACAGCAGACTACCGTGACTTCGTCCACACGGGGCCCGGCACTCTGATGGGACGCTACCTCCGCCGGTTCTGGCATCCGGTCTATGTGGCGGAGGAGCTGCCGCCCGGCCGCGCCGTGCCCATCCGCATCATGAGCGAAGACTTCACCCTCTATCGCGGCGAGAGCGGCGCTCCCCACCTCCTCGCCTTCCGCTGCGCCCACCGCGGCACCCAGCTCAGCACCGGCTGGGTGGAGGGCGACTGCATCCGCTGCTTCTACCACGGCTGGAAGTACGACGCCTCCGGCCAGTGCGTGGAGATGCCGGCCGAGGACCCCTCCTTCCCGCCCAAGGTGCGCATCCGCAGCTACCCCACCCAGGAGTACCTCGGCCTCATCTTCGCCTACCTCGGTGACGGCGATCCCCCACCCCTGCCGCGCTACCCGGTCTTTGAGGGCGAGGGGGTGCTCACCGCCAGCTGGTACCTGCGCAAGTGCAACTACTTCAACAACGTCGAGAGCAACATGGACGAGCTCCACGTGGCGTTCGTCCACCGCGATGCGGAAGGCTTCTCTGAACTCAACCGCGGCCTGCCGACGATCTCGGGTGAGGAGACGGAGTACGGGATCGTCAAGTACGGCACGCGCCCGGACGGCGTCGTTCGCGTCTCTCACTTCTTCATGCCGAACGTGCTCTACATCAAAGGCTCTCCTGAGGACGAGGGGAGCGGCTGGGTAGACCACATCGCCTGGCGCGTGCCGATCGACGACACGCAGCACAAGAGCTTCACGGTCGCTCTAGCGCACGTGACGGGCGAGGCCGCGCAGCGCTACCGCGAGAAGCTGGCGCAGCGGCGCGCGCTCCTCGCCACCCTGCCCCCCGCCCACGAGGTGGCCGAGGCGATACTGCGAGGCGAGCTGCGCCTCGAGGACGTTAAGGACCGGCCCGACATCGTGAACATCCAGGACGCCGTGGCGCAGGTCGGCCAGGGCGTCATTGCTGACCACGAGCACGAGCGGCTGGGCCGCTCCGATGTCCTCCTGATCTTGCTGCGGAAGATCCTCGCGCGCGAGCTCCAGGCCCTCGCCGAGGGCCGGCCGCTCAAGCAGTGGCGCGTGCCGGAACACCTCGTCGCGACGAGCGGGGTGTGAGCTGGCACCAGTGGTGAACAATGCAGGTATAGACGCCGCCCTGGCGCGGTGGGCCCGACGGTGGAGGCTGCAATGACTCATATAGCGCGTTTGCGCTTGAGGAGCCTACTCGTGGTCCTGCTGGTAGCCGCGGCGTGCGCCCCGGCTGCCCCGAGCCCCGCCGCCCCGGCCGAGAACGCCGGGGCCGGCGCGGCCGCCCCGCCGTCCTCGCTGCAGGCGCTGATCGACGCGGCGCGGCGGGAGGGCCAGCTCACCTTCATCTGGGGCGAGGGCACGCTCGGCGGGACGGAGGGGGTGCGCCGGCTGGCCGAGGGGTTTAACCGCTACTACGGCCTGAATCTCAACGTTCAGTTCACGCCGGGGCCGTCTATGCCTCAGATGGCCGCGCGCGTGGCCCAGGAAGTCAGCGCCGGCCGCCCCACCTCAACCGACCTGCTGGTCGGGTATGCCTCAAGCATGGCCGCAGCAATTCAGGCTGGCGCACTCGAGTCGGTCGACTGGGCCAGCTGGGCGCCCAACCTCCAGGACCCGCGCCTCCTCGCGCCCGGCGGCGTGGCCGTTACTATCCAGACTAGCCTCGGCGGCATCTCCTACAACACGGCGAAGCTCCGCGGGGACCTGGTGCCGCGCACCCTCCAGGACCTGCTCCGGCCGGAGTACAAGGGCCGGATCGCCTCCACCCCCTACGCTGCCTACTTCGATCTCCTCGCCACAGACGAACTCTGGGGCAAGGAGCGAACGTTCGACTACGTTAGCAAGCTGGCCGAGCAGGCGGCAGGGCTGATCCGCTGCAACGAGACCGAGCGCCTGATCAGCGGGGAGTTCGACCTCCTAGCTCTCGACTGTAGCCAGTCCGATACGCTCCAGGCGAAAGCGCGCGGCGCGCCTCTCGACTACGTGGTTCCTGCCGATGCGCCGCTACTGCTTTACCTGTATCTGGGCATACCGCGCACTGCGCCCCATCCCAACGCCGCCAAGCTCTGGGTGAACTACATCCTCAGCCGCGAGGCCCAGGACATCCTCTACGAGACCAACTTCCAGGACTCTCACCTCCTGAGCGGTTCGAAGACAGCGCGAGACATCGAGAGCGTCGAGCGCGCGGGCGCAAAGCTGATGACGATCACGCTGGAGTTCGTCCAGCGCCAAGACCAGGAGGAGTTCTTCAGCCGCCGGGCGAAGGTCCAGGAGATCCTGAACCGCCGCTAGGGCGCCTCACCGGCTCTGCTCGGCGCGGTGCGGTCCCCACCCAGCGCCCGTGCGCCTGCGGTAGCGGGCCTTGTATCTCTCGCGGACGCTTGGGCCAGGCTCGGCCCTTGCCACACCGCCGGTCGCGACGCCGGCCCTGCCGCGCACCCGCGTTGTGCGCTACCATCCCCCTGAACGGGTGTAGCCCTCCGCTGAGGAGGCGCACGTGAAACCGCCCGACCAAGAAGCGCTCGTCCGGGCGATCCTCGCCGAGGGGGTGCGCGACCCGCGCATCCTGGAGGCCTTCCGGGCAATCCCCCGCGCTGCCTTTGTTCCCCCGGAGCTGGTCGACCAGGCCTACTATGACGAGCCCCTGCCCATCCCTCACGGGCAGGTGACCACCCAGCCCTCGCTAGTGGCTAAGATGGTCGAAGCGCTCCAGCTCACGGGGTCGGAGACGGTGCTCGAGATCGGCACCGGCTACGGCTTCCAGACCGCGCTGCTGGCCCGCCTGGCGCGGTTCGTGTGGAGCATCGAGCGCTGGCCGGACATCGCTGAGACCGCGAGGGCTAACCTCGCCCGCCAGGGCATCACGAATGTCGCGGTCCTGGTGGGCGACGGCACCGAGGGCCTGCCGGCGCACGCGCCCTTCGACGCGATCCTCGTCTCCGCCGCCTACCCGCAGGTCCCGCCGCCGCTGGTCGAGCAGCTGGCCCCCGGCGGCCGGCTCGTCCAGCCCATCGGCACCGGGGGCGATGAGGAGGTGGTCCTGTTCGAGAAGGGACCGCAGGGCCTCGTGCGCCGGCGCACAGTCTCCCTGGCGCGGTTCGTCCGGCTCTACGGCAAGCACGCGTTCGCCGACACGGCACGATAGGAACAGTGCGCCAGCCTCCTCCTGGCCTGGACGACGTCAGGCCGCCGCGCCTCCTGGCATGCTGTGCGCCTCCAGGTATACGATTAGCGGCAGCAGGCCGCGAGGAGGAACGCCGATGGCTCAGACTGCTACCCCCTCGACCGACGTAGCGCCCCAGGTCTTCCGGCTGCGCACGCCGCTCCTGCGCCAGGGGCGGCTCGACACCGTGCTGGCCGAGGCTCACGGGTTCCAGGTGCGCATCAAGTGCTACGCGGCCGGCGGCGAGAACGCGCTGCACACGCACCCAGACGAAGACCACACCTTCGTCGTGCTCGCCGGGCGGGCGCGCTTCTGGGGCCCAGACGGGGAGATCGCCACGCTGGAGCGCAACCAAGGAATCCTGCTGCCGCGGGGCGCCTTCTACCGCTTCGAGAGCTGCGCCGACGAGCCGCTGGTGCTGCTCCGGGTAGGCGCCCGCACGGGCCAGGCCGCGATCCCGCGCATCGGCCCCGACGGGCGGCCGCTGCCCGGCAACTCGCCCGAGAACAAGACCGTGCCGCCAGTCCTCATCGAAGGAGCCTACTTCGAATAGCCCTGTGGCTGGCCATCTCACCAGAGCGCGCTGTTTGGCAACGGTGCACAACCGGCACCGAGGGCACTTTGTGCATGCTCACACTAGCGCATGAGGCCTTCCACCGCTTAGCGTAAGCGCAGCCGGCCCGCGCACCGGGTCGGCCGGCTAGGGCGCTCAGCGCGACCGGCGGTGCAGGGGCCGAGCAGAGGTTATGCCCGAGAAGGCAGGGAGGTGGCTCATGGACGGTTGTGCTCGCGGAGGGCGACGCTGGGAGCGCCTGCACGACGAGCTGGTCGAGCGGGTGGCGAACCTCGACCGGCTCACCCACCAAGACGCGATCGATCAGGCGCGCCTAGACAGCTTTCTCAGCGCCCGGAAGGCCACGCGGCGGGAGGTGCTGCGGCTTGGCGGCGTCCTCGGTGTGACAACGGCAGCCTCGCCGCTACTGGGCGGCGCCGACGCCCACCGCGCCTGGCCGCTGTACATCGCCGGCGGCGCGGCGCCTCCCCTCTTCGACCCAACGCCGCAAGGGCGCGAACACACGATCGACTCCATCCCCGGCGAGACGGTGGAACTCGGCCGCTTCGATCCCACCCGGCCCCCCATCCTCACCATCGACTCGGGCGACATCCTCGTCTATCGCAACACGCTCACCCACTTCCTGGGCCGCATCCGCCCCGGCGTGCCCATCGAGGAGATCGCCCAGCTCCGGCGTGACAACCCCGGCCGGGGGCCACACTCCGTCATCGGGCCGGTCGCCGTGCGCGGCGCCGAGCCCGGCGACGTGCTCGAGTTCCGGCTGCTGCGGCTCGACCCCATCGACTTCGGCTTCAACTTCAATAACCCCGCCGACCTGCGCACCGGCGCCCTGCCCGACGAGTTCCCAGAAGGCCAGGTGCGCTACTTCCAGCTCGACCGCCAGACGATGACCGCCCAGTGGGGCTCGGACATCCGCATCCCCCTCGGGCCGTTCCAGGGCATCCTGGGCGTGGCCCCCGATGTCGACGAGCCGGTCAGCTCCGTGCCGCCCGGCCCGTATGCCGGCAACCTCGACCTGCGCGAGCAGGTGGAGGGCACGCGGCTGTTCGTACCCGTCTGGAAGCGCGGCGGCCTCATCTTCACCGGCGACTCCCACGTGGCTCAGGGCGACGGCGAGGTCAACCTGACCGCGATCGAGTCCGCGATGCGGGAGGTGCGCATCCAGGTCATCCTCCACAAGAACGCGCCCCTGCGCTGGCCCTTCGCCGAGACGCCCACCCACTGGATCCCTCTCGCCGCCGACCGCGACCTGAACGAGGCATTCCGGATCTGCCTGCGGAACACCATCGACTTCCTGACGCGCAGCGCGGGCCTGACCCGCCTCGACGCCTACGGGCTGGCCAGCGTGGCCGTGAGCTTCCGCATCACTCAGGTGGTGAACGTCACCCAGGGCGTGCACGCCATGATCGCCAAGGACCTGTTCGTACCGGCTGCCCGCGAGCAGATCGACCCGCTGCGCTCCGCCTGACAGCCCCCGGGCCCCGGCGCGCTGCTGTGCCGGGGCCCGTCTCCACCGCGCGAGCGCACCGGGCCAGAGGCCCACCGCTACTAAGCAGGCCGCCCAGCTGCCGTGAGGCCCTTACCAGCAGCACGCAGTAGCGGCGCGCCTCGCGAGGCGCCGTAAAGCCGGGGACAGCGGGTGAATGGGACGGCGAGCGCGTGGTCTGCTCGTGGCCTACGACTAGTGTGGTGCGAGGCTCGCAACCGCTGCCCCGCGGACACCGCAGCCCGCGGGCCCATCGTTCACGGGGCGGAGGGCCTTAGTCGCCCTGCCAGGCCTGGCTGCGGTGGGCGAAGTCGCCCAGGATGATGTACTGGTAAAGCCCCTCCATGTAGAGCCAGTACATCTCCGCCGCCTGCCGCACCCGCTCCACCGCCTCGTCCTGCTGCTCCGGCGTGCGGCAGTACCGCTCGAGCAGCTCGAAGCCCTTCGCCGCGTGGTCCACGTCGGCAGTGATGTGGACCGTGAAGTTGATGAGCTGCGGCTCGGTGAAGCCGTAGTGCTGACGCAGGGTGGGCAGGATCCGGCTGTAAAAGCCGGGCACCGGCCCCTCGATCCCGACTGTGACCCCTGCCAGCGCCTCGTGGAAGGGCGCCGTCGCCACCAGCAGGTCGCCCCAGTCCGTCAGCGCGCGCGTGGTGGGCAGCTTGCGGGCCGAGGTGAGCTGCTCGCGCGTGGCGCCGCAGGCCTCACCGAAGGTGAGCAGCATGTCCGTGTGCTTGTAGCTGCCCTCCTCTTCCATCAAGTTGGAGAGCAGGTAATCGCGCGTGTCTTGGTCCGGGCAGCGCGCGTAGAGCGCGGCGACCCAGCGGGGAAAGTGCATGACGAACAGCCAGTGCTGCTGGGTCCAGAGGATCATCTGCTCGCGGCTCAGCTCGCCGCGGCTCCAGGCCGTAACGAAGGGATGACGCTTGTAGTGGGTCTCCTCGAGAGCGGCTTCGAGGCGGGAACGGAAGGTCTGAGCCGCTGTAGTCATGCTGTCTCCCCCCACGGCAAGGCGGCGATCGAGCCCGTCAGCGCTGCACCAGCGGGCCTGCCCCTCAGTATAGGCAGGGGCCGGCTGCGGGGCAATAGCTACCCGCAGCATCTCAAGGCACAGGGAGCGCCGCGCTGGCGCGAGCGCCAGGAGGGGCGCCCCTTAACTTCACCCCGCGGGAAGCGCCCACCAAGCCGAGCCCCCTCCCAGGTTGTCGCCTGGGAATGCATGCCACGGTACCGCTTCGGCACTCGGTCAGCCTGCGGCCCCGACAGCACAGGCGGAACGCAGCTAACCCTTATCGGTCTGCGTTCCGCCCGCTATATCCCGCGCTCCCCGGTGGAGCAGACAGCCTACTTATCGCCGATCTTGAACATCTTGGTGCCACAGGTCGCGCACACACCGCGCGTCGCCGGGCGACCGTTCTTCATCTGGATCTGCACTGTGCTCTTCATCTCGCGCTTCTGCTTGCACTTCATGCAATACGCTTCCAACGATAGCCCTCCTCACTGCACTACAGCGCGGCGATAGGCAGCACTCGCGCGCCGCCGGGCGCGCGGCCAGGGAGCACAGCTCCTGCTCCAGGCCGGGCCATTATAAGCAGGGCCCGGGAAGGTGTCAAACGTCTGTGACGCGTTCGTATCCTCGGTGCCCACCTTGCTGCACCCCTGCGGCGGCCTCCCCACAACGGAGCGCCGCCAGGCCCTATCCCCCCAGCGCCGGAGCAGCCGCCTGGGCTCTATGCGCACGATGGCCTATCATGCCGGCAGAGCACCCCTGGCGGCTCCCGCGTGCTGACCTGTGTCAGCCGGAGCGTGCTAGTAAGGAGGTGACCTATGCGGCGCTACCCCCTGGCGAGCTCCCTTGGGGTGTTGCTGCTCCTGGTTCTCAGCGCCGGGAGCGCCTGTACGCCCGCAGCGCCAGCCGGCCCGGCGCCGGCTTCCCCTGCCCCCGCGCGGGCCGCGGCGCCGACTGCGACGGGGCCGGCCCCCTCACCCGCCGCGCCGGCCAGCGCACCGGCCCTCCCCCCGCGCCCCGACCGCCCTGTAGCCAAGGTCACCATCGGCATCCTCGGCACGACCTCGGACGTCGTCTTCTACCTCGCTGAGGAGAAGGGCTACTTCGAGCACCTGCGGATCGAGCCCACGTTCGAGCGCTTCGACTCGGGCGGCCGGATGGTCGCCTCGCTGGCCACCAACCAGATCGAGGTCGGCGGCGGGTCGCCGAGCGTCGGCCTGTACAATGCGATCGCGCGGGGCGTCCAGGTGAAGATGGTGGCCGACCGTGCCTCCAGCGCGCCCGGTCACGACACGTGGCACATGTTCCTGCGCAAGGACCTCGCTGAGAGCGGCGCTGTGCGCGACTATGCCGACCTGCGCGGCCGCCGCATCGCCGTGGCCGCCAAGGGGACCACCGCCGACGTCCTGATCGGCCGAGCGCTAGAGCGGGCCGGGCTCACGCTCGCGGACGTGGAGATCACGGAGATCCCCTACCCCGACATGTCGATCGCCATGGCCACAGGCGCCATCGACATCGGCGTAGCGCCAGAGCCGTATGCCTCCCTGGCCGTGCAGCGCGCAGGCGCCGTGAAGTGGCGCGGCTCCCAGGAGCTAGTACCTAACCAGGTGGCTGCCGTCCTCATGTACACCGGCCAGTTCATCGAGCAGCGGCCGGACATCGCGCGCGACCTCATGGTCGCCTATCTCCTGGGCGTTCGGGACTACAACGACGCCTTTATGAAGAAGCAGCCCGAGGCGCTAGCCCGGGTCCGCGACACCATCTTGCGGCGCACCGACCTGCGCGATCCCGAGCTGCTCGAGCGCATTGAGGTCGGCTACATCAACCCCAACGGGCTGTTCGATCGCGCCGCCCTGGCCGCCGACTACCAGTGGTTCCGCCAGTACGGCGGGCTGACGGAATCGGTGGATCTCGACCAGATCGTCGACGACCGCTTCGTGCAGTATGCGGTCTCCGTGCTTGGTCCCTATCGCTGAGTGCCGGCGGCCAGTTCCCGCGCGGACAGAACACGGCGACGCGTTCCGCTCCGACGCACGTAGGCGAGACGAGCCGATAGGGTGCGCGCGCCAGGAAGCCTCCTCACCGGGCTGGTCGGCCAGCAGGAAGCGGCCCTACTGGTGGGCACCGGCGAGCCATCGCCGCGCCTCACGCCTTGGTGGGACGCGGCTCGCCCAGCTTGCCGCCGAGGAGGCCGAGGATTAAGCCGGCTACCAGGACCAGAGGCTGCACCTCCACGCCGTAGATCCAGGCGACGATCAGCAGCACCACCATGCTGCCCAAGGCCATGCCTACGCCGGCCCGCCAGCCAGCCATCAGGGGTGGACGGCTGGCGACCGTGAGGAACGGGCCGATCCCGAAGGCCAGCGTGCCAAGTACGTTGCCTAGCACCCCCATTAGCGTGCCCTCGATCGCCGACCCGATCAGCGCCAGGGCGATGAAGAGCGCGGTCGTGCCGAAGATCCCCAGGAGCCACTGGAGCCAGAGTTCGTCCTTCCGGTTCACTTGCTCCTCCGCGGGCCGGCGCGGCCTCGCACGCCGCCGGCACCCGTCCCATGAATAGCACGCGGGCCAGCGGGATGGGAAGGCCCAGCCTGACCGCGCCGGCGGTACGTGCCTGCACGACCAGACTGCCGCGCCAGGCCCGGCGCGGTCACGCCGGAGGCGTCAGGGGGCTCAGTCGAAGCCTGGCGGGCGCGCGGTCCAGTAGGCTGCAGCCAGCAGGACCACCAGCGCAGCGGCGACCAGGACCCAGTCCATCACGCGTGCCGCCAGCGCGACGCGAGGGGCTCCCTCCTGCTGGCAATGCGCGGGGGCCAGCGCCAGCTGCGCGGCCAACGCCAGCCGACCTCGCGCGCCCACACCACGGGCCGCGGCTGCGCGCGGCGCGAGCCGCGGCCACGGGTTCCGTCCCCGAGTCCGCGCCGCACCGCGACAGGAAGCCACGCCTCTCCCCATCCAGCGGATCCGGCGCCGCCTCCGCCTAGGTACCCAGGGACAGGTGCGATCAGGAGGTCGGCGACCGCTAGACACCGCGCCCTCCCACGGCGAGCGCTACCAGCAACCCTCCGGTCAGAAGCGGAGCGGCGATGGGGACGGGAGCCCCTGGGCGCTGGCCACGCACCTGGCGCCAGCGGCGCTGCGCCAGGACCGGCCCGTGCGGGAGGCGCTGGCGGTAGTCCGGCCAGCGGCGGTGCGAGCGGGTAGGCGTGGTGAACATCGCTTTTCCCCTCCGAAGCGCACTAGTGGAACGGATGTTCTAAGCATACCGCACGTGCGTCTACTGGACACCTGTTCTAGGGTCACGCTCCCGTCACAGGCGCGCCCTTGCGGTTCGCTGGGCGGGATGCCATACTGCCCTAGGGCCCTAGCGCACCCGGCCAGCGCGTTCCCCTGTTGTGCCGCCTGGGACCGCTCCTGCCGAGCCGTGTTCCCGGGGAGCATCAGCGCTCCAAGCGCTCTGAGGAGATGATGCGCGTATGGCGAACACACACCGGATCACCGTCACGGTCAACGGCGTCCGCAGCACCCACGAGGTCGAGCCGCGCCTGCTGCTCGTTTACTTCCTCCGCGACGTGCTCGGGCTCACGGGCACCCACGTCGGCTGCGACACGACCCAGTGCGGAGCTTGCACGGTTCACCTCAACGGCAAGGCCGTGAAGTCCTGCACCATCCTGGCCGTCCAGGCCGATGGCCAGGAGATCACCACCATCGAGGGGCTCGCCCAGGGCGACCGGCTGCATCCCGTCCAGGAGGGCTTCCGGCTCAAGCACGGCCTACAGTGTGGCTACTGCACCCCGGGCATGATCATGAGCGCTGCCGCTCTGCTGGCCGAGAACCCCCGCCCGACGGAGGCGGAGATCCGCCGCGCCATCGACGGCAACCTCTGCCGCTGCACGGGCTACTACAACATCGTGGCGGCCATCCAGTGGGCCGCCGAACAGCTGCCGGCGCGGACCGAGGTGAGGTCATGATCCCCGCGAGCTTCGAGTACCACGCTCCCACCAGCCTCGAGGAGGCTATTGCCCTGCTGCGCCAGTACGATGGCGAGGCCAAGGTGCTCGCGGGGGGCCACAGCCTGCTCCCTATGCTGAAGCTCCGGCTCCTCCAGCCCGCCGCGCTGGTCGACCTGCGGCGGATCCCGGGCCTCACCTACCTCCAGCCGGGCGCCGACGGCCTGACGATCGGGGCGCTCACCACCTACGCGGATATCGAGCGCGCCACCGCCCTCGCCCCGCAGTACCGCGTGCTCACCGAGGCGGTGGCGCTCGTGGCCGACGTGCAGGTGCGCAACCGCGGCACGCTCTGCGGCAGCCTGGCGCACGCCGATCCGGCGGGCGACCCGCCGGCGGTGGCCTTCGCGCTCGATGCCACCTTCCGCGTGCAGGGCCCCGCGGGTCAGCGGGAGATCGGGGTAGACGAGTGGTTCGTCGACACCCTGCAGACCGCGCTCGCGCCCGACGAGGTGCTGACCGCGGTCCACTTCCCCGCCCCGCCGCCGCGCAGCGGCAGCGCCTACCGCAAGTTCGAGCAGCCGGCTTCCCACTACGCCTTGGTCGGCATCGCCGCCCTGGTAACGCTGGCCGAAGATGGCACGGTAGCGCGCTGCCGCATGGGCGTGACGGGCGTCGGGCCGGTCGCCTACCGGGCGCGCGCCGTGGAGGCGGCGCTGCAGGGACGGCGGCCGGACGCGGCCGCGCTGCGGGAGGCGGCGGCGCTGGTCACCGAGGGAGTGGAGGTGCTCGGCGATCTGTATGCGTCGCCGCCGTACCGCCGCCACCTGGCGCAGGTCTATGCCCAGCGGGCGCTCGCCGCCGCGGTCGCTCGGGCCGCCGGCCAGCCCGAGCCGCCCGAGCCGTGAGCGTCACCGGCACCCGCTCCATCAGCTGCTGCTCGGAGGTCCGATCATGACCGCTGTCGCCCCGGAGATCGGCCGCCCGCGCGGGCGGGTCGAGGACTGGCGCTTCGTCACCGGCACCGGCCGCTACGTCGAA
>Ga0209810_1004505_pt1 | contig 13366 bp, 11 predicted proteins | sample Coa_R1_7_FD_187159 | JGI IMG/M metagenome (GOLD analysis project Ga0209810, IMG submission 187159) | Surface soil microbial communities from Centralia Pennsylvania, which are recovering from an underground coalmine fire - Coalmine... | ecosystem: Environmental > Terrestrial > Soil > Unclassified...
CTCGGGAACGAATCACGAGCAGTGGTCCGTCACCCTCGCGGACCGGATCCGTGCCGACGTCGCGCCGCCGGCCGGGGAGGCCTTATCGAACGAAAGTGCCGTTTCCGGTGCTGCCCCCACTCCGGGCACGGCCACCATGTCCAGTAGGAGCGCTATCTCGACCGCACTACCCAATGCGAGCGCAGCCGCGTTCGCCGACCCCCGCTGACAATCGCACCCGACCGGACCGGGTGGCGTGCCGCGCCAGACGAGGAGCGGCCCCTCGCCCCGCCACGCCACCTGTCCGGTTCCCGACTCAGGTCCCGTTGAGGGGCAGCGCGTTGGCCAGCGTCTGCAGTTCGTTGCTCAGCTGGCTCGCCGTGGCCTGCGACATCTGCCCGGCCGCGGCGTCGCCGGAGATCTGCTGCTGCAGGGCGGCGAGGTCGGCCGCGACGGCGTGCCACTGCTTCTTGCCCCGGCTCTGCTGCGCGGTGGCCACGGCGTTCTCCAGGTTGCCGATCGAGTTGATCAGCTGCTGTCCCGCGTTGGCTTCCAGGGTGTTCGGGCCCTGCGAGACGAAGGACTGGATCTGCGCGGCGAGGGCTTGAAGGTAGCCGATCGGATCGGTGCCCGGGGCGGGGAAGGCGACCTGGATGAGGGTGCCCATCATGGGGGCGCTCGCCGAGGGGAACGCGAACTGCGACATGGCCGCGGACGCTGACATGCTCGGCATCGCGGCGTTCGCCATCGTAGGCGTCGGCGAGACCGTTTCAGTGCTCGGACTCGCACTCGCACCGACGCCCGCCTTCGGCATCGTGCTCGGCGACGCGGCCGGCGCGGCCTGACCCCGGGAAGCCGTGGCCTTGCCGTCCATGATCGCGTGAGCCGTGCCGAATACGAGTGCGAATATGGCGGCCAGAGCCACGAGCGAGAACACCGCCGGCAGCACCCGCCGGTCAGCGGGACTCCGCCGGCCGGCGTGGCTCACGGCCGGCCGATACGCATCAGCGGCCAGACGTACGACCGGGCTTCCGGCCAGGACGAGCTCGGTGCCGGTCCCGCGGGCGAACGGCGCGAGCAACTGCGCGGCGCTGGCCGCGGTGGGCCGATCGGCCGGATCCTTGGCCAGGCAGCCGAGGTAAAGCTCTGCGACATCCGGTGGCAGCTCGGGGATGCGAAGCGCCGGAGGCGTGGCGTGCGCGTGTGCGTAGCTGAGCGCCGCCATCTCCCTGTGCAGATACGGCGGCGCGCCGGTGAGGCACCAGTGCAGGACGCATCCGAACGCGTACATGTCCGAGGCAGGTAGCGCGGCGCGCCCGGCTAGCTGCTCGGGTGCCATGCAGACCGGAGTACCTACGGCGGTCCCTTCCGGGTCGTCGCCGTCCGCCGGTCCTTGCGCGATCCCGAAATCGAGCAGCTTCACGCCTGTCTCGGTGAGCATGACATTGGCCGGCGTGACGTCCCGGTGCACGATTCCCGCCGCGTGCGCGGCCGTCAGCGCCTCGGCGAGTTGCCCGCAGACGCCGAGCGCCACGGGCCACGGCAGCGGGCCGGCTTCGAGGCAGTCGGCCAGATTCCGGCCGTCGAGCAGTTCGGTGACGAGTACCGGTTGCACGGTCTCGCTCAGGCCCGGCGTCTCCAGGTAGTCGAAGACCACGATCACGCGCGGATGCGCCAACGCGGCCAGCGCCCGCGCCTCGCTGCGCAGCTGCTCGCGTTCGGTCTCGTCGAAGGCCGCCGGACCCGAAAGCAGCTTGAGCGCCACCCGCCGGCCCAGCGTCTCGTCCACGGCAGCCCACACGGTGGCGCTCGCTCCCGCGCCGAGCGGATTGAGCAGCCGGTAGCGGTCTGCGATCAAGCCATCGGGCGCGACGACCCTCACCGCGATGTCACTGCGCATGATTGGAGAGGTGTCCGGCGGCACGCCAGCGTTACGGTCACTCGGCGTGGATTGACCGATTACGCACGAAACGATACGGCTGTTTCGCCGATCCACTGCTGTGGCCGGCGAAACAGCCGCGCGTCTCAACGTGTGCTTTGCCGTGTGCTTTGTCGCGTGCTCTGCCGCGCGAAGGAGCGTGTCAGGACACGTTCAACGCGGCGTCGTCCAAGACGAAGGACGTCTGCGCCGAGCTGTTCTCCGTGCCGGTGAACTTCAGGGTGATGGTCTGGCCGATGTACGAGGCCAGGCTGAAGCTGTGCTGGGCGTACCCGCTGACGTGGTTCAGGTTGGAGTACGTGGCCAGGGTGCCGAGCACGGTACCGGAGCTGTTGAGCACCTGCACCTTGAGGGTGTCGTTGGCGCTGGTGGTCGTGGTCTCCGAGGTGTCGATGTGCAGGTAGAACGAGAACGCCGCGGTCGTGCACGTCGACGGGATGGTCACGGACTGCGAGGCGGTGTCGGTGTGCGAGCTGCCGTAGCCGTCCAGCCAGGCGTCCCAGCTGCCGCTGTGCGCGGGCTCTGAGGTGGTGTCGCTGTTCAGCACGCCCGAAGTGAGCGTCCACGGGCTGGCGGTGCCGGACTCGAAGCCCGGGTTGCCGATCAGCTGCGCCGCGGTGCAACCGCTGCCGCCGCCGGTACCGCCCGAGCTGCCGCCGGCGGTGAAGGCGGTCAGGCCGTTCGGGGTGCCCCAGCCGGTCGGTCCGTCGTAGCCGGTGCCGGCGGTGCAGAAGTACGACGGCGAGCAGGAGCCGTTGCTGCCGCTGGTCACGTCGTACAGCGACGAGGTGTGCTGGTAGATGTACTGCGCCGGGCGGTCGGTGCTGCCCGGGGTGCCGGCCAGCGCGTAGACGGAGGCGATGATCGGCGAGGAGGCCGAGGTGCCGCCGTAGACCTGCCAGCCGGTGGCCTGGTAGCTGTCGTAGACGGCGACGCCGGTGGCCGGGTCCGCGACCGCCGCGACGTCCGCCTCCATCCGGTTCGAGCAGCCGGAGTCGGTCTGCCAGCTCGGCTTGGCGATGTAGGCAGAGCAGCCAGAGCCGGTGCCCTCGGTGCTCGAGGTGTGCCAGACCGACTCGGTCCAGCCGCGCGAGTTCGAGGCGGTGCTCAGCGAGGTGCCGCCGACCGCGGTCACGTACTGCGAGGTCGCCGGGTACTCGGCGCCATAGGCGGAGTCGCCGGCCGAGACGGTGATGGCGACGCCGGGGTGGTTGAAGTAGCTGGAGTCCGAGGAGCTGACGCTGGAGTCCTCAGAGCCGCCCCAGCTGTTGGAGACGAACTTGGCGCCGAGCGCCACCGCCTCGTTCTCCGCGGCGCCCAGATCGCTCATGTTCGCCGAGCTCGCCTCGACCAGCAGGATGTGCGCGCCCGGGGCGATCGCGGAGACCATGTCGAGGTCCAGGGATATCTCCCCGGCCCACCCGGAGTCGGCGCTCGGGTAGCTGGTGCCGCCGCTCTGATTCACCTTCCGGAAGCAGCCGTTGGCGGTGGTGCAGGCCGCGAGCCCGTACTGCGAGCGATACGTGGCCAGGTCGGACTCGGCGTTGGGGTCGTCCATCGCGTCGACGATGGCGATGGTCTCGCTGGACGAACCGGTGCCAGTCAGGTTGTACGCCGAACGCAGATCGGTCGGCCCGTAGCCGCTCGGCGTCGCGTTCGGCGTGATCGCGTGAGCGCTAACACCCTTGACGTCGGTCCGCACCAGCGACATGCAGGCCATCTGGCCGCGCCGCGTGGGCGTCGAGCACAGGCGCTTGACCGGCACCTGCCGCCCCGCGGCAGCAGTCGCGGCGCCCGAGCCCGAGGCGGAGCTTGAAGTTGAGGTCGAGGTCGAAGTCGAAGCCGAGCCCGACCCTAAGGCCGCGGCTAAAGCCGTGGCGGCGGAAGCGCTCTGAACCGCGACGCCGGACAGCGCGGCGGCCGCGATGGTCGCGGACAGCGCGGTCAGCGTCCGGATTTTCCGGCGCCGCGCGCGTTCGCTGGTGATTCTCACAATGCTCCTCGGTGGGTATGAGGAAGGTTGCGGACATGGCAGATCAGCCCGCGCCGCACGGACAGCGGCTGCGAGCAGTCGATCGCGGTGTGGGTAATCGAAACGCGATGTGTGGGTATGGACGTTCGACTGCGGCTACGGGCCGAGCTGAGGAAATCCGTCAAGACTCCGATGTCTCCGGCGGATCGCCGTCGAACTTACTGAAGAAAGCCTGAACGCAACAAGGATCTGCATGGTCAAGACTTCGCCATGGCGACGCCTGAGTGTACGGGGCGAAACAGGGGATTAATTCCGATGACGTGGCCCGCCCTCCCGCCCCCGTTCCGCTTCGCTCCACGAACGTCGGGCGCTGCCGCGCACGCGCTTCGCGCTGAACGCTGCGCTATCTCAGGGCTCCGCTGCGCTCCGCCCGAAACGCCTGCGGTCGGCCTGGTAACGGTTACGGCTACCCGCCCTCCCGCCCCAAACGCTCCGCACCCTCGCTGACGCTCGGCCGCTCCGCTTTTCTCGCTGCCCCCGCTGCCGGTTATCTCCGCGTCAATCCAGCGGTGCGTTCGTAGATGGTCCCGCCAGGCACGTACCAACCTGCCTTCTTGCGCACTGCTGGGCTTGGGTCGTCGGCTCGGGATGCTTGCAGAGCGGCGAGCGCGCGCGGCTCGGTGTGAGCGAACTTGCCGACGAGTTCGGCGGCCATGGCCCGCGCCTTGGGGTCCGGATCTGAGCGCAGATGCGTCAGCGCCGGCTCAAGGACTCGCTCGGCGCCGGGGGCGCAAACGTCGTCCTTGCAGCGGTCGCAGGCCAGGGCGTGGAACGCGGCGATGCGTACCTTGACGTCCGGATCGTCAGCCATCGCGATCAGTTCGCCCATGGACTCGGTGTCGACCAGATGGTCGAGCAGGCGGCAGCAACCTTCGCGTACAGCAGGGATCTCATGCCGGAGTCCGGCGCGGATGGCGCTCAACGCGTCGTGCCCTCGTTGCAGCAGCTCACGGTAGGCCGCCGCGGTGCGCTGCGGGTCACCCAGGCACGACACCAGCGTGTCGTTGTCTGTCCTGGAAAAGCCGAGCATGCTCGTTAGTGTTCGCTCACTGGGCGAGCACGGGCAACCGATTTTCGCCGGTTTGACACGACGAGGTCGCACGTTATCGGGTTGCTTCGGTTGCGCCAGCGCGGCAGGGTCTGCCTCATGCTTGAACTGCGCACCTTGGAATCAGACGACTGGCCGATCTGGAGGGAACTGCGGCAGGCAGCCCTTGCGGAGGCGCCCTATGCCTTCGGCTCGACGCTGGCCGAGTGGCAGGGAGAGGGCGATCGCGAGGAGCGCTGGCGTGCCCGCCTGGAGATTCCCGGCGCGCACAACGTGATCGCGGTCGTCGACGGCCGTCCTGCGGGGATGGCCAGTGGCGTTCCCGTTGAGCATGCAGACGACAGCGTCGAGCTAATCTCCATGTGGGTCAGTCCCGCGGCGCGTGGCAGAGGGGTCGGCGGCAGCCTGATCCAGGAGATTGCGCGGTGGGCCGCACAGCGGGGCGCGAAGTCTCTGCGCTTGTCCGTGATGCCAGGCAACGTGAATGCTGTCGCCCTCTACGAGCGCCACGGGTTCACGGACACCGGTGAGCAGGGTGACCTGCTGCCCGATGGCACAGGTAGAGAACGGGTCATGGCCAAGGACCTGACGAACTGCTAGGTGGATCAGCGGGCCGTATCCGGCCACCGAGTCCGACAGTTCGACGTAGTCGCGGAGCGGCCGAGCGTCAGCGAGGGCGCGGAGCGTTTGGGGCGGGAGGGCGGGTAGCCGTAGGCGTTACAAGCCAGCCGCAGGCGTTGAGGCGGAGCGCAGCGGAGCCCTGAGATAGCGCAGCGTTCAGCGCCAAGCGCGTGCGCGGCAGCGCCACCGGTCCGTGGAGCGAAGCGGAACGGGGGCGGGAGGGCGGGTAGCCGTAGGCGTTACAAGCCAGCCGCAGGCGTGAGGCGAAGCAGAACGGTTGAAGGCTCAGGATCCGGGCGCATCACCGCGACTTCGAATTGACCACCGTCTGCACGATTCGGTCCACGGACGGCAGGGCGAGATCTTCGAGCGCGTCCGCGGCGGGCAGCGGGATGTGCGGCGTGGTGATGCGCACCGGTGGGGCGACCAGCTCGGTGAAGCACTCCTCTGCCGCGATCGAGACGAGCTCGGCGCCCCAGCCGCACAGCCGCGGGTTCTCCTCGACCGTGAACAGGCGGCCGGTTCTGGCCACCTCGCTCAGGATGGTCGCCGTGTCGAGCGGAACCAGGGAACGTACATCGACGACCGTGGCCTGGATGCCTTGCGCGGCAAGCCGTTCCGCGGCGGCGAGCGCGCGGGGGACCATCGCCGCGAGGGCGACGAGCGTGCAGTCGGCGCCGAAACGCAGCACCTTCGCGGTGCCGAGTTCGTCAACGATCTCGCCGTTCGGGACCTCTCCTTTGACCGGGTAAAGCGACTTCTGCTCGAAGAAGAGCACCGGGTCCGGGTCGCGCACCGCCGCCGCGAACAGTCCGATGACATCTCGGGCGTTCGAGGGTGCGACGACCTTGAGGCCGGGCACGGCCATCGCCCAGTTCTCCACGCTCTGCGAGTGCTGCGCGCCGAACTTCAGGCCACCGCCGTTGCCGCACCGGATCACCAGCGGCAGGGTGACCTGGCCGTGCGTCATGTAGCGGGTCTTCGCGATCTGATTCGCCACGATGTCCCAGCACACCGCGAAGAAGTCGCTGAACATGATCTCCGCGATCGGCCGCAGCCCGGTCATCGCCGCGCCCATCGCCGCGCCGAGGATGGCCTGTTCGCTGATCGGGGTGTCGCGCACCCGGACCGGGCCGAACTCGGCGAGCAGGCCAGGCGTCGCCTTGAAGACGCCACCGGCCGCCGCGACATCCTCGCCGAGGAAGACCACCCGCTGGTCCCGTCGCATCTCCTGGCCGATGGCCCGGGCGACCGCGTCGCGGTAGCTCAGTTGCGCCATGACGAACCTCCGTCTGCCCACAGATCCGTCAGCAGCAGCGCGGGATCCGGCGCTTGACCCGCCTTGGCCTGCCGTTCGGCCTCGTCTACCGCGGCCCGCGCCGCCGCTTCGATCGCGGCGAGTTCGCTCTCTGCGACGCCGAGATCGAGTAGCCGCCGCCGGTAGAGCGCCACCGGGTCGCGGGCAAGCCAGCGCTCGACCTCCGCCGCGGGCCGGTATTTGGCCGGATCGGCGCGCGAATGACCGCCGTGCCGGTACGTCAGCGCCTCGATCAGGCTCGGACCGTCGCCGGCTCGGGCCCGCTCCAACGCCGCGACCGCCGCGCGGTACATCACGTCCGCGTCGTTGCCGTCGAGGGCGATCGGCTCCAGCCCGTAAGCCGCGGCGCGGTCGGCGGCAGGCCTGCGCACAGCTGTCACGGAGTCGATCGGCGTGTATTCCATGTAGAGGTTGTTCTCGCACACGAACACCACCGGCAGCCGGTAGACCGCCGCGTAGTTCAGCGCCTCGTGGAAAGCGCCGATGTTCGTGGCCCCATCGCCGAAGAAGCACACTGCGACCTGCCCGGAGCCCCGGTACTGGGCCGACCAGGCGGCGCCGTTGGCGATGGTCAGGTGTGCGCCGACGATCGCGTACGAGCCCATCATTCCGTGCTCGACGCTGGTCAGGTGCATCGAGCCGCCCTTGCCCGCCATCAGCCCGTTTGCGCGGCCGAGCAGCTCGGCCATGACCGGCGCCATCGGCACGCCGCGCGCGAGGGTGTGCGCGTGGCCGCGGTAGGTGGCGAAGGTGTAGTCGTCGGGGAGCATCGCCGCGCCGAAGCCGGCCGCGATCGCCTCCTGGCCCAGGGACAGATGGCTGGTGCCCTTGACCAGGTTCTGCAGGAACAGGTCATAGGCCCGCTTCTCGAACTGGCGGATCTCCACCTGGCAGCGGTAGAGGGCGAGCCGCGTACGCAGGTCGGGCTCGGGCGACGCGTCGAGGTCGGTGCTCATGGTGCGGCCGGTGTTCATGGTGCTCAGTCCCTGATGGTCTGATGGTCGGTCAGTAGGGGTTGGCGACGAAGAGCTCCCGGGCCGGGAACAGGGTGATCACCCGCGGACCGGCGGCGGTCACCACGATCTCCTCCTCGATCCGCGCGGCGGAGTAGCCGTCGGCCGCCGGGCAGTAGGTCTCCAGCGCGAAGACCATGCCCTCTTTCAGCTCGACCGGATGCTCCAGCGAATTGAGCCTGCTGATGATCGGCCGCTCGTGCAGGGCCAGGCCGAGGCCGTGGCCGAACTGGAGGCCGAACGCCTCCATCTCGTCGGCGAAGCCGAACTGCGGCGCGGCGGGCCAGGCCCGGGCGATCTGCTCCGTGGATGCCCCGGGGCGCACGAGGGCGATCGCGGCGTCGATCCATTCGCGGGCCTTCTGGTACGCGTCGCGCTGCACCGGGGTGCAGCTGCCGACGTTGAAGGTGCGGTAGTAGCAGGTCCGGTATCCGTTGAAGGATTGGATGATGTCGAAGAACGCCTGGTCGCCGGGGCGGATGAGCCGGTCGGAGAAGTTGTGCGGATGCGGGCTGCACCGCTCGCCGGACACCGCGTTGATCGCCTCCACGTCGTCAGAGCCCATCTCGTAGAGACGCTTGTTGGCTAGGGCGACGATCTCGTTCTCGCGGATGCCCGGCTTGAGGGCATCCGCAATGGTCTGATACACCCCGTCGACCATGGCAGCAGCCTGAGTCAGCAGCATGATTTCGTCCGCGGACTTGATCTCCCGCGCGTCGAGCATGACCTGCTGGGCGTCGCGTACGTCCAGTCCGACCCGCTGAAGCTCAAGCACCATCGGCAGCTCCCCGATGTCCACACCCAGCGGCAGGTCTACGACGCCCTGCTCGGCCAACATCGCGCGAATCTCGGCGACGGCGGCGGCGATCAGTCCCGCGTCCGGGGCCACGGAGCCGCGCAGCCCCAGCATCCCGGCGCGGCTGTTGGCCGGATCGAGCCAGGGTGCGTACATCCGGTGATGCCGCGCCGCCGAGCCGAAGTCCCAGAGCACCGGCTCGCCGGTGCGGGTCAGCAGCGCGTAGCGGGCCACCTTGTCGCGGGCCCATTCGCCGATCATCGTGCTTGTCAGATACCTGATGTTGTTGACGTCGAAGACGAGCAGCGCGCCGAGTTCGGAGGCGTCCAACGCGGCCCTGGCCCGGCCGAGCCGGTAAGCGCGCAGCCGGTCGAAGTCCACCCGGGTCTCGAAGTCCACTGCCATGCGACCGGGGGCGGGGAGGAGGTCAGGGGCGGTTCCGTCAGGCGCGGTTCCGCTTGGCTGCTCCTTGCCAGTCAGCGTGCTGGGGCCGGTCATCGGGACTCCTCGGCGAGGGAGAGGCCGTCATCCACGGGCACGTCCTCGGGCAGCAGCTCGAGCCCGGCGGCTGCCGCCTGCTGCGGCAGCAGCGCGGCGAAGTCCTCGTCGGCGTGGCCGCGCCCGATCAGGGCCTGCACCAGCTGATGGGTCAACGCGGCCACCGGCATCGGCACCTCCAGTCGTCGCGCGGCCTCGAGGCCCAGGTCGAAATCCTTGCGCAGCAGCACCGGCGTGAAGGTGGGCGCTAGGTCGAGGCGGACGAACGCAGGGGTCTTATATCTAGTGAAGGTCGAGCCGAGCACGCTGTGGTTGAGGAAGTCAAGGAACGCGGCGCGCGACACCCCGCCCTTCTCCGCTAGCACGGTGACCTCCGCGAGTGCCTGGGTGACGACTCCGAGGAACACGTTGTGCGCAAGCTTCACCAGCCGCGCCGTCTCCCCCTCCCCCGCATAGGTCACCGATCGGCCGAAGACCTCCAGATAGGGCCGCACACGCTCGAACGCCTCGGGTGGCCCGGAGGCGACCACCGAGAGCCGGCCCGCCGCGGCCGCGTGACCGTTGCCGCTGACCGGGGCGGCGATCAGCGCGGTTCCGCGCAGCGCCGCGGCGGACCGAACCCGCGCGGAGACCTCCGCGGACACGGTGGAGGAGTCCACGATCACGCCCGGTGCGACCTCGGCGCGGCTGAGCAGCCCGCCCTCGCCGAGAACCACCTCGGCCAGGTCCGCCGAGCCCGAGACGGTAGTGAACACCACGTCGCGATCCGCGAGGTCCGCGACCGTGTCCACGACGCTCGCGCCGCGCTCGACCAGCGGTTCGGCTTTGGCCCGGGTGCGGTTGTACACCGCGAGTTCGTGTCCTGCGTCGAGGAGCCGGCCGGCCAGCGCGCTGCCCATCCGGCCGGTCCCGATCCAGCCGAGCCGCAGAGAGCCCGGATCGTTCACGGTGACACCTCCGTAGTCGTGCCCGCCTTGCGCGTTTCAGGGGTCCGCGTCGTGTCAGGGGCCCGCGTCGCATCTGGGACATGCGTCGTATCAGGAACCTGCGCCATGCCGCCGAGGTAGAGGCGGGCGACGTTGGGATCCGCCAGCAGTCCCGGACCGGTGCCGGTCAAGCGCGCCCGCCCGGACTCGAGCACCGCGCCGCGATGCGCGATTGCGAGTCCGCTGCGCGCGTTCTGCTCGACCAGCAGGACGGCGCGGCCGTCCGCGGCCAGCCCGGCGATGGACTCGAAGACGGCGCGCCGCGCTCGCGGCTCCAGGCCGATCGAGGGTTCGTCGAGCAGGATCAGCCGCGGTTCGAGCATCAGCGAGCGGGCCAGTTCCACCTGCTTCTGCTCGCCTCCGGACAGCGATCCGGCCGCGTCGTGCCGCCGCCGCGCCACGATCGGGAACTGCTCGGCGCAGCGCTCAGCTCGCCGCCGCAGCTGCGCCCGGTCCCGCAAGATGTAGCCGCCCATCAGCAGGTTCTCCCAGACCGTCATGGCCGGGAACAGGCTGCGCTCCTGGGGAACGTGCACCACGGCGCGGCCCAGTCGCTCGCGCGGCGAGAGCCGGTCGATGGGGTCGCCGTCGAGCAGCACCCGGCCACGTCGCGGCCGTATCAGTCCGCTGATCGCTTTGAGCACGGTGGATTTGCCGGCCCCGTTCGGCCCGATCAGGCAGACCACCTCGCCGGCCTCGACCGTCAGGTCGACTCCGCGCAGGATGTCCCCCGCGCCGTACCCGGCTACCAGTCCCTCGACGGCGAGCAGCGGCGGGCCTCCGGGCGCGCCGGTTCCAGCTCTGGCGCCGGCGGTGCCGCTCATCGCTTCTTCGTCGGCTGACACAGGCTCGTCACTCATGTCACTGCCCCAGATAGGCGTCGAGGACGGCGGGGTCGGCGCGCACCGCGTCGGGCGGCCCGGCGGCGATGCGGGTGCCGCGATCCATCACGATCACCGGGTCGCACAGCCGCATCACCAGGTTCATGTCGTGCTCGACAATCAGGAAGCTGATGCCCATGGCGTGCCGGCGCCTGATGTGCTGCTCCATCGTGGCGACCAGCGTGGGGTTCACGCCCGCGGTCGGTTCGTCGAGCAGCACCAGCCTTGGCTCGCTCATCAGCACCGAGGCGAACTCCAGGAGCTTTCGCTGGCCGTAGGAGAGCTCTGCGGCGGGATGCTCGGCGTGCGCCGCGAGGCCGAATTCCTCAAGCAGGGCGAGGGCCCGGTTCGTGTCGGCGTGGCCACGGCGGCGGGTGAACAGGCTGCGCCATGGGTGACCGGCCGCCACGATCAAGTTGTCCAGCGCGCACAGCCTGGGGAAGATGCGCGCGTGTTGGAACGTGCGCGAGAGCCCGGCCCGGTACAGCGCCGCGGGATCGGGTCGGGCCAGTGCGCGTCCGGCGAAGAGGATGCGGCCGGAATCAGGCTGCAGATATCCGGTCACCAGGTTGAACACGGTGGTTTTGCCGGAGCCGTTGGGCCCGATCAGGCCGGTGATGGCGCCGTCCTGGACGGTGAACGAGCAGTCGTCCACCGCGGTCACCCCGCCGAAGCGTTTGGTGAGGTGCTCGACCTCCAGAAGCGTGGTCACCGGGCCATCTCCTCGGCGACGGTCCCGGTTCCGGCGCCCGCATGGTCAGCAGGGTCCTGAGCCGGCTCGTCCGGGGATCGGCCGGCCGCCGCGCGCCGACGCCGCAGCAGGTGGCCGAGCGAGGGCAGGATCCCGCGCGGCAGCAGCAGCATGATCAGGAGGAACACCGCCGCGTACGCGATCAAGTAAAGCTGCGTCGCGCCGTACTGATACGCGAGGTACTGCTGCGCCGGCACCAGGATGAAGGCGCCGAGCACCGGCCCCCACAAAGTGCCGCGGCCGCCTAGATACGCCATCAGCACCATGCCGATCGTGACCAGCGGGTCGACGGCGAACTGCGGATAGATGAAGGACACGTAGTAAGCCCAGACGCCGCCGATCATCCCCGCGATGCCCACCGACACGGCAAAGGCGAGTAGCTTAGCGCCGGTGACGTGCACACCGATACCTCGGGCACGTTCCTCATCGGCGGCCACCGCCTGCAACGAGAGCCCGACCCCGCTGTGCAACGCGGCCCAGGTGACGCCCATCGAAACGACGAGCAGCAGCACGAGGACCAGATAGAACGGCCGCTCGTAGGTGTCGACGTCGAAGGGCGCGGCTGGCATACCAATGCCCTGCGAGCCGCCGGTGAGCGAGTTCAGGTTGAAGGCGAGAGTCTGCGCGACGAAGAGCAGCGTGATCGTGACGATGGCGAACACGTCGCTGCGCGTGCGCATCGCGATCCAGCCGACCGCGAGCCCGAGCACTGCGACGCCGGCACCGACGATCGGCAGCACCAGGAAGGGCATCAGACCGTTCGCACCGGCCTCCCGGTGCTGGAAGTAGATCGCCTCTGCGTACGCGCCGGCGCCGAAGAACGCGGCGTGGCCGAGCGACGGATAACCCGCGAGGCCGCCGACCAGATTCCAGGCGCTGGCCAAGCCGGCGTAGATCAGCGTGAACACGCCGAGATTCACGATCCAGTGCTCGGTCACGGCGAACGGCAGCGCGGTGAGCAGGCCGAAAAACAGCAGCGCCCGAATCACGCCGGCGCGACTCACAGCGCGCCTCGCAGGCTCGCGCCGAACAGTCCGCGCGGCCGCAGCAGCAGCACCGCGAGCAGCACGATGAAGAAGCTGAAGTCCGACCAGATCGGCGGGCCGAGCGCGGCGACCAGTGCGGCGACCACGCCCATGACGAGGGCGCCGACGATCGAGCCGCCGATGCTGCCGAGACCGCCGAGCACGACGATGGAGAGCAGCCGGGAGATCAGGTCGTAGTGGCTGCCCGAGTTGAACGAGTACAGCAGGCCGTACACGGCGCCGGCCGCCGCCGCCGTCGCCGCGCCGATTCCGAAGCCGGCGGCCGCCACCACCCGCGAATTCACCCCGAGCAGTTGGGCCGCCTCAGGGTTCTGCACCGTGGCGCGGATCGCGCGGCCGAACTTCGTGCGCTGTAGCACCAGATACAGCAGGCCGAGCAGCGCCGCGGAAAGCAGAAACGCGTACAGCCGCACCGCAGAGATCTGATAGCCACCGACCGTGAACGAGCGGTCCGCGTA
>Ga0209810_1004507_pt1 | contig 13362 bp, 13 predicted proteins | sample Coa_R1_7_FD_187159 | JGI IMG/M metagenome (GOLD analysis project Ga0209810, IMG submission 187159) | Surface soil microbial communities from Centralia Pennsylvania, which are recovering from an underground coalmine fire - Coalmine... | ecosystem: Environmental > Terrestrial > Soil > Unclassified...
AGGCCCAGCTGCCGGGCCAGGTACCGGTCCAGGCCCCGCAGCAGGGCCCCGCCCCCGGTGAGCAGCATCCCTGCGGGCTCGATCTCGGCCACGTACCGCTCCGGGATCTGCTCCAGCCCACGCCGGATGGCCGCCGTCAGCCCGGCCAGGGGCTCCCGCAGCGCCTCGACCAGATCCTCGGAGGCGATGGTCACCAGCCGGGGCCGGCCCTCGGCCGCGTCCTTCCCGGCCAGGGTGACCGGCAGCGGCCGCTCCACCGGCTCCGCCGTCCCGGCCACCCGTTTGGCCTCCTCGGCCGCCACCTCGTCGATCTCCAGGCCGTGCCGCAGCCGGACGTGGGCGACGATGGCGGCGTCGAGCCGCGACCCGCCCACCGGCTCGGTGTGGGCGACCACCAGGCTGGACCGGGAGACGACCGCCACCTCGACCGTCCCCCCGCCCAGATCGCAGATCAGGTGGGCCGGCGGCTCGGCCACGGACAGGCCGGCGCCCAGGGCGGCCACCAGGGGAGCGTCGATCAGCCACGCCTGCCGGGCGCCGGCGGCGACGGCCGCCTCGGCCATGGCCCGGCGCTCGATGCCACCGGCGGCGGAGGGCACGCAGAACACGACCTCGGGCTTGAACCAGCGCTGCCGACCGCCCACCCGCTGGATCAGGTACTTCAGCATCCGCTCGCAGGCGCCGAGGTCCGCGATCGTGCCCGCCCGCACCGGACGGACCACGTCCAGGTGGGCCGGGGCTCGCCCCAACAGCTCGGCCGCCTCGCGGCCGATGGCCACGACCCGGGCGCTGCCGCGCTCCAGCGCCACGGCCGAGGGCTCGTCCACCACCACGCCCTCGCCCCTCACGTAGGCGCGGACGCTGGACGATCCCAGATCGATCCCGATCTTCTTCGCCAACACCCGTCGAGACGGTTCGTTTATAGACGACGGGAACGGCCGCGGGAAGGTCGGATCCGGAGGTCGGGTCCGCCTCGCCGGGCGGCCGCCTCCCGCCGGGAGGGAGCGGGCGACCGGGCCGGCGCTGACCGGCGCACCACCGACCCGCCTATCGGGAGGGCTCGCGGGCCAGCACCGCCGACCGGCGCTCGATCTCCGCGCCCAGGGAGCGGAGCTTGCCCGGCATGTCCTCGTAGCCGCGGTCGATGTGCCAGACCTCCCCGATCTCGGTCGTGCCCCGGGCGCAGAGGGCGGCGATCACCAGAGCCGCGCCGGAGCGGATGTCCGGCACCACCACGTCGACGCCGTGCAACCGGGCCGGCCCCCGCACGAAGGCGTCGCGGCCCTGCACGGTGATCCGGGCGCCCATCCGCATCAGCTCGGTCACGTGCTGGAAGCGGTTGTCGTGCAGGTACTCGGAGATGATCGTGGTCCCCTCCGCCTGGGTCATCAGCGCCAGGTACTGAGGCTGGAGGTCGGTCGGGAAGCCGGGATGCGCGTAGGTGCACATGTCCACGGCCCGAAGCGGCTGCGTCGGATCACGCCGGACCCGGATCGACCCGCCGTCCGCCTCGACCGTCGCCCCCGCCTCCTGGAGCTTCAGCAGCACCGAGGGCAGATCCTGGGCTGGCCCCTCCTCCAGCACCACCTCCCCCCCGACGGCCGCGGCGGCGATGGCGTAGGTCCCGGCCTCGAGGTAGTCCGGGATGACGCGATGCTCGACGCCGCGCAGCCGGTCCACCCCCTCGACCACGATCTCGTCCGTTCCCGCCCCCCGGATGTGCCCCCCCATGGCGGTCAGCAGCCGGCAGAGATCCTGGACGTGGGGCTCACGGGCGGCGTTGGTGATCTCGGTGCGACCACGGGCCAGGGCAGCGGCCATGACCAGGTTCTCGGTGCCGGTCACGGTGGGCAGGTCGAGCACCACCCGGGCGCCGTGCAGCCCCTGCGGGGCCCGGGCGATGAACTCGGTCGCCGTCTCCGTGATCTCGGCCCCCATGGCCCGGAGGCCCCGGAGGTGCTGCTCCACCCGACGGGCGCCGATCTTGTCGCCGCCCGGCTTCGGCAGCCGCGCGGCGCCCGCCCGGGTGAGCAGGGGACCGAGCAGGACCACCGAGGCCCGCATCCGGCGGGCCAGGTGGTCCGGAACCTCGCTCGCCACCTCCCGCGCCCAGAGCCGCAGGCCACCGCTCCAGGGCTCCACCGCCACCCCCAGCTCGCCCAGGATCCGGGCCATGACCTCGGTGTCCGCCACCCGGGCGACGTTGCGCAACACCACCGGCTCCGCGGTCAGGAGCGAGGCGGCCATGAGCGGCAGCGAGGCGTTCTTGGAGCCGCCGACTCGCACCCTGCCCCGAAGCGGACGGCCGCCGGTGACGTAGAGGATCTCGTCGGATGGCGGCGCGGACATCGCCCGAAAGCTTAGACGCCGCCCCCGACCGTCTGCTGGCCGGATCGGGAGCCTCGGGCCGACCCGATCCCACGCTGCGTCTCCGGCGCCACCCGCCGGCCGGGCTAGGTGCCGCCGGGCCGCCCCCTGCGCACGCGGGCCAGGCGCAACCTGGCCTCGGCCACCGCCAGCGCGCGCAGCAGCTCCTGCTGCTCCTCGGGAGAGACCACACCGGCCAGACGCTCCTGAGCCCGGCGGCGGGCCTCGTCGGCCGCCTCCTCGCTGATCTCCTCGGCGCGCTCGGCCACGTCGGCCAGGACCGTGACCCGGTCCGGCAGCACCTCCAAGAACCCGCCTCCGACGAACAGCGTGACCTCCTCCTGGCCGTTGCGGATCAGCAGCGGGCCGGGACGGAGGGTGGTGAGCAGGGGGGCGTGGCGAGGCAGGATCCCCAGCTCCCCCTCCGCCCCCTGCGCGACCAGGAAGGGACGGCCCTGGCCGTCGACCTCGCCCTCGAAGAGCGAGCGCTCGACGCTGACCACGCGCAGCTGGACGCCCACCGCTCCGCCTTACCCCTCCTGCTCGCGGCGCATGCGCTCGCCCTGCTCGCGCGCCTCCTCGACCGTGCCGACCATGTAGAAGGCCTGCTCGGGCAGGTCGTCATGCCGACCCTCGAGGATCTCCAGGACGCTGCGCACCGTCTCCTTCACCGGCACGAAGCGGCCCTCCTTGCCGGTGAAGCGCTCGGCCACGAACATGGGCTGAGCCAGGAAGCGCTGGAGCTTGCGCGCCCGGGCCACGGTCAGCTTGTCGTCCTCCGACAGCTCCTCGATGCCGAGGATGGCGATGATGTCCTGCAGCTCCTTGTAACGCTGCATGGTGCGCTTCACGCCCTGGGCGGCCTCGTAGTGGTCGCGCCCCACCACGCGCGGCTCCAGGAAGCGAGAGGTCGACTCCAGCGGATCGACGGCAGGGTAGATGCCGATGTCCGTCAGCGACCGGCTCAAGGTGACGATGGCGCCCAGGTGGGCGAAGGTGGTCTGGATGGCGGGGTCGGTGAAGTCGTCGGCGGGCACGTAGATGGCCTGGACCGAGGTGATCGAGCCCCGCCGGGTGGAGGTGATCCGCTCCTGGAGCGCCCCCATCTCGGTGGCCAGCGTGGGCTGGTAGCCGACGTTGGAGGGCATCCGGCCCAGCAACGCCGAGACCTCGGAGCCGGCCAGCATGTACCGGAAGATGTTGTCGATGAACATGAGCACGTCCGCGCCCTCGGTGTCGCGGAAGTATTCGGCCATGGTCAGGCCGCTCAGCGCCACCCGGGCCCGGGCCCCGGGGGGCTCGTTCATCTGACCGAACACGAGCGTGGTCTTGTCGAGCACGCCCGCGTCGCGCATCTCCCGGTACATGTCGTTGCCCTCGCGGGTCCGCTCGCCCACCCCGGCGAAGACCGAACGGCCCTGGTGCTCGTGGGCGATGTTCCGGATCAGCTCCTGGACCAGCACCGTCTTGCCCACCCCGGCACCGCCGAAGAGGCCGATCTTGGAGCCCTTGACGAAGGTGCAGATGAGGTCGATGACCTTGATCCCGGTCTCCAGGATCTCGACCTCCACCTGCTGCTCCTCGATGGGAGGGGCGGGACGGTGGATGGGCCAACGCTCGATCCCCTCCGGGGTCGGCTCCTCGTCGATGGCCTGGCCGATGACGTTGAACATCCGGCCCAGGGTCTCCACCCCTACCGGCACCTCGATCGGCCGGCCCGTCGCCCGCACCGGGTCCCCGCGCCGGAAGCCGTCGGTGGAGTCCATGGCCACGCAGCGCACGGCGTTGTCCCCCAGCTCCAGCTGGACCTCCAGGACCACCGTCCGCCCGTCGCGCGTGGTGACCTCGAGGGCATCGTAGACGCTGGGCAGGGCTCCGGGCGGGAACTCCACGTCGACCACCGCCCCGATCACCTGGCTGACCCGACCGGCGGCGCCGGCCGCCGTCCCTCTGGTGTCCTTCTCCAGCACGTCCGCCATCGACGACTCCTGCCTCCTCAGCGCGCGGCGCCCCGCAGGGCCTCCGCTCCGCTCACGATCTCCATCAGCTCCGTGGTGATGGTCGCCTGCCGGACCTTGTTGGCCGTCAGGGTCAGCGACCGGATCATGTCCCCGGCCGCGTTGGTGGCGTTCTGCATGGCGATCATCCGGGCCGAGTGCTCGCTGGCCTGGTTCTCCAGCACGGCCTGGTAGACCTGGGTCTCCACGTAGCGCGGGAGCAGCTCGTCCAGCACTGCCTCCGGCTCCGGCTCGTAGAGGTAGTCGCCGGGCCGCCGCCCCTCGCCGGGCGGGATCTCGATCGGGACCAGGGTCCGGATCACCGGCTCCTGCCGGAGCGTGCTCACCCATCGGGTGTAGGCGAGCAGGACGAGGTCGGCCCGGCCCTGGTCGTACTCGTCCAGCGCCGCCCGGACGGCGGGGAGGATGGCGCCGATGCCGGGGCGGTCGCGGAGGTTGCTGACCTCGGCCACGACCTCGCGGCCCAGGCGGGCGAGCAGGTCCCGTCCCTTGCGACCGATGGTCACGTAGCGGACGCGACCCCGGTGTCGCTCGGTCGCGTAGCGGGTGGCGGTGCGCAGCATGTTGGCGTTGAGCGCCCCGCACAGCCCCTTGTCCGCCGTGATCAGGACCATCAGGGCGCGGTCGCCCTCCCGGCGCTCCAGGTAGGGATGCCGGTACTCGGTGGCGAGCCGGGAGGTGGTCTGGAGCACCTCCACCATCTTCTCGGCGTAGGGCCGCGTCGCCTGCACCGCCTGCTGGGCGCGGCGCATCTTGGTGGCCGAGACCACCTGCATGGCCTTGGTGATCTTCTGGGTGTTCTGGACGCTCCGGATCCGGCGCCGGACGTCACGCAGCGAGGGCAACGCCTACGTCCCCACTCCGTACTGACGGTTGAAGGCCTCGATCGCCTCCCGCACCTGGCCCTCCACCTCGGCGTCCCACCGCCGGTCGGTCTCGATGCCGTCGACCAGCGCCTTGCGCTCCGCGCCGAGGAAGCGGGCGAAGGCATCCTTCCAGTCCTTGATCCGGTCGGGCGGGATCCGGTCCAGGAAGCCGCGGGTGCCGGCGTAGATCGTGCACACCTGGACCCCGACGTGTACGGGCTGGAACTGATCCTGCTTCAGCAGCTCGGTCAGGCGCTGGCCACGCTCCAGCTGACGCCGGGTGGCCGGGTCGAGGTCGGAGGCGAACTGGGAGAAGGCCGCCAGCTCGCGGTACTGGGCCAGCTCCAGCTTCATCTGGCCGGCCGTCCGCTTCATGGGCGTGATCTGGGCGTCGCCCCCCACCCGGGACACCGAGAGCCCCACCGAGATGGCCGGGCGCTGCCCGGCGTTGAAGAGGTCGGACTCCAGGTAGATCTGCCCGTCGGTGATCGAGATCACGTTGGTGGGGATGTAGGCCGAGACGTCGTTGGCCTGGGTCTCGATCACGGGCAGCGCCGTCAGCGACCCTCCGCCGTGGTCCGGGTTGAGCTTCGCCGCCCGCTCCAGGAGCCGTGAGTGCAGGTAGAAGACGTCGCCCGGGTACGCCTCCCGGCCGGGCGGGCGGCGCAGGGTCAGGGAGAGCTCCCGGTAGGCCCAGGCGTGCTTGGTCAGGTCGTCGTAGCAGACCAGGGCGTCCATCCCCTGGTCGCGGAAGTACTCGCCCATGGCGCAGCCGGCGTACGGCGCCAGGTAGTTCAGGGCCGCCGGCTCGGAGGCGGTGGCGGCGACGATGATCGTGTAGTCCATGGCACCGTGCTCTTCCAGCACGGCCCGCACCCGGGCGATGTTGGCCGCGTTCTGGCCGATGGCCACGTAGATGCAGTAGAGGTCCTTGCCCCGCTGGTTGATGATGGTGTCCAGCAGGATGGCCGTCTTCCCGGTCTGGCGGTCGCCGATGATCAGCTCGCGCTGCCCCCGGCCGATCGGGATCATGGCGTCGATGGCCATGATGCCGGTCTGCACGGGCTGGTTCACGCTCTGGCGGGTGATCACCCCGGGGGCGATCTTCTCCACCGGGCTGGTCCGGGTGGCGTTGATCGGCCCCTTGCCGTCGATGGGCTCGCCCAGCGCGTTGACCGTCCGGCCGAGCAGCTCCGGCCCCACCGGGACCTCCACGATCCGGCCGGTGGTGCGGACCTCGTCGCCCTCCTGGATGTGCTCGTAGGGCCCCATGACGACGGCGCGGACCTGGTCCTCCTCCAGGTTCAGGGCCAGGCCGTAGACGTCGCCCGGGAACTGCAGGAGCTCGCCCGCCATGGCGTCGGCCAGGCCGTAGATCTGGGCGATGCCGTCGCCCACGCTGACCACGCGCCCGACGCTGGCCGTCACCATCTCAGCGTCGAAGTCCTTCAGACGCTGCTTGATGACCTCGCTGATCTCTCTGGAGCTGATTGCCAAGGGTCTCGTTCCTCGCTATCCGTCAGGTGCCGCCGAGACGGCGCCGGAGTTGCTGTAGTCTGGCGGCCACGCTGGCGTCGAGCACCCGATCGCCGATCTGGAGCACGAGGCCGCCGAGGATCGCCGGGTCCACCCGCACCTCCAGCCGCACTTCCTTGCCCAACCGGCGGGAGAGGTCGTCGACCAGGCGGTCCATGTCCTCCCGGGTCAGGGGCACGGCGGTGGTGGCCGTCACCCGCACCCGGCCGCTCGCCTCGTCGGCCAGGCGGCCGTACTCCTCGACGATGCCGTCCAGGGCCGACAGCCGGTTGGCCTCGATCAGGAGCCGGGCCAGGTTCACGCCCTCCCGACCCACCCTGGCCTCGTCGAGCAGGGAGACGGCGAGCTCCTGCCGACGGGTCGAGGCCAGGCTGGGGTTGGCCAGGACCTCGCGAACCTCGGGCATGGAGAGCAGCTCTCGCACCGTCTGCAGGCGGCCGGCCCACTCCTCGACCCGGTCCTCCGCCTGGGCTAGGTCGAAGATGGCCCGCGCGTAGCGCCTAGCCGCGGCCCCGACCATCGGCCTTCGCCTTGCCCACCTCGGCGATCGCCCGCTCGATCAGGCTCCGGTGGCGTCGCTCGTCCAGCGTCTCACCGACCACCTTCTCGGTCGCCGCCACCACCAGGTCCGCGATCTCCGCCCGCACCGAGTCCACCGCCCGCTGGCGCTCGGCCTCGATCTCCCGCCGCGCGCTCTCGGTCATCCGTCGGGCCTCCTCGTCGGCCCGCGCCCGGAGCTCGGCCCGAAGCTGCTCGCCGGAGCGGTTGGCGCCCTCGATGATCTGCGCCGCCTGGCCGCGTGCCTCCTGGATCCTGGCCTCGGCCTCCTTCAGCCGCTCCTCGGCCTCGCGCCGGACCTGCTCGGCGGCCGCCAGCTGCTCGGCGATCCGCCGCTGGCGGGCCTCCGCCGCCCGCATCACCGGGCCGTAGGCCCACCGGGCCAGGATGCCGACCATGATCACGAAGGCGATCAGCTCGGCCACGAAGGAGAGGCTGAGGTCGAGGAGCCCCGCCTCCGCCAGGTACACCGACGTCATCAACCCCTAGTGAACCCCCTGGGCGACGCTGGTGACGAAGTAGAACCCCAGGGCCAGGTTGATGAAGTACATCGCCTCCACCAGGCCGATGATCAAGAACATGATCACCTGGAGCCTGCCCTGGGCCTCCGGCTGGCGGGACACGCCCTGGATGGTGGCGTTGCCGGCCAGACCGTCGCCGATGGCCGCGCCGATCGCCCCTCCTCCGAGGGCGAGCCCGGCTCCGATCAGCGCCCCGGCGATGGCGATTGCGTGGTTCATTCGGTGTCCTCCCTGATCACTGTGTGATCGCGGCCGTGGCCGCGTCGTCCGGGTGACGATCGGCGGCGCGGGCGTGGAGCTCCTCCTCCAGACCCTCGCGCGCCATGCCGAAGTAGATGATCGTCAGCAGCATGAAGATGAAGGCCTGGATGGTGCCCACGAAGAAGACGTCGAAGAACTTCCAGGCCGCGACCGGGAACCAGGCCACGAAGAAAGGCAGCAAGGTCAGCAGGTAGACCATGAGCAGGCCGGCGAAAAGGTTCCCGAAGAGCCGGAGCGAGAGGGTGACTGGCTTCACGATCTCCTCGATGACGTTGAGGGGGATGAAGGCCGCCCTCACCACCCAGTTCAGCTCGAAGGGCTTGGTGAAGCGGCGCAGGTAGCCGCGGAGCCCGAGCACCCGCACCGAGTAGGCCTGCACCAGCAGGAAGACCAGCACGGCCATGGCCAGGGTCTGGTTCAAATCGGAGTTGGCGGGCTCGATCAGGGGAGAGAAGCCGAGGGGGAAGAAGTCGATCCAGTTGGCGATGGCGATGTACATGCCCAGCGTGGCGGCGAGGGGGAGGATGAAGCCGGCGTTCTCGGCCACCGACTCCCGGACCAGCCCCCGGACGTAACCGAGGAAGAACTCCAGCACCATCTGCAGCTTGCCGGGAACGCCCGACCGCACCCTGGCCGCCACCAGGAGCCCGATGGCGACGGTGATGACCGCAGCGATCAGGCTGGAGACCAGCGAGTCCAGGGTGAAGGCGCAGTAGTAGAACTTGAGGACGAGCAGGGAAAGGTACTGATCGCCGCAGACCGAGGTCAGCGGGTGGTTGCCGGGGGTCGCCGCCAGCACCGTCACGTCCGCACCATCGTCACCGCGGAGGCCACGGCCAGCACCAGCTGGGCGACCGCGATCCCCACCAGCACCAGCGGAGCCAGGCGCAGGTCGATCAGGGCGGCGACGCCGATCCCCGCCGCGCTCAGCAACGCCAGCCGGCCCAGGCTGGTGGCGGCGAAGCCCGCGCCCGCGCCCAGAGCGCGCAGGGCCAGGAGGCCGTTCACCGAGCCGAGCAGCAAGCCCAGACCGAGGGCCAGCCCTCCCTGCCAGTGGCCCAGCAGGGCCCCGCCCATCCCCGCCGCCAGACCGCCCGCGACGCAGGCGACGACCGTGCCGCCCACGGATGTCCTCGTGGCGCTCACCAGTACCGTTTGAACCTCGTATACACGACCCCGGAGGCCGCGATGATGCCAACCATCAACCCGACGAAGAAAAAGAGGGGCCCGCGGTGCAGCGCCGCGTCGAGCGCGAGGCCGAGCACCAGCGGGAGAACGACCGCCATGGCCAGGAGGAACCCCAGGCCCAGGAGCTCCACTCCCGACGGTCCCTGGCCCGCGGTTCCCCGCTCCCCGGCGGGCGACATTTCCCGAAGAAGTCTACCGGAGACCCCGGCCTTCCAGCAGCAGACGCACCACCCGGTAGAAGGGGACCGGAATCCGCCGCCGTGAGCCGCGGAGCCGCTCCCCGAGCACGGTGGAGAGCACCACGATCAGGAGCACGATCGCCACCGCCAGGATGCGACGGTGGCCGAAGACGGTGAGGCCCGCGGCCCCCAGGATGCCCGTGCTGCAGGCGAAGAGCAGGCAGATCTCGCGCTGCGTGAGCCCCAGCTCCAGGAGCCGGTGATGCAGGTGCCGGGTGTCGGCGTGGGCGATGGACTGACCGTGACGGCGACGGCGCACGATCGCCAGCGCGGTGTCGGCGATGGGCAGGGCCAGGGCCAGCACCGGCACCAGCAGGGCGGCGGTGACCGCGATCTTGGCCACGCCGATCACGGCCAGCAAGGCCACGGCCAGGCCCAGGAAGTGCGCACCCGAGTCGCCCATGAAGATTCGGGCGGGATGGAAGTTGAAGAGCAGGAACCCGGCACAGACCCCGGCCAGGGCGCCGGACAGGGCCACCACGTGGGCCTGGTCGGGCCGGTTGGTGGAGGCGATCAGCAGCACCAGGGCGGTGACCCCGACCACGCTCGCCGCCAGCCCGTCCAGGCCGTCCAGGAGGTTGATCGTGTTCTGCATGCCCACGATCCACACCACCGTCACCGGCAGCGCGAAGAGCCCGAGATCGCGTACGTGCAGGGGGGGCAGGAAGATGAAGTGGATGCCGAACCCGAAGACCAGGACGGCGAGCACCGCCACCCCCACCTGGACCCCCAGCTTCACCAGGGCCGGCATCCCCACCCGGTCGTCGACCAGCAGCACGGCAGTGGTGAGGCCGCCCAGGACCAGCAGGCCGGGCACGCTGGGGGCGCCGCGGAGGAAGGCCAGGCAGGCGGCAGCGAAGCCCAGGTACATCCCCACCCCGCCCAGGTAGGGAACCGGCCGGGTGTGGATGTCGCGCGCGCGGGGATAGGAGAGGAAGCCGGTCCGCCGGGCGGCCAGGATCAGCAGCGGGGTCAGCGCCGCCACCACCGCGAAGGCGACCAGCGTCGGCCAGACGGCGGGGGCGACGTTGTGCTCCACCTCGTGGAGGAAACGCTCGCTGAAGAAATCTTCGCCGCTGGCGGCGGGATCGTAGAAGGTGAAGAGAGCTGGCACTTCTCGTACTCGACAAGGGAGGCCGACGTCCCCGGCCGGCGTCGGCCGGCGGCTCGCTCAGACGAGGGTGTAGGGTAGCGGGAAGCGCCGGGCGAGATCCAGCGTACGCTCTCGGATCTCGTCCAACACGGCCTCCCGTTGCTCGACCAGCGCCTGGAGCAGGTCGGCCACGCAGTCGGCGATCTCGCGCATCTCGGCCGGCCCCATCCCCCGCGTGGTCACGCTCGGGCTGCCGAGACGAATGCCGCTCGGGTTGTAGGGAGGGGCCTGATCGTAGGGGACGGCGTTGCGGTTGAGCGTGATCCCCACCCGGTCGGCCGCCTCCTGGACGGGGCGACCCCTGAGGCCCAGCGGGCGGAGGTCCACCAGCATGAGGTGGTTGTCGGTGCCCCCGCTCACCAGCCGCAGCCCGCGCTCCTTCAGCCGGTCGGCCATGGCCCGGGCGTTCTCCACCACCCGTCGCGCGTAGTCCCGGAACTCCGGTTTCAGGGCCTCGCCGAAGCACACCGCCTTGGCCGCGATGGCGTGCATCAGCGGGCCGCCCTGGGTGCCGGGGAAGACCGCCGAGTCCAGGGCCTTCTGCCACTCGAGGTCCCCGGCCAGGATCAGTCCTCCCCAGGCGCCCCGCAGCGTCTTCTGGGTGGTGCTGGTCACGATGTGGGAATCGGGGACCGGCGAGGGGTGGACCCCGCCCGCCACCAGGCCGGCGAAGTGGGCCATGTCGGTCACCATCACGGCGCCCACGGAGTCGGCGATCTCGCGCATGCGGGCGAAGTCGATGAGGCGCGGGTAGGCCGAGTAGCCGACCATCAGCATGCGGGGCCGCACCCGCTCCGCCTGCCGGCGCACCGCCTCGTAGTCGATGGTCTCCGTGTCCGGGTCCACCGAGTAGGGGTGGATCTCGTAGAGCTTGCCGCTGAAGTTGGCCGGGCTGCCGTGGGTGAGGTGGCCGCCGGCGCCGAGGTCCATGCCCATGACCCGATCGCCTGGCCGGCACACGGCCGCGTAGACGGCCGCGTTGGCCTGGCTGCCGGAGTGGGGCTGGACGTTGACGTACTCGGCACCGAAGAGACGGCGTGCTCGTTCCTGGGCCAGCGACTCGATCTCGTCCATGACCTGGCAGCCGCCGTAGTAGCGGCGCCCCGGGTAGCCCTCGGCGTATTTGTTGGTGAGCAGGGTGCCCAGGGCCTCCAGGATGGCGGGGCTGGCCAGGTTCTCGGACGGGATCAGCTCCAGGGTCTCGCTCTGGCGTCGGTACTCCTTGCGGATCAGCTCGGCCAGCGCGGGGTCGGTCTCCTCCAGGACGCGCAGCGACGACGTCACCATGGTCTCGCGGGCCATAGGCGAATCGTACCCCCCGGGGCCGAGCGAGGCCCCCCGACCATCTCCCGCGGCCGCGGCAGGGCTATCCGTCGAGCCACTCCACCCAGGCGCCGTGGGGGTCGGCCCGGGCCAGCACCTCGCCGTCCAGCCTCAGCAGGCTCTCGACCCCCTCCCCGCCCGGCGCCGGCTCCAGGCAGAGCTCGTGGGCGCCCAGCTCGCGGCAGAGGCCAGCGGGGCGCCGGTCCCGCTCCGGCGGTTGGAGCGACGGATCGGCCCGCACCAGCACCGGGGTGGCGCCGGGCGGCACCTCCCGGAGCAGCGTCGGGAGCGCCTCCAGGGAGTCGACGGCCCGCAGCCGCGGCGGCTGGCGGCGGGCGAGGTCCAGGGCCGCCTCCAGCGCCCGTCGGGACTCGACCTGCTCCGGCCAGGTCAGCGCCCACAGCCAGGCCGCCGTCTCGGGGTCCCGGGGATCGAGGGGCTCGGGGTCGAGGCCCAGGCGCCAGCCGATCTCGGGTGGACGCCCCGGCGGCCCCGGCCGGCGCTCCCCGCCCAGCCGGCAACGCAGGATCGGCTCGGCCCCGTCCGGCCCCACCCGCCCCGCGCTCCCGTAGTCGTAGGCGTAGCGGTCCAGGTTGAGGCGCAGCCCTGCCCCTGCCCCCAGCTCGACCAGGGCCAGCGGGGGCTCCAGCTGGGTCAGGCCCAGGAGCAGGGCCGGGCAGGCCGCGAGCGGGTGCGCCATCGGGCGTCGGGTGCGCATCAGCTCCCGGACCCGCTCCGCTCGGGCGAGGGCGAACTCGCAGAAGCACCGCCCCGCCTCGGCGTCCGGGGGCCGGGTGCCCCCCAGGCTCGGGTAGTAGGCCGCCAGCGGGTGTCCGGGCTCGTCCCGCAGCAGGCGGTGGACGGCGGCCAGGAGCAGGTCGGGCCGACGCCGGCCGGGCCGGGCCTCCAGGGCGAGCGCCAGCACCTCGGGCCGCTCGACCACGGCCGCAGCGATGGCGGCGTAGAGCGGCGAGGCGTCGCGCGCCCCCGCGGCGAGGCGACGGAATCTCCAGGCCATCTCGTGCGCCACGATCTCGCGCTCCTCCACGGGGCCCGGGCGGATCACCTCCGCCTCCGGGCCGACCAGCGAGAGCACGGTCGAGGCCCGGCCGGCGGGCGCCCGGCCGCCGTCGAGCACCGCCGCCGGGCCCTCCAGCTCCGACGCCTCTTCGGTGGTCAGCGCCGGCGGGGCGCCGGAGCGGTTGCAGCTGGTGGTGGCCAGCGGCTCCCCCACCGCCCGCAGCAGGGCCAGGGCCACCGGGTGATCGGGGATGCGCACCCCCAGCGTGGAGGGACGGCCGGAGCGGGTGGGCAGGACCAGGGTGAGCGGGC
>Ga0209810_1004513_pt1 | contig 13343 bp, 6 predicted proteins | sample Coa_R1_7_FD_187159 | JGI IMG/M metagenome (GOLD analysis project Ga0209810, IMG submission 187159) | Surface soil microbial communities from Centralia Pennsylvania, which are recovering from an underground coalmine fire - Coalmine... | ecosystem: Environmental > Terrestrial > Soil > Unclassified ...
ACGCCGGCGTCGAGGAGGCGGCGCATCTCGGTGATCCACCACGCGGCGCCGCCGCCGGTGAAGTCGACGAAGGCGCGCACGGGGAACTGCGTCTCGCGGGCGCGGCCCCTGCCGACGAGGTTGTCCGGAACGTAGCCGGCCTCGTCCTCGACGACGTTGGGGTTGACCCACAGGCAGAGCTTCTTCCCCCTGCCGTGCAGCCAGTCCACGAACTCCTCCATGGGGCCGAAGTCCTTCTCGTTCCAGACGAAGTCGCAGAAGTCGTAGGCGCGGCCCGGACGGTTGGCCAGCCAGAGCGGGTCGAGCCCGACCACGTCGACGGGGATCTCCAGCCTCTCCGCGGTGTCGAGCACCTCCTCGACCTCGGCGCGGCTCGCGTACATGCACTTCGACATCCAGACGCCGAAGCTCCACTCCGGCGGCACGGGCGCGCGACCGGTCAGCGCGGTGTAGCGCTTCAGCACCTGCTTGGGCTCGCCGAGCAGGACGAAGAGGTCGAGGTGGTGGCTCTCGACGCACACGCTCGCCGACGCCGTGGAGGTCGCGCCGACGTCGAACACCGCGCGCTCGCCGTGATGCACGAAGACCCCGTAGCCCTCGCTCGACACCACCAGCGGCACGCTCTTGTAGACGCGGTCGGTGGTGTTGGTCCCGCCCGGCTCGCAGATGAAGTGCGAGAGCCGGCGCCCGACCAGGCTCGGTCCCAGGAAGCGCTCGCCAAGCCCCCAGAGCTGCTCGCCGGGACGCAGCCGGAAGGTCTCGTACGCCTGCACGCGATCGCCCGTGCGCAGCTCGTCGGCCCAGCCGCCCGGCTCGTTGACGTTCTCCAGCAGCGAGGTGTCGGTGCGCTCCGTCGCAAAGGGGCCGAAGCCGACGCGATAGGGCTTGCGCCGCAGCACCAGCGCGGTGCCGCCGGCGTCGATGCGCACCTCGGTCGCCGTCTCCTCGACGCGGAGCGGCAGGCAGGGTGGCGGCGCGACCAGCATCTCGGTGAGGTGCTCGTCAGGGTCGCCGGCCATCGACCACTGCAGGCGCGCCACCTCCGGGTCGGGGAAGGTGATCCGCCCCTTGACGGGCTTGCCGCCGCGCGTCACCAGGGTGAGGTGGACGCACGCGGGCTCGGCGCGCAGGCCGGCCAGCTCGTCGATGGGATGGAACGCCCAGGCGCCGCGGTCGAAGATCGGCCGCGCCGTCTCGTAGGTGCCGATGTGCCAGTCCACCGGGGCTGCATCCTCCCAACCGACCCCCTGCGCCGAATTAGTCTAGAATCATAACGAACCCGGCGGAGGGCGGTCGAAGGAGCGTACCCGGGAGCGAATGAGCACGTCGGAGGTCCCCATCCGCGCCGGCGCGGGGGAGCGGGTTGTGTGGCGGATCGGCCGGCTCGACGGGGGCGCCGAGCAGTTCGCAGCGGGGCCGCGTTTCGACGCGGGCTGCGACGAGCTGCGCTTCCGGGTCGGGGTCGACGACGAGAGCAGCGCCTGGCCGTCGTACCAGCCCGGGCCGCTGATGGCCTGGACCGGCTACCGCTCGAAGCGCGTCGCCGTCGACTTCCATCTCGACGCGCCGCCGTCCACCGCGTGCGAGCTGCGCCTGCGCCTGCTCACCGTCACCGGGCCGCCGCCGGACGTCGACGTCTCCGTCAACGGCCGCCGCGGGCGCTGGTTCCTCGACCCGGTGCGGCGCGACCGCACCGACCTGTCCAGCCCCTCGCACATCGGCGGCTGGGACCTGCTGCGCGTGCCGGTCGACTCGGCGTGGCTGCAGCGCGGTGAGAACCGCATCGTCGTCGCCACCGTGCAGGACGACCCCGCCGATCCCGCCGAGCTGGGGCCGATGCATCCCGAGTACCCGTACTTCTGGGGCAGCGTGCTGCGCCACGGCGGCGTCGAGCTGGTGGAGACGGGCGAGGCCATGCCGGCGCCGTCCGTGCGCGTGTCGCCGACACCGCTCTTCGTGCGGCGCGACGGAGCGCTCTGCGAGCTGGTCGACGTCGTCGTCACCGCGCCCGCTGGAGTCGCGGCCGGGGCGGTGTCACTCACGGTGGCGGGAGCGGCACCGGTGTCCGACACACTCGATCCCGCCGGACGCGACACCGGCCAGGTGCGCGTGCGCCTCGCCGTGCCCGACCTCGGGGACACGCCATGCGATGCCGAGATCAGCGTCGCGCTCGACGGCGCCCCGATCCGCGAGCAGATCACCCTGCGCCCCTGCCGCAAATGGACGGTGCACCTGCTGCCCCACGTCCACCTCGACATCGGCTACACCGACGTGCAGGCCAAGGTCTTCGAGGTGCACAGCCGCAACCTCGACCGCGTCCTCTCCATCCTCGGCGACGTTCCCGAGTACCGGTACTCCGTCGACGGCGGCTTCGTCCTCGAGCAGTTCGCCCGCTCGCGCAGCGCCGAGTCGCGCGAGTCCGTCCTCGCCGCGCTGCGCGACGGGTCGCTGAGCGTCAACGCGTTCATGGCGCTGTTCCTCACCGGCATCGCCTCGCTGGAGGAGTGCTACCGCGCCGGCTACGGAACCGCTGCGCTCCGCCGTGAGCACGGCGTGCCCGTCGACTACGCGAACCTCACCGACGTCCCGTCGTACAGCTCCGCGATGCCGTCGGTGCTCCGCGCGATGGGCGTCGACGCCTTCGCCGGCATCCAGAACCACGGCCGCGCCGCCACCGAGGACGGCGACGTGCTCCATCTGGTCTCGCCGTTCCTCTGGGAGGGACCTGACGGCGCGCAGGTGCTCAGCTTCTTCGCCGACTGCTACGCGCAGCTCCGCTACATCTGCGGCCATCCCACCACGGTGACGGGCAGCGCGCTGAGCCTCACCCGCCTGCTCGGCCGCTACGAGCGCGACGACTACCTGCCCCACGACTTCCCCCTGGTGGGCATCTACAGCGACAACGAGGACCTCGGCGACGGCGAGGCCGGCTTCGTGGCGCGCTGGAACGCCGCCTACGAGTACCCGCGCCTGCGCTACAGCACCCTGCGCGACTACTTCGCCGCGGTGCGTCCGCTGCGCGACCGCCTTCCCGTGGTGCGCGGCGACGGGGGCAGCTTCTGGGAGGACGGCGTCGGCTCCTCGGCCTCGCTGACGGCGGCGTACCGCCGCGCCCAGGCGCTGCTGCCCGTGGCCGAGGCGTGTGGCGCGTTGGTGCAGACCGTGGACCCCTCGCTGCGCGCGGCCGTCGACGATCTCGACCGCGCCTGGCAGGGCCTGCTCATCGGCTGCGAGCACACCTGGACCTGGATGCACGCGCACGAGCATCCGCACGGCGAGCAGACCGACGACCAGCTCGGCTGGAAGCGCGCCCAGGTCGACACGGCGCTGCGCGTCGCCGTCGACGAGACGCGCCGCGCCATGAGCCAGCTCGGCGAGCTGGTGCAGACGGACGGTCCCTCGCTGCTGCTCTTCAACGCCCTGGGATGGCGGCGCGACGGCGTCGTCGAGGTGGAGCTTCCCCGGCGGCTGCACGTGATCGGCGAGGATGGCGCGCCGGTGCCGTCCGAGGTGACGTGGTGCGACACCGGCTTCCAGCGGGTGCGCCTGCGCAGCACCGTCCCCGGCCTCGGCTACCGCCGCCTCACTCTCGCCGAGCAGCCGGATCCCGACGGCGTCTCCACGGCGGGGCTGGCGCCACTCGACGGCGGCCTGGTCGAGACGCGACGCCATCGCCTGCGCGTCGACCGCGGCACCGGACGCATCGTCTCGCTCTGGTCCACGACGCTGCAGCGCGAGCTGCTCGACTGCGAGGCCACCGGCGTCGCCCTCGCCGAGGTGCTCTACGTGCGCAGCGAGAACGCCGCGCGCGACAGCATTCACGAGTTCTCGCGGCACCTTCCTGCGCCGTCGCTCACCGTCACGCGCGCAGCGATGCGCGTCGCCGGCGTGCGCCGCACACCCTGGGGCGCGGTGGTCGCGCTCCGCGGTGAGGCGCCCAGCCTGCCGCGGGTCGAGGTGGACGTCGAGCTGCACGACGACGAGGAGCGCGTCGACGTCACCGTGCGCCTCGACAAGGAGGCGGTGCACGCCACCGAATCGGTCTACGTCGCCTTTCCCTTCGCCGTCCCCGACGCGACGCTGCGCTACGACCGCCAGCAGGGCTGGGTCGATCCCGCCGCCGACCACGCGCCGGGCGCCTGCAACGAGTGGTTCACCACGCAGCACGCGGTGGGCCTCGACGGCGGCGGCGCCGCGGTGACGTGGTGCTCGGCGGACGCGCCGCTCTTCACCGTGGGCGACGTGGTGCGCGGTCGCTGGCCGCGCCATCACCAGCCCGGATCCTCGACCCTGCTCTCCTGGGTGATGAACAACCACTGGTGGACCAACTACGCACCCGCGCAGTCCGGTGAGGTGACGCTGCGCTACTCCTTCACCGCCGCGCAGCGCTGGGACGCCGCCGCGGCCGCGCGTTTCGGGCGCGAGGTGCGCACGCCGCTCGCCGTCTCGACGGTCACCTGGCTCGACAAGATGGACACCGGCCCGCGCCGGCTCAGCCAGGCCGCGGCGTCGCTCCTCGACGTCGAGGCGCCGCCCAATCTCACCGTCACCGTCGCCCAGGCGCGCGCCGGGGACGGCCTGCTGCTGCGCCTCCAGGAGACCGCCGGCATCGCAGCGTCCGCCTCCGTCCGCCACCCCTTCGCGACACACACCACCCCGCGCGTCGAGCGCTGCACCGCGCTGGAGGACGGCCTCGCCCCGCTCGACGTCGTCGACGGCCGGGTGCGCGTCGAGGTCGCGCCGTACGAGGTCGTCAGCATGAGGATGTCCCGATGAGCCGCACCAACCGTCCGCCCAACATCGTCCTGGTGCTCCTCGACCAGCTGCGCGCCGACGTCTGCGGCACCTACGGCAGCGCCATCTGCCGCACGCCGCACCTCGACCGCATCGCCGCCCAGGGGATCCGCTTCGACCGCGCCTACACCCCGATCGGCATCTGCAGCCCGGCGCGCGCCTCGATGCTGAGCGGCACGTACCCGCACCGCCACGGTGTGCTCAACAACGTGCACGGGCCCGATGCGTTGCAGGTCGACCTCCGCCCGGGAACGCCGGTCTACCCCGCGCTGCTGCGCGACGCGGGCTACGCCACCTCGTACACCGGCAAGTGGCACGTCGACATCGAGGACGGCCCGGCCAGCAAGGGCTTCACCCATGTCGGGGCGTGCGACGACTACATGCCCGCGCTCGCCGAGCAGCGCCGGCGGCTCGGCCTGCCGCACACCGATCCCATCGCCTTCGATCGCAGCACGACGTACCCGCCGCTGTCCGCGCGCGCCACGCGCACGGTGCCCGGCTTCCCGCTGGAGGGTCGCGAGACGCAGCCCGTCGAGGGCACGCCGCAGGGCCTGTTCCTGGAGAACGCCCTCGACGCCATGGAGGCGATGCGCCGCGGGGACGCGCCGTTCCTGCTGGTGCTCTCCTTCCTCGGGCCGCACTGGCCCTACTCCGTCCCCGAGCCGTGGTGGTCGATGTACGACCCGGCCGCGATCCCGCCCTGGCCCAACTGGGAGGACGACTTCACCGGCAAGCCCGGCGCCAACCGTCGCGGCCTGCAGCACTTCGGCGTCGAGGGCTGGACCTGGCAGGACTGGGCCCCCACCGTCGCCGCCTACCTCGGCTCGGTGACGATGCACGACGAACTGATCGGCCGCCTCGTCGCCGCGCTCGACGCCGGCGGCGCCGCCGAGGACACGCTGCTCATCGTCACCGCCGACCACGGCGACCTCTGCGGCAGCCACCGCCAGTTCAACAAGGGCCCGCTGATGTACGAGGAGGTCTACCGCATCCCCCTTGTGGCGCGCTGGCCCGGCGTCATCGCGCCGCAGTCGGCGAGCGACGCCTACGCCAGCTCACTCGACCTCTTCGCCACCATGCTCGACGCCGCCGGCGTGGCATTGCCCGACGCGCCGCTCGACTCCCGCAGCCTGCTCCCGCTGTTGCGCGGTGAGACCCCGCAGGACTGGCGCGACTCCTGGGTCTCCGAGTTCCACGGGGACGAGTTCGGACTGTATTCGCAGCGCATGCTGGTGCACGGGCGCCACAAGCTCGTCTACAACCCGCACGACGTCGACGAGCTCTACGACCTGGTCGCCGATCCCCACGAGCTGCGCAACCTCAGCGCCGAGCCGTCCCTGGCCGCGCTGCGCGACGACCTCGAGTCGCGCCTCGCCCAGTGGATGGACGCCACCGGCGACCCGCTGGGCAAGTACGCCTACAACCTCCTCGGCTGAGCCGGCGTCAGGCGGTCGCCCCCGCGGCGGCCTGCCGCGGCGCGCCGTCGCGCGCAGCCAGCGCCTCGCGGTACGCCGACATGTCGAGCTTCGGGTAGCGCGCCTGCACGCCGTCCACGGTGCGCTGCGTCCAGTACGGGTGCCCCGGCTTGGGGAAGCCGATCACGGTGAGCTGCTCGACGCCGGCCTGCTCGACGAACTGCCGCATCTCAGCGCTCAACCCCTCGTGCGGCCAGGCGCGCCAACCCATCCACTCCAGGCCCGCGCCGCGGAAGACGTTGTGGAAGGTGAGCCGGATGCCATGGGTGGCGAGCAGCCGCGAGCCGCGGTGGAAGGTCTGCATGTCGTAGAGCATGATCGTGCCGGCTTCGACCGCAACCGCCTGCTCCGCCTCGTACATCTCCGGCACGTCCTCGCGCGGCGGCGCCACCGGCACCAGCGGCCGCTCACGCGTCACCGTGCGCGACACCACCTTGGTCGGCCCCAGCTCGACGGTCACGTCCTCCAGGTAGAGGATCGACGGCATCTGCCGGAAGCCGTCCTCGTCACTGGGGTAGAGGAGGCTGTTGTTCTGGTAGTCGACGTGGTGCGGCTGCTCCCAGTCGCCCCTCCCGGCGTACTTCGCCCAGAGCAGCGACTGGGTGAGGAAGACGTCCTCGGTGCCGACGATGTGGCGCGCCGCGTCGACGAGGTCGGGGCCGGTGCTGATGTTGTTGAGGGCGTCGTCCCTGAAGGGGAACTCCCAGTGGATGGGGAGGTTCTGGTAGCGGTGCGGCGCCGCGTAGTACTCCTCGGCGGTGGGGTAGTAGCGGTAGGCCACCTCGCGCGCCGCGGCCAGCTCGTCGGGGCTGAGGAAGCCCGGGATGAGCACGTAGCCGTGCTCCCGCCAGTGGGCGACCTGCTCGTCGGTGATGCGCACGCCGTGGTCTCCTTGCCTGCCCGCGGGGGGCCGTCTCGCCAATTGGTAAGAATTATGAACCATTAGCGGCGTTGGAGGAAGGTGCAGCCGGCGAGGGGCCTGCGGCAGGCTCGCACCCCAGCGCGGGAAGGGAGCGCGCGGCGGCGTCCCCCGGCGGGCCCGTCCGTGCTCGCCGAGGTCGGCCGGCGCGAGACGACGCTGCGGTCATTGCGTTGACACCTAACGGAGGCGCCCCTACACTCCCGCGACGGGGGTGACACACACAATGCCGTCGCGGGTGGGCAGCATCAGGGGCAGGTGGCGCCTGCGCGGTCTCGGCGTTCTCGCCGGTGCGGTGCTCGCGATCCTGCTCGGCGTGCAGGGCGCGGTGACGGCGCTCGCCGACTGCGGCAACCTCCACGCGGCGGCGATCCAGGGCAGCTGGCAGATCCGCGTCACCTTCGACGGGTTCACCGGGTCGGCCGCGCCCGGGGTCGCGCGCCAGCCGGGAAACGTCGCCGTCGACGACGTCACCTTCCAGCCGGGCTGCGCGTCGAACGGCACCTGCGGCGTGCAGATGCAGGGCACGCAGGGATCGCTGAGCTTCTTCAGCAACACCAGCGGCCTGGAGGGCCCGGATCCCGACCACCCGCTGGTCGAGCAGGCCGACGGCACCTGGACCACCCAGTTCCGGCCGGGTGGCATCGGCGGCCGCAACCTGCCCCCCTGCTCGCCGCCGCCGCTGACGCGCACCCTCGTCCTCGCGGTGCAGCAGGCGGTCCCCTCGTCGTCGGCGAGCACGGGATGGAACGCCGTGGTGATGACCGGCACCGAGACGATCGTCTCCTACTGGACGTGCAACGGCAGCACCGGCGTGCCCTCGTCGGTCGAGAACTACACGCTGCTGGCGGTCCCCGCCGGCGCGCCGTTCCCCGCGTCGTCGCGGCTCGCCTGTGGCACGACGCTGAGCGCACCGGCCGCGCCCGCGGTGACCGTGACGGGGTCGGGCGCCGTGGCCCAGTCGTCGTTCAGCAGCGCGTTGGCGACGCCGTCACAGAGCTTCGGCTCGGCGGGCACCACCATCGTCAACCTGGTGGTGACCATCGGGCTGGTGCTGTTCATCACCTTCCCCGCCCAGCTCTTCAACCGCACGCTGGAGGAGAACTACGACGACATCCGCGACATCCTCAGCCGGCGCTTCGGCTGGGTGCGGCGGATGCGCCGCGAGGTGGCCGCGGAGTCCACCCGCGAGACGCGGCTCGGCGTCGTCGCGGCCGTGGTGCTGGGCGGCGCGCTGCTGGGGTCGCTCAACGACCCGGGCTTCGGCTTCAACGCCAGCTCGGTGCTCACCTATCTCGGCGTGGTCGCCTCGATGCTGACCGGGCTGACGGCGGGCACCATGGCGGCGAAGCTCTACCGCCGCGCGCGCGGCGAGGACGCCAGCGGCAGGCTGCACGCACTGCCCGCCGGGCTGCTCGTCGCCGGCGCCTGCGTGCTGCTCTCGCGCTCGACGCACTTCACCCCTGGCTACCTGTACGGCGTGATCTTCGGCGTCGCCTTCACCGCCAAGCTGAGCCGCTCGCGCGAGGGGGCCGGCATCGTCGTGGGCACGGCGACGACGCTGGCGCTGGCGGTGCTGGCCTGGATCCTCTGGGTGCCGGTGCACGACCGCAGCGGTGGAGTTTCTGCCAACGCCGGCCTCATCCTGGTGGCCGACTTCCTCGCCCCGCTGGTGGTCGGCGGTTTCGTGGGCAGCGTCATCGGGCTGTTCCCGCTGCGCTTCCTCTCCGGGGGCACGCTCTTCGGCTGGGACCGGCGCGTCTGGGCGGCGACCTTCGGCGTGGCGCTCTTCGGCCTGGTCCAGGTGCTGCTCCACCCCGGCGCCTCTCCGGCGCACAGCGGCAACGCGCCGATGGTCACCGCCATCGTGCTGTTCCTCTGCTTCGGCCTTCTCTCGCTGGGCTTCAACGCGTACTTCGAGCGGCGCAAGAAGCGGCGGCAGGCGGCCGCGGTCACAGCGGGTCACGCGTAGGCGCGCCACGGCGGCCTACACTGTGCGGCCCATGGCATCCACGGCCCCGAACCACGCCGCCGCCGCACGTCGGTTCGCCTTCCCCGCCGAGGAGCGCGACGCCGTGTACCGCGCCATCCACCAGCGGCGCGACGTGCGCCTGTTCCGCGACGACCCGGTCGACGACGCGCTGCTCGCCCGCCTGCTCGCCGCGGGGCACCACGCACCCTCGGTCGGCTTCATGCAGCCGTGGAGCTTCATGGTCATCCGCTCCGCCGAGACACGGGCGCGCGTCAAGGAGCTCTACCTGCGCGAGCGGCAGAGCGCCGCCTGCTTCTTCGACGAGCCGCGCCGCTCCCAGTACCTGGCCATGAAGCTGGAGGGGATCTGCGAAGCGCCGGTCAACCTCTGCGTCACCTGCGATCCCACGCGTGGTGGCACCCAGGTGCTCGGCCGCAACAGCCAGCCGGAGACCGACGTCTACAGCACCTGCCTGGCGGTGCAGAACATCTGGCTCGCCGCCCGTGCCGAGGGCCTCGGCGCCGGGTGGGTCAGCATCCTCAAGACGGGCGAGCTGCGCGAGATCCTCGGCATCCCGCCGCACATCGTCCCGGTGGCGTATCTGTGCATCGGCTGGCCGGTCGACCTTCCGCCGCGGCCGATGCTGCAGGAGGTCGGCTGGCGAGATCGCATGCCGTTGCGCGACGTCATCCGCGGGGAGCGCTTCGACGCGGCCCCGCCGCTCGGCGACGACGTGATCGGGGCGGCGGAGGGGGCTGCGGGCTAGCGCTGCTCGCATGGCGCCGTGGGCCCTCTGCCCACGCGAGGGCAAACCCGGTCGTGCCCTGAGCCTCTTGACATCGGCGCGGCAGGGCGTGAGACTTCACGGTGGCTCTGATGCGTGCGACGTTCCCGCCGCATCGGACGGCTAGGGGCCTCGCGGACGTGTGAGGTCGTGACCGGGTCGGGTGCCCACCGGACGGAGACGTCAGGCAGGCACCCGGCGCTGTTTAACGGGCCGCAAGGCCTTCCGTCGATCCTCTGACCGATCGGTACGGTGGCGGACACAAGCCGTTCGCCGGACCGGTTGCACGTCGCCCGGTGCTACGGTGGTGTGGCCATCCGCATCGCCTTCACCTCGTCGAGCATCCCGCGTCGCTGCGGCATCGCCACGTTCACGGCGGACCTGATGGCCGCCATCAGGACCGCGGCGCCGGACACCCGGTGCAGCGTCGCGGCCATCGACGAGGCCAACGTGGTGCGGCCCTACGGACCTGAGGTGCGCTGGCGCATCCGGCAGGGCGAGCCCGAGAGCTACCGCACGGCGGCGCTCGCCATCAACGCGTCCAACGCCGACGTCGTCAACGTGCAGCACGAGTTCGGCCTCTACGGCACGTGGCGCGAGCCCGGCTACCGTGACGGTCGCTGGGTGGAGACCGGCTACGAGGACCACCTTCGCGAGTTCCTCGACACCATCCGAAAGCCGGTGATCACCACCCTGCACACCGTGCTTCCCGACCCGCCACGATCGGTGCGCGACGCGGTCCGCTCCATCGCCGAGCGCAGCGACGAGGTCGTCGTCATGGCGAGCACCGCCATCGACGTCCTCGCCGCCGACTACGGGGTCACCCATGCGCCGGTGGTCATCCCTCACGGCATGCCGGCGATCGAGCCGCACGGTCGCGTGCGACTCAAGGCCAAGCTCGGCGTCGAGGGACGCACCATCATCTCGACGTTCGGCCTGGTCGATCCTCGCAAGGGGTTGGAGTACATGGTCGAGGCGATGCCCGCGGTGGTGACGCGCCATCCGCGAGCGCTGTACCTGATCGCCGGGCAGACCCATCCCGAGCTGCTCAGGGCGCAGGGCGAGGCGTATCGCAACGGCCTGGTCGACGACGTGCGCCGGCTCGGCATGCAGAGCCACGTCGCCTTCATCGACCAGTACATGTCGCAGCGCGACATCGTCGAGCTCCTGCTGGCCAGCGACGTGTACGTGACGCCGTACCTCGACCCCAACCAGATCACCAGCGGGACTCTCTCGTACGCGCTGGGGGCCGGCAAGGCGGTGGTGTCGACGCCCTACCTGCACGCGGCCGAGGCGCTCGCGGACGGCCGCGGCCTGCTCGTCCCGTTCCGCGACGGCGATGCGCTGGCGGCCGCCGTGCTGTCGATCCTCGACGATCCCCGACGCAAGGAGACCCTGGAGCGCGGCGCCTACGCGTACGCGAAGGATTCGGCGTGGCCGCGCGCCGCGGCGCGATTCGTCGAGCTGGCGCACGCCGTCGACAGTGCGCGGCGGGTGCGACATGCCGAGCGGCGCGCCGCTTCCCGCCACGCGGAGGCCGGCCTGGGGCAGCGCGTTGCCGGCAACCCGATCATCACGCCCGCCGACGTCCCGCCCTCGCGCCCCGGGCTCGAGGTCGTCTCGGTGTTCAACGCGGCCGCGGCGCGGGTGGACGGCGAGGTCATCCTGCTGCTGCGCGTCGGTGAGCGCCCGCGCACCGACGTCGATCCCCCCGAGGGCTCGATGACGTTCGACCTGAACGGTCCCGAGCCCCGCCTCTCGCCGCTGGCCCCAGGCATCCCTCGTGACCAGCTCGTCGGCGTCGCCTTCCTGGACACGACGCCGCAGCCGCCGCAGGTCGTCGACGTGTACCTGCCAAGGGACATGCCGGGGCTCGACCTCAGCGACTCACGGACCATCCGCTACCGCGGGTCGACGGGCGGCTTCACGGCCGCGGCCGACGACGTCACCGACCTCCTCACCCAGATGTCCCACCTGCGCGTGGCGCGCAGCGCCGACGGCGAGCACTTCCACGTCGACGACGCTCCCGCGCTCGCACCGGTGGACCGTCTCGAGGAGTACGGCTGCGAGGATCCGCGCGCCACCTGGCTCGACGGTGCGTGGGAGATCACCTACGTCTCGGTCAGCCGGCTCGGCATCACCACCAGCCGCGCCACCACCACCGACTTCCGCGCGTTCGAGCGCAGGGGGGTGATGTTCCTGCCCGACCACAAGGACGTGGTGCTCTTCCCCGAGCGCATCGGCGGGCGGTACGTGGCGCTCACGCGCCCGATGCCGCAATCGTTCGGACGCGTGCTCGGCATCTGGATCGCCTTCTCCGACGACCTGCAGCAGTGGGGCGATCACCGGCCGCTGGCGCTGCCGCGCTGGGGAACGTGGGACGAGCTGCGCACCGGGGCGGGCACCGTTCCCTTCCGCGTCGCCGAGGGCTGGCTGGAGCTCTACCACGGCGTCGACCGCGATCAGCGCTACGCGATGGGTGCGCTGCTCCTCGACGCGGACGATCCCACGCGCGTGCTTGCCCGATCGCGCCGCCCCGTCCTGGTGCCCAGCGAGCCCTTCGAGCGGGTGGGCGTCTTCGGCAACGTCGTCTTCTCCTGCGGGCACGTGCCGCTCGACGACGACGGTGCGCGCATCCGCCTCTACTACGGCGCCGCGGACACCTGCCTGGGAGCCGCCGACTTCGCGGTCCGCGACATCGTGGACGACCTCGAGCCATGCTGAGGCAGCTCGCCCGCCTCACCCGCGCCGTGCCGGCGGCAGGGCCCGCCGCCGTCGCACTCGCGGTGTACGCCGATGCCGACGATGCTCTGGTCCCCGCGCGAGAATCGGGAGTCGAAGGCGTCGCCTGCGTCGACGACGCCGCCCGCGCGATCCTGCTGCTCTGCGCTGTGTGGGAGGACACCCGGCTGCCCTGGGTGCGCACGTGGTGCGAGGGGCTCCTCGACTTCCTGGCCTGGATGCAGAACCCGGACGGGCAGTGGGTGAACTTCGTCAGCGACTGGGACGGGACGCGCAACCGCGGAGGCACCAGCTCCGTCGCCGGCGGCGCCTTCTGGCAGGCGCGTGCGCTCCAGGCCGCGGCGCGCGCGGCCGTCGTCCTGGATGACGCGCGCGCCGGTGCGATGCTGGACCGGGGCATCGTCTGGATGCGCGCGCCCGCGACGCCGGACGTGCGCGCCCTGCACGTCATGACCGCGGTGGACCTGTTGCGAGCGGGCCGGTTCCCGCGGTTGCGCGACCACCTCACCGGTTGGATCGACCAGATGCTGACCTGCCGGCGTGACGGGATGCTGATGAACGCGCCGAACGAGACCGGCTCTCCCCACCTGTGGGGGCACGTCGAGGAGGCTGCGCTGGCCGACGGCGGCGCGCTGCTCGGCCGCGACGGCGTGGTCG